>Ga0070741_10020110_pt1 | contig 10577 bp, 11 predicted proteins | sample Coa_R1_4_FD_66440 | JGI IMG/M metagenome (GOLD analysis project Ga0070741, IMG submission 66440) | Surface soil microbial communities from Centralia Pennsylvania, which are recovering from an underground coalmine fire - Coalmine... | ecosystem: Environmental > Terrestrial > Soil > Unclassified ... | reverse complement strand
CCGGTGTAGAGGACGCGCGCGCCGTCCGGCAGCCGCCGGCCGGTGGGCACCTGCGCCAGCCACTCCGGCTGCGCGGCGATCGCGCGTCTCGTCTGCTCGCCGAGCACGATCCGTAGGTCTATACGATCGGTGAGGGGTGACGATGTTCGAACGGAGCACGCTCGACAACGGCCTGCGCGTGCTCGCGGCCGATCTCCCGCACGCGCAGTCGGTCACGGTGATGGTGATGTTCGCGGCCGGCTCCCGCTATGAGGCGGCGGAGGCGAGCGGCATTGCCCACTTCGCGGAGCACATGTTCTTCAAGGGGACGGAGCGCCGGCCGAAGGCCCGCGACATCGCCGGCGAGATCGACGCGATCGGCGGGGAGTTCAACGCCGGCACGACGAAGGAGTGGACGTTCTACTACGTCCGCTGCGCCGCCGAGCACCGCGACGTCGCGCTCGACGTCCTCGTCGACATGCTCCGCAACTCCCGCTTCGCCGAGGACGAGATCGAGCGCGAGAAAGGCGTGATCGTCGAGGAGATGAACATGTACTTCGACACGCCGCGCGACTACATCGGCGGCGTCTACGAGGAGCTCCTCTACGGCGATCAGCCGCTCGGCCGGGACATCATCGGGCGCAAGGAGACCGTCCGCGCGGCGACGCGCGAGACGTTCATGGACTACCTCGGCCGCTGGTACAAGCCGTCGCGCGCCGTGCTCGGAGTGGCGGGCCGCGTCGGCGACGGCCTGCTCGAGCGCGCGCAGGAGCTGCTCGGCGACATGGTCGACGCGCCGACCGGCGAGCCGGATCCCGTGACGCCGTACGCGAACGGCCGCGTCAAGGTCTTCACGAAGCAGTCCGACCAGGCGCACGTCTGCCTCGGCGTGCACAGCTTCCCGCTCGGCCACCCCGACCGCTACGCGCTCCAGCTCCTCGCGACCGCGCTCGGCGGCGGGATGTCGTCGCGGCTGTTCAGCGAGGTGCGGGAGCGGCGCGGGCTCGCGTACTACGTCCACGGGCTCAACCACAGCTACACCGACGCCGGGACGCTCTACGCGCAGGCGGGCGTCGACATCGCGCGGATCGACGAGGCCGTCTCGACGATCGCGGCCGAGCTCCGCAAGATCGCGGCGGAGCCGCTTCCCGCCGACGAGCTCGAGAAGGCGCGCAGCTTCGCGAAGGGCCGCTTCGTCCTCCAGCTCGAGAGCCCGCAGGGACTGATGATGTTCGGGCTGCGGCGGGAGGTGCTCGAGCAGCGGATGCCCGACCCCGCGGAGGTGATCGCCGGTCTCGACGCGGTGACGGTGGAGGACGTGTCGCGCGTCGCGGGAGAGCTCATCGCGGCCGACCGGTTCCGCCTCGCGGTGATCGGCCCCTTCGACGACCCCGCCCGGTTCGAGTCGCTGCTCGACGCTTGAGCGGTCGCGTTCCCTTCGGCCGCATCCACCACCTCGTGACGGTGCCCGTGCGGGCCGGCGAGGTCGAGACGACGTTCGTCCTCGACACGGGAATCGGCCCGACGCTGCTGACGGAGTCCCTCGCCCGGCAAGTCGGCTGCGAGTCCACCGGAGACGTCTTCACGGGGAGCCGGATGTCCGGCCAGGAGGTCTCGCTGCCGCTCGCGCGCGTTCCGTCGCTCGCGTTCGGCGACCTCGAGCTGCGCGACTTCGAGGTCGGCATCCTCGACACGACCGGCTTCCCTCCCGAGCTCGCCGAGATCGGCGGCTTCCTCTCGCTCGCCTTCTTCGCCGAGCACGCGTTCACGGTCGACTATCCGGCAGGCTGCATCGTTCTCGGCTCCGCGCCGGCGGGAGGGATCCCCGTCGAGATCGAGGTAGAGCGGGACGGCCCATCGCTCGACGTCTTCCTGCCGCTGACGCTGCCGGGCGGTGTCGAGATCTCCGCCGAGGTCGACATGGGCAGCGACGCGCTCATCCTCGACGAGCGGTTCGCGGCCGAGGTCGGCGTCGATCTCGACGCACCCGAGGTCCGGCGCGTCGAGGGGACGGACGAGACCGGCGGGACGTTCACGCGCTGGTTCACGACCCTGCCGGGAAGGATCGAGCCGACCGGCGCGCCCGAGCTCGCCCAGGCGCAGCCCGACGTGATGTTCCAGCGGATCGTCCACGACGGCCTGGTCGGCGACGCGTTCCTCCGCCGGCAGCCGGTCACGTACGACATCCGGACGAGCACGGTGATCTTCGGCTTGGCCCGCGCCGTATGATCGCCAGATGAAGCGGCGGTTGGCGGTCGCTCTTTCACTCGCCGTGGCGGCGATCCTCGGCGGCGTCGTGATGACCGCCGTGTCGAAGGCCGACGAGACGGTACCCGCGTTCAGCTTCCAGCTGTCGGCTACAGCGCCGGTTGCAGGCCGTGCGTTTACGGCATCCGTGGCGGAGGCGCTCGCGCGATACGCTCCCTGGCGCCTGTCGTGCGCCGCATCGCTGCACGGGCACAGACTCGCTTCCCAGCGGCAGAAGTACTCCACCTACATGCAAGCCGTGGGGAGCACGGCGGCGATGGTGGAGACACAGTCGTGTGCCTTCGACATCCCGCGCGACACGGCCGGCGAGACGCTGCGCGTCACTGTCACCGCGTTCGGCAACACGAGCGGGACGGCAAGCGCGGCGCACCAGTGGCGCATCAGCCGCGGCTGAGCCGAGCTTCCCGAGCGGCCACGCAGACGCTGCGTCGTGTCCGCGTAGATTGGTCGTCATGTCGAGCTGGTACGACGCCTGGGCCGACCGCTACGCGGAGTCGGGGCCTCACGCCGCGGATGTCCCGTTCTACGTCGGCCTCGCCCGTGAAGCCGATGGGCCGCTCGTCGAGCTCGCGGTCGGCACCGGACGCGTCGCGATCCCGGTCGCTCGGGCAACCGGCAAGCGCGTCACAGGGATCGACTCCTCGGCGGGGATGCTCTCGCAGGCCCGGCTGCGCGCGGCCGAGGAGGGAGTCGAGCTCGACCTACGCGAAGGAGACATGCGAGAGCTCGAGCTCGAGGAGCCGGCGGCCTTGATCTATTGCCCCGCGCGGTCCCTGCTCCATCTTCCGACGTGGGCCGATCGCCGCCGCTGCTTCGAGCGGGTCGCGGCCTCACTCCTCCCCGGCGGCCGTTTCGCATGGAACGCGTTCGCTTTCGACCATCGCATCGCGGTCGCGCTGGACGGCGAGCACGCCGACGCGGCTCCCGGTATCCCGGTACCGCACAGGACTCGGTACAGCGTCGGCGACAACCGGGTCGACATCACTCTGGACGACGGCGGCACCGGCTCACTCTGGTGGGCGACGAAGAACGAGTGGCTTGGACTGCTCGACGTCGCGGGCCTCCGCCTCGAAGCGCTCTACGGCGGCTTCGCCGGCGAGCCCTGCGGCGACGACAGCCGGGAGTACGTCTTCGTGGCCCGCCGCTAGACCGCCGCGCCGGTCTGGCGGCCGGTTCGCAGGCCGAGCCCTGAGGGCCCGGCGCATCCAGCGAGGAAACGGACGGCAGCGTTCGTGCCAGGTCGGCGGTCCAGTTGGCACCTGACCCGGATTCGCCCGTTGGAGTGCCTTCGACCCGCGCCGCTATCCGCAGAGTGCGTTCATACCATTCTCCGCGGACGGCGCCTAGCCTTCTTGAGCGTTCTAACGCCCGCATCGCGCAAAGACCGGGGCCGGAGGCTAAGAGGGGCGCGCAGCGCCGACTTGGCCGCAGGCCGAACCGCGCTCGCGCCGGCCTCCGCCGCGCGCGAGCGCACAAGAGCAACCCTCCGTCCAGAGCTTCAGCAGCAAGACAGCACGAAGCGGGCCCGGGATCGCAATCCCGGGCCCGCGTAGTTCTGTTATCCCAGCGGGAAACGCGCAGCGTTTCCCGCTGTTCCTACGACTCGGCCTCCTGCGCCTTCTCGTCGGCGGCTCGGTTCTGGATCTCCGAGACGACCGTCGGGTCGGCGAGGGTGGTCGTGTCGCCGAGCGCCCGCTCGTTCGCGACGTCCCGCAGGAGGCGGCGCATGATCTTGCCGCTGCGGGTCTTCGGCAGCTCGGGCGTGAAGACGATGTTCGCCGGCTTCGCGATCGGCCCGATCTTCTGCGCGACGTGGTTGCGCAGCTCCTCGAGCTTCTCGACGGAGCCTTCGGCACCGCCCTTCAGCGTCACGTAGGCGACGATCGCCTCGCCCGTCACCGAGTCGGCGCGGGAGCAGACGGCCGCCTCCGCGACCTCCTGGTGATCGACGAGCGCCGACTCGACCTCGATCGTCGAGATGCGGTGCCCGGAGACGTTCATCACGTCGTCGATCCGGCCGAGCAGCCAGAAGTCGCCGTCCTGGTCGATCCGGGCACCGTCGCCCGCGAGGTAGATGTCCTCGTACTTCGACCAGTACGTGTCCTTGTAGCGCTGGTCGTCGCCGAAGATGCCTCGCAGCATCGCCGGCCACGGCTTCTTGAGGACGAGATAGCCGCCCCCGCCGGGCCCGACCTCGTTGCCCTGCTCGTCGTAGACCGCCGCGGCGACGCCCGGGAACGGCTTCGTCGCCGAGCCCGGCTTGGTCGTCGTGATCCCCGGCAGCGGAGTGATGAGGATCATTCCCGTCTCGGTCTGCCACCACGTGTCGACGATCGGCGTCCTGTCGCCGCCGATGTTCTCGCGGTACCAGATCCAGGCCTCCGGGTTGATCGGCTCGCCGACGGAGCCGAGCAGGCGCAGCGACGAGAGGTCGTGCTGCTTTGCGAACTCGGGCCCCCACTTCATGTGCGAGCGGATCGCGGTCGGGGCCGTGTAGAGGATCGTCACCTTGTACTTCTCGACGATCGACCACCAGCGGTCCTTGTCGGGGAAGTCGGGCGTCCCCTCGTACATGACCGACGTGGCCTGATTGGCGAGCGGGCCGTAGACGATGTAGCTGTGGCCCGTGATCCAGCCGATGTCGGCGGCGCACCAGTAGACGTCCTCGTCCTTCTTGAGGTCGAAGATGTAGTGGTGCGTCGTCGACGTGCCGACGAGGTAGCCGGCGGTCGTGTGGATGATCCCCTTCGGCTTCGCGGTCGTGCCGCTCGTGTACATGAGGAAGAGCAGGTCCTCGCTGTCCATCGGCTCGCACGGGCACGACTCCGGATCGTCCGACACGCCGTCCTCGAGCTCGTCCCAGAAGTGGTCGCGACCTTCCTCCATCGCGACCTCGCCGTGCGTGCGGCGTAGGACGACGCAGCTCTTCACGCCCGGCGCCGCAGCCATCGCCTCGTCGGCGACAGCCTTGAGCGGGACGGTCGAGCCGCGTCGCCACGCCTCGTCCTGGGTGATGATGAGCTCGCACTTCATGTCGTTCATCCGGCCCGACAGGGAGTCGGCCGAGAAGCCGCCGAAGACGACCGTGTGCGGCGCGCCGAGACGCGTGCACGCGAGCATCGCCACCGGCAGCTCCGGGACCATCCCCATGTAGATCCCGACCGGCGTTCCCTTCTTCACGCCGAGCTTCTTGAGCGCGTTCGCGAAGCGGACGACGTCCTTCTGGAGATCGGCGTACGAGATCGTGCGCGTGTCCCCTTCGGGCTCGCCCTCCCAGTGGAAGGCGACCTTGTCGCCGGCGCCTGCCTCGACGTGACGGTCGACGCAGTTGAAGCAGACGTTCAGCTTCCCGCCGAGATACCACTTCGCGTACGGGGGCTCCCACTTGTAGAGCTCGGTGAAGGGCTCGAACCAGGTGACCCGCTCCCGGCCCTCCCGCTCCCAGAACTCCTCGAACGGGATGTCGTAGATGTCGGCCTTCGCGTTCGCCTGGGCCGCGAAGTCCTCGGGCGGTGGATAGCGCCGCTCCTCGAGGAACATCGTGTCGATCGCGTGATGGCTCGTCTCCGTGGCCAAGAGCTGCCTCCTTCCTTTCGCTAGCTACCTAGGCCGCCGTCGCCGCGACAGGGGTTGACGCCATCAGCGGGCCTCCCACGGGAAGCACGACCCGACCGGCGACGCCGTTCCAGACGCCTGCCGCCGACGTGTACCAGGCCACAGCCGCCGTCACGATGCCGAGCCAACCGCCCGCGTGCAGCCACCAGAGGTGAGCTCCACCGGTGTGCGCGGCGTTGAAGAAGCCGATCACGAGGAGTACCTCGGTGATCTGCAGCGTGAGGAAGACCATGAACACGGCCGTGTTCACCCGCATGCTCCCGATCAACATGTAGAAGTTGAAGATCGCGAAGGCGAACAGGAACCAGGCGAGCGCGTTGAAGAGGTCGCCGCCCGTGTAGCCGGCCAGCCAGTTGTGGTTGCCGACGGCGAGGATGATGTACAGGCCGAGGCCCATCCAGAAGCCGCCGTACGTCGAGAACGCGGTCGCGCCGAAGACGTTCCGGTTGCGGAACTCCCACATCCCGGCACAGAACTGCGCGAGCCCGCCGTAGAAGATCGCGGGGCCGACCCAGATCAGGTCCGGGATCCACGACGCGTTGTGCCCGCTGAGCAGGAACGTCGTCAGGGCGAATCCCGCGAGACCGAGCGGTGCGGGATCCGCGGCCGGCGTGCTCTCGACCACGGTGACGCCCCGATCGGAAGACAGTGCGCTCATCCAGCCCTCCCTCATTTGGCCGGCGTCGGCGAGCGAACCGTCGTAGCGCCCCCCGGACGCCGAAGTGTCGGCGGAAACTCTCGCCCACGGAGCGGACGCAAGTCAAGGTGCGCCGCGTGAAAACCGGACTGCACAAGTGCGCTCCCACCGTTCGAACCCTCTGACCGGTCCCGGCGGCGGCGTAAGACGAAGGCTTACGACGCCGCGAACCGGCGAGCGGGCGCGCGCAGCCCGCACGCTCGCGCCAGAAGAACGGCCCGAACCCGCGTTATCCCCAACAAAGCCCTACAGCACGGAGCAGTTCCTTCACCGCCCGCGTGAAGAGCGCAGCTCTTCACGCGGATCGCCTAGGGCGCGAGGTCGTAGGGATAGTTCGTGAGGTTCTCGGCGCCGTCGGCGGTGACGAGGACGATGTCCTCGAGGCGGACTCCGCCGTAGCCCTGCCGGTAGAGGCCCGGCTCGACGGTGACGACGTCCCCCGGGATGAACTCCTTGTCGGAGAGGCGGCCCATCCCGGGCGCCTCGTGCACCTCGAGCCCGACACCGTGGCCGAGACCGTGGAAGAAGCCGTCGACGAGCGGCTCGCCCGGCTGCTTCGTGCGGATCGTCGGCTCGCCGGCCGCCTCGAAGATCTCGCAGGTGCCGTCGAACACCGCCTTCGTGTCCCCGCCCGGCCGGATCTCGGAGATCGCCCGGTCGAGCGCCTCCTTGCAGAGGCGGTGCCACTCGCGGACGTCGTCCGCGACCTCGCCGACGACGAACGTCCGGGTCATGTCCGTGAAGACGGCGGAGGAGTTGTCGCGCGGCCAGATGTCGACGACGAGCGGCGTGTTCGCGAGGATCGGCCCGGAGCCCATGTCGTGCCCGACGGCGCCCTGCGGGCCCGGCGCGACGATGAAGTCCTCGGCGGTCGTGTCGTGCGCGGTGAAGGTCGCGTTCATCGCGGCCTTGACGCGCTCGACCGTGAGCGCCTCGCCGTCGAGAAGCAGGTCGTCGCCGCTGATCTCGGAGCGGCGGAGGAGGTCGCGGCACGTGTCCATCGCCGCCTCGGCGGCCTTCTGCGCCCGCCGCATCCCCGCGAGCTGAGCCTCGGTCTTCGCGCGGCGGCGGTCGTCGAAGAGCTCCTGGTCGACCTCGAGGTCGAAGCCGCCGGCGCGCAGCCGGTCGGCAAGCCAGACGGGGAAGCCGTCGGGAACGGTGAAGCTCTTGGCGCCGAGGCTTCCCACCGAGCGGAGCATCAACTCGGCGCGAACCTCCTTCCACGGCAGCCCCTGCGTCATGAGCTCGTCGATGCCGAACTCCTCGCCGATGTGCACCTCGAAGAGGCCGAGCTCGCGCAGGCGCGCCGCCTCCATCGAGCTCGTGAAGACGTGGGCGGTGCCGCCGGCCTCGGCGTAGAGGAACGGATCGGGCACCGCGAGCGGTACGGCGTGACGCATGTCGGCGGAGCGGATCGAGTCCGCGCAGATGAGGAGATCGGCCATGCCTCGATCCTAGTCAGTTCTCCTTCCGGTCTCACACGCGAACAGGAATACTCGCCCGATGGAGGACGCGGCCTTCCCCGTCGGTGCGGCGTGCCGCATCGACGCGCGGACTCCATGGCGGCAGGTCGCCGAGATCCCGGTGGGGCTCGACCCGGAGGGAATCGCCGTCGACGTCGAGCGGCGGCGCGCCTTCGTCGCCTGCTCCCGGAGCGACTTCGTCTCCGTCGTCGACCTCGAGGCGCACGAGGTGGTCGCCGAGATCGCGACCGGCGCCGAGCCGATCGACATCGGGCTCGACGAGCAGACGGGACGCGTCTTCACCGCGGACGCCCACGCCGACCAGGTGACGATCATCGACTCGGCGACGCTGCAGGTGGAGACGGCGCTCCCGGTCGGCGGCTATCCGTCCGGCCTCACCCACGTTCCCGAGCTCCGCCGCCTCTACGTCGGCAACTCGCTCGGCTCGACGATGAGCGTCATCGACCTCGACACGCTCGAGACCGTGGCGACCGTCGACGCGGAGCCGGGCGCCGGCGCGATCGGCGTCGACCCGACGCGCAACCTCGTCGTCTGCGTCAACTTCGTCGCCGCCTCCGCGAACCTCTTCGACGCGACCTCCTTCGAGGAGGTCGGCCGGCTCGAGCTCGGCACGGGCACGTGCGCGATCGGGATCGTCCCCGAGCGCGGCGAGGCGTTCATCGTCAACTCGATCGCCGGCACGGTCTCCCGCGTCGACCTCGACGCGTTCGAGGTCGTCGAGGAGATCCGCACAGGCCAGGCGCCCGTCGGCCTCACCGTCGCGCCCGCGCACGACCGCATCTACATCACGAACCGCGGCGCAGGGTCGGTCTCCGTCATCGGCGTCGCCGACCGCACCGAGTGGACGCAGATCCCGGTCGGGAACGGGCCGGGAGGAGTCGTCGTCGACCCGCACGACGGCCGCGTCCTCGTCGCGAACGCCGGCAGCCAGACGATGTCGGTCGTCGAGGACCTGCTCGCAGGGCGGCCGCCGGCGGCCGTGGTCGAGGAGCCGAGCCCGTGGATCGGGAAGCGGCTCCCGCAGTTCTCCCTCGAGGACTACTGGACGGGCGACCGGCGCACGAATCTCGACTGGGCCGAGAAGAAGTACATCCTCAACTTCTTCGCCTCCTGGTGAGGGCCGTGCAACGCGGAGGCGCCGTTCCTCGAGGACATTCGCCTGCGTGAGGCCGCCCGGTCGGGCGTCGAGATCGTGCTGGTGGACATCTGGGAAGGGACCGAGCCGCGCCCGGAGGTCGAGCGCTTCTGCGAGATGTGGGGGATCAAAGGCCCGATCCTGCTCGACCCGGATCTGACCCTCGCCGGCGAGCTCGGCGTGCGCGGCGTCCCGACGAACGTCGTCGTCGACTCCGACGGGACGGTGCGCGAGTTCGGCGCCGCCCGGCTCGACGAGCTCGAGCGCGCCATCGACTCCCTCTACGACAAGGTCTGAGGCGTGGCGCTGCTGCGCGCCGAGGAGGAGGCGAAGGTCCGCGGGTGGTTCGCCGAGCTCGAGCGTCCCGTCGAGCTCCTCGTCGCGCTCGGGCCTGAGGAGACGCCGCTGCCCGGAGCCGTGGACGTCGACTTCGGGGCCGAGGCGCAGCGGCTCACCGAGGAGCTCGCGTCGCTCGGCGAGCGCGTGACGTGCCGCGTCGAGGAGGAGCCGGAGGGCTTTCCGCGCTTCCCGTCCATCGCGGTCCGGCCGGATGGCCGCGACGCCGGCGTCCGCTACGACGGGCTGCCGTGGGGCTACGAGATGGGCTCGCTCGTCGGCGCGGTCGTCGAGGCCGGACGGAGCGAGTCGTCGCTGCGGCCGGAGTCGCTCGCCGCGCTCGAGGCGCTCGACCGCGACCTCTCGCTCGACGTCTTCGTCACGCCGACCTGACCCCATTGCCCGCCGGCCGTGCTGCTGGCGTTTCGTTGCGCACTCGCCTCCGAGCGGGTGACTGCCGCTGCGATCGAGGCGAACGAGTTCCCGCAGCTGTCACAGGAGATGGGCGTCTACGCCGTGCCGCGGATCGTCGTCGACGGCGAGCCGCGTTGGGACGGCTCGGTGCCCGAGGCGGAGTTCCTCCGGCGGATCACAGCCTGAGCCGGAACGAGCGGCCCATGATCGCGGCGCGGACGATGCCGCGCAGCCGGCCGCGATAGACGAACTCGGCGATGCCGGCGCTGTGCGGCAGTAGCTCGAGGCGCCGTCTGGCGTGGAGCGTGACGGCCGCCTCGCCGCGACGCAGCAGCTCGAGCCGGAGGCCGCCGCGGCCGAGCGTCTCCGTCACGTTGCCGCGGTTCGCGAGGCGGAGCTCGAGGACGTGGGTCTCGCCGCGACGGCGGACCGTGAGGGCGCGCGGCTCGAGCCGGCGCACGATCGGGCCGGGCACCCGGAGCAGGACGACGACGCCGACCCGCAGCAGGACGCGGAGGCGCTGCCCGCCCGGCTGACGCGTCTCGAGGAGGACGAGCGCGGGATGGTCTCCGGCTGCCGCTCGCGGCGGCGGCACGGCCGTGACCCGCACCGTCGCACTCGCATGCGGCGCGATTCGCAGCCGGCGCGG
>Ga0070741_10020109_pt1 | contig 10577 bp, 8 predicted proteins | sample Coa_R1_4_FD_66440 | JGI IMG/M metagenome (GOLD analysis project Ga0070741, IMG submission 66440) | Surface soil microbial communities from Centralia Pennsylvania, which are recovering from an underground coalmine fire - Coalmine... | ecosystem: Environmental > Terrestrial > Soil > Unclassified ... | reverse complement strand
ACCGGCGGCAGGATGCCGCTCTGAAAGCCGCTGATCCCCTCCAGCGACGCGATGAGCGTCTCGCGTGTGAGGCTCTTGCCGGCTCGCCGCGCGCCCTCGGTGAAGAGCATCGCGGCGAAGTAACCCGACAGCGAGTAGCGGTTGGGCTCGTTGCCACTGAAGTACTTCTGCATGGCCGCCCGGTACGTCTTCATCCCGGGCAGCTCCGAGGTGAGCGGATCCGGCCACAGCGACAGGCCCTCCACACCCTCGGCGGCATCCCCGGCGAGCGCCAGATACTTCTCGTCGGTGAGCGGCCCCGAGGACACCATCACCGTGTCGGTCCAGCCGATCTTCTGCCGCTCCTTGAGCGCCTGCGCGCCCGCCGCCGGCGTCAGCACGAGGAAGACGGCCTGCGGAGCCGCCGCGCGCAGCTTGGCCATCTGCGCGCTGACGTCGGTCACCCCGCGCTTGACGGGCTCCGTGGCGGCGAGCTTGAGATTGTGCCGCGCGAGGTCCTTCTCGAAGGCCGAGATGAACGTCTTGCCGTAGTCGTCGTCCTGGTAGAGCGCGCCGAAGGTCGTGAGCTTCCGCTGGCCCACGAGGTAGTCGATCATCATGCGGGACTGCCGGTCGTAGAGCGTCATGCCGCTGAAGACGTACTTCTTGCCGCGGATGACGGGCGAGCCCTGGAACGGAAAGAGCAGGGGCACGCGATTCTCCTCGAGGTACTCGAGGGTGGCCATCACCGGCGGCGTGCCCTGCGGCGCGATGACCGCGAAGATCTTGTCCTGCTCCACGAGCTTGCGCGTGTTGGCCACGGCTTCCTGGGGCTTGTAGCCGTCGTCGTAGTACACCGTGCGCACCTTGCGGCCACTGATGCCGCCCGCGTCGTTGAGCGCCTTGAAGTAGAGGTCGACGCCGAAGCGGGTGGCCTGCTCGCCGGTGTACGCGAGCGGTCCGGAAAAGGAGTTCGAGCAGCCGAGAACGATCTCGGTGTCGCTCACGCCTTGCTGGGCCACGGCCGGTGCTGCGGCCAGGGCCAGGACGACCACGAGGATGCTCGCGACGACGCGCATGACGGTCTCCTTCATCGGCCGAGGAATCGGCTCACCGCGCGGCTCACGCCGCCCGGCATGAACAGCATGCCCGCGATGAGAATGGTCCCGAAGATCAGCGGCCGGTAGTTCTGAAAGGCGGCCAGGCCGTCGTAGAGCAGGGTCACGACGGCGGCACCGACGATGGAGCCCGGCACCGAGCCGAGCCCGCCCACGATGATCATCACCACGAAGTCGACGGACAGGAACAGGTCGAAGGCGTCGGGGGACAGGAAGCCGACGACGAAGGCGAACAGCGCGCCGGCCACGCCCGTGTAGAAGGCCGACAGTCCGAAGGCGAGCGTCTTGTACGCGCGCACCGGCACCCCGCTCGCCTCGGCCGCGATCTCGCTCTCGCGGATGGCGAGGAAGGCCCGCCCCGTGCGCGTGCGGACCAGGTTCACCGCCCCCGCGACCATGAGCGCGGCGACGGTCGCCGTGAGGTAGTACCGCGCGGCGTCGGTCGACAGCGCGGCCGTCCCGAGGCGCGCGGCCGGCACGCGCAGGCCGTCCGCGCCGTTGGTCAGCGCGTCGAGGTTGAGGATCACCTCGGTGACGACGAGGCCGAAGGCGAGCGTCGCCATGGTGAGGTACAGCCCGCCGAGGCGCACGCAGGGCACGCCGAAGGCGAGGCCCACCGCCGCCGTGAGCAGTCCGGCGACGACCAGCGTGATCGGCACCGGCAGCCCGGGCGCGCGGAGCGTGAGCACGGCCGCCGTGTAGGCGCCGACGGCGAGAAAGCCGGCGTGGCCGAACGACAGCTGGTTGGTGTAGCCGGAAAGCAGATTCAGGCCGATGGCCACGACGGCGTTCACGAGGATCACGCTGGCCAGGAACACGAAATAGCGCGGCGCCAGCCGCGGCCACGCGCCGACCAGCAGCAGTCCGCACGCGATGAGCAGCGCCCGGCGCGGCGTCACACCTTCCTCGCCTCGATGCGTCCCAGCAGACCCGCCGGTCGCACGAGAAGGATCGCGATGAGCACGAGAAACGGCACCGAGTAGCGGATGCCGGACGGCAAGTAGAGCGGCGCCAGGTTCTCGAGCACGCCGAGCAGCATGCCGCCGAGCACCGCGCCCGGCATGGACCCGAAGCCGCCGATGACGGCGGCCGTGAACCCGTTGACGACGATGAGGCCCATCTTCGAGGACAGGAACACCACCGGCGCCACCAGCACCCCCGCCGCCGCGCCGACCATGGCCGCCAGCACCCACGCGCGCGAGTAGACGCCCTCCACGCTGATGCCCATGAGCCGCGCCGCGCGCTGGTTCTGCGCCACCGCGCGCATCGCGCGCCCGAGCCGCGTCCACGTGAACAGCGCGTAGAGGGCCGCCATCAGCACGAGCGAGGCGGCGATGATTCCGACCGAGATGGGCGCCACGCGGACGGGGCCGAGCGCCACGGGCCGGCTGTCGAACAACGAGGGGAACGGAAACTCGTCGTGCGTGAAGGCGAGTCCGGCCGCGGCGCGCAGCACGAGCGAGAGGCCGAGCGTGATGATGAGCACGTCCCAGTGCGTGGCGCCGATCGCGCGGCGGATGACGAGGCGCTCCACCAGCCAGCCGAGCAGCCCGGCCGCGACGATGGCGACGACGAGCGTCACGCCGACGGGCAGACCGAGCGCGCGCTGCGCCGCCCACGCCACGAACGTCGAGGCCATCAGCATCTCGCCCTGCGCGAAGTTCAGCGTGCGCGTGGCGTTGTAGATGATCACCAGGGACAGGGCCATGAGCGCGTAGATCGAGCCGGTGGCCAGGCCGGAGACGACCACGTGCACGAGAGCCGCCGCCGTCACGCCGCGGTCGTCTCGAAGCGGCAGCGGGCGGCGCCCATGGCCGCGCACGCCGTCTCGCTCACCGACCGTGGCCGGTCCAGCACGGCTGTCGCGAGCGCCTCGAGCACGCCGCGCGTGAGGTGGCACACGGGCGCGGTGGCGCCGCCATACGCGCGCGCGAACGGCGAGCCCGTCACGCTGACGACCAGCGCGCTCGGCGTGAGGCGCTCCAGGGTGAACTGCCCCCAGCCGATCTCGGCCCCCTGCGCGAGCAGCCGCCGCACGCGCGCCGTGGCGTCGCCGGCCGCGCCGGCGGTGGCGCGCGCGCCACCCGCGCGTCCGCCCGCGGCCAGACAGTCGGCGGCGGCCGGCCCCATCGCCGCCTCCACCGCCTTCTGCACGCCGACGAGCGTCTCGGGGCGGATGAGGATGTAGCCGGCCGGCGTCATCGGAGCAGCTTGCGCCACGTCGGCGACGCCCAGCCGGAGTGGAACAGCTCGCGTACCTCACGCAGCGTCAGCTCACCGAGCCCGAGATGATCGAGATCGCGCCCGCGGCCGGCGAGCGTGGTGCCGAGCAGCGTGCCGAACACGCCGAGGAGGCCGGACACGGTGGGCGACGCCGTCGACACCGTCCGCGCCGCCGACTCGAGCAACGGCAGCCCGAGCGCGACGTCCTCGGTCACGTAGCGGTGCTCGAACGTCAGCATCTCGGCCCAGAGGCCGCTGGCGACGAGCTTCTGCTTGGCCCCGGCGCCGTACAGCCCCTCGGTCGCGCGCGCCTCGTCGTAGTACGTCGCGAGCTCGTAGTGCGGAGCCGGGTAGCCCCAGCCCCTCCGCGCGGCCACGCGCTCGGCGTCGACGCCGTCGATGAGCTTGCGCGCGCTCGGCGTGGTGCCGGCGGCGTGGACGTCGAAGCGGCCGGCGTCGATGGCCGCCGCGTTGACGAGCACGAGCGGCGGGTGGATCACCGGGCCCGCGTTGTTCAGCGCCACGTCGACCGCGTCCACGCACGGCCGCGTGGCCGGGAACAGCTCGGTGACGCGCGCCAGCGCCTCCTTCGAGCGCGACGCCGGAAAGACGCCCACCGGCAGGTTCGCCGCGCGCACCGGCGCCGCGACGGCCGCCGGACCGGTCTTGCGCGTGAGGTACGGCAGCGTGCCGGTCTCCGCGAGCGCGAGCGGCAGCGTGCCGCCGGCGCGCGCGATCTCGCGCGCGATCACGAACGAGCCGAGCGTCCCCGGCGTGAGCAGCACCACCTGCCGCTCCGTCAGTACGGAGGCGAGCCGGCGGCCGACGTCCTCGTGGGTGGTGGCCGGCAGCGGCACCACGACGACGTCGGCGCCTTCCGCGGCCTCGCGCAGGTCGGCCGTCGCGCGCTCGAGCTTGGCGAGGCCCTGACGGCCCTCCGCCATGAGCGTGATGCCGCCGGCGAGCGGGGCGAGATCTTCTTTCTTGCGGCGCCACAGCCGGACGCGATGACCGGCGAGGGCCAGGTCGGCGGCGGTGGCGTAGGCTCCGTGGCTGCCTCCGAGGACGGCGACGTTCACGCGATGACTCCCTGCTGGCGGAGCGCGGCCACGCACTCGCCGGAATATTTCAACCGTGTGGTCAGGATCTCGTCCGTGTGCTGCCCGAGACGCGGCGCCGCCGTCACGTCGAGTCCCATGACTCCATCGACCTTGACCGGCGTGCCGAGCGTCGGCATCGCGCCCAGACGCTCGTGCGTCAGCTCGACGACCATCCGCCGGTGGAGCACCTGAGGGTCGGCGAGCACGCGGTCGACCGTCTGGATCGGCGTGGCCGGCACGCCGGCCGCCTGCAGCCGCTCCAGCCACTCGCGCGTCGTCCGCGTCGCGAGCGCGCGCTCGATCTCCGGCATGAGCGCGTCCCGGTTGGCGACGCGGTCGCGGTTGAGCGCGAACCGAGGATCGGCCGTCCAGTCGGGTCGCTCGACGGCCTCACAGAACGCGCGCCAGAACTTCTCGGCGAAGACGGCGACGATCAGGTAGCCGTCGCGCGTCGCGAGCGCCTGATAGGGCACCACCGATGTGTGGGCGGAGCCCATGGGCTGCGGCACCTGCCCGTCGGTCCAGAAATATTGCGCGAGATACGACAGCAGCGAGACCTGGCAGTCGAGCAGCGAGAGGTCGACGTGGGCGCCGCGCCCGGTCTGCGAGCGGCGGAACAGCGCGCCGGCGACGGCGAAGGCGCCGAAGAGACCGCCGGCGAGATCGCCGATGGGCAGTCCCATGCGAACCGGCCGCCGGCCCGCCTCGCCGGTGACCGACATGCCGCCGCCCATCGCCTGCAGCGCCAGGTCGAAGGCCGGCCAGTCACGATACGGACCGTCCAGGCCGTAGGCGGAGATCGAGCACATCACGATCCCCGGATTGAGGGCGGAGAGCGCGGCGTAGTCGCAGCCGAGGCGCGTCATGACGCCGGGCCGGAAGTTTTCCCACACGACGTCGGCGTGGGCGACCAGATCGTGGAAGACGCGCCGGCCGGCGTCCTGCGTGAGGTCGACCGCGATCGACTTCTTGTTGCGGTTGATGGCCAGGAAGTACGCCGACTCGCCGTCGCCGAGGAACGGTGGTCCCATCGCGCGCATCGGATCGCCGCCATCGGTCTCCTCGACCTTGATCACCTCGGCGCCATGGTCGGCGAGCAGCATGGACCCGTACGGCCCGGCCAGCATTCGCGAGAGATCCAGCACGCGCACGCCCTCGAGCAGCTTCACGCCGCTCGCCTCATCGCGCGGCCTGCGCCGCCAGCGCCGCGTGGACGCGCGCGGGCGTGATGGGCAGCTCGGCGAAGCGGACGCCGATGGCGTCGTGCACGGCGTTCGCGACGGCGGCCGAGACCGGAATCACGCCGGACTCGCCGAGGCCCTTGGCGCCGAACGGTCCCTCGACGTCCTGCGTCTCGATCAGCCGCACCACCAGCTCCGGCATGTCGGACGCCTTGAGCACGGCGTAATCCATGAAGGTCGCCGTCAGCACCTGGCCCTCGTCGACCACGAGCCGCTCGCTGAGCGCGTAGCCGAGACCCATGTGGATGCCGCCGTGGATCTGCCCCTCGGCCGCCAGCGGGTTGAGTGCCCGGCCGACGTCGTGCGCCGAGGCCACCCGCCGCACCTCGATGCTCCCGGTGACGGGATCGACGTCGAGCAGCACCGCCTGGGCGGCGAAGCCGTAGGCGGCCGAGACGTTGCCGCGCAGATCCTTGTCGAGCATCGTGGTGGGCGGATCGTAGAAGGCCTCCGCCACCAGCGTGCGGCCGCCGGCCTGGTAGTGTCCGCCGCGCGCCACGCGATCGTACGGCAGCCGCCGCTGCGGCTCGGCGGCGACGAAGACGAAGCCGTCGCGCGCGTCCAGGTGGTGCGCGGGCTCGTCGAGCTGCTCGGCGGCCATGGCCAGCAGCGACGCGCGCAGCTTCTCGGCGGCGAGCCGCGCCGCATTGCCGGCGACGAACGTCGTCCGGCTCGCGTGCACGCCGACGTCCCAGGGCTTGACGGCGGTGTCGGAGTTCAGCACGTCCACGCGCTCGAGCGGAATGCCGAGCGTCTCGGCCACGATCATCGCGAGCACCGTCTCGGAGCCCTGGCCGATCTCGGTGGCGCCGGTGAGCAGCGACACCTTGCCGAAGTCATCCAGCTTGACGATCGCGCCGCAGCCGTCCGAACGGTAGATGCGGGCGCCCCCGCCGACGTGGAACATCGCCGCGTAGCCCAGCCCACGCCGCCAGCCGGGCCGCGGCGGCGGCGCGTCCGCGGCCACCGCCTCCGCCGCCGCCTCGAGGCACTCGCGCATCGCGCAGGAGGTGATGGCGAAGCCCTGCGGGTTCGCGTCGCCCGGCGCGGTGGCGTTGCGACGCCGGATCTCGAGACGGTCGAGGCCCAGGCGGTCGGCCAGCTCGTCCATCTGCGACTCGACGGCAAACGTCGACTCGAGGTTTCCGTAGCCGCGCATCGAGCCCGAGTACGGGTTGTTGGTGTAGGCGATCGTCGTGTCGAAGCGGACGTTCGGCACCCGGTAGAGGCCGGCCACCGTGGACAGCATCACGTACGGCGTCGTCGAGCCCCAGGAGACGTAGGCGCCGTTGTCGATCACCACGTGACAGTCGCGCGCGAGCAGGCGGCCCGAGGCATCCGCAGCCGTCCGCAGCCGGATGAGGCACGGCTCCCGGGTCGGGCTGGCCACGAACTCCTCGAGGCGCTCGAACTCGACCTTCACCGGCCGGCGGGCGCGGCGCGCGAGCAGGGCCGCGATGACGTCGATCGGATAGAGATCGAGGCCGCGCCCGAAGTTGCCGCCGACCGGTGGCTGCATGACGCGCACGCGGTCGCCGGTGATGCCGAGCGCTTGCGCCAGCTCCCGCTGGTAGAGGAACGGCACCTGGGTCGTCGACCACATCGTCAGGCTGCCCTGCGCGTCCCAGTCGGCGATGGCGACCATGGTGCCCAGGCAGGCGGTGGTGACGAAGTTCAGCCGGTACTCGCCGGCCACCACGGCGGCGGCGGTGGCGAAGGCGCCGTCGACGTCGCCGTGGGTGAAGTGATAGCGGAGGTCGGTCGCGTTGTCGGCACGGTCCTCGTGCACGCGCGGCGCGCCCGGCCGCAGCGCCGCCTCGGGATCGAAGACGGCCGGCAGCGGCTCGTACTCGACGTCGATCAGCGCGAGCGCTTCCTCGGCGATCGCCGCGCTCTCCGCCGCCACCGCCGCCACCTCGTCGCGGATGCAGCGCACCGTGCCGCCCTTGAGCGCCGTCTGGTCCTTGGCGAACCCGAATCGCTGTTGCTCGACGTCGGCGGCCGTGATGACGGCCACCACGCCGGGCAGCGCCGCCGCCCGCGTCGTGTCGATGCGCGCGATGCGCGCGTGCGGGTGACCGGCGCGCAGGATCTTGCCCACCGCCATGCGCGGCAGCGTCAAGTCGTGCAGGAAGCGCGTGCGGCCGGTGACCTTGTCGGCACCGTCCTTCTTCGGCGTCGCCTTGCCGATGACCGCCAGCGCGCTCACGCCTGGAACGCGCTCACCATCGGATCGGCTCCTTGTGCTCACCGAACACGTCCTTCATCGCGCCGTTCATCTCGCCCAGCGTCGCGTAGGCGCTCACCGCCTCGAGGATCGGCTCCATGAGGTTGCCCCCGCCTCGCGCGGCATCACCGAGCCGCCGCAGCGCGGCGCGGACGGCCGCGTCGTCGCGCTCGCGCCGAACGCGCGCAAGCCTGGCCAGCTGCGTCTCGGCCACGGCCGGGTCGAACGCGTAGAGCTCGACGTCGCGATCGGCCTCGGCGGCGCCATCGGCGACGTGACAGTTCACGCCGACCTTCGGGATCTCGCCGGAGGCCAGCTTCTGCTCGAACAGGTAGGCCTGTCGCGCGACCTCGGCCTGGATGGCACCCGTCTTGACCGCCTCCACGATGCCGCCCATCCGCTCCACGGCGGCCATCTCGGCCAGGATCTGCTCCTCCATCGCATTGGTGAGCGCCTCGACGTAGTACGAGCCACCGAGCGGGTCCACGGTGTCGGCGGCGCCGGATTCCTCCGCGCAGATCTGCATCGTCCGCAGCGCGATGAGCTGCGCCTTGGCGGACGGGATCGTGTACGCCTCGTCGTAGGTCGGCAGCGCCATCGTCTGGGCGCCGCTCAGCGCGGCCGCCAGCGCGATGTAGGCGCCGCGCACGATGTTGTTCTCGGGCTCCTGCACCACGAAGGCCGAGCCGCCGCCGCCGATGAGGGCGCGGAACATCCACGACCTGGGGTTGCGCGCGCCGAAGCGCTCGCGCAGCATCCGCGCGTAGAGGCGCCGCCCGGCGCGGAACTTCGCGGCCTCCTCGAAGATCTTGCCCCACGCCGTGAAGTTGAAGGAGATCCGCGGCGCGAAGTCGTCGACGTCCATGCCGCGCCGGAGCATCATGTCGACGTAGGCGGCGGCGATGCACAGCCCGTACGCCATCTCCTGCGCGGTGGTGCAGCCGGCCTCGCGGATGTGATAGCCGCACACCGACACGGGGTTGGAGCGCGGATACCGCCGCGCCGAGAACTCGATGAGGTCGGCCACCAGCCGCAGCGACGGCTCGACCGGATAGATCCACGTGCCGCGCGCGATGAACTCCTTGAGGATGTCGTTCTGCGGCGTCGTCACCACACGGTCGGCGGCGGCCCCCTGCTTGTCGGCAACCGCGTAGTACATGGCCGTGATCGGCGCCGCCATGCCGTTGATGGTGAGCGAGACGCTCACGCGGTCCAGCGGAATGCCGGCGAAGGCGGCTTCCATGTCGGCCAGCGTGTCGATGGCCATGCCGACGCGTCCCACCTCGCCCTCGGCGCGCGGATCGTCGGAATCGAGCCCGAGCTGCGTCGGCAGGTCGAACGCCACGTTCAGGGCGTCCTGGCCGTGGGCCATCAGGTACTTGAAGCGCGCGTTCGTCTCCTCCGGCGTGCCGAAGCCGATGTACTGCCGCATCGTCCACAGCCGCTCGCGGTACATGTGCCGGTGGATCCCGCGCGTGTACGGAAACTCGCCGGGCCGGCCGATGTCGCGGTCGGCGTCGCGGCCGGCCAGATCCTCGGCGCCGTAGACGGGCTTGATCGGCATGCCGGCGTGCGCTCGGATGTCTCTCATGCGGTTCTCCGTGTTCTCGCCCGCTCGAGGAACCGGCGGATCAGGGCGGCCGACTCGCGTCCCCGCACCTCCGGCGGCGCGTGGCCGACATCGCGCCACTCGACGACCTCGGCCTCGGTGAAAACCCCGCGCCAGCGCGCCAGCGCCGCCGCAAACGCCGGATCGCGTGAGCCCCAGACGAGCAGCGCCGGCACCTGCGCGATGCGGCGCCGTCGCCGCCAGAGCGCGTCGAACCAGGCGCTGGAGCCGATGAGCTCGCGCGCGTAGATCCACGTCGCGTGGCGGGCGGCGCGGTCGCGCAGCGGCGCCGCGTACTGCGCGTGCACGGCCGGCGTGTAGCGGGCGTCGCGGACGGCGGGGCGCCACAGCGCGTTCACCGAGAGCCCTGCGCGCTCGTAGAGCACGCGGCCGACCGGCGTGGCCAGCGCACGGCCCAGCCGCGCGTGGCGCCGGTCGTCGGCGAGCGACCACATCCACGTGTTGAAGAGCACCAGGCTCCGCACGTCGTCCGGCCGCTCGAGGGCATGGGCGAGGCCGATCGGCCCGCCGAAATCGTGAACGACGAGCGTGACGTCGCGAAGGCCGAGCGCGTCGATGAACCGGGTGAGCCGCCGCGCCTGGTCCTCGGGCCGATAGGCGTCGCCAGCCGGCTTGTCGGAGAGCCCGAAGCCGGGCAGGTCGAGCGCCACGCAGCGGAACGCGTCGCGCAGCCCGCGCACGAGATGCCGGTAGAGGAACGACCACGACGGCGTGCCGTGCACCATCAGCAGCGTCGGCCCCTCACCCTCGTCGACATAGCTGATGCCGAGGCCCTCGACCTCGATCCGCCGCGGCGAGAACGGATATTCGCTGCGATCGACCCAGGCGGGGATCATCGGCTCTCCTTGAAGGCGGAGACGATCTCCGGCAGCGGCGTGCCCATCGGGAACACGCGCTCGACCCCGAGCGCGAGCAGCGCATCGACGTCGCGCGGCGGAATGATGCCGCCGACCACGACCCGGACCTCGCCGGCGCCCTTCGCGCGAAGGCGCTCGAGCACGCGCCGCGCCAGGGTCAGGTGCGCGCCCGACAGGATCGAGAGTCCGACCACGTCGACGT
>Ga0070741_10020108_pt1 | contig 10578 bp, 7 predicted proteins | sample Coa_R1_4_FD_66440 | JGI IMG/M metagenome (GOLD analysis project Ga0070741, IMG submission 66440) | Surface soil microbial communities from Centralia Pennsylvania, which are recovering from an underground coalmine fire - Coalmine... | ecosystem: Environmental > Terrestrial > Soil > Unclassified ... | reverse complement strand
ACAGCACGAGGCCGACACCGGCCGCCCGGCCGAGGAGCGGACCGGCCGGCGCCAGCTTCTCGAGCAGCACCAGCCCGGCGAGCGCGGCCACCCAGGCGAGGTTCATCACCCCCGCCACGAAGAGGAGCGCCATGAGCAGCCAGCAGCAGCCCACGCAGTAGAGCCCGTGGCCCAGCCCCATCCGGAGCGCGCCCGCCGTGCCCTCCCGCCACCGGGTGCTGAAGAAGTGGAACGGCGAGCGGCAGTGGGTGAGGCAGGCGCGCTTGAGCGGAGTCCACTGAAAGAGCCCGGCCGCCACCAGCAGCGTCCCGGCCGCCGCGGGCGTCACCCGCATCGCGTCCGCCGAGAGGAGCGCGGCGGAGTGGAACCCCCACTGGGCGAGCCCCGCGGCCGCGCTGAATCCGGCCCACGCGAGCGCGTACCCGCCCAGGAACACCGCGGTCGGGAGCGCCGGGACCCGGGAAGCGTGCCGCCGGCGCATGACCCCGAGGAACAGGAGGATAACCGGGGCCACCGAGGGGAGCATCATCGCGAGCATCATGATGGCCCACATGGCGAACAGGCCGGCCGTCTCCCGGAGACCCCAGGGCTCGAGGTGGGGCATGCCCATGGCGGCCGCGGCCGGCATCGGGCCCGCGCCCCGCATGCCGGCCGCCGCGCGCACGAGGTAAATCCAGGCCAGGAGCGTGAGCGCCCCGAGCGCGACCGCCGCCACCGCGCGGTCGCGCCGGAGCACCCGCTCGAGCGCCACTACGCCTGGTTGGTCCACGTGGCGGTCGCGTACGCGGCGTAGTGGCCGGCGTGATCGAAGCTCACGCCGTCGTAGTCCACCCGCATCACCGCGGTGGTGCAGATGTCGCCCCGGTTCCAGAAGAACCCGCCCTTCGGGTACACGATCTGAACCTCCTTGTCCTCGCCGGACACCACGTCCTTGATCGGGGTGTGGCGGACCTCCAGGATGCCCGGGATCCGGAAGGTCGAGCGGATGCCGTCCACCTTCATCTCGATCGGCTGCATCACCGGCCCCTTGAGCGTGGTGACGGTGGCGGCGAGCGCCTCCCAGGGCATCCCGCCCGCCTTGCCCGAGAGGATCGTGCCCAAGGCCTCGACCTGCGCCGGCCTGGCGGAGCGATCCACGAACAGGGCCACGGTGCCGTTCCCCTCGTGGATGGCCTTCGGGTACTTGCAGGCGAGCACGAAGCGGAGCCCGTCGAGCGACACGTCGCCGAAGCGGCCCTCGATCACCTCGGCCCCCACGATGAACTCGCAGCGGCCCTCCCGCGGGTAGCCCTCGAACTGGCAGTTGCAGCCATGGCTGCAGTTGCAGGACTCCATCTGATGCAGCCTGACCCGGTAGGGCACCCGGGTGGCCGGACCGGCGGCCGGCTGCGCAGCGGCTTGCGTCATGCCTCCTCCTTTTCGCGCGTCCGGGGCGACGCGCCTCGCGACCCCCGATCGGCGCGGGCGATTGGGATGAGCCCCTTATATGAGCGATCGGCTCGCGCCGCGTAAGGGGCCCGATGCGCATTACATTCCCCTTTCCGATGCCGCGACAGCTTGCTGGGTTCCCGGGCGGCGCCCGGAGCGGGGCCCTGGCGCTCGCGCTCGCCTGGTCCGTCGCGGGCTGCGGCGGGGCGCCGCCGGGCCGGCCGCCGGCTCCCATCGGCGCGGCGTCCCCCGGAGCACCCGCCCCCGGACCCAGCCCGCCGGCGCCCGACGACTGCGCCTTCGGCTTCCCCGGGGGTTCCTCCGGACCGGCCGACACGCTCGCCATCGCCCTTCCGGGCACGCTGGACCCTCGGGACGCCCCCGTGGCCCGCACTCCGCTGGAGCAAGTCGCCTTCCGCCAGCTCTACGAGACCGTGGTTCGGCTCGACTGCCGCGGGCGCCTGCGCCCGGCGCTGGCGGAGAGCTGGACCCGGGCCGGCGACGGTACGGCGTGGAGGCTGACGCTTCGGCCGGCCGCCCGGTTTTGGGACGGGACCCCGCTCACCGGCGCTGCGCTGGTGGCCGCGTGGGACCGACCCGAAGCCGCATCCCGGCTCAGGGCGGCCGGGATCGTTTCGTCCCGCGCCATCGGGGACCGGGAGGTGGAGGTCACGCTCGACCGGCCGGCCGACTCCCTCCCGCCCGCGCTCGCGGATCCCGGGCTTTCCCCCGCCGGGCCCGCGGACGCCGGCTGGCGATCGGGCACGGGGCCGTACCGCCCCCGGGCGCCCGCGGGTCCGGTCGCAGGGGGGCGCGCGAGCCTGATTCCCGCGCGGCCGGAGGACTCGGCTCTGTTTCCCGCGCGGCCGGAGGGCGCGCCGGAAGCGGGGGCGCAAGCCGCGGTCACGCTTCGGTCCGTCGACCGGGATCCGAGGGACGCGCTCGACGCCGGGGCCGATCTCGTCGTCACCGGCAATCCGGACGCGGTGGCCTATGCAGTCGCGCGGCCCGATTTCGCCGCGGTGGCGTTGCCCTGGAGCCGGATCTACGTGCTTCTCGTGCCCCCGGATACCGGGCCCGGGTCCGAGCGCCGCGGGCCGCCCGAGACGGGAACCGCCGGCCATCCGAACGGCCTCGACCTCGTGTCCTCGGCGGAGGCCCGCGCGGCGCTCGCGCGCGACGCGGTCCGGGTGGAGGCGCGCGGGGCCGAGCCGCCGTTCTGGTGGGAGACGCCCTGCCCCGACACCGCGCGGGCGGACGCGACCCCATCCGCGCCCGGCCTCGCGCCCCCGTCCGGCCCGCCGCCCCTGCCCGGCCCCGTGCCGCCGTCCGGCCCCGCGCCGCCGTCCGGCCGCGGCCGCGGCGTCCCGCACTCGCGCATCGGGTACCCCGCGAACGACCCCACCGCCCGCGACCTCGCCGCCCGCCTGGTGGCGCTCGGCGTGCTGGGCCCCCGGTCCAGCGCGGTCGGCCTCGCCCCGGACGATCTCGCCGCATCGCTCAGGGCGGCGGCGCTCGCGGGATACGTCGTTTCGCTCCCCCGCGCGCCGCTCGTCCCCTGCGCGGAGCGGCCCGACTGGCCGGCGGGCTCGCGGCTCGTTCCCCTGGTGGAGACCCGGATGCGCGCGCTCGTGCGCCGCGGCGCGGCCGCGTTCACCGTGGACTGGGACGGCGGCATCCGCCTGCTCGCCGCCCCCGCGGCCTCGGAGGCCCGGTGAGCTTCCGCACCCGAACCTTTCTCGCGTTTCTCGCGGTGCTCGCGATCCCGCTCGCCCTGGTCGGGATCGGGGTGCGGCGCGAGATGGACCGGCGGCTCACCGCGGTCTACCAGCAGCGCGTGGCGGCGCTGGTGGAGGTGATGCACCGGGACCTCGAGCGGCGGAGCGGGGGTCTCGCCGCCCGGCTGGCGGCGCTCCGCGACGCGCTCGCCGACGACGGCAGATTCCGGCTCGCGGCGGTGCGCGGCGACCCCGCCGCCCGCGGGTACCTGCTCGACTACGCCGGCCCGGCGATGCGGCTCGCCGGGCTCTCGCTGCTCCGGATCCAGGACAGCACCGGCCGGATCCTGAGCTCCGGCCATTTCCGGAACGAGTTCGATCGGCTGGAGCCCGCGCTGCCCCGCTTTCTCGACCAGACGCGGGGCGCGCCGGCGCTGGTGCGGGTGCGGGGGGCCGAGGGCGACTTCCTGGCGCTCGCGCGGCTCGACTCGCTCCGCGTGGCGGGCCGCCGGTTCACGCTGGTCGGCGGCCTCGCGCTCGATCCGGCCGACCTCGGCGGCGCCGCGCGCGATCCCGGGCTCTCGGTCGCGCTCGCGCTCCCGGGCCCGGCGGGCGGCCCCGCGGAGCCCGGGCCCGGCCGGGGGGCGCGGGTCGCCGGGTCGTTCCCGCTTCCCTACCTCGACCTCGCGGAGCCGGAGAAGCCGGCGGCGGCCTCCGCGGAGGCCGCGCCGGACACGGCGCGGCTCGTGGTCACCCAGTCCCTCGGCGAGCTGGAGGCGCTTCGGCGGAGCGTGGACGCGTGGCTGGTCGCCGCCCTGGGTCTCACGACCGCGGGCGCCCTCCTCGCCGCCGCCTGGGCCGCGGCGCGGGTGAGCCGGCCGCTCCGCGCGCTCGCCGCCCGCACCGCGCAGCTCGACCTCGACCGGCTCGACGTCGGGTTCGCGACCGACCGCGCCGACGAGATCGGCGCGCTCTCGCGGCTGCTGGCCGCGATGGTGGAGCGCCTGCGCCGGGGCGCCGCGCGGCTCCGCGAGGCCGAGCGGCGCGCCACACTGGGCGACCTGGCCCGGCAGGTGAACCACGACATCAAGAACGGGCTCGCGCCGATCCGCCACGTGCTCCGCCACCTGGCCGAGGTGGCCGAGCGGGATCCCGCGGCGCTCCCGGCCGTGTTCGCCGAGCGCCGGGCGACGCTCGACTCCAGCATCGCCTACCTCGAGACGCTGGCGCGGAACTACGCCCGGCTCTCGCCCCGGATCGAGCGGAGGGCCTGCGACGTGAACGCGCTGGTGGACGAGGTGCGCCGGGGTCTGGGCGGAGAGCTGCGGGTCCGGGTGCGGCTCGCCGATCCGCTCCCGCCCGCCCTGGCCGACCCGGTGGTACTGCGCCGGGTGCTCGAGAACCTGGTCGGCAACGCGCTCGAGAGCCTGGACGGCCGCGCGGACGGGAGCGTGACGCTCGCGACCGAGGCGGTGCCCGGCGGCGGCGGGAGCGCGGCGGGGAGCCGGGTGCGGATCGTCGTGGCCGACACCGGCCGCGGCATGACGCCGGAGCAGCTCGACCGCGCGTTCGACGACTTCTACACCACCAAGCCCGGCGGCTCCGGGCTCGGCCTCTCGATCGTGCGGCGGCTGCTCCAGGATCTGGAGGGGAGCCTCCGGGTGGAGACCGCGCCGGGCGCGGGCTCGACCTTCGTGGTGGAGCTTCCGGCCGCCCCATGAGCCGCGTGCTCGTGGTGGACGACGTGCCCGCGCTCGCGGACCAGTACGCCTACGATCTCAGGCGGCTGGGCGGGTACGAGACCGCGGTGGCGCACGACGGGCGGGAGGCGCTGGACCTCCTGTCCCAGGAGCCGGCCGACTGCGTGATCCTCGACCTCGAGATGCCCGGCACCGACGGGTTCGAGGTGCTCCGCGCGCTGGAGCGGCGGGGCTCGGACGTCCCCGTCATCGTGTACACCGGCACCGGCAACTACGACCGCTGCGTGCAGGCGGTGCGGCTCGGCGCCTACGGCTTCATCGACAAGTCGGAGCCGATGGAGCGGGTGGTGCAGGAGATCGAGAGCGCGCTGGAGCGGCGCCGGCTCCGGGACCGGGTGCGGGCGCTGGAGCGGCGGCTCGAGGGCGAGTCGTCGCTCGCGGGCGCGAGCCCCGCGATCCGGGCGCTCCGCGAGGCGATCGCGCGGCTGGCTCCGATCCCGAGCCCGGTGCTGATCCTGGGCGAGAGCGGCTCGGGCAAGGAGCTGGTGGCGCGGGACCTCCACCGCCTGGGTCCCCGGCCGGCCGCGCCGTTCGTGGCGCTCAACAGCGCGGCGCTGCCCGAGAGCCTGGTGGAGAGCGAGCTGTTCGGGCACGAGCGCGGCGCCTTCACCGGCGCCAGCGCCACCCGGCGGGGCGCCTTCGAGGCGGCCGAACGGGGGACGCTGCTCCTCGACGAGATCGGCGAGCTGCCGCCCGCGGCCCAGGCCAAGCTCCTCCGCGTGCTGGAGGAGCGGCGGGTGACGCGGCTGGGCGGCACCCGGGCGATCCCGGTGGAGGCCCGGGTGCTCGCCGCCACCAACCGCGACCTGGACGCGGAGGTGCGCGCGGGCCGGTTCCGGGAGGACCTTTACTTCCGGCTCAACGCCCACGTGCTCCGGGTGCCGCCGCTCCGCGAGCGGCTCGCCGACCTGCCGGAGCTGGTGGAGCGGTTCCTGGCCGCCACCTGCGAGCGGTTCGGGATGCGCCCCAAGCGGATCGCGCCCGAGGCGCTCGAGCTCCTCATGCGGTACGACTGGCGCCGGAACAACGTCCGCGAGCTCCGCAACGCGGTCGAGCGGATGGTGATCGCGGCGGACGGCGAGGTGATCCGTCCGGAGGAGGTCCCGGCCGAGATCCGCGGGGCCGGGGCGCCGGCGGGCGAGCGGCCGGACGCCGGCCCGGAGCCGGCGCGCACCTTCCACGACCTCCGCGCCGCGGCGGAGCGGGGCATCGTGCTGGCCGCGCTGGAGCGGAACGACTGGCACGTGACTCGGACCGCCGAGGAGCTGGGCCTCGCCGACCACGCGAGCCTCCTCAAGCTGATGAAGCGGCTGGGCATCCGCCGAACCCCCTCGTGATTCGGCGGTCGGGCGGCCGCCCGGCGTGTTCGGGCGGACACGCGCCGGCGCGGGATCGTGTCCGCCGGAACCCGAGCTTCTGCGTGACCGCGCGGCCGCACCGGCCGGCTCGCGACCGCTCAACCCCTTGACCTCTCCCGGCTTGAAGCACGCTCCGGCGGCGCGGTGGCGCGCTGGCCGCGGGCTTGCCCTCCTCGCGGGCGCCGGTTCACCCCACGGCGCGCACGCGCCCCAACCCGAGGAGGACACCATGCTCGCCCCCGCCGCTCGTCTTCCGCTCGCGACCCTCTCGCCGCTCGCCGCCCTGCTCATCGGCTGCGGCGGCGAGGGCTCGCGCACCACCACGGTCGCGGCCACCGTGACCGCCGCGACCCGCGACACCGCCGCGCCCGCGCCGGCGTCCACGGCAGCCCCCGTCCCCGCCCCCGCCCGCGCGGTCTCGTACGAGGCGGCCGACTCCGCCTTCCGCGCGGGGCGCTACGGCGAGGCGGCCGAGCTCTTCGCCGCCTACACCGAGAGCAAGCCCGACAACCCGTGGGGCTTCTACATGCTCGGGATCTCGTCCTGGAAGGCGGGGGACCTCGATCGGGCCGAGCTCGCCTTCGAGCGCGCGCTGGAGCGCGACCCCGGCCACCTGAAGAGCCTGCTCAACTCGACCCGGGTGCTGCTCGAGCTGGGTCGCGTGCCGGAGGCGCTCCAGCGGGTCGAGGCCGCGCTCGCGCTCGAGCCCTCGTCCGGGGAGGCGCATCGCCTGCTGGCCCGGGTGCAGGACCGGCTGGGCGACGGCGCGGCGGCGGCCGCCTCCTACCGGCACGCCATCGCCCTCGACGATCGCGACGCCTGGGCGATGAACAACCTGGGCGTGCTCTACCTCGAGCGGGGGTACTACGCCGAGGCCCTGCCGCCGCTCGCCCGGGCGGTGGAGCTCCGGAGCACCTCGCCGGTCTTCCAGAACAACCTGGGCCAGGCGCTCGAGCGGGTGGGCTACTTCGAGGCCGCGCGCGGGGCGTACGAGGCGGCCCTGGCGGCCGACAGCGGGTACGCGAAGGCCGCGGTGGGGCTCGAGCGGGTGATCGGCCGGACCGACGACCCGTCGCTCGCGCCGCTCGATCTCGCCGCGCTGGCGCGCGAGTTCCAGTCGAGCGTGGAGAGCTGGAGGGCGGCGTCGGGCGACGGCACCTCGCCGGGCGAGAGCGCCGCGGTGACGGAGGAACCGCGGAGCGAGTGACCCGCCCGATGGCGGGCCGGGGCGGGACGGCGATAGCTTACCCGCCCCGGTCCCGCAGTCGTCCCCCACCCCAAGGAGCCGATGGGAAAGACCGCCCTCTCCTGGCCCCTCCAGTTCCTCAACGCGCTCGGTCCCGGCGTGGTCACCGGCGCGGCCGACGACGATCCCTCGGGCATCGCGACCTACTCCATCGCCGGCGCCCAGTTCGGCACCGGTCTCCTGTGGACCGCGCTCCTCACCTGGCCGCTCATGGGGGCGGTCCAGGGGATGTGCGCCCGCATCGGGATGGTGACCGGCCGCGGGCTCATGGGCGGGCTCCGGAAGAAGTTCCCCCGCCCGGTTCTGGTGGGGGCGGCGGCCGCGCTCCTGGTCGCCAACACGATCAACGTGGGCGCGGACCTCTCGGGCATGGCGGACGCGGCCGAGCTCCTCACCCGGGTGGACTCGCACGTCTGGGTGCTGCTGTTCGGGCTGGGCATCGCCTGGGCCACCATCCGGCTCCGCTACGCCGTGATCGCGCGGGCGCTCAAGTGGCTCGCGCTGGTGCTCTTCGCCTACGTGATCGCGGCATTCCAGGTGGGGCCCCACTGGGGGGAGGTCGCCCGGGCCGCGCTGGTCCCCTCGCCGCCGCGCGGCCGGGAGGGCTGGGCCACGCTGGTCGCGATCCTGGGCACGACCATCAGCCCCTACCTCTTCTTCTGGCAGGCGTCGCAGGAGGTCGAGGAGGAGAAGGCCCGCGGGCGGAACAGCCTGACCCGCCGCCGGGGCGCCACGGCGGAGGAGATCCGGACCCGGGCGATCGACGTCGGGGTCGGGACCTTCTTCTCGAACCTGGTGATGTTCTTCATCATTCTCACCACCGCGCTCACGCTCCACCGGCACGGGGTGACCGAGCTGGAGAGCTCCCGGCAGGTGGCGGAGGCGCTCGAGCCCTTCGCGGGGCGGTTCGCGACGCTGCTCTACACCATCGGCCTGGTGGGCACCGGGCTCCTCGCGATCCCGACCCTGAGCGGCTCGGCGGCCTACGCCTTCGCCGAGATCTTCGGCTGGCGGCAGGGGATGGACGAGCGGCCGCGGCGGGCGCGGGCGTTCTACGCGGTCGTGGCCCTCTCGGTGGGCGCGGGCGTGGCGATGGACTTCGCCAACCTGAACCCGGTCCGCGCGCTCTACTGGACCGCGGTGATCAACGGCGTGCTCGCGCCGGTGCTGCTGGCCGGCATCCTGGCGGTGGCATCGGACCGGAAGCTCATGAACGGCCAGCCGAGCTCGCGGCTGGCCCGGGTGGTGGTGGGCTTCACCACGGTCGCCATGGCCGCCGCCGCGATCGCGCTGTTCGTACTCTGAGGCGGGCTCAGCCGGGTCCGTCGCGGTCCCGCAGCCGGTATCCCAGGCTCGGCTCGGTGACGAGCAGGCGGGGGCGGGTGGGATCCGCCTCCAGCTTGTGCCGGAGCTGCGCCATGTAGACGCGGAGATAGTGGGTCTGGCCGGCGTAGTTCGCGCCCCAGACCTCCTCCAGCAGCTGGCGATGGGTGGCGAGCTTCCCCGCCCGGCGCACCAGCGCGGCGAGGAGCTTGTACTCCGTCGGCGTGAGATGGACCTCCTCACCCGCGCGGAACACCTGCCGGCGCAAGAGGTCCACCCGGAGCTGCCCGACGGCGAACACCGGCTGGGGCGGGGCGCCCGGCGGGAGCGCCGCGTGCCGGAGCGCCACCCGGATGCGAGCCAGCAGCTCCGCCACCCCGAACGGCTTGGTGAGGTAGTCGTCGGCCCCGAGGTCGAGGGCGGCGACCTTGTCCCGCTCCTGGCCCCGCGCCGAGATGACGATGATGGGGGTACGGGCCGCGCGGCGAATGGCACGGGCGACCTCGAGCCCGTCCGCGTCCGGCAGCCCCAGATCCAGCAGGACCAGATCCGGATTGCGTCCCGCGGCCTGGATCAGGCCCTCCCGCGCCGTGGCCGCCTCGATCACGTGGTAGTCGTGCGCGCGGAGCGTTGCCCGGAGGAAGCGGCACATCTGCGGCTCGTCCTCGATCAGCAGCACGACCGGCGACGGGCCCCCCGTGGGATTCACCTCAGTCCTCGCAGCCCGCGGCGGAGGCCGGCCCGGGCGGGGGTCCGTCCAGCGGAAGGCTGAAGCGAAACGCGGCGCCCCCACCCGGTCGCTGCTCCACCCAGATCCGGCCGCCGTGGGCCGAGACGATCCCGCGGCAGATTGTGAGCCCGAGCCCCGCCCCTGCGCCCGCCCCTGCGCCGCCCCCGGCCTCCGCCGGCGGGGCGCCCCGACCATCGCCCGCAGCCCGATAGAACTTGCGGAACACGGCCTCCTCCAGGCCGGCCGGCACGCCCGGACCCCGGTCCGCCACCTCGACCACGACGGCGTCCCCGTCGGCCCAGGCGCCGATCGTGATCGGCGTGCCCGGCGGCGTGTACTTGGCCGCGTTCTCCAGGAGGTTGATGAAGATCTGCTCGATGAGCAGCTCGTCGATGGGGACGAGGGGCAGGTCGTCCGGCAGTCGCGTCTCGAGCGGATGGTCCTTCAGTCGATCCTCCAGCCGGAGCAGGGCCACCCCGAGCGCCTCCTCGAGCGGCTGCCAGGCCTTCCGCACCGCCAGCATCCCCGTCTCGACCCGGATCATGTCCAGCAGGTTGGCCACCAGCCGGCTCATGCGGCGGGATTCCTCCAGGACGGTCTCCGCCAGATCGCGCTGCACCTCGGGGGGCAAGGTCCCGAGATCCTCCAGCAGGCTGCTCGCCGCACCCTCGATGCTCGCGAGGGGCGTGCGCAGGTCGTGCGAGAGGGAGCTCAGGAGCGCCGTGCGCAGTCGCTCGGCCTCGACCTCGACCCGCGCCCGCTCGTGGCGCTCCGCGAGGAGGGCGCGCTCGAGGGTCACCCCAGCCTGGTCCGCGAGGGCCTCGACCGTCTCCCGCTCGGCCTGGCTGAGGGGTCCCTCGGCCGCAAGCCGGGGGACGACGACCACGCCGAGCGTGCCGGCGGCGGCGCGCAAGGGAGCCGCGAAGGCCTCGGCCGCGGCGCAGTGCGCCGTTCCCTGGCCGGCCGACTCGCCGTGCCGGTACGCCCAGTCCGCGGCCACCCGCACCGCGAGGTT
>Ga0070741_10020107_pt1 | contig 10578 bp, 9 predicted proteins | sample Coa_R1_4_FD_66440 | JGI IMG/M metagenome (GOLD analysis project Ga0070741, IMG submission 66440) | Surface soil microbial communities from Centralia Pennsylvania, which are recovering from an underground coalmine fire - Coalmine... | ecosystem: Environmental > Terrestrial > Soil > Unclassified ... | reverse complement strand
CGTCGCCTGCATGTTGGCGGTGTGCTCGGCCTGGCGGCGGGCGATGATGCGCTCCTCCTTGTCGGGCATGGCGTCGATGGCGATGTTGAGACCGGATCGGGCGGGACCCATCCGCATCCACTGGCGCAGGCGCGTGCCGTCGCCGTCGGGCGTCAGCTCGAACCGCCACGTCGCCGCCGCCTCGGCGGCGCCGCCGACCGCCCAGGCAAACTCGCGGCACGGCTCGCACGTCACGATCTCCGACGTCGTCGTCCACTCGCCGATCGCCGGGTGCTGGTTGTGGCCTGCGAACCAGGCGCCCACCTTGGGCTCGGTGGCGCCGTCGAGCCACTCCGCGCCCTGGAACTCGGAGCTGAACCGGGCCGGCAGGTTGATGTCGACGACGAGGTTCCACACCGCCTCCGGCGGCGCGTCGACATGCACCTCGGCCTCGGCCGTGGGCCCGTCGGCATAGCGCATGGCTCCTTCTTACCTGCTGCGGTACTCCTACGCGCCGGCGGTCACGATCGCCCGCGCCCCGTCCGCGTACTCGACGATGCCGATGCGCCGGTCGGGTGTGCCGTCGGGGTGATAGGTGATGGTGAAGCCCAGCTCTGTCGAGTCCTCTTCTCTGGGATCTGCCACGGGGCGGGGCGGCATGGCGTCCTCCACCTGCCCGCTCACGTCGGCCCAGGCGAAGGCGCCCGCGGGCGGCGTCGCCGACCACAGGGCGCCGGCGAACTTGGTGAGCATGCCCGACACGCAGGTGACGAGACCGAGCGCGTCGGGGTCGGCCCGCAGCACCTCGGCCATCTTGGCGGTCGACTGCAGCACGTAGTTGTTGAGGGGCCCACCCCCGAACGTCATGCCCCCGGTCACCGTCTGCTGGCGGGTGCGGTCGATGCCGAACTGCCGCTGCTGTATGCGCACCGCGATCGGAAAGCAGCTGTACAGGTCGAGGTGCTCGACGTCTCCCAGCGGTACACCCGCGATGGCGGACAGCGTGCTCCCCACGAACGCCACCGCCGGGCTGCGGTGCAGCTCGGGTCGTTGGGACAGCGGCACCATCACGTTCGACTCCGCCGCGGCCCGGGGGAAGACGAACCGGTCGCGGTCGATGTCGAGGCCTTCGGCGGCAGCGGCGCTGGTGATCAGCAGGGCGGCGGCCTGGTTCACGTTCCACTGCGACACGTGGAGCTTGTTGTACGGGAACGACAGCGGACGGTTCGACGGCGACGGCGTGCGGATCTCGTCGGCGGTGGCGCCGGCCCGGTTCCATGCCGCCGGGTTGTCCGCCGCCACGCGGCTGAAAGCGGCGCACAGCTCGGCCACCTCGCGCGCGTGCTCGTCGGCGCTCATGCCCTCGGCGTCGCGCAGCGCGTTCTCCATCACTGCGTACTGGTTCACGGGCATCACGAGCCCGGCGTCGATCTCGGCCCGGCTGAGGATCTCGCCGTGGGGCGCGAGCACCTCGTCGGCCGGCTCGCCCTCCCCCTCTGCGGGCGACCGATCGCGTCGGGGCTGGGCCCGCGCCTCGCCCCCGACGACCGCAACCACGTCGGCATCGCCCCGGGCCACGAGGTCGCACGCCTTGGTGATCAGCGTCTGCTGCAGGACTCCGACCTCCGCCATCACCGTGCGGGCAGTCGCGCCGAAGCGGTCGGACAGCATGCGGGCGGGGTCGGGGTAGCGCCACATGCCGCGCGGCACCATCACCACGTTCAACCGCTTCAACAGCTCGGTCGTGCCCGCGTCGAGGGCAGCCTGCTCCAGCGCCTCGGCCATCAGGTCGATCGGCTCGAGCGCGTTGTCGCTGCGCGGGACGGTCACTGTGCCCGCACCGGCGAGCACGGGTGTGCGGGGGTCGAGGCTCACAGGCCGAGCGCCTCCAGCACGCCGGCGCGAAAGCCGGCGGTCATGCCACCGTCGACGGTGAGGGCGTGGCCGGTCACGAACGAGGCGTCGTCAGAGGCGAGGAACGCGGCCGCGGCCGCGATCTCCTCGGGCCGCCCCCACCGGCCGAGCTTGTGCTCCTCGAGCAGCTTGTCGCGGTACCTGGTCATCCCATCGGGCTCGATGATCGACGCCAGCATCGGGGTGTCAATGCCGCCCGGGCAGATGCAGTTGGAGCGAATGCCGGCGTGCCCGTAGTCGATCGCCATGCACTTGGTGAGCAGCACCACGCCGCCCTTCGACGCGTTGTAGGCACTCCCGCCTTCGGTGCCCTCCAGGCCCTCGATGCTGGCGATGTTGACAATGCTGCCCGAGCGCTGCTGCAGCATCGGGCCGAGGGCGTGCTTGCACACGATGAACGTGCCCTTGAGGTTCACGTCGAGCACCCGCTCCCATTCCTCGACGGGGACCAGGTGCACGGGGCCGCCGCCGACGACACCAGCGGCGTTGAGCACGATGTCGAGGCGGCCGTGCTGCTCGACGACGGCCGCCACCGCGGCCGCGACCGCAGCTTCGTCGCGCACGTCGACGGTGTGGTCGACGCCGCCGGCCACGTCGAGCGTGGCCACTGCCGCGCCCTCTTCGGCGAAGCGCGCCGCGCACGCGGCACCGATGCCCGACGCGCCGCCGGTCACCAGCGCCACCCTGCCGTCCAGCCGGCCCATCGGCCTCTCCCCTCGTCCGTAACTCTGTTACACAGTTATATCCGTCACCGGCTGGAGGAGGACCCGTGAAGTTCGCCCTGTTCTACGAGATCCCGGTGGCCAAGCCGTGGGACGCCGACAGCGAGCACCAGGCGTACAAGAACACGCTGGAGCAGGCGATCCTCGGCGACCAGGTCGGGTTCCACTCCTTCTGGACGGTCGAGCACCACTTCCTCGAGGAGTACTCGCACTGCTCCAACCCGGAGATCCTCTACGGGGCCATCGCGGCGCGCACCAAGAACATCCGCATCGGCTACGGCGTGCGCCTGCTGCCCCAGCCCTACAACCACCCGATCCGCACGGCCGAGTCGGTGGCGGTGCTCGACCTGCTGTCCGATGGCCGGGTCGAGTTCGGCACCGGCCGCTCGTCGACGCGCGCCGAGCTCGAGGGGTTCGACATCAACCCGCACGAGACGCGCGCCATGTGGAGCGAGGCCCTCGAGCACATCGTCGGCGCGTGGACGAACGAGACGTACCAGGCCGACGGCAAGTACTGGCACATGGGCGCGCCCCGGCGCGTGCAGCCCAAGCCCCTGCAGCAGCCCCACCCGCCGATCTGGGGGGCGACGTCGAGCCCGGAGGGCCACCGCGAGATCGGGCGCCACGGCATCGGCCTGTGCTCGTTCACCGTCGGCGTGCCGCCCGAGGACCTTGCCGGCCGCATCGCCCTCTACCGAGAAGGGCTCGCCGAGTGCACGGAGCCGGCGGGCAAGTTCGTGAACGACCAGGCGGCCACGTTCACGATGGTGCACTGCGAGGCCGACCGCGAGTCGGCCTACGCCACCGCCGCCGACTCGTTCGTCTGGTACGTGCGCCACGGGTCGTGGCTCATCGCCAGCGTGGCCGAGCTGCTGGAAGGCAAGGAGCTCGGGTCGTACGAATACGCCGCCGCGCCGCTCGAGCACCACCGGGCCGGTCACCTCGAGCACCTCAACTTCGACTTCCTGCACAACAGTGGGTCGTGCATCGTCGGCGACCCCGACGAGTGCATCGAGACCGCCCGCCGCTACGAGGCCGCCGGCTGCGACCTCCTGCTCTGCCTCGTGAACCCGTACTCCATTCCCCACGAGAAGGTCATGCAGAGCATCGAACTGCTCGGCACCAAGGTCATCCCCCAGTTCTCCTAGCGGTGAAACGACTCCGGGCATCCGCTGAGTGGCGGTTCTTCGGGGTGCTGCGGCGCGCCGACGGGCCGCTGGCGTACGGCTGGTGGAGCCTCACGGTGCTGCGGGGGCTGCTGCCGGCGGCGTTCACGCTGGCCGTGGGCGCGGTGGTGGGCGCCGTCCAGCACAAGCACTCGCTGACCGGGCCGTTGGTTGCCGCGGGTGTGGTGTTCGTCGCCATGAACGCACTGGGTCCGCTGCACGACGCCGTCGGCGCCAACCTCGGAGCCCGCGGCGGGGCGTGGCTCTACGACCTCATCATGCGGGCATGCGTGACGCCGCCCGGCCTCATGCACCTGGAGGACTCCGCCCTCACCGACGAGCTGTCGATCGCGCGCGACTTCGACCTCGGCATCACCGGTCCGCCGCTGGCCACGTCGGTGCCGCACATCGGCAGTGGCTTCTCCGAGATCCTGTCGGGCGCTGCCCAGGCCGGCGTGCTCGCCGCCTACCGCTGGTGGGCCGCGCTGCTCGTCGGGGGCGCGTGGGTGTCGACGCACGTGATCCTGCGCGAGAGCGCGCTGTGGAAGGCGTGGGCGTCGGAGTCGGTGATCGAGGAGCAGCGCCACGTCAACTACGCCTACCGCCTGTCCGTCGACGCGCCCGCAGCCAAGGAGATGCGCATGTTCGGGCTGGCGGGCTGGGCCGTGGCCCGCTTCCGCGAGAAGCGCCTGCGCATGACCGAGGCGCTGTTCAACGAGCGCAAGCTGCGCCAGCGCCCGCTCACATGGAGCCTGATCCTGATCGTCGGCGCCAACGCCATGGTGTTCTGGTCGCTCGCTCACGCGGCGGTGGCGGGCTCGATCGGACTGGCGTCGCTGGTGGTGTTCGCCCAGGCCGCGGTCGGCACCAGCGCCCTGAGCTTCGGCGAGGTCGACTGGTGGTTCCGCCAGAGCGCCCAGCCCATCCCCAAGGTCCTCGACCTGGCCGAGAAGATGGCGCCCGTGGGCGCCCTGCCGAGCGGCACCAGCGACCCGGCCGGGCGACCCGCCCACGACGTGTCGTTCGAGGGCGTGCGCTTCGCCTACGCGGCGGCGCCCGACAAGCTCGTGCTCGACGGGTTCGACCTCAGCATCCCCGCCGGGCACTCGCTGGCCATCGTGGGCCAGAACGGGGCCGGCAAGACCACGCTGGCCAAGCTGCTGTGCCGCTTCTACGACCCGCAGGCCGGCGCGGTGCGCGTCGACGGCACCGACGTGCGCGAGTTCGACCTCGACGCCTGGCGCTCGCGCCTGGCCGCCGTGTTCCAGGACTTCGTCCGTTACGAGCTGTCGCTGCGCGACAACGTCGCCCCGGCGGGTGCGCCCGACGAGGCGGTGCGCGATGCGCTCGTCCAGGCCCAGGCCGACGACCTGGCCGACCTCGACACCGTCCTCTCCCGCGCCTACGAGGGCGGCACCGACCTGTCCGGTGGCCAGTGGCAGCGGGTGGCAGTGGCGCGCGCCTTGTGCGCAGTGCGGTTGGGCGCGGGCGTGGTCATCCTCGACGAGCCCACCGCCCAACTCGACGTCCGCGGGGAGGCGGAGATCTTCGACCGCATCCTCGAGGCCACACGCGGCTGCACCACGATCCTCATCTCGCACCGCTTCTCGACCGTGCGCCACGCCGACCGCATCTGCGTGCTGGAGGCGGGCAAGGTGGTCGAGCTCGGCTCACACGACGAGCTGATGGCGCTCGGCGGTCGCTACCACCGCATGTTCGAGTTGCAGGCGTCGCGGTTCTACGAGGAGCCCGCCGACGAGGAGGCCGAAGTCGTTGGCACGTGATACGCCGACGGAGTCGGCCAAAGACAGAGACCTCCCCGGCACGTGGACCTCACTGCGCCACGCCATCCGGCTCGCTTACCGGGCCGAGCCCAAGCTGCTCGTGCTTTCGTTCGTGCTCGTCTCGGGCTCGTGGGTGCCGGACTCGCTGATCGCGCTGTGGCTCAAGCTGCTCGCCGACGGCGTGCTGCACCACCGGCCCGGGTCCATCCGGGTGGCCGCCATCGGCATGGCGTCGTCGGCGGCGCTGGCCTGGGTGATGCGCACCGTCGGCGGCCGGCTCGAGCTGTTGTTCCGCGAGCGCGCCACCATCGCCCTGGAGGCGCACGTGGCGGAACTGCAGGCGACCGTCGCCAGCATCGAGCACCACGAGCGCCCCGAGTACCTCAACCGGTTGCAGCTGCTGCGCGACCAGGTCTTCCTCCTCAACCACCTCTACCCGGCGGCCATGAGCACGTTCGGCTCGCTGGTGCGCCTCGTCATCACCGTGGGCCTGTTGATGTCGGTGCACCCGGCGCTCATCGTCCTGGCCGCGTTCGCGGTGCCGTCGGTCGTGATGTCGACGTGGCGGGCCGGCGTCGAGCGCAAGGCCGAAGAGGGGGCGGCGCCGTTCAGCCGCCTTACTCGCCACTTCTACGACGTCGGCACGCTGGCCGGTCCCGGCAAGGAGGTACGCGTCAGCGGCGTCGGCGACATGCTCGTCGACCGCCGGCGCACGGCGTGGGACGACTGGTTCAAGCCCGTCGCCGGCGCGCGATGGACGAGCGCGTACTTCCACACTGCGGCATGGACAGTTTTCGGCCTCGCCTACGCGGGCGCCGTGATGTTCGTGGCATCGGTGCAGCACGCGTCGGCGGGCACGGTGCTGCTGGTGCTGGCCGCGGGCGGGAATCTGTCGCGCTACCTCGGCGTCACCGTCGCCCAGGCCGACTTCCTGCGCTGGACCATCGACGCCGCCAGCCGGCTGGTGTGGCTGGAGGACTACGCGCGTGAGCACAGCGACCACGCCGACCTGTCGGTGCCCGAACGCATCGAGCGCGGCATCCGCCTCGACCACGTGTCGTTCACCTACCCGGGCACCGACCGGGTCGTGCTCGACGACGTCGACCTCGAGCTGCCCGCGGGCGCCGTGGTGGCGATCGTGGGTGAGAACGGCGCCGGTAAGACGACGCTGGTGAAGCTGCTGTGCCGGTTCTACGAACCCACCAGCGGGACGATCGCCGTCGACGGCACCGACCTGGCGCGTGTCCCTGCCGTCGAGTGGCGCGGCCGTCTCGCCGGTGCGTTCCAGGACTTCTTCCGGTTCGAGTTGCTCGCCCGCCAGACGATCGGCCTGGGCGACCTCGACCGCGTCGACGAGGCGCCGGCGCTCGACACGGCCGTTGCGCGCGGCGGCGCCGACGACGTGATCGCCCGGCTGACGCACGGCCTCGACACGCAGCTGGGGCCGACCTGGCACGAGGGCGTGGACCTCTCGTTCGGCCAGTGGCAGAAGCTGTCGCTGGCGCGCGGCTTCATGCGCGACCGGCCCCTCCTCGTGGTGCTGGACGAGCCCACGGCCGCGTTGGACGCCGAGACCGAACACTCCCTTTTCGAGCGATTTGCCCGAGCTTCCCGAACCGAGAACACCGACGGACGCATCACCGTGCTGGTGTCGCACCGCTTCTCCACGGTGCGCATGGCCGACCTCATCGTCGTGCTCGACGGCGCGCGCGTCGTGCAGGCGGGGTCACATGACGAATTGATTGCGGCGGGCGGCCTCTACAGCGAGTTGTACGGAATCCAAGCGCGCGCCTACCGCTGACTCTCATGTGTCCGTACACTCGGGAGTGGGCTGGTAGCACCGGGGAGGCACGGATCATGTTCTCGAGCGACACCAAGGCGGCCACGGGGCCGCGCATCAGGTGTCAGGGCTGCGGGGTTCTCGTGTCGCTGGCAATGGCGGCGGGCCCCGACGGCAACCGCTCGCTGGCGTGCTCGAGATGCGGCGCGGTGGTTCTGCCGATCAAGACGAATGCCAACGGTGATCGCGAACCATGGCGGGTTCTCGTGGTCGACGACGAGCCCGACATCCGTCTGTTGATCCGCCTGCTCCTGCGCGGCGACAAACGGTTCACCGTCGTCGGCGAAGCGTGCGACGGCGCCAGCGCGGTGGAGATGGCGGCTGCGCACCAGCCCGACTTCGTGCTGCTCGACATCGCCATGCCCAACGGCAACGGGTGGGCGGCGCTGTCGGAGATCCGGCAGTCGGTTCCCGGATGCCGCGTGGTGATGTGCTCGGCGGCGTCGCCGCAGGACCACAAGCAGCACCTGGCCGAGGCCGACGCCTACGTCGAGAAGCTCGACATCCGCGAACAGATCCCCCGGGTGCTCGTCGCCCTCGGTAGCGCCGGCTAGTCCTTCAGCTCAACGATCACCTCGACGTAGGGCTCGTCGCCCACGTTGATGGCCGTCTCCACGCCGCCTCGGGGGACGAACACCGCCATGCCCGGGATCACGTCGGCGGCCAGGTAGTCCTTGTACGGACCGCCCGTGTCGGGCTCGGGCTGCACGGCGATGCGGTCGCCGCTCACCAGCACGAGGATGTGATCGAGGTCGTGCCGGTGGACGTCGCTCTTCTCGCCTGGTGCCAGCACCAGTTCCCAGATGCGGACCCGGTCGTTCTCGAACACGACCTTGGTCCCCACCCCGCCCAATGCGCGTTCAGCCACGACCCCTCCCCGTCTTCGCTCCGTCTTCGATGGCATCCAGGCAGAACCGCACCAGGTGGTCGACCTCGGCCGGCGCCGGCTTGGTGCCGTGCGCAAGGTGCCGGTGCAGCGCACCGAAGGTGGCGTGGTACACGACCTGCGCGTCGCGCCTCGCCGGCCTGCTCGGAGAGACCTGCGTGATGGCATCGGCGAGCAGCGACACGAGCAGGTCGACCGACGCCTGCTGCTCATCCGGGAACTGCTCGGCCAGCCGGTCCTGGTTCGCCAGCCACGGCCGGGTGCGCGCCGCCGCGTCGGCCTGCCCCGCCTGCGCCAGCACGCCCTCGATCCACGCCTTCACACGGCCCGGCGGCGTCGTGGCCTTGCCCATGCGGTGCTCGAGGTAGCCCACCAGCTGCCGGCGCCCGTCGTCGAGAAGCAGGAGGAGCAGCTCGTCCTTGGAGCGGAAGTGCTTGTAGAACGCCTGGGTCGACAGGCCCGACTCCCGCAGGATGTCGCGCAGCGGCGGGTCGAAGCTCCCGCTGCGGGCGATGACACGGTGCGTCGCCACCACGATGCGCTCGATCTCCTTGACGTAGGTGGCCTGCCGGTCGGCCACCGACCTCTCGGCGGCACGGCGGGCCAGGCTCTCGGCCAGGTCGCTCATCGGCCCTCGGCCCGCACTCGACAGAACATCGCTCTCCCACTCTAAGATCACCGCTCTGGTGCGGCAAGGAACGGGTGCCCATGCCCTACGGTGACGGAGGCCTGCTGATCGGCGACGTCTTCCGCAACGCCGCCCGCGCCGTGCCCGCACGGGTCGCTGCGGCCATGGGCGACACCACGCTGACGTTCGCGGAGATCGACGACGGATCGAACCGGGTGGGCCGTGCGGTCCGTGCCCTCGGGGTGCGGCACGGTGATCGGGTGGTGGTGTGGGCGACGACGTCGCTCGACACCATCCCCCTGTTCGCGGCGCTGGCCAAGACCGGCGCCGTGTTCGCGCCCATGAACCCCTCGCTCAGCGTTGACGAGGCGCTGGTCACTGCCGGCGCGGCGCGGCCGGCGCTGCTCGTCACCGACGACGAACGGCGCGGCGCGAGCACCAAGGTGGCGGCCGGCCTCGGCGTGCGCAGCGTCACGCTGGCAGAGCTGGCGGAGGCGGCAGCCGGTGAGGACGGCGCTGACCTGCTGGCGGGCGAGCTCGGCGAACGCGACCCCCACGTCGTGTTCTTCACCAGCGGGAGCACGGGCATGCCCAAGGGCGTGGTGCTGTCGCACCGCGTCAACTACCTGCGCACCCACCCCGGCGCCCTCATCCAGCCACGCGGCGCCATGGTGTGTCCGTTCCCCCTCTTCCACATGGCCGGGTGGACGATGGCGCTGCAGCAGTGGCACGGCCGCGACCGCATCGTGTTCCTCGAGTCGGCCGACGCGGTGTCGATCTGCGACGCCGTCGAGTGGCACCGCGCGACGCGTTTGTACGGCATCCCGGCCGTGTGGCGGCGGGTGCTCGACCACCTGGATTCGCCCGAGGGCGCCGGGCGCGACCTGTCGACCCTGCGATTCGCCGACACGGGCACCTCGGCCACGCCACCGGAACTGCTCCTCGCCCTCGAGCGGGCGTTCCCGGCGGCGACCATCCGCGTCTTCTACGGCTCGACCGAGGCGGGCGGGGTGGCCACGCTCGAGCACGCCGACGTGCACCGCAAGCCCGGCAGCTGCGGCGTGCCCGCCCTCGCCACCGAGACGCGCATCGACGAGGCGGGCGAGCTGTGGGCGCGCGGACCGCTGCTGTTCGACGGCTACTTCGACGACCCCGAGGCGACGGCCGAGGTGCTGGTCGACGGGTGGTACCGCACCGGCGACCTGGCCGTGGCCGACGACGATGGCTACCTCACCATCGTGGGGCGGGCCCGCGACGTCATCCGCACCGGCGGCGAGGGCGTGGCCCCGGCCGAGGTCGAGGAGGTGCTGGCGACCCACCCGGCCGTGGCCGACGTGGCTGTGATCGGGCTGCCCGACCCCGAGTGGGGCGAGGTCGTGTGCGCAGTGGTCGTGCCCGCGGACGACGGCGCCGGCCCGACGCTGCCCGAGCTGCGCGCCCACTGCGAGGGCCGGTTGGTCTCTCCCAAGCACCCCCGCCGCCTCGAGGTGGTCGACGTCATTCCCCGCACGTCCCCGACCAATCAGGTGCAGCGACGGCTGCTGGTGGAGCGGTTCTCGTGAGCGAGCCCCTCGGCGTCGCCGTCGTCGGTACCGGCTTCGGGTGCCTCACCCACGTGCGCGCCCTGCGCAACGCCGGCTTCGACGTGGTCGCCCTCGT
>Ga0070741_10020106_pt1 | contig 10578 bp, 9 predicted proteins | sample Coa_R1_4_FD_66440 | JGI IMG/M metagenome (GOLD analysis project Ga0070741, IMG submission 66440) | Surface soil microbial communities from Centralia Pennsylvania, which are recovering from an underground coalmine fire - Coalmine... | ecosystem: Environmental > Terrestrial > Soil > Unclassified ... | reverse complement strand
CAACGCGGGCTTTGCGGCCCGGAACGGAGGTCCAGACTCGCCAGTCGGAACAGGGTAGAGCCAAGGTCCTTCGGCGAGCAAGAGAGAACACCGCTCCCGATGCCCACTCCGTGGAGCAACGGGTGTGCATCCCTCACACCGGTGCCCGGGGCGCCACCAGCGGCGCGATCTCACGTAGGGAGACGAAAGTCTTCGAGGATGACGACGAGCTGCACCACGAGGACGACCAGCGCGTTGAGCACGATCACAAGGGCAAGGCCCGGATACGCAACCCCCTCGTCGCCGCCCAGCACCGCGGCAAGCTGATGGGCGTAGTACACGAACGCAACGAGCGCTATGGATGGGACGGCAAGCACGGGCCCGAAGAGCACGACCAGGATCAACCCTACGGTTCCGGCAATCACCGCTCGGCGCCGAGCCGGTCCCTGGTAGCGAAACGCCATTTCGTCATCTTCGCACCGCCCCAGACCGAGCACCAGCGAGCCCGGGGGCGGTGGGGCCGTGTTAGGGTCCGCGATCATGAACCGTCGGGCTCGAGACCTCGGACTGGCGATCGGACGGTTCCCACCCGGACGCCGGAACGCGATCACCGACGTCACCGGCGTCCGCGTGGGCCACACTACGATCCTGCGGGACGAGCCGTCCATCGCGCGAACGGGCGTCACCGTGATCTGGCCTCATGCCGGCCTGCCCTGGCGTGACCGCGTCTACGCGGGGACCGCGATCCTGAACGGTTACGGAGAGCTCATTGGAATCAACCAGGTCAACGAGTGGGGCCTGCTTCACTCCCCCGTGGTGATCACCTCGAGCCTCGCCATCGGCCTCGCGTACGACGCCACGGCGAGGTGGATCGCCGGGCAGGACCCATCGCAGGGCAGGGCCGATGTCTTCATGCCGGTCGTCACCGAGTGCGACGACTCGTTCCTGAACGACGCTCGCTCGTTCCCGCTGTCAGCTCGAGACGTGGTCACCGCGCTCGAGAGCGCGGCTGCCGGTGACGTCGCGGAGGGTTGTGTCGGCGCCGGCACCGGGATGCAGTGCTTCGACTTCAAGGGCGGTATCGGGACGTCCTCGCGCATCCTCCCCGCCACCGACGGCGGATACACGGTCGGCGCCCTCGTGTGCACGAACTTCGGGACTCGTGCCGACCTGGTCGTCGCGGGGGTACCGATCGGTCGGGAGATCTCCGACCTGATGCCGGAGGGTCATGCGGAAGGTTCCTGCGTCGTCGTCGTCGCGACCGACGCGCCGATGCTCCCCCATCAGCTGCGCCGGCTCGCCCTCCGCTCGGCGATGGGCCTGGTGCGCTGCGGCTCGATCGGGGCCAACGGCTCGGGCGAGTTGATGCTCGCGTTCTCGACCGCGCAAACGATCCCCCGTTCATCACCGGGGTCGCGGATCAGAGTCGAGGCCTTGCTGGACGGCGCGTTCTGGCACGAGCCGAGCGCGTTCGATCCGCTGTTCACGGCCGCGATCGAAGCGACCGAGGAGGCGGTGCTCAACGCGCTGGTGGCGGCCACTACGACGACCGGTCGCGACGGGAACGTGCTCCACGCGCTCCCGATCGAGCGGGTTCTGGAGATCCTCAAGGGCTTCGGCCGCACGTATCGGTGAGCGACCGGTCGAGAGGCCGGGGCGGGCTTCTTTCAGAACGGGGATCAGAACAGCTCGAGGTACTCCTGGCGCTCCCAATCTGTGACCCAGTCGTTCGCACGCGACAGCTCGTACCGGCGCATCGTGAGGTACGCGGTTACGAACTCCTCCCCGAAGAACCGGCGGACGGCCGGCTCCCCATCGAACTCGTCGAGTGCTTGATGGATCGATGTCGGGAGCTTCTCGAAGTCCTGGTCGTCCTCAGCGGGGATCCCGGGCTTCGATGTGGGTCCCGGGTCGATCCGGTCTTCGATGCCCTGCAGGCCCGCTTGGAGCAGAGCGGCAGAGACCAGGTAGGGATTGGCCAGGGACGAGGGAGCGCGGAACTCCAGGTGCCGCGACGCCATCGCGCCGCCCTTCACGCGCACGAGCGCCGAGCGGTCCTCCAGGCCCCACGAGATGTTCGTGGGGCTGAACGTGTGCCGACGCCGGCGGCGGTGGCAGTTCAGCGTGGGGGCGATCAGCGCGTCGATGGCCTTCGCGTAGCGAAGCAGGCCGCCCGTAAAATACCGGCACGTGTCCGAGATCCCCATCGGGTCCCCGTTGTCGCCGAACGCATTGCTCCCGTCGTCGAGGCGAACCAGCGACACGTGCGTGTGGTTCCCGCTGCCTGCCGAGCCCGCGAACGGCTTCGACATGAAGGTCGCGAGCAACCCGTCCTGCTTCGCGATCTCCTTCACGCCGTTGCGAAACGTAAAGGCGTTGTCCGGGCCGTCCAGTCCCCTGCCGGGCGCGCAGGGGATCTCCCACTGCGAGCCGGCGTACTCGCAGTTGGCCGTGATCACCGACACCCCGATCTGCGGCATCGTCTCCAGAATCCGCCGAACCGTTGGGACGTAGTCGTTCCGCAGCGTGTTGAAGATGTGGTAGCCGGCGAACAGGGGTTCGTGCGTGTGCCCGTCCAGGAGGTAGAACTCGTACTCGGTCCCAATCACCGGCTCGAACCCAAGGGCCCGGCATCGTTCGAGGGCCCGTCGGAAGACCTGACGCGGTGTCGCCTCCAGGGGGCTGCCGTCATACCAGGTGGCGTCGCAGATGAATCTCGCCGTCCGGTCGATCCAGGGAACGACTGCCGCGGTCTGCGGATCGGGATGCAGCAGCTGGTCGCCGTACATCCGCTCCTCGTTGTAAAGGGTGCCAGGCACCACGTCCGACCGTGTGTCGAGTACGGACGTCCCTCCATACATGTTCAGGCCGCGTTCCGCGAAGTCACCCGCGTGCTCGAGGGGAACCGTCTTGGACCGGGAAATGCCGTGCATGTCGGGGAACTCGAAACGTACCCAGCGAATGCCCTCCTCACGCCATCCATCCAGGATCGAGGCGACCTCGTTCATCGAACTTCCCCTCCTTCCCGGGCCTTCCGCTGCTCACGCGTCGGCGTCGCGTCACTCGGCCGCCACGACACCCACCCACTTCAGCAGGTCGCGTTCGGTCACGATGCCGACGATCCGCTCGCCCTCGACGATGGGGAGACGCCGGATGTTCTTCGCGTTCATCAGTTCGAACGCCTCGATGATCTGCAGGTCGCCCTGTGTGGACACAACCGGAGCAGACATCACTTCTCCGACCTTCTGCTGCAACAGTTCACGTTCGTCCAGGATGCGGCGCGTCAGATCGCGTTCCGTGAAGATCCCAACGGGCCGGTCGGCCTCAACGACGACGACCGAGCCGATCTCGTGATCAACCATCAAGCGGACGGCGCGTTCGACCGTTTCGTCCGGCGAGACGGTGATCACGTCTCGCGTCATGATTTCGCCAACGGTATCCGGAGCCCTGGTCATCGAAGCCTCCCCCGTCCCCGTGTGCGAGCGGATGCTAATACCGCATCGCGGCGGGTCGCAAAGCGGCCACGTGGCTCAGCGGGCGACCTCGCGCAGCCGGATGACGCGCACGGCCATCATCAGATCGAACCAGCGGGCGTGATCGGACAGGTCGACGCCCGCCACGTGCCGGATCTTGTCGAAGCGTTGCCGCAGCGTGTTCCGGTGGACGAACAGTTTCTGAGCCGTGAGCTTGGCGTTCCCCATGCACTCCAGGTAGACCTCGACCGTTCGGAAGAGCTGCGTTCCCCGCTCTCGGTCGTGCTCGAGGAGCATCCCCAGGCGCTCCTGGTACACGTCGCGCACCTGCTGCTGGGCGATAGTGAACAGGTGCCACTGCGCGCCGAGCTCGTCGAACGTCACGGCCGCCCCCGGGCCCCGGATGGCACGACCCATGAGAAGCGCTCGGCGAGCTTGCTCGAACGCGACGGGGTAGTCCTCGACGCTCCGGCAAACGCGCGAGACCCCGACAGAGATCATCAGCTCGGGCGGGTGCTCGTATGCCGACTTCAGCTCGGCCAGCCGGTCGGTCAGGTGACCGATGCTCCCCGTGTCGGGCGACTGGAGCAGCGCCGTCAACGTGTGGTCGCGATGGGTGGCCAGCGAGCCGGGGAGCTCGCCGAGCACGTCCTGCGTCAGCCCGGACCAAACGCGCTCGGCGTCGAACCCCGGTGGGTGGGCGATCGCTTCGAACACTGCGACCACGTGCGGCCGCGCCAGGTCGATCCCTAGGCGGTGCGCGCGTGCGTCGAGCCCGATCTCGCCTTCCTCCCCGAGAGCAAGCGCTTCGAAGAGGTCGCGGACAACGTTGCGCTGCGTGAGAGCTTCGATCAGCCGAGCATTCTGCACCGCGAGCGCGGCCTGCGACGCCACGGTGGCCAGGAGCTCTTGGTCCTCATGGCCGAACGGCCTGGGCGCCTCCGAGAAGCACAAGAACGTCCCGACAACCCGATCGGCCACGCGCATCGGCGCCACAAGCGCGCTTCGGCCGTGCGGTGAGATCGCGTCAAAAGCAGCGAACGCCTGCCGGTGCTCCCGGCGAGACAGCACCACGGGGGTCGTGGCGCCGAGCAGCCGTCCCCATGGACCGTCGGCGGGAAGCGCCGTGGGCACGCCGCCCACGGCCTCCAGCCCCGCGGACCACGTCGACTCAACGACCAGATGGGTCCCACCCTCGTCCAGCGTGAGCACGGCGCAGCGGTCGGCGCCGAGCGCCTCGCCGGCGGTCGAGGCCAGTCGGAAGAGCATGTGCCGCAACGACGACGTCTGGACGACGGCCTGGCTGGCCTCGGCCAGCGAGTGCAGGACCTGGACCTGTTGCCCCTGGCGTTCGTACAGCTGCGCGTTCTCGACGGCGGCTCCGATCATCGAGGAGACCGTCTCCATAATCACGAGGTCGTCGTCGTCGAACTCGTGCGGTGCCTCGGTGTGCATCGTGATCACCCCGACGAGCCGCTGGTCCGGGGCGACGATGGGGATCGTCAGGTACGACTGGAACCGGTCGTCGTTGAGCTCGGGCACGGACTTGAACCGGGGATCCGAGGTCGGATCGTCGCGGATGATCCCGGGCTGGCGCGTGAGGGCCGTCCATCCGGTGAGACCCTCGCCGAGCGCGAGAGAGAACCGCCCGATCCACCGCTCGTACCCCTCGACGCCGGCCCGCACCACGAGTCGCTGGCGGTCCTCGTCCCAGAGGTACACCAGGGCCCCAGCGCATCCCGCGAGCTCCGCGCAGAGCCTTACCACGTACCGGAGGAGCCTGGTCAGGTCGAGGGTGGAGGTAAGCGTGGCCATCATCCCGAAGATGGCCTGCGTATCGGCGCGCTGTCGCCGGAGGCTCTCGCGCAGGGCCCTGGCCGCCTCGGCGGGCGGCGCATGGGGCACACGCTCCTGGAGCTTGTGATCTGCGTGCCTCACCACCCGCCGCACTCCTCAACGCGGAGCACCAACCGTAGCACGAGGACCGGATGAGGGTGAAAGAGGGACTATGCGTGATGCACACCCCGGGCCGACATCGAGGTGGCAGTGCGACGTAGTCTCGGGGCCGAAGCCAACGTACCCTGGTCGGCGCGGAAACGGTCCCGCGGGTGGAGGTAAGAGCCGATGGTCCGGGTGGAGGTCGACAGCAGCCGAACCCGCGTGCTGCCGCTGGAGCTCGATCGAGCCTACCCGGTCCTGGCGCGAGGCGAGGGCGTGTGGGTCGAGGACGCCGCCGGTCGCCGGTATCTGGACGCGATGAGTGGGGGGTCGATGGCGGCCACGCTCGGGCATGGTCGTCGAGACATCATCGCGGCAGCACGAGCCCAGGCGGAGATCCTCCCGTTCGTCCACAACGAGCGCCTCACGAATCCCGCCCAGGAGCAGCTCGCGCGCGAACTCGTCGCGGTCGCTCCGGACGGCTTCACGAGGGTTCGGTTCACCGTGAGCGGAGCCGACGCCAACGAGATGGCCATCCAGATCGCCCGCAGCTACCACGTCGAGCGGGGCGAGCCGGAGCGTTGGCAGGTGATCTCACCGGCCCAGGCCTATCACGGTCCGACCATGGAAACGCTCGCCCTCACCGGCCGACCCGGGTTGTGGGGTCCCTTCGATCCGTACCTCGCGCGGCACCTACACATCCCACCCAGCACCTGGCGGTTCGACCCGACGGGACGAGCCGCCCTCGACGCCCTCGACGCCGCCCTCGAGACGGCCGGGGCGCACACGGTCTCCGCGTTCTTCTGCGAGCCGATCAGCGCGGCTTCGCTCCCCGGGTACACTCCGCCTCCCCTGTTCTGGCGCGGGCTCGCCGAGCGCCGTGAGCGCCACGGCTTCCTGGTCTGCTTCGACGAGATCGTGACCGGGGTCGGCCGGACCGGCCACTGGTTCGCCGGCTGCGTGACGGAATGCCCACCCGACATCATCGCCACGGCGAAGGGCCTGGGGGCCGGATACGCGGCGATCGGCGCGGTCCTCGTCCGCGAGGAGGTCTACCAGGCGATCGCGGGCGGCTCGCGCCGATTCACGCTGGGGCACACGTGGGACGGGGCGCCCCTCTCGTGCGCGGTGGGTTTGGCGGTGATCCGCGTCCTTCGGGACGAAGGACTCATCGAGCGCGTACGCGAGCGCGGCACGCGTCTGCGGAACGAGCTCGCGGCCGCACTCGAAGACGTGCCGATGGTCCGGCAGGTCCTCGGCCATGGGTACCTCCTCGGCGTCCAGTTCGTGGATCCTCGCGACGGTGAGTCGTTCCTTCCGAGAGAGCTGCGGGTGGCCGCGAGGATCGACGAGACCGCGTTCGAAGAGGGCCTCATCACCCTCTCGACCCAGCCGACGCGCGACGGGTACGCGGGCGATCAGACGCTGTTCGCCCCCGCGTTCACCGCCACCGACGACGAGCTCGAGGAGATGGTCGCCCGGTTCTCCCGGGCCGTTCACCGGGTCGCGGAGCAGGTCGAATCGGAGCTTGCCTCGATCGGCCCCTCCCCGTCCCCAAGCGGAGATCCGCATGAGCGAGCGTGACACGGAGCACCTGCGGGTCCTCGTCCTCCAGCATGAGGATCCGACCCCGCCGGGACTCATCGGGGATTGGCTGCGCGAGCACGGCGCAAGGGTCGAAACCTTTCGGATCGATCTCGACGATCGCGAGGTCGATCCCGCCGATTACGACCTGATCGTCTCCCTCGGCTCCGAGTTCGCCGCGTTCGACGACTCGAAGCCGTTCGTGCGGAGGGAGACCGAGCTCATGCGCCGCGCGCTCGATGCCGACGTCCCGGTGCTCGGTCTGTGCTTCGGCGGGCAGATGCTGGCCCGCGTTCTCGGCGGGCGGGTCTTCCGCTCCGACCGCTCTGAGATCGGCTGGCTGCCGGTGCGGAGCAAGGATCCCGACCTCGTCCCGGAAGGTCCGTGGTTCCAGTGGCACTTCGACTCGTTCACGCTCCCACCGGGAGCCGAGGCGGTCGCGGAGTCCGACGTTGGCCCGCAGGCGTTCATCGCCGGCCGGAGCCTCGGGCTCCAGTTCCACCCAGAGGTGACGACCGAGATCATGGACGATTGGGTGCGGGTGTACCGGCACGAGCTCGACGCCGACGGTGTCGACCCCGACGCGCTGCTCGAGGAGAGTCGCCAACGCATCCCCCAGAGCACCGCGATGGCGCGACGCCTGCTCGAGCGGTTCCTGAACGACATCGCGAAGCTCGGAGGCCGGGGTCGACGCCCGGGCGACGATCAGCAGGCGGCTGGCTGAGACGGAGCGGAAAGAGGAGGGGCACCGGTGGGGGCGAAGGTCCGATCGGACGATACGAGCGTCTTCCCTCGGCTCCTCGATCTCGAGTACCCGAGCGTCGAGCGCGGCGAGGGAGTCTGGCTGATCACGGCGGACGGCCGCCGGATCCTCGACGCCTGCTCGGGAGGGGCGATGGTCGCCAACCTTGGGTACGGTGTGCCGGAGATCGTGGCGGCCGCCGAGCGGCAGGCCGAGCGGATCTCGTACTTCTACAACCACCACTTCACGAACGAACCGCAGGAGCGTCTCGCCGATCGCCTGCTCGAGGTCGTGGCTCCGGAGATGGCCCGGGTGCGGTTCGTCTCGGGCGGATCCGAGGCGAACGAGACGGCCCTTCAGCTCGCACGCCTGTACCACGTGGAACGAGGCCAGACCCGGCGCTGGCGCGTGGTCTCCCTGGCCCAGGCCTACCACGGCGCCACGATGGGCACGCTCGCGCTGACCGGCCGTCGCACGCTCCGGGAACCGTTCACGCCGTACCTGGCCGAGCACCTCCACCTTCCGCCTTCGACGGATCGGTTCGATCCGACCGGCGAGGAGACGCTTGCAGAGCTCGACCGACTGATCGACCTGTCCGGCCCAGACACGATCGCCGCATTCGTTTGCGAGCCGATCGGCGCCGCAGCTCTTCCGGGTCACTGCCCCCCCGACCGGTTCTGGAAGGGCCTGGACGAGCGGCGCCGGACTCACGGCTTCCTCATCTGCTTCGACGAGGTCGTTACCGGCATGGGTCGGGTGGGGACCTGGCTCGCCGCACACCAGCTCCCCGTCAGACCCGACATCGTGGCCGTGGGCAAGGGTCTCGGCGCCGGGTACGCGCCGCTCGGCGGCGTGATGTGCACCCAGGAGGTCTACGACGCGGTCGACCGGGGCTCGCGGGAGTTCGACCTCGGGCACACGTGGGACGGGGCGCCCCTCTCGTGCGCAGTCGGTCTCGCGGTGCTCGAGCGCCTCGTGGCCCTCGATCTCGTGCGTCGGGTCCACGATCTGGGACCGAGACTCCTCCAGGACCTCCGAAGCGCGCTCGATGAGCTCGAGATCGTGGGCGACGTCCGGGGGCGTGGGTTCCTTCTCGGCGTGGAGCTCGTCGACCCGCGCGACGGCCGATCCTTCCTGCCGGCCGATCTGGACGTCGCATCGTGGGTCGACGACATCGCGCTTGAGCATGGGCTGCTCGTCACCTCCACGCACTCCCAGGCCGACGGGTACGCGGGCGACCAGACCGTGCTCGCGCCCGCCTTCGTGAGCGGCGAGGACGAGCTCACCCAGATGGTCGAGCGGTTTGCCGCCACCCTCGTAGATGTGGAGCGCCGGGTCAAGGACGCGCTGGCGGCAAGGGGCGACACCCCAAGCCGCGCCCCGGACTGAACGGAGGTCTCCCATGAAGGAGCGGGAAGCGACGAGCCCGGCCGAGGCGAGCTCGCGGGATGGCCGGCCGCCGAGAGCCGAGTTCGTGCTCCTCGGGGTTCCCGATGTGAACGGATCGATCCGGGGCAAGGCGCTGCGGCCCGACGCGTTCGAATCGGCGCTCCGCCACGGGACCGTGATGACGGACCTGATCCTCGGGCTCGATCCCGTCGATACGCCGATCGCCGACTACGAGCGGTTCGGGATCCGAACAGGAGCGGCCGACCTCGTCGTCCGGCCGGAGCCCGACACGCTTCGCGAGATGGCCTGGCGTCCGGGCTGGCGCGTGTGCCTGGCGACTCCGAGCTGGCCCGACGGGAGCCCGGCGTTCTCATCCCGAGAGGTCCTGCGCTCGGTCTTGACGGACATGGCCGACCTCGGTTACGAGGTCGTATCGGCGCTGGAGTACGAGATCCGGATCTGGGACGAGCACGACGCGCCGCTCTCGAGCGGGATCAGCTACAGCCTGAACGAGATCGGACGCTTCGATCGGTTCCTGGACGAGCTCGTTCGCGCGCTCGAGGGTATGGGCGTGTCGCTGTCAGCCGTGCACACCGAGGCCGGGCCCGGTCTCCTCGAGCTCAACCTCGAGCATCGCCGCGGGCTCGCCGCCGCCGACGACGCCACCATGGTGAAGTTCGCAACCAAGCAGGTTGCGGCGAGCATGGGCCTGCGCGCGAGCTTCCTCGCGAAGACCCGCCCGGGAGAGGAAGGCTCCAGCGGTCACGTTCACATGTCGTTGTGGCGGGGCGAGAGCAACGCCTTCGCCGGCTCCGGACCCGGTCCGGCGTTGCCCCCGGTGTTCGCCTCGGCCGTCGCTGGCGTCCTCGACCACCTCGCGGCCGCGTCGCTCCTGCTGAACCCCACGATCAACTCGTACAAGCGGCTGATCCCGGGGTGGTTCGCACCCATCAACGCCACGTGGGGCATCGAGAATCGCTCCTGCGCCGTTCGGGCCATTCCGGGGGCGCGACCCGAGCTCTGGAGGTTCGAGTGCCGGAGACCGGGCGCCGACGCGAACCCGTACCTTGCGCTCGCAGCGATCGCCGCATCCGCCGCGGACGGCGTTCGCCACGGGGCGACCCCACCGGATCCCGTGGTTGGAGACGCCTACGCCCGCTCGGACGCCCGCGAGCTTCCCGGCTCGCTCGAATCCGCGATCGGGGCATTCGAGAACGACGGCTACCTTCGAGAAGCGCTCGGCGGGGCCTTCAGCGACTACTACGTCACGAGCCGAACTTGGGAGCTCAAGGCTTGGCGTGAGACGGTTACCGACTGGGAGCGCGCGCGGTACGACCGAGCCGTGTGAGGCGACCGACCGTCAGCGGGGGTGGGAGAGGAGGTCACGGTGACCGAAATGCTGATCCTCGGAGGGGAGCGGCGCCCGGCTGTCGAGGGTCGAACCTTCGACGTGATCGAGCCCGCGTTCGGCAG
>Ga0070741_10020105_pt1 | contig 10578 bp, 12 predicted proteins | sample Coa_R1_4_FD_66440 | JGI IMG/M metagenome (GOLD analysis project Ga0070741, IMG submission 66440) | Surface soil microbial communities from Centralia Pennsylvania, which are recovering from an underground coalmine fire - Coalmine... | ecosystem: Environmental > Terrestrial > Soil > Unclassified ... | reverse complement strand
GAAGGTCAGGTGCTCGGTGCGGGCGACGTCGTTCGGGTCGCTGCGGTGCAGGTAGCTTCCGGGATTCGCCGCCTGGTTCAGCTCGATCAGCGTCCCCGTGCGGAGCATCTCCTCGACGAGGCGGTGGTACTCGGCCTCGGACCCGTCGCACCAGACGATGCTCTTCGGACGGGTCAGACGCGCGACCTCGTCGACCCACTGTTCGATCGGTGTGGACATTCCGCTTGTCTATCCGCGCGAGACGCGTACCGTCAATCGGGAGCCTGCGAGGCGCGCGCGCCGAGGCGGAGCCGGGCGTCGAGCCGGCGGAGCGAGGATTGCACGTGCGCCGGCACGACGCGCCGGGCGCGGAGCACCCACGGGAGGCCGCGGAGGGCCTCGCCGAAGGCGAGCGCGGCGGCCGCCGGATGCGCCGCGCGCAGGATGCAAAGCGTCTGGCGGAGCGCGCTCGGGACCGGCCGGCGGAGCCACGCGCACCAGAGGGCGTTGCGCACGAGGAGCCGTCGCCGCGCCCCGGGATCCCGGCGCGGCGAGGGGTGATGGTGGACGACGACGGCCGGGACGTACGCCATCGCCCAGCCCGCCGCGCCGAGGTCGAGCGCCAGCAGCTCCTCCTCGCCGCCGAGGAAGAGGCGCGCCTCGAACCCGCCCGCGGCGAGGAACGCGGCGCGGCGCACCATCGACGCGCCGGCGAGGAAGCCGAGGATCGGCACGCCGGGAAGGTCGCGCGCCGGCGGCAGCGGGCTCTCGGCGAGGCGGACGCAGGTCGGGTCCTCGCGCTCCTCCGGACCGACGAGGACCCGGGCCGACACGACGGCGAGCCGCGGATGCGCGTCGAGGAGGTCGGCCGCGCGCCCGAGCGCGCCCCGCGCCCACCAGGTGTCGTCGTCGGCGAGCGCGACGTACGGCGTCTCGGCGCGCCGCACGCCGAGGTTCCGGGCCGCGGCGCCGAGGTTCCGCCGCAGCGCGACGACCTCCACCGCCGGGAAGCGCGCCCGGACGCGCGCCGCCGTGCCGTCCGGGGAGGCGTTGTCGACGACGATCACGCGCGCCGCCTCGCCGCCCGCGACGAAGCGCGCGACCGTCCGCAGGCACTCCTCGCACCGCCCGTGCGTGAGGATGACCACGGAGACGCGGCGGTCGCCGGTCATCCGAGCCGCCAGTAGCCCTCGGGCTCGAGGAGGGCGGCCGCTCCGGGGCGCCCCGGCGTCGCGAGCGCGCGGAGCTGCGAGGCGTAGCACGCGACGGCGGCCCGCTTCGCCGCCGACGCGGAGGGTGCGGGCGCGGGCACCCGCCCGGCGCGGACGCCGCGCGCTGCGAGCGCGGCGAGGCGTGCGGCGAGCGCGCCCGGCACCCGGCGGTAGGTGGGTTCCTCGTACGCGAGCCACGCGCGCCCGCCGTCCCCCCGGCGGACGTCGAGCGCGGCGTCGTGCACGAGCGCGTGGTCGCTGTGGAAGAGGCCGAGGGGGACGAGCACGATCGTCGGGTGCGCGGCCGCGATCGACGCGGCGAGCGCGCGCGCGACCGCGGCCCGCGCCGGCGGCGGCTCGTACTGCGCGTCGCGGAAGTCGAGCCAGACGGGGCGGGCGCCGAGGTGGCGGAGCGCGGCGGCATCCTCGCGCCGCCGGGCGCCGATCACGTCGTCGCCCGGGCGGAATCCCGCGTCGGCGTCCCACGGCGCGAGGGGCGTGCCCGGCGCCGGCCGGCCGGCGAGCACGGTCACGACGACCGCGCCCGGATGCGCGCCGAGGAGATCGCCGCAGGCGAAGACGACGTCGTCGAGATGGGGCGACACCGCGAGGATGGGCGCCGCCTCGCCGGCGTCCGCCCTCACCTCGTCGCCTCGACGAAGAGCGTCTCCCGCTCGCGGTTGTCGAGCGCGACGATCTCCGGGAAGCGGCTGAGCGTCGTGCGATACCCGCAGCGCCGGACGTCGCGGAAGCCGGCGCGCGCGCAGAGCTCCGCCGCGAACCCCCACGTGAACGGCGTGCGGACCGACCCGTACCAGCTGATCTGCACGGCGAGCTTGCCGCCCACGTCCGCGGCGTCCGCGTCGGGGACGTGGAAGTACGCGGCCTCGTCGCGGAGGTAGGCGGCGATCGCGCGCTGGAGGTCCGGCACCCCGAGGCGGAGGACGCCGCCGGGGGCGAGGACGCGCCGCAGCTCGGCGAGCGCGGGCACGAGGTCCGGGTACGGCAGGTCCTGGAGCGCGTGCATCGCGACGGCGTAGGCGACGCACGCGTCGGGCAGCGCGAGGCCATCGCGGATGTCAGCGACGACGTCGACGCCGGGGAGCGGGAGCCGATCGGCGTTGATCCAGCCCGGGACCGGCTGCGGGCCGCAGCCCCAGTTGAGCCGCATGCGCCGAGGGTCGCATTTCCGCGGCGGCGCGGACCATCACGGCGGGGCGGGGGGTGGACGGCGCGCCGGGCCTCGCGCCCCCGCGCCCTGGCACGGCCGCTGCTCGTGGGGTGCGTGCACCGCGTGCGGATCGGCTGCTCGGGCTGGAACTACCGCCTCCGCGGCCTGGCCGGCGGCCTCGCGCCGTTCTACGCGTGCCTCGAGCCGCTTCGCGCCTCGGGGAAGCTCGGGCCGATCCTCTGGCAGCTCCCGGAGCGCGTTCCGCGGAACGACGAGCGGCTCGCCGCCGCGCTCGCGGCGCTGCCGCCCGGGCGGCACTGCTTCGAGCTCCGGCATCCCAGCTGGTTCGCGCCCGAGGTGTACGCGCTCCTCCGCGCACGCGGCGCCGCGCTCGTGATCGGCGACCACCCTCGCCGCGACTTCCAGCCCCACGTCCTCACCACCGACTGGACCTTCGTCCGCTTCCACCACGGCCGCCGCGGGCGCAAGGGCAATTACTCCGGCGCGGAGCTCGCCGCGTGGGCGCGCCGGATCGCCGGCTGGCGAGCGGCGCACGACGTGTACGCCTACTTCAACAACGACTGGCTCGGGTACGCCGTCCGGAACGCGCTCGCGCTCCGGCGCCTCGTCGCGGCCGCCTCACCGCCCGGCGTCGCGGAGGAACTCCGCGAGGGCTGAGAGGAAGACCTCGAGCGCCGGGCTCATCGGCTTGTCCTTGCGGCGCACGACGCCGAGCCGGCGCGCGAGCGGCGGGTCGAGCCGAAGCGCCACGAGCGCGCCGGACTTCGCCTCGGTCCGGGTCGCGATCGCGGGGATGATCGAGAGCCCGAGCCCCGCGCCGACGAGCTTCTTGATCGCCTCCTCGTTGCCGAGCTCCATGGCGACGCGCGGCGCGGCGCCCGCGCGTTGGAACCAGGCGTCGATCACCTTGCGGATCGTGCCGCCGGGCTCGTAGAGCATGAGCGGGTGCCGCGCCAGCTCGTCGGCCGTGACGGGACGCCGGCGCCGCCGCCACGCGGCCTGCGGCGGCGCGATCGCAAGGAGCGGGTCGCGGAGGACGGAGGACACGACGAGGTGGCGCGGGGCGACGGGGAGCGTCACGATCGCGACGTCGAGCGCGTTGTTCACGACCGCGCGTGCCATGTCGGGGGCGTTCCCCGTGACGACGATCAGCTCGAGCTCCGGGTAGCGCGCGCGCAGGCGGCGGAGGAGGGGCGGCAGGAGGTGGATGCTCGCCGTGGCCCCGCTCCCGAGCCGGATCCGCCCCGCGACGACGCCGCGCAGCCGCTGCACGGCGTCTGCGGCGGCGGCGAGCTCGCCGAGCGCGCGGGCGCCGTGCTCGATCAGGATCTCGCCGGCCCGCGTCGGGAACGCGCGCTTGCCGACCCGCTCGAGGACGGGCAGCCCGACCGCGTCCTCGAGCTGCCGGATGTGGAGGCTCACGGCGGGCTGGGTCAGGTGGAGCGCGTCGGCCGCGCGCGAGAAGCTCTCGCGGCGGGCGATCTCCCGGAGCGTGCGGAGGTGTACGAGGTTCAGCTCCATCCCGGCCGAAAAATAAATGATCGTTCGGATAAAAACAATTGATTTTCCTTATCGCCGCCGCCCTGCCATGGTGGGCGCCATGAGCGACCTCGAGCTGGCCGACGTGATGAGCATCCGCCCCCTCACCGTGGCGCCGCCGACGTCCCTCGCGGACGCGGCGGGCGCGATGCGCGAGCTCGACGTGGGGGCCGCGGTCGTCGTCGACCGGGGCCGCGTCGTCGGCATCGTCACCGAGCGCGACCTCGCCCGCGCGACCGCGGTGGGCGCGGCGCCGACGGATGCGCCCGTCGAGCGATGGATGAGCCGCGCGCCCCTCACCATGCCGCCCGGGGCCGACGTGCTCGAGGCGCTCGAGGCCATGCTCGCGCGCGGCTTCCGCCACATCCCCGTCGTCGACGGCGGCCGCCTCGTCGGCCTCGTGTCGCTCCGGCGCCTCGTCGCGGCCGCCCGGCTCCGGAAGGTCGACCCCTGGTCGCCGGGGACGGCGAAGGGCCTCGAGAACGTCACCGTCGCCGAGACCGCGCTCTCGCACATCGACGGCGAGGCGGGCCGGCTCGTCTTCCGCGGCTACGACGCCGTCGAGCTGGCGCGCGGGCGGAGCTTCGAGGACGTCTGGCACCTGCTCTACACGGGCGAGCTGCCGGCGGACGGCGCCTTCGCCCGCCGGACGGCGGCGCTGCGCGCGGCGCCGCTCGACCGCGCGACGCTCGCCGCGCTCGCCGCGCGCTCGGACGGCTTCATGGCGACCGTCCAGGCCGCGATCGCGGCGACGGGCGCCGCCTGGGGCGTTCGGCCGTGGCACGAGCGCGATCCGCGCGAGGCCGAGGCGTGGGCGGTGCGCGCGACGAGCGTCGTGCCGACGCTCGTCGCGGCGCTCTGGCGGCTCCGCCAGGGACTCGAGCCGATCGAGCCGGACCCGGCGCTGGGCCACGCCGCGAACTACCTCTGGATGCTCGAGGGCCGCCGGCCGGCGGCCGACCGCACGCTCGCGGTCGAGCGCTACCTCGTCCTCACGGCCGAGCACGGGATGAACGCCTCGACGTTCACGGCCCGCGTCATCGCGTCGACGGGTGCCGACGTGGTGTCCGCGGTCGTCGGCGCCGCCGGCGCGCTCTCGGGGCCGCTCCACGGCGGCGCGCCGTCGCTCGTCCTCGACATGCTCGACGAGATCGGCACCGCCGACCGGGCCGCCGGATGGATCGCCGATGCGGTCGCGCACGGCCGCCGCCTCATGGGGTTCGGGCACCGCGTGTACCGCGCGGAGGACCCGCGGGCGGCCTGCCTCCGCGACACCGCGGAGAGCCTCGGCGGCGCGCGGATCGCCCTCGCGCTCGCCGTCGAGCGGGAGGCGCTCGTTCGCCTGCGCGCCGCGAAGCCGGAGCGCGCGCTCTTCACGAACGTCGAGTTCTACTCGGCCGTCGTCCTCGAGCGCGCCGGCGTGCCGCGGCCGCTCTTCACGCCGACCTTCTGCGTCTCGCGCACGGTGGGCTGGACCGCCCACGTGCTCGAGCAGCTCCGCGGCAACCGGCTCATCCGGCCGTCGGCCGAATACGTCGGGCCGCGCGGCCGGACGCTCGCCGCGGTGCGCGCGGTCGGGTAGCGGGACCGCGGCCTACGCGCCGCGCCGGATGCGGAGCGGGACGCCGTGGCAGCGCTCGGGCGCGAGCCGGAGCGCGGCGCCGTCACGGACGGGCGCGCAGGCGGCGAGGAGGGCGGCGGCCGCGTCCACGTCGCGCACCTCGAGCACGAGGCCCGCGAGGCCCTCGCCCTGCGCCTCGAGGGCGGCGCGGAGCGCCGCCGCCTCGGGCCCGGCCTCCGTCGCGTCCGCGGCGACGAAGCGGAGTCGAACCCCGCCCGCCTCGACGGCCCCCGGCTCCGCGGCCGCGCGCGCGAGCCCGAGCTTCGTCGCGAAGAGGTCCGCCGCGCCCGCCGCGTCCCGGCTCCGCGCCGTCACCTCGGCGAGCGCGAGGCCCGCGAGCGGCCCGGCGGCCGGCGCGGGCGCGTGCTCGCCGGGCGGCGGCGTCGCGAGCTCGACGAGCACGCCGCGCGTGCCCTTCGGGTGGAGGAAGCAGATCGTGCCGGCGAGCCCGGGGCGCGGCCGTTCGTCGATCAGCGGGAATCCCTGCGTGCGCGCGGCGCCCAGCTCCGCCGCGACGTCCGGCGTCTCGAAGCAGACGTGGTGGAGCCCCTCGCCGCGCTTCTCGAGGAACTTCGCGACGCCGCCGTCCGCGTCCACGGGCTCGAGCAGCTCGATCTCGCTGCGGCCGATCGGGAGGAGCGCCGCGCGGACGCCCTGGTCCGCGACCGTCGCCTGCTTCGAGACGCGAAGCCCGAGGAGATCGCCCCAGAAGGCGAGCCCGTCTTCGAGCTTCCGGACGACGAGACCGACGTGATGGACGCGCGTGAGCATGGCCCGGCGTTCCTAGCGGACGGCGCGCGCCGTTGCCAGATGGGATCGACGCGCCCGCGCCGCGCGCGCATCGTGCCGGCGATGCCGGCCGGCTGGCGCACGACGGACGAGCCGCCGCCGGGGCTCCGCTACGTGCCGGACCTCCTCGACGCGGCGGAGGAGCGCCCGCTCCTCGCCGGGCTCGCGGCCCTCCCGTTCCGCGAGGTCGTCATGCGCGGCGTCGCCGCCCGCCGCACCGTCGTCCACTTCGGCTGGGACTACGGCTACGAGTCGTGGACCCTCGCCCCCGCGCCGCCGCTGCCGCCGTTCCTGCACGGCGTGCGGGCGCGGGCGGCGGCGCTCGCCGGCGTCGATCCCGCCGCCTTCGCGCAGGTGCTCGTCGCGCGATATCCGCCCGGCGCGGGCATCGGCTGGCACCGCGACGCGCCGATGTTCGGGCCGATCGTCGTCGGCGTCTCGCTCGGCGGCGCGGCCGTGATGCGGTTCCGGCGCGGGCGGCCGGGGGTGCGCGTCCTCTACCGCCTGCCGCTCGCGCCGCGATCGGGCTACGTGCTCGCGGGGGCCGCGCGCGCCGCGTGGCAACACGGCCTCGCGCCCGCGCCCGCGCTGCGCTACTCGATCACGTTTCGGACGCTCGCCCGACCCGCGGCTCAGGCGAAGCCGTAGGCGCGGGCCAGCTCCGGGTCCTTCTTCGCCAGCAGCTGGGCGAGGTTCACCATCACCTTGCACTGCTTCCAGGTGGCGTCGTCCTGCATCTTGCCGTCGAGCATGAGCACGCCGCGACCGTCCGGCATCGCCTCGAGGACGCGCCGCGCGAACTTCACCTCCTCGACCGGCGGGCTGAAGACCTTCTTCGCGATGTCGATCTGGCTCGGATGGAGCGACCAGGCCCCGACGCAGCCGAGCAGGAAGGCGGCGCGGAACTGGTCCTCGCAGCCGAGCGGGTCCGAGATGTCGCCGAACGGGCCGTAGAAGGGGAGGGCGCCCGTCGCCGCGCACGCGTCCACCATGCGCGCGATCGAGTAGTGCCACGGGTCCTGCTGCGCCGTCGGGCGCGGCGCGCTCGGGTTCGCCGGATCGGGGTCGGTGCGGACGAGGTACGCGGGATGCCCGCCGCCGACGCGCGTCGTCTTCATGCGCCGCGAGGCGGCGAGGTCGGCGGGCCCGAAGCTCAAGCCCTGGACGCGCGGGCTCGCCGTGCAGATCTCCTCGACGTTGCTCACGCCGAGCGCCGTCTCGAGGACGCAGTGGACGAGGAGCGGCCGGTCGAGCCGGTGCTTCGCCTCGAGCTGGGCGAGGAGCCGGTCGACGTAGTGGATGTCCCACGGCCCCTCGACCTTCGGGACCATGATGACCTCGAGCCGGTTGCCGGCCTCGCCGACGAGGCGCGTGACGTCGTCCAGGAACCACGGGCTGTCGAGGCTGTTGACCCGCGTCCAGAGCGGCGTACCGCCGAGGTCGACCTCGCGCGCGATCTTGACGAGCCCCTCGCGCGCGGCGACCTTCCGGTCGGCGGGGATCGCGTCCTCGAGGTTGCCGAGCAGGATGTCCGTCTTCGAGGCGACCTCCGGGAGCTTCGCCGCCATCTTCGGGTTCGAAGGGTCGAAGAAGTGGATGCAGCGGGACGGCTTGACGGGGATCTCGCGCACCGGCTCCGGCGCGCCGAGGGCGAGCGGCTTGAAGAAATCGCGAGGGCTGCGCATCCGGTCCTTGTAGACGGACGGCTCGGGGCGCTGCAACCGACCGTGTTGCGCGGTAGTGGGTCAGCTTGCACGAGCACCGACCCGGGAGCACGGGGGAGTCCTCGCGGAGGCGAGCGCACCACCGACACGACGTCCATGCCGCATCGGAAGACGTGGTGGTGCACCTTGCGCGGGCGGGGGCGCAGGTGCGATGAGGGACCGTGGCGCCCTTCACGAACCGCGTCGTCGAGACGAACGGCCTCCGCCTGGCGCTGCGCGACGAGGGTCGCGGCCCGGCCGTCGTCCTCCTGCACGGCTTCCCCGAGCTCGCCTACTCGTGGCGCCACCAGGTGCCGGCCCTCGCCGCCGCCGGCTTCCGCGTCCTCGCGCCGGACCAGCGCGGGTACGGCGGCAGCGACCGCCCCGCGGACGTCACCGCGTACGACATCCATCACCTGACGGCGGACCTGGCCGGCCTCCTCGACGCCGTCGGCATCGAGCGCGCGGTCGTCGTCGGCCACGACTGGGGCGGCCTCGTCGGATGGATGATGCCGCTCCTCCACCCGGCGCGCGTCGCGGGCGTCGTCGGCGTGAACACGCCGTTCTTCCCGCGCGCGGCGGCGCCGCCCGTCCAGCTCCTGCGGCAGCTCTTCGGCGACAACCACTACATCGTGCACTTCCAGCAGCCCGGCGTCGCGGACGCGGCGCTCGCGCGCGACCCGCGCCGCGTGTTCACGCAGCTCATGCGGCGCGCCGTGTCGCCGAAGGCCGCGAGCGTGGCGCTCGCGGCGACGGGCATGCGGAACCTGGTCCAGCTCGTCGAGGCCGACGACGCGCTCGGGGAGCCGCTCCTCGCCGAGGACGAGCTCGCCGTCTACGTGGCGGCGTTCGAGCGCACCGGCTTCACCGGCGGCATCAACTGGTACCGCAACATGGACCGGAACTGGGCGACGACGCCCGAGCTCGCCGGCGCGACCGTCGGCGTCCCGGCGCTCATGGTGACGGCCGAGTGGGACCCGGTGCTCACGCCGCGGATGGCCGAGGGAATGGAGGCGTGGGTGCCCGACCTCGAGACGCGGATGATCCCGCGCTGCGGGCACTGGACGCAGCAGGAGAAGCCGGCCGAGCTGAACGCGATCCTGCTCGACTGGCTCGCCCGCCGCTTCGCGTAGCCCCAACGCCCGGGCCGGTGCGCTCGGCCGGCTCGCGCCGCTCAGCGCTCGTAGAGCTTCACGACCCGCACGCTGCCGCGGGGCGCCGCCTGCACGCAGAGGTCGCAGAGCGTGCACTCGTCGAGGTTCTCCTCGACGAGACGCAGCGTACCGTCGGCGTTCTGCGCGAAGATGTTGACCGGGCAGACCTCGACGAGCTTCTTGGCGAGCGCCGGGTCGGCGGCGACCTTCGGGTCGACGTCGACATCGATGAACATGGCAGCCATCGTCACCGTCCCGCCCGCGCCAGGCGCTCCTTCACGAGCTTCGGGATGTCCTCGATGCGCTCGGCGACCGAGATGCCGGCCGCCGTCATGCGCGCGATCTTGTCCGCCGTCGTGTCGGCCTTGCCCTCGACGATCGTGCCGGCGTGGCCGAACCGCATGCCGGGCATCTCGTCCATGAAGCGGCCGGCCATGAAGGCGACGATCGGCAGGCGCGAGCGGTGCTCGCGCACCCAGTCCGCCAGCTCCGCCTCCATCCGCCCGCCCGGCTCGGAGTAGATGGCGATCGCCTTCGTCTCCGGATCCGCCTCGAAGAGCGGCATCAGCTCCGCGTACGTCGACCCGATGATCGCGTCGCCGCCGATCGACACGCACGTGGACTGCCCGAGGCCGGCGGCCGTCAGCGTGTTCGCGATCTCCGTCGTCATGCCGCCCGAGCGCGACATGACGCCGATCGGCCCCTTCCGGAACGCGCGCCGCACGTTCACGGCGGGGCCGCCGAGCCCGCCCATCTTCGCCTCGTCGGGCGAGAGGATGCCGAGGCAGTTCGGCCCGATGATGCGCGCGCCGCGAAGCCGCGCGAGCTCGACCATCTGCGCGACCTCGCCGCGCGGGACGCGCTCCGTCACGACGACGACGAGCTTCACGCCGGCCTCGATCGCCTCGAACACGGCGTCGCGCGTGAAGCGCGGCGGCACGGTGACGATCGAGCCGTCGACGTGCGTCTTCGCCGTGATGTCGCGCACACAGTCGTAGACGGGCACGCCGTAGACGTCGCGGCCCGCCCGGCCCGGCGTCACGCCGCCCACGACCTTCGTGCCGTAGTCGAGCAGCTCGCGGGTCATGTTCACGGCCTCGCGGCCGGTGATGCCCTGGATGATGACGGTGGTGTCGGCGTTGATCAGGATCGACATGGGTCAGCGCATCTTGGCGACCGCCCGCCCGGCCGCCTCGTACATCGACACGGTGCGGTCGCAGTACTCGACGCCGTACTTGCGGAGGATCGCGAAGCCGTCGTCCTCCCAGGCGCCCGGGATGCGGAAGATCGCGATCGTCTCGCCGGGATCCCGCCCCGACTCGACGCAGCCCTTGATCACGCCCCGCGCGACGATGTCGACGCGCGTGTTCGAGACGACGTTCATCATCAC
>Ga0070741_10020104_pt1 | contig 10579 bp, 8 predicted proteins | sample Coa_R1_4_FD_66440 | JGI IMG/M metagenome (GOLD analysis project Ga0070741, IMG submission 66440) | Surface soil microbial communities from Centralia Pennsylvania, which are recovering from an underground coalmine fire - Coalmine... | ecosystem: Environmental > Terrestrial > Soil > Unclassified ... | reverse complement strand
AACGCGGGACGCGGTGGCGCCGATAGAGACGTTGACCGGGACTCCCGTTCGTGAGGGCAGGTAGGGCATGGGCAGGGGCGCGCCGCATCTCTCGCTCACCGCCGGCATCGCCGACGGCCTGAGCGAGTTCGCGCTGGAGGAGCTGCAGTACATCGTCGACGGCGTCCGCCAGCGGTACGCGGGCGCACCTCCCGACACCGTCGTGCAGCAGCTCCGCGCGTTCCAACGTGTCCGCCAGCTGGACCCCGAGGTCGTGCGCCGCCTCGCGCAACTCATCTCGGATGACCCGCACCGCCCGGGGTAGCCGAGCCCTGCCCGACCCGGCGGTCACGCCGGTCGCGGATCGCCGAGCTCCTCCTCGAGCTCCCCGGACAGCTGCTCCCATTCGGCGTCGACGTCGGGACCGGCTTCCACGTGCAGGCGCGGGACGATGCGGTCGAGCCAGCGCGGGAACCACCAGTTGCGGTCGCCGAGGAGCTCCATGGTCGCGGGGACGAGGACCATCCGGACGACCGTCGCGTCGACGAGGATCGCGGTCGCGAGGCCGAGACCGAACAGCTTGATCGTCGTGGAGTCGCCCAAGACGAAGCTGCCGAAGACCGTGACCATGATGAGCGCGGCAGCCGTGATGACGCGCGCAGTCGAGGCGAGTCCGTCGGCGACCGCCAGAGCGTTGTCGTGCGTGCGGTCGTATTCCTCCCGGACGCGTGAGAGGAGGAACACCTCGTAGTCCATGGAGAGGCCGAAGAGGATGGCGAACATCATCATCGGCACGAACGGCGCGATCGGCCCGGTCTTGTCGACGCCGAGCAGGCCGGAGAACCAACCCCACTGGAAGACGGCGACGACCACGCCGTAGGCCGCGCCGATCGACAGCAGGTTCATGACGACGGCCTTGAGCGGCACGAGAACGCTCCGGAACACGGCCATCAGGAGGAGGAAGCTCAACACGAGGACGGCACCGATGAAGATCGGGAGCCGCGCCGCGAGCCGGTTCGACGTGTCGATGCCCGAAGCGGTGAGACCGCCGACGTGCACCTGGATGCTCGTGCCGCGGAGTGCGCGGGGGATGACGCGGTCGCGCAGCCGGTTGACCAGATCGGCGGTGCTCTCGGACTGCGGCGAGCTGCGCGGGATCACGCGCAGCACCGCGGCGTCGCCCGAGGGGCTCGTCACCGCCGGCGTGACGGCGGCGACGTCCGGCGTGTCCCGCAGCGCGCCGGCCAGGCCGTCGAGCGCGGTCGTGTCGGCACCCTTCGGGAACTCGGCGGCGAGCACGAGCGGGCCGTTGAAGCCGGCGCCGAAGCCGCTCGACACGAGGTCGTAGGCCCGCCGGGTGGTGTCGGACGTCGGGTTGCCGCCGGCGTCGGGGAACGCCAGCCGCATCGAGAGCAGCGGGACGGCGAGCAGCACCAGGATCGCGAGACCCACGCCGAAGGCCGGCCACGGGCGGTGCTGGATCACGCGGCTCCACCGGAACCACATGGTGCGGTCGCGGCGGCGCGCGGCCGCGCGGCGGCGACCGATGGAGAAGCGGTCGATGGTCCGGCCCGCGAACCCGAGGATCGCGGGCAGCAGCGTGACGGAGGCCAGCATCACGATCGCGACCGTCGCGGACGTTCCCACCGCCATCCCGTTCACGAAGTCGACGCCCATGAGGAACAGCCCGAGGAGGGAGATGACGACCGTCGTCGCGGCGAAGACGACGGCGCGGCCGGCGGTGTCGATCGCCCGGACGACGGCTCGCTCGGGGTCGAGGCCGTCGGCGAGGCCCTGGCGGTAGCGGGTGACGATGAACAGCGCGTAGTCGATCCCGACGCCGATGCCGATCATGGAGGCGAGCTGCGTGCCGAAGTCGGGTGTCGTCACGACATGACTCAGCAGCTCGACGAGGGCGATGCCGATGCCGACGCCGAAGAGCGCGGTCAGGATCGGCAGGCCCATCGCGAGCAGCGAACCGAAGGCGACGAGCAGGATCACGATCGCGGCGACGATGCCGATGAGCTCGGCCGGTCCGAGCCCGGGGCTCTCCTGGAACATCCGCCCACCCAACGCGACGCGGAGGCCGCCACTCCCGTGCTCGGCGGAGCTCACGAGACGGCGGATCGCGTCGGTCGTGCTCGACGGCACGTCGGACGCGCGTTGCGCGAAGTCGACGGTGGCGAACGCGACCGTGCCGTCCTGGGCGACCTGCCGGGCGCCGTCGGGGGTGTAGGGGCTCACCACCCCGGTGACGCCCGGCACCGCGGCCACCCGGGCGAACAGCGTCTCCATGCGGGCCCGGACGGCGGCGTCGTTCACCCCGGCGGACCGGGCGAAGACGATCTGGCCTTCGTCGCCGGCACGCGCCGGGAAGCGCGACTGGAGCAGCGTCGTGGCCCGCTGCGACTCGGTGCCGGACAGAGCGAAGCTCTGCGAGAACGTGGATCCGATGCTCGACCCGATCGCCGAGATCCCGATCAGGGCGACGATCCAGAGGACCAGGACCCGGCGGCGGCGCCGGTAGCTCCACGCGGCCAGTCGTTGCAGCAAGGTGCTCGTCCTTCTCCGGCGGCGGCCGTCCGGTGTAAACTAGTTGGGAAGAAAGATCAGTGGTTTAGCAAACCATTGAAGATTATCAAGGAAGTCGACGGATGTCCAGACAGGGGGGAGACCAGGACCTGACGCGTGACGTCCTGCGTCACATCGTCGGGGTCATCCATGCGATGAAGGAGCTGGTCGACGGCTTCGCCGCCGAGTTCGACCTCACGCTCTCGCAGCTCAACGCGCTGAAGAACCTCGAGACGCCCTGCTCGCAGCGCGAGCTCGCGCAGCAACTGCACTTCGACGCGTCGAACGTCACGGACATCGTCGACCGGCTGGAGGAGCGCGGCCTGGTCGTCCGCACCGTCGACCCGAGCGACCGGCGCGTACGCCGGCTCGTGCTCACTCCCGAAGGCGACGCGATCCGGCGCAAGCTCTTCGACCGGGCCATCGAGGAGGCGCCGATCAACACGCTCAGCAGCCCCGAGAAGGCGCAGCTGCGCGACCTCCTCGCCAAGATCGCCGACCCCGTCGAGCTCCCGATCTGACGAGGGTTTGAGTCGAGGCGATCCCGGGGACGTCTCGTGCAGCGCCCGATTCGGGATCGGCGTGTGCCCGTCCCCGTCAGGGCGGCAGATCCCGAGGTCTGCTTCGGGGAGGCGTCATGGAACTCGACCGCGACGAGACCATGAAGGTGCTGAACGAGATCGTCGAGCTCGAGCTCGCCGGCGCCGTCCGCTACACGCAGTATTCGCTCATGGTCTTCGGGCACGCACGCATCCCGATCATCTCGTGGATGCGCGAGCAGGTCTCGGAGGCGCTCGCGCACGCGGCTGCCGCCGGCGAGGAGGTCACCAGCCTCGGCGGGCGTGTCTCACTCGGGATCGGGCAGCTCGTCGGAACCCACCACGAGTCGGTCGACGACATGATGCAGGAGATGCTCGTGCACGAGCGCCACGGCGTGGCCCTCTACACGAGACTGCTCGCTCTCGTCGAGGGCCGCAACGTCTCGCTCGAGGAGCTCGCGCGCACCACCATCCGGGCCGAGGAGCTCCACATCGCCGAGATCGAGAAGATGCTGCGACGACGCGGCGACGCCTGACGGGTCAGCTACGCGGCGTCACGTCCGGGCGTCTGCCTCCCACGCGCGGTGGCTCGCGAGAACGCGTGTCCAGAGCACGTCGCGCACTTCGGGTTCGCTTGCGTCGAACGTGAGATCGAAGACGTCGGCGAGCGCGGCGAACCAGTCAGGGCGCCTCGTCAGCACTTCAGGAGGCCCGGCCCCGGCGCCGACGCGTGTGAGCACCAAACCGCGTATCACGTCGACCCCGGCCGCGTCGCGACGCTCCGCCATCGCGACGCGCACGAAGCCGGAGTCAGGTGACGTCGACAACCACCGGTGCTTGTCGCCGAACACGTCCATCGTCACCGCGGCGGTGTTCCACTGCATCCTGACGAAGCCACCCGCGGGATCGTGGATCAGCTGCCATTCGTCCGCGCTCGCATCGTGACGCTCCAGAGTCAGACCGAACGGTTCCTGCCGGTGGCTACCCGGAGCGAGCGGGAGTGGTTCGTACAAGGCGTCGCCGAGGCCCACGTCGACGTACCAGAGTCCCGAAGGATTGTCCTCCGTCGGCAGACCGTCGACCGTGAGCACGGCGTGGTTCCCCAGCGCGTCGGCATCAGCCATCCCGTTCGCGTACACACTGCCCACGTGCCGCCGCACGAGATAGCCGAGCGAGGCCAGTACCTCGGCGAACGCACCGTTGAGGTGGTAGCAGTAACCACCACGGCCATCCAGGGCGATGCGCGTCGCTGACTGTTGCGGGTCGACGTTCCAGACTTCGCCGGCATGGATCCACAGCGTCTCGTACGGGATGCGTTCCACCTGCCGACGGTGGAGCAACCGGAGGGCCTCGAAGGACGGCGGTGCCGCCTCGATTCCCAGCCGGTCGAGGTACGCCCTCAGGACCCCTTCGGGAAGCGCTCCGGGCTCGATCGCCATCCGCCGAGTATCGCCGCCCGGCGGGAGCGGCGATGACCCAGGTTTCGGTCGTCGCGTCGCGGGTACAGCTTTTCGGTGCTCGGCGGGCGCAGTCGAGGGGACGGCTCGACGTTGGGCAACGTGGAGACGCTCCGGCGGTCGCTCCGCAACCTGTTCGTCACCGTGGTCACCGGCGGTGTCGCCGTCGGTGTCTGCCTGGCCGCGCTGATCCCCGGTGTCTCCACGCTGTGGAACAGCACCGCGTACACGACGCCCGCCGTCTCGAACCTGCGCAAGCTCGACCAGCGTTCGACCGTCTACGACTCGGCGGGCAACGAGATCGGCGTCCTCGGTCTGGTCGATCGCGAAGCCGTTCCGCTCTCGGCTGTCCCCCGGACGTTGATCGACGCGGTCGTCGCGACCGAGGACCGGACCTTCTGGAAGAACGACGGGGTCGACCTGGCTTCGGTGTTCCGGGCCGCGCTGAAGGACATCACGTCCGGGAAGATCGAGCAGGGCGGTTCGACGATCACGCAGCAGCTCGTGAAGAACCGGATCCTGTCGCCGAAGCGCGACCTGCACCGCAAGATCAAGGAGATCATGGTCGCGTTGCGCCTGAACAAGGTGTACTCGAAGAACGAGATCCTCGAGCAGTACCTCAACACCGTCTACTTCGGGGAAGGCTCGTACGGCGTCAAGTCCGCCGCCGAACGCTTCTTCCGGACCGGTTCGCCGTCGCTCGCCGTGAACGGCGATCTCTCGAAGCTCACGCTCGGCCAGGCGGCGCTGCTCGCGGGCCTGATCAACAACCCGACGGGCAACGACCCGTTCACGAACCCCGCCGAGGCGCGGGCCCGCCGGCAGTTCGTGCTCGAGCAGATGCGAAAGGAGAAGTACATCACCGCGGCGCAGGCCGCGGCCGCGAACGCGGAGCCGTTGCCCGACCCGGCCCTGCGCCCGACCGACGACCTGCGACCCCGCGACGCGTGGACCCAGCAGGTGCAGGACAGCGTGATCGACGACCCCCGGTACGCCTCCGCGCTCGGGGCGACGCCGCAGGCCCGCCGCGACGCGGTCCTCAAGGGCGGGCTGAAGATCTACGCCACGCTCGACCCGAGCGCGCAGGCCAACGCGCAGCACGCGATCGACTCGGTGATCGGTGGCGTCCACGACACCGGGTTCACGGCCTCGCTCGTCGCGATGGACCCGAACACCGGCGCGGTGAAGGCGATGATCCCGGGCACGAACTACGCGACGAGCCAGTACAACATCGCCACCCATCCTTACGGCCTCCAGATGGGGTCGACGTGGAAGGTGATCACGCTCGCTGCCGCGCTGAACGCGGGGTTCTCGCCCAACGACAGCGTGTCGGGCGCGTCACCCTGCTCGTTCAAGGGCTACGGCCAGACCGCGAACGCGGAGCCGGGCGCCGGCACGCTCTCGATCGCCTCCGCGACGGCCGAATCGGTGAACTGCGCCTTCGCACGCATCGAGCTCGCGGCCGGGCTCGACAACGTGATCTCGATGGCGACGAAGATGGGGATCGACGCCGACCGGCCGTCGATACCGGGCATCCACCTCGACCCGGTGCTGACGCTGACACTCGGCACGATCCTCGCGACGCCGGTCGAGATGGCAACGGTCATGTCGACCGTCGCCAGCGGAGGGGTTCACCACTCTCCCTTCTTCATCCAGAAGATCGTCGGCCCCGACGGGAACACGCTGTTCGAGCAGACGCCGCAGGGCGACCGGGTGCTTCCCCAGGACGTCGCCGACTGCGAGATCAACCTGCTGCACGGCGTGATCGAGAACGGCACCGGCACCGGCGCGCAGCTCGCCAACGGGCGTGCCGCGTTCGGCAAGACCGGAACCACCGAGAACAAGGCCAATGCCGCGTTCTACGGCGGCACGCCGGGTCAACTCGTGGCCTTCGTCTGGTACGGCGACAAGGACACGAACGTCCCCGGCGCCGGCTTCGGGGGCGAGAAGCCGGCGTCGATGTGGAAGGCGTTCATGGACGCGCAGCTCGCGGCCGCGCCCGAGGTGCAACTCCCACCGGCCGGACCGGTCTGCGCCCGGCCCGGGGCCACGATCACCGACACCGGGCGCGACGCCAACACGCCTGCCCAGTCCGACTCGAACACCGGCGCACAGAACCCGCCGCCGACGGTCCGTGTGAATCCACCCGCGCCCGCGCCCAAGCCCCCGCCGGCGCCGCGTCCCGCCGCCCCGCGCCCGAACGGCCGTGGGCGCCGCGGGGGCTGATCCGCGGCCGACCCCCGGTGCCTCAGGCGACGATGCCGCGTTCCCGCAGCGCGGCGATCGCGTCGTCGCCGTACCCGAGCTCGCGGAGCACGGCGTCGGTTGCATTTCCCGCGAGCACGCCCGGGAGCGCCCTGGTCGACGAGCGGGAGAAGCGCACCAGGGGCGCGAGGCGCGGCATGTCGTCGAACGTCGGATGGCAGACGTCGACGACGTATCCGCCGGCGCGGCCGAACTCCTCGCTCTGCAACATCTGCTCGACGGGCGCAGTCGTCACCCGCACGCAGCCGACGTCGGCCGCGAGCAGGTCGCGTTCCCACTCGTCGGCCGAGCGGTCGGCGAAGACGGCACCGAGCACCTTCGTGAGATCGTTGTCGTGCTCCTGCCGGGCGCACTCCGAGGCGAACCGATCGTCGTCGTCGAGCTGCACGTAGGGTCGCAGCGCCCCGACGAGCGCCTCCCAGTCGCGCTCGGACGGTGCGGCCAGGAAGACCCAACCGTCGGCGGTGTCGTACACGCGATACCGCGCCTGCGGACCGCGCAGGTCGGGTCCCGGCCCGGGCAGGGGCAGCCCGCGACCGTCGTCGACGACGCTCTCGGCCATGGCGTGGACGTTCGTCAGGAGCATCGACGACGAGATCGTCTGCCCATCGCCGCCTCGCTCGCGCGCGAGCAGCCCGAGCAGCATCGCGGTCGCCACGCCCAGGGCGGCGAAGCCGTCGGCCTGGGCCGACGTGACCGCGCTCGCGGAGAAGAGGCGGATGTGACCGTCGAGGATGTCGGCGGCCGTCAGGTCGGGCGCTCCGGCCACGGTGTCGCCGACGTTGGCGCGGGCGAGCCCCGCCGCCGCGCCGATGCTGGGCGCGTACGCGGGTCGGTGCCCGTCGGGCCCGCCGTGCCCGTACCCGGAGGCGCTCACGTACACCAGGTCGGGGTTGACCGCGTGGAGCGCGCCGGCGCCGAGACCGAGGCGCTCGGCGACCCCGGAGCGGAACCCGTCGAGCACGATCGTGGCCCGGGCCGCGATGCGCCGGACGATCTCCCGGCCCTCCGGTCCCGAGAGGTCGACCCTGATGCTGTCCTTTCCCTGCATCACCTTCACCCCGGCGCACTCGGGGAACGGCATCAGCATGCGGATCGGGTCGCCCGTCAACGGCTCGACCTTGACGACGCGGGCGCCGAGGTCGGAGAGGAGCGTCGCGCCGTACGGTGCCGCGTACATCTGCGCGAGCTCGAGCACCGTCACCCCGGCGAGTGGGAGCCCGTCCGGTGCGTCGGCGGTGGGCGCCGGGCGGCCCACGTCGGCCTCGCCGGCCACGACGTCGACGAGCGCTCCCGGCTGGCGGACCGGGCCGAGCTCGGTCTCGACGACCGCGACCTGACCGCGATCGACGAGTTGCTGGTGCTCGAGCACCGAAGGTCCGGATCGGTAGACCTCGGCGAACACGTCGGGGTCGGCGTCGAACGCCGCGTTCCACTCGGCGAGCGTCTTGCGGTGCGCGGCCTCGTGCATCATGGCGAGCAGGCGGACGCGCCGCTCGTCGTCGTCGAATGCGGGAATCCCCGTCCACGCCGGATCCGTGAGCATCCAGTCGAGTCCGAGCGCCCGCATCAGCGCCTGGAACAGCCGCGGCGCGACCTGGGCGAACTGCAGCCAGTGCCCGTCGCGCGTGAGCGCGACGAGGAGCATGAGCGACAGGGGACTCATCGGCTTGCCGCCCTCGAACGGATCCGCGGGGGTGAACGCGTCGGGGTACCGCTGCCGGATCAGGTGCAGCATCCACTCCCACGTGTCGAGGGCGGCGAACCCCTGCACGAGGTTCGCCTCGACCCACTGGCCGCGGCCGCTGCGCTCACGCTCGACGAGCGCGGTGAGGATGCCGTGGAGCGCGGTCTGGGTCGCGGAGAACGAGCCGAAGGGGACGGTCACGAACGGCGGGTGGTCGGTGTGCGCCATGCGGCGGAAGGCGTGGAACGATCCGAGCTTCGCCTGCACGAGCCCCTCGTATCCCTTCACGCCCGCGTACGGCCCGTGCCGCCCGAACCCCGTGATCGACGCGTACACGAGGCCGGGGTTCGACGCCGCGAGGTCGTGGTAGCCGAGACCGAGCCGGTCGGCGACGCCGGGCCGGAAGCACTCGACGAGGACGTCCGCCTCCGCGGCCAGGTCGCGCGCCGCCTGCACGTCGTCGGGCCGACCGAGGTCGAGCACCGTGCGGCGCTTCCCTCTCGCGTAGAACGTGAACGCCCGGGTCCGCCGCAGCGTGCTCCCGCCCGGCGGTTCGACCCAGACCACGTCGGCCCCGAAGTCGGCGAGGACCTGGGTCGCCTGGGCGCCGGTGCGGTGCTGCGACAGGTCGACGACGCGGATGCCCTCGAGCGGCTGCACGCAATAGAGGATACTCTAAAGCCGGTCGGGGTCCCCGGGCGCCGCTACCGGTACGACGGCGGGTCGTTGCGGCGCGGGGTCGCCGCCCGCTCGGCCGCGGGCGGGTTGCCGATCTGCGTGTACGCGAGGCCGTTCTGGAGCGCGGCCGAGCGCGTCATGTCGAGGGACTCCCAGATGGCGCGGACCGTCCCCTGGATCGCCTTCGGGTTCCGGGCCGCGATCGAGGCCGCGATCGCATGGGCGCGGTCCCACAGCTCGGCCCGCGGCACGACCTCGGTCACGAGACCGATGCGCAGTGCCGTGGCCGCGGTGATGCGCTCCTCGGTGCCCATCATCGCCCACCGCAGAACGTCGCCGATCGGCACGCCGCGGGCGAGCATCCCGATCGGCTCGAGCGCGGAGACGATCCCGCCGTTGGCGTGCGGGTCGAAGAACTCGGCGTCGTCGGAGCAGACGATGATGTCGGACTCGTTGAGGAAGTACTGCGCGCCGCCCGCACACATGCCGTGCACCGCCGTGACCACCGGCTTCCAGCACTTGTGGTGGTACTTGGGCGACAGCGTGACGCCGGGATCGAAGGAGTTCCAGACGTTCGACTTCACGAACCAGGTCGCGCCACCCTTGATGTCGACACCGGTACAGAACGCCCGCTCGCCGTTGGCGCGCAGCACGACCGCGTGGACGCTGTCGTCGTCGCGGATGCGCTCCCACGCCGCGCCGATCTCCGCCGCCATGGTGTCGTCGAAGGAGTTGAGCGCCTCGGGGCGGTCGAGGGTGATGGTGGCGACGTGGTCGGCGCCGAGGTCGAGCTGGATGGCGTTGCTGCCCATGGCCCAATAGAGTAGCCTGAATAGGTTTCCGGGTCCGGGGCCTCGGCGGGAGGGAGCGGCGATGCGGGTCGACGACATGATCCTCGTGAGCATCGACGACCACGTGATCGAACCGCCCGACATGTTCGACCGTCACATCCCGGAGCGCTTCCGCGACCGCGCCCCTCGGGTCGTGCGCGGCGACGACGGGATCGAGCGCTGGCTGTACCTCGGCACCGAGACCGGCTCGGTCGGCTTGAACGCGGTCGCGTCGTGGCCGCGTGACGAGTGGAGCTTCGATCCGATCGGGTTCGGCGAGATGCGGCCCGGCGCCTACGACGCGGACGCACGCGTCCGCGACATGGACGCCAACGGCGTGCTCGCGTCGATGTGCTTCCCGACCTTCGCCGGGTTCAACGGGATGAACCTGGCCCGCTCGGGCGCCGACGACCCCGAGCTGACCAACGCGGTGGTCTCCGCCTACAACGACTGGCACATCGACGAGTGGGCCGGCGAGCACCCCGGCCGGTTCATCCCGCTCGCCATCGGGCAACTGCTCGACTTCGACGCGCTCGTGGCCGAGATCCACCGCGTCGCCGCGAAGGGGTGCAC
>Ga0070741_10020103_pt1 | contig 10579 bp, 8 predicted proteins | sample Coa_R1_4_FD_66440 | JGI IMG/M metagenome (GOLD analysis project Ga0070741, IMG submission 66440) | Surface soil microbial communities from Centralia Pennsylvania, which are recovering from an underground coalmine fire - Coalmine... | ecosystem: Environmental > Terrestrial > Soil > Unclassified ... | reverse complement strand
ACACGATCGTCCTCGGCGACATCAAGCGGGGGATCGGCAAGAAGATCGGCTTCACGAGCACGCTGGCGCCGAACGAGCAGAAGACGATCGTGATGTACCTCGACTACCGCGGGCCGCTCCCCTACTTCGCCTCGCGCCAGGCCTACACGAAGAACAAGCCGCTCGGCAGCTTCAAGATCTTCTGACGAGCGAGGGCGGCGGCGCTCGGCCGGGCGGCAGCGCTCAGCCGGGTCGCTGGGCGCTCAGCGCGGCTGCCAGGCCGGCGGGGCCGCGACCGTCGGGAACGCCTTGCCGGTGGGGATGGTCGTCGACTTCCCGCTCGCGAGAAGCCGCACCACGAGCCCGTTGTGGGCCGGGTACACGATCTGCTTGCCGTCGGGCGAGAACGTGGCCGGGCCGACGTCCGCCGAGACCCGGCGCGGCTTCGGCGCCTTCGTCAGGATCTTCTCCACGTACAGCGCGAACCGCTGGCAGGGCCCCTGCTCGAGGCCGTCGCCGCACTCCTTGTCGCCGGGCTCCGGCGGACGCGCGCCGACGTAGGTGACGGTCGAGGAATCGGGCGAGACGGCGGCGGTGTTCATCCCCCAGACCGCGTCGATGTCGGCGCCGTAGTACTTCTGGACGTGACCGCTCGCGGGGTCGATGCGGAGCAGGTCGCCGCCGGAGGGGATCAGGAGCCCGGCCGGCGTCCACGACGGCCGGCCGGCCGGCGGCGCCTGCGACAGCCGCCGCTGCGGACCGCCGGCCGAGGGCATGACGTAGACCGACCACTGCGCGCCGTGCAGCCGCACGAACGCGAGCTGCTTGCCGTCGGGCGACCAGGTCGGGAAGCTGTCCCTGACGCCCGTCGTCAGCCGGTGCAGGCGGCTGCCGTCGACGTTCATCGTGAAGATGCCGACGCCGATCCGCGCGAAGGCGAGTCGCTTGCCGTCGGGAGAGAAGTTCGCAGCGAGCGACGCGTAGGGCCCGTGCGTGAGCTGCTGCAGCCCTGTCCCCGACGGACGGATCCGGAAGAGCTGGCTCACCGTCGCCCCGGACGGCGTCGCACCGAAGACGATCCACTCGCCGCCCGCCGAAGGGCCGGCCGCCGCGGAGGCGGCGAGCGCCAGCGCCGCGGCGCAGACGAGCGTCGAGAGGGCCGCGAGCCGACGCGTACGGAAGCCGTGTCTCGGGGCCATTCGGCCCTCAGTGTATCCGCGGCCTTCGCGCTCAGCCGAGGCCGAAGGCGACGGCCTCCGGCGGCGGGCCGGCCCGGCGCCGGACTCCCGCGCCGACGACGAGCAGGTCGCCGACGACCGCCGGGCAGGCGTTGATCCGGGCTCGCATCCGCTCCCGCCAGAGGACGCGCCCGTCGCGGGCGGCGAGCGCGTAGACCGTCCCGTCGTAGCTCGAGGTGAAGACCACGTCGTTCGCCACCGCGGCGCAGCCGAACGCGGGCGACGGGAGGCGGCGCTCCCAGAGCTGGCGTCCCGTGGCCGCGTCGAGCGCGACGAGCCTGCCTCTCCCCGCGGTCGGGTCGAGCGTCGTCACGTCCTGCCTCGTGGTCGCGCTCCCGCGGCCGCAGAGGTCGACGACCGGGACGAACAGCCGGCCGTCGGCGTAGGCCATCGGCGTCTCGACGCCGCCGAGGAGGCCCGGGCAGACCGTCACCGGCCGCCTCGGCAGCGGGCCGACGTCGTTTCGGTGCACGCCGACGACCGCCGTCCAGACGCGGCGGTGGGTACGCCGGTCCCACGCGATCACGCGCCCGCTCTTGCCCGCGCCGATCACGAGGTCGGCCGCGCCGGGCCGGGCGAGGATCGGGGTCGCCTCGAAGTCGTAGTCGCGCACGTCGTGCGGCGTCACCTGGTCGTGCCAGAGGAGGCGGCCCGCGCGCGCGTCGAGCACGACGAGGGAGTCCGTGTAGAGCGCCGGGCCGGGGAACGCCGCGCCGTTCGGCCGGCGCGGCGACCCGCCCCACGGCCCCGGATTCGCCGTGCCCGCGTAGAGCCGGCCCTCGGCGTCGACCGAGACCGGGTACCAGATCCCGCCGCCGCCCGCCTCGCGGGGGTGCACCCACGGGCGCGCAACCGTCACGAACTTCCACCGGACGGCTCCCGTCCTCGCGTCGAGGGCGTAGATCGCGCCTCGCCCGAGCGGCGGGTAGCCGATCGTCCCGATCAGGACGAGGCCGCGCCAGACGACGGGCGCGACGTCGACGAACTGCTCGCTGGCGCTCGTCAGGTGGTGGGTCCACAGCTCGCGGCCGGTCGCGGCCGAGAGCGCGAAGGCGTCGGAGTCGGTCGCGGCGTAGACGCGCCCGCCGGCCAGCGCGAGGCCGTTCGGCCCGTCGTTCAGCGCGTCGACGCGGCGCTGCCAGCGCAACCGGCCGGTCTCGCGGTCGACGGCGTAGACCGAGCTCCGGAGATCCTGCAGGTAGACGGTCGCGGCGTCGGCGACCGGCGTCGAGGCGAAGATCCCGGAGAAGCTCGGCTTCGCCGTCAGCGGGAAGCGCCAGCGGACGCGAAGCCGCGCGACGTTGCCGGAGTCGATCGGCGAGCCCGTCGCGGCGCGTGTCCCGGCGAGGTCGTGGCCCGGGAGCGGCCACGTCGAAGGGTCCTTCAGGCTGGCGTCGCTCCGGCCGCCGCAGGCGGCGACGAGCGCCGCGACGAGCGAAGCGACGAAGAGCCCGCGCGTCCGTACCGTCCCCAACGCATCGGCTAGAGTAGCCACGTGCCGTGGCGCCTCCTCGCGCTCGGAGAGCGCCGGCGGGTCAGGCTGCTCGCCGTCTGCGGCGGGGCCATGGCGCTGGGCCTGCCGATCGCCGGCGCGCTCGCCTTCCGGCCGCCCACCGGCGGCGGCTCCGCCGAGCAAGCGCCGGCCGCGGAGGCCCCGTCTCCGCGGGCACCGCAGTCGCCGGCGGCGGCACCGGCGAAGCAGAGGCCGTCCCCGGCACCCGCGTTCCCCGCGCCGCCGCGCGGCGCCGTCGTCTTCAGCCGCCAGCTCGGAGGCACCGCGCTCGCCCTCGCCGCGGCGCCGCGGCCGCGCGGCGTCCTCCTGCAGGCCTCGGTGATCGGCGCGCTCGGAACGTACCCCCGGCACCTGCGCGTCTCGTTCGCGCTCCAGGGGCGCTCCCGCACGGCCCGCCCGTGCGGCCCCGGCTGCTTCCGCGCCGTCCTGCCCGTCCGCGGCCGGCCGGCGACCGTCGGCGTCGTCCTCCGCGGCGGGCCCGACACCCGCTGGCGCGTCGCGCTGCCGCGTCCCTGGCCCGCGCCCGACGCGAGCGGCATCGTCGACAGCGCCGCGAGCGCGTGGCGCTCGCTGACGTCGCTGTCGTACCGCGAGACGCTCGCCTCGGACGCGCGGCACGTGGTCGCGAGCCGCTGGCGCGTGCAGGCGCCCGACCGGGTCGCCTACGAGGTCGTCGGCGGCTGGTCGGCGGTCATCGTCGGCAGCCGGCGCTGGGACCGGCCGCCGAGCGGCGCCTGGAAGGAGTCGCCGCAGCTCGCGGTCACCCAGCCCGTGCCCATCTGGCGCGGCGTCGAGGACGCGCACGTCCTGGGGACGACGCGGGTCGGCGGGAGGCTCGCCTGGCGGGTCACGTTCTTCGACCCGCAGAGCTCCGCCTGGTTCGAGCTCGCGCTCGACCGGACGACGCTGCGGACGCTCGACCTGCGGATGGTGACGACGTCGCACTTCATGCACGACGTCTTCGGCTCGTTCGACGCGGCGCGGCCGATCACGCCGCCCGGCTCGAGCGAGTAAGGGAGCCTCAGCGCGAGACGCCGAGCGTCGCGAGGCCGGTCGGCACGGCGGAGCCGAGCGCGGTCGGCCACGAGCGCAGGTCGACCGGCCCCCCCGGCGCGGCGACCGAGCGCGAGAAGAACTGGCGCCGGTTCTCCCAGAACCGCAGCACCTTTCCGCGCACGGACGGGGGGAGCACCATCGAGAAGTAGCCCTTGCGGTCGGGCCAGCGCTCCACGAGCGGCTTCACGACGCGGCCGCCCGCGACGACGCCGACGACGAGCCCCTCGTAGACCGCGCCGACCACGCTCGCCGGCGTCGACGCGGGCAGCGGCTGCGACGGCGACGCCGGAAGCCGCAGGTCCATCGTCGCGCTCCGCACCCGCTTGAAGTTGAAGGTCGTGCCCTGCGCGCCGCCGTACGAGACCTGACCGACGGCGACCTGCACCGCCAGCGGTACCGGGTCGGCTCCCGACTCGTCCGAGGCCGAGAAGAACGACGAGTAGTGGCCGTCGGCGTCCGTCGGCGATGAGAACGTCCAGAAGTCGCGGTCGGCGGTGCGCGTGACGACGATCGCGCCCTGCACCGGCTTCCCCGAAGCGTCGACGACGGTTCCGCTCAGCTGGTACGTGTAGAGCACGACCGGCGGCGGGCCCGCGCCTGTGCTGTCGTGGACGCGCCCCGTGACGACGATCGCCCCGTCGCTCCGCACCCGCTCCTTCAGGCCGTCGATCCGGTAGCCGACGGTGAAGCCGCCCTTCGCGCCGACGAGCGCCGAGCGCTCCGCCGCGGAGAGCGGGCGGCCGCCGACGCGCGCGCCGTCGGCGCTCGTGACCGTCGCGACGTACCGGCCGGCGACCGTCACGTCGACGGGGTAGTGGAAGGTTCCGTCGGCCGCCGTCGGCCGCGGGATCACGTACCGGTCGACGGCGACGCGGACCCCGGCGACGGGCCGGCCGCCGAGGAGCACGCGCCCGATTGCGTCCTGCGTGTTGTCCGAGCTCGCGCTCCACGGGCGGACGACGATCCCCGTCTGCGCGACGACACGGCCCCGGAGACCACCCGCGGCGACCCGGGCCGGCGCGACGGCCCGCGACGGCGCCACGGCGGGCGCCTCCGGTGCCGCGGGCGCTGCTGGGGCGGCGGCCGCGACGGGCTCGCTCGCCGGCCGGTACTGCGGCAGCTGCGGGGCGGGCGACTCCTGCTTGGAGCCGCCGAGCGCGAAGATCTGGAGCTCGCTCGCGATCCCGCCTCCCGACGAGGTCGGCGTCCCGCCCGAGGTGATCGCGATGTACTCCTTGCCGTCGACCGAGTAGATCGAGGGTCCCGCCGCGATCTGGTGGCCCGTCTGGAACGTCCACAGGACCTTCCCGGTCTTCAGGTCGAAGGCCCGCAGCACACCGTCGCCGCCGCCCGCGAAGCCGAGGCCGCTCGCGGTGGTCGTGACGCCGCCGCGCTCGGGCTCGGGCGTGCGGAACTTCCAGACCTGCTTGCCGGTGCCGACGTCGATCGCGCTGATCGAGCCGTGATCGCGCCAGCCGGGCAAGAGCGACCCGAAGTTGCCGTTCTCGAGGCCGAGGAAGACGTCGCCGAGCAGTCGCTTGCGCCGCTTCTGCGTCGGCGTGAACTTCGCCTGCACCTCGATCGAGGCGGTCTCGGCGGCGGCGTTGAAGACGTAGTTCGTGGTCGGGTCGAAGGAGGCCGGCGAGTAGTTGAGCCCGCCGAGCGACGAGGGGTAGACGGCGACCGGCTTGCCCGGCTGGAGCGACGGGTGCTCGGTGCGGTCGATCACCTTCACGCGCTCGTAGATCGGCTGCCCGGTCGCGGCGTCGTACGCGAACCAGACGCCCTCCATCGTCGCCACCGAGACGACGCGCCGCGTCTTGCCGCCGATCCGCGCGTCGTAGACGAGCGGCGGCTGCGCCGTGTCGTACGACCACTCGTTGAACGCCATCTGCTGGCGCCACCAGCGCATCTTCCCGCTCGCGAGGTCGACCGCGATCAGCGAGTCGGTCCGCGGGTTCTGGCCCGGGCGCAGGGCGGGGTAGTAGAGCGGCGTCGCCGAGCCGGTGCCGAAGTAGAGGGTGTTCGTCTTCGTGTCGACGGTCGTCGGCGTCCAGACGACGCCGCCGCCGGCGAGCCGGGCGAAGCGGCGCCAGCTCGTCCCCTCCGGCGGGATCGTCCAGAAGGGGTGCGGCCAGGCAGGCGTGAGGTCGGTGTGGTACGCCATCACGAACCCGCGGACGCCGTACTCCGACCCCGCGGCGCCCACGATCAGCCGGTGGTTCGCGCAGATCGGCGCGCTCGTCTCGGAGTAGCCGTAGTTCGGCGAGGCGCCGGGAACGGCCTGGGCGATCGCGACGCGCTTGACGAGCGAGCCGTCGGACGCGCGGAGCGAGACGATCGTCATGTCGAGCGTGAGGATGAAGACCTTGCCGTCGCAGAGCGCGACGCCGCGGTTGGCGACGATCCCGAAGTTCTTGAAGACGCCGCCGTTGTCGGGCTGCCAGCGCCACTTGACCTTGCCGTTCGTCGCGTCGAGAGCCCACACGTTGTCGTCGTTCGTCGTGACGTAGAGCGTGCTGCCGGCAACGACCGGATACGACTGCTCCCCGCGCCGGACGCCCGCGTCGATTGCGTGGAAGTCGACGGTGACGACGCGGCCGAGCTGGCCGACGTTGCCCTTGTCGATCTGCGTCAGCGGCGAGTGCCTGAGCTCGTCCGGCGTGTTCCCGAAGCCGCCCCAGCCGACGTCGCCGGACGCCCGCGTCGCCGCTGTCGCGGACGCCAGCCCGACGAGGAGCGCGGCCGCGAGCGGCAGCACGAGCAGCGTGCGGCGCAGAAGCACGCCGACGATGATGCACGAATCTGCGGCTGTTGTCAGGTAGCACGCCGGCGCACGAGCACGGCGAGGGGCGCGAGCGCGGCGAGCGCGAGGTAGGGCGCGAGCGGGATGTCGGAGCGCCGGCGGCCGACGACCGCCACCCGCGGCCCGCCGCCGAGCAGCGTGTGGAGCCTGGCCGCCGCGCCGCCGAGGTCTCCCTCGCCGTAGACCCGGCCGCGGGCGGCCGCGGCGAGCGCGTCGAGCGCGGCCGGAGCCGCGGGGTCCGGCCGGTAGGCAGGCTCGGGCCGCCGCGACGGGCCGTACACCGACTCGCCGGAGCGCCAGAAGCGGACGGCGACGAGCTCGACGCCGTCCAGCGCCCGCGCGATCGCGGCCGGGTCGAACGCCGTGCTCTCGCCGTCGGTGAGGAGGACGACCACGCGCCGCTTCGCCGCGTCGGCGAAGAAGCCGCTCCGCGCGATCGCGCCGAGCGCCGCGAAGCTCGTCGCGCGCACTCCGCCCGATCGCGGCGGCGGCTGCTCGATCCCGACGGCGCGGGTCAGGGTGGCGTCGAAGGAGGGCAGGTCGGCCACCGGCAGCAGGTCCGGGAGGACGCGGTCGGTCAGCGTCGCGATCCCCGATTCGATCTCCGGGAGCCCGGCGCGGAGCCTCGCGGCCGCAGCCTTCGCCCGCGCGAGCCGGGTCGGCGCCGCGGGCCCGGAGGCGGCGGCCATCGAGCGCGAGGTGTCGAGCACGAAGAGCGCCTGGGCGTCGGGGCGAACCTCGCGCCGGCTCGTGTGCGACAGCGCCGGCTGCGCCGCCGCCAGCCCGAGCAGGACGAAGACGCCGGCGATCGCGCCGAGCGCCACCGCGTCGGCGCCGCGGCGAGGGGGGTGCAGGCGGAGCGCGGCACGGACGGCGCGCGCACGGCGGGCGCCGGCGGCGACGGCCGCGAGCGGCAGCGCGGCAGCGAGGACGACGAGCACGCAGAGCGGAGTCAGCAGCGTCAGCGTCACAGCCTCGCCGCCGGTCGCCGGCAGAAGCTCGCTTCGGCGAAGGAGGGCTCTCGTGGCGGAACCGTGGGCGCCTCCGCGCTAGTACCCATGGCCGGGCGTCCCGCCGCCCGCGCCGGTGCGCCCCGCCGGGCCCGCACCTGCGCCCCCGTTCGAGCCGGTGCGCACGCCGCGCGCCTCGAGCGCGCGCAGGAGCAGCTCGAGGTCGTACTTCGCCGTCTCGTCGAGCTGGTCGGCGCGGACCGCGTTCTGGAAGTCGGCCGTCGCGGCCTCCGCCTGGCTCGGGTCGCGCCCCCCGCCCTCGGCGAGGTCGCGGAACGCGAGGATGCCGAGCAGCGTCGCGGCCTGCGACGCCCTCGGGCCGCGGCCGCGCGCGACCGCCGCGAGCGCCGACTCGGCGCGCGCGCGCGCGGCGGCGACGGCGAGCTCGTTGTCGAGCCGCGCCCGCACCGAGACGTTCCGCTCGAAGAGCGCGATCGCGCGGCGCGCGCGCACGTCGTCGCCGACGCCGAGCAGGCGCTCCGCGAGGCTCCACGGGATGCGGGCCGGCGCGTTCCACGTCGCGCCGGAGCGCCGGGCGTCGTCGCTCGTCAGCGTGCGCTGCCAGCTCCTGACGTCGGCGGCGAGCAGCGCGAGCGCGACCGCGAGCGCGAGGAGCGCGAGCGCCGGCAGGAAGCGGAGCGCTCTCACCGCGACGGCTCCCACGTGAGCCGCGCGGCCCACAGCTCGTGCGCGGCGAGGGCGAGCGCGCCGGCGCACGCGAGCGCGAGCAGCAACCAGGGCACCGGCGTCTGCCGTCGCGGCGCCGGCGCCGGCGTGGGCGTCGGCGGCGGCGACTGCACGATCGGGGCCGAGGGTCCGAGCAGCTGCCGGAAGAAGGCGGAGTCGTCGAGCGACGGGTTCAGGGCGACGACGTGGAGCGGCACCCGGTCGCGCCGGAGCGCGGCCACGACCGTCACGAGGCGCGCCAGGTCGCCGGGATCGTCGTCGAGGTCGCTGACGAGGACGACGGTCGGCCGTCGCCGCGCCGCACGCGTCGCGATCGCGTGCGCGAGCTCGAGCCCGCTCGAGATGCGCGTCCCGGCGCTGAAGACGGCGGTCCAGGGGTTGCGGGGATACGTGGGCGCGTAGCCCGGAGCAGCGGGCTCCGGCACGAAGTAGCGGACGAGCGGCACGAGGTCGGCGGCCGGGCTGCCGGGCGGCAGCGCCTCGTAGGCCTGGTCGGAGAAGACGACGAGCCCGTAGCGGCCGTGGCTCCGGCTGAGCGCGGAGAGGGTGGAGCCGATCCGCGAGTAGGTGTCGGAGGCGATGCTGGCCGAGAGGTCGAGGACGAGGACGGCGTCGGCGCGGTCCGGCAGCCCGACGACCGTGCGGCCGTGCGGGCTCCGCGCCGCGAAGACGGCGGCGACGACCGCCCCTGCGACGAGCACGGCGAGCAGCGTCCGGACCGCGAGCGTCCGGCGCGCGTCGCCGGCGAGCGCGCGTGCGTCGGCGAGCGGGATGGTGGTCACGGCTCGACCTCCTCGGCGACCCGCGCCGCGAGCGAGGTCACGGCCTCCGGCGTCGGCGGCGGCTCGGACCACGCGAGCTCGCCCGCGTCGCTCGACAGCGGCTCGTGCCTCGTCTGCAGCACGCGCGCGAGGAGGCCGACCGCGCGCCGCCGGTCCGCCGGCGGCCTCGCCGCAGCCTCGCGCGTCAGGGCGAGCGCCCGCTCGAGCTCGCCACGCGCGATCGCCCGGCGGCGGCGCCTGACGCCGAGGGCCGTGTGCGCGGCCCAGGCGGCCCCGGCCGCAGCGAGCAGCGCGGCGACGACGTCGAGGAGCAGCGCGAGCGTCCCCGGCGCGATCCGGTAGCGGACCGGAGGGTAGGACGTGTCGGCGCGAAACGGCGGCGCCGTTCGCGCCGCGTCGGCGGCCGAGACGCGCCCGTGGATCTCGAGCTCGGGCCACGCCGCCGAGACCCTGACGTCCCCGCCGCCCCTCCGCGGCGCCGCCGCGGTCGCTGCCGGGAGCCGCAGCCGCACGGGCCCCTTGGCGCCGACGCAGGCCTCGTCGAGGCAGGAGACCTGGAGCTCCGACGAGACGACGAGCACGCGCCCGCGCACCGTGCGAGTGACGTGCGCCGGGCTGAGCGCGACGAGCGGCGCCACGTCCTGGGTCACCCGCAGGCGGCCGGTGTCGACCGCCTTCCGGTCGGCGAGGACGACCGCGCGGGCGACGAAGCGGTCGCCGACTGACACGTCGGCCGGCGCGAACGAGGCGCGAAGCTGGAGCGGAGCGGCCGGCGCGAGCCCTCGCACCGGCGCCTCGTGCCCGAGCACCAGCACAGCCGCCGCAGCCGCGGCGGCGGCCGGGACCGCGACGAGCGCCGACCGCGTCAGCGGGCCCATCGGCTGATCCGCCGCAGCTCCGCCCAGACGACAAACTGCCGGTCGATCTCGTGCGGGTCGCTCGTCGAGAGGACGACAGGCTCGAGCTCGAGGGCCGTCAGCTCCGCCAGCAGCTCGCGCAGGCGCCGCTCGTGCTCGGCGCGTAGCCGCGCGACCCGCCGCCGTCCGAGCCGGACGAGCTCCGTGCGGCCGCTCCGCGGGTCGGCGAGCGGCAGCGCGACCCCGGCGACGTCGGGGAAGCTCTGCTCCCAGTCTGGGTCCTGGATCACGACCGGCACGAGGTCCCAGCCGTGGGCGAGCGCCTCGACCCAGGCGTGCGCCGGCGGCGGGGCGAGGAAGTCGGACAAGACGAAGACGAACGAGCCCGGCGGCACGTCGCGGCGCAGTCGCCCGAGGAACGCGAGCGCCCGCTCGAGGTTGTCCTCCGGCGCATCGAACGGCGTTCCCCCGCCCTGCCGCTCGAGCACCTCGCGCGGGCGGTCGCGCCGGCCCGGCGGCAGCCAGAACGGCTCGCCGCCGGCGAGGTCGAGCGAGGCGACGTCGCTGCGGACCGCGGCGGCGCTCGCGACGATCGCCGCGGTCGCCTCCGCCATCGCCCTCGCCTTGTCGAGCCAGGGCAGCCCCGGCGGG
>Ga0070741_10020102_pt1 | contig 10579 bp, 6 predicted proteins | sample Coa_R1_4_FD_66440 | JGI IMG/M metagenome (GOLD analysis project Ga0070741, IMG submission 66440) | Surface soil microbial communities from Centralia Pennsylvania, which are recovering from an underground coalmine fire - Coalmine... | ecosystem: Environmental > Terrestrial > Soil > Unclassified ... | reverse complement strand
CTCGCAGGACGATCACACGGTCGGGGCGTCCCGTGCCGTTGATGGTGTGACTGAATCCCACCGCCATCGCAAGAACGGACACCAGGACAACCACCACGCCTGCGTTGCCGATCACCACGACCGATGCGCCGCCCAAGCGTTGCGGCATATTCAAAAGATTCATTCTCGTCACGGTGTAGATCTGACGAAAACTGCTCATGCGACTGCTCTCATCTTCCTGCCAGCGCGTCCACGACGCTGATCCGGCGCAACCGTGCGGCCGAGGGCAGCGCCGTCACCCCCGCCAGCAACGCCGCGATCAGCGCGCCAGCCAGCGGAACCCAAAGAGGCATACGGGGCGCCGCCGTGACCACCTGCAGTACCGGATACAGCAGCCAGGCCAGCGCCAGTCCCAACAGCGCGGCAGCCAGACACATCCCCAGCGCTTCGCAGCCGATGATCAGGGTGACCGTCGCGCTCGAATAGCCGAGAGTCTTCAGCACCGCGAATTCCGGGATGCGCTCGCGGACGGACTGCATCATCGTGTTGCCGGTCAGCAGCAACAGCGTGAAGAACACCGCACCCATGATGAGGTTGACGATCAGATTGAGGTCGCCGTGCTCCTTCAGCAGCGCCTGCGCCTTCTCCTGCTCGTTCTGGGTCAGCGTCTCGTCGCTGGAGTTGGCGAACAGCGCATCGATGGCCGCGGCGACCTGGGTCGATTGCCTGGGATCGGCGGCCTGCGCCGTATACCAGCCGACGGTGCCGTTCTTGTATTGCCGCGCCTCATCGAAGTAGGCGTAATTGAGAACGAACTCCGTACGCGATGTCCGGTCCTCCTCCGGATCGAAGATGCCGACGATCTCGAACGGCCACACCGAGCCGCCGCCCTTGCTCGACCAGACACTCGAGATCAGGGGCACCCGGTCGCCGATCTTCCAGCCGAAGCGCTCGGCGGTCTTGCGGCTGACGACGGCACCGTCGCGCGTTTGCGTCAGCTTGCGCAACTGCTCGGCCGGCAGCCGCAGCTCCCGGTAGATCGAGAAATAGCGAACCGGATCGACGGCGAGCGAGTACACGGACTTCTTCGAATCCTGGTAAGCGCCACCGAACCAGGTCGCATGCGCGACCGCCGAGACCCCCGCCACCCGCTCGATCCGGGGCAGGTAGGCCAACGGCAGCTGCTCACGGCCGAGGCGGCTGTCCACATACAGGCGGTCGAGATTGGCGGAGGCCACCGCATGGCTGAACGCAGCCGCTACGCCCTGCAGGAGGCCGAACAGCACAAAGGCCACCACAATCGACAACAACGTGTAGGTAGTGCGGGTGGAGTTGCGCCAGATCCCGGCCCAGATCAGCCGACGGTGCCGTATCACGCCTGCGCCTCCATCGGCTCCACATGCTCCACGTGCATTCCCTCGCACAGCTGTCCCTTGTCGACGTACAGCTGCCGTGTCGCATACCGCGCTGCCTGCGGATCGTGAGTGACCATCACAATCGTCTTGCCCAGCTCTCGATTCAACAGCCGCAACAGCTCGAGGATCTCTATGGCGGTGCGTCTGTCCAGGTCGCCCGTTGGCTCATCGCACACCAGGAGAGTCGGGTCCGCGACGATGGCGCGGGCGATCGCCACGCGCTGCTGCTGGCCACCCGACAGTTCCGAAGGCTTGTGCCGTGCGCGTTCCGCCAGACCCACCATCTTGAGTGCCGTCGCCACGTGCTCCGCGCGCGCTTTGCTGTTCATCTTGGTCAGCATCAGCGGCAGTTCGACGTTCGCTTCGGCAGTCAACTTGGGCATCAGGTTGTAGAGCTGGAAGATGAAACCGACGTGCCGGCTGCGCCAGCGCGTCAGTTGCCCTTCGGTCATGCTGTCGACGCGCTCGCCCGCCACGGTGATGCGTCCTTCATCCGGCCGGTCCAGACCGCCAATCAGATTGAGCAGCGTGCTTTTCCCGGAACCCGAAGGTCCCATCAGGGCGATGAATTCACCCGCTGCCACGTCGAGGTCCAATCGCTGCAGCACTTCCACGGTCTCGCCGCCGCGCTTGTAGTGCTTGCTGACCTGCTCCACTTGAACCGCTACCGACATGCCCCCTCCAATGGTCGACTCGAAATCCCTGAGCTCAAACTCAGGCAGTCTCAGCTGCAGTCAGATCCTGCGACAGGGTGCGCGCGGCGAGCAGGAAGTGCAACGCCGCCCATGAATATGTCAACGCGACGACCGCCAACAGCGAGTAGCGCAGCGAGTTCTCCGCGAACTGCGCTTTGAAGTAATCGCTCATCGCGCCGATCAGCAGGGGCCCGAGCGCAATCGCGATCACGTTGACGACGAGCAGATTGATTGCTGCCGCGAGCGCGCGACGGGACGGTCCCGCCAGATTCTGCACGGTCGCGTACGACGGGCCCACCCAGATGTACATGAGTACCGTCGTTCCGATGTGCACCAGCAACGCGGTAATGGGATTGGGCCAGAGGTAGACGAAGAAGGAGAACGGCAGGATCGCCGCGGTGCTCATCGCCGGAATCCACGCTTGCCAGCGTCGATCCTGCTGGCGGCGTGAGACGCGGTCGGCCAGAAGGCCGCCGAGGGTGGCGCCAATCAGGCCTCCGCCCCCGTAAATGAACGCGAGCCACATTGCCACTTGCGGCGCGGCCATGTGATGCACGCGGATGAAGAAGGAGGCAATCCAGATTCCCGAACCGACAGCGCCGAGGGTGAAGATGCTGCTGGCCAGAACCAGATGGCGGTAGGAGCGCAGATTCCACAGATAGCGCAAAGACTCCGCGGTCGGGGGCGCCTTGGGAGCGCTCAACGGGGAATCGTATGCGCCACGGGCCGGCTCGCGCACCGTCAACCGGACCAGCAGTGCGGCCACGATGCCGGCGGCGCCTACGGCCTGGAGCGTCGCGCGCCACCCCAGGTGAGCATTGATCCAGCCACCGATGATGAACCCCACGAAAACACCCAACGGCAGGGTCGTATTGAGAATCGCGAATACCGTCGAGCGTCGGTTCGGCGGAAAGTAATCGCAGATCAGCGAATACGAAGGCGGCTGTCCGCCGGCCTCGCCGAACCCGACGCCGACGCGCGCCAGCAGCAGACTGAAGAACCCCGTGGCGAGTCCGCACAGAGCGCTCATGGCGCTCCACAGCCCCAGGCAGATTGCGATGAGATTGCGGCGACTGTAGCGGTCGGCCAGCCATGCGACGGGTACTCCCAGTACCCCGTAGAACAGCGCGAACGCCGTCCCGGTGAGAATGCCCAGCTGGGTGTCGCTGACTTTGAATTCGGCGCGTATCGGCTCGAGCAACACTGCGATGATCTGCAGGTCGACGAACCGGAACAGCAACACGAGCCAGATCACCGCGACGATGTAGTAGCGATAGGCATCGGAGAAGCTGACCCGGCGCTCACTCAAGGCGCGCGCGGTGGCGGAATCGGCAGGTATTGCCATTGTAAGGTCCCTTTTTCCCTGATTCCTGGCGCCGCAGTCCGTGTTGGGCAGGCGCCGTTGGAATTGTGCACACGCCCAAACGGTTCTCGCAACCGGCGTTGCACGATGCAACGATCAGGAAAAGCGCCTCGGGACGGTGTCGGCGACCGTTACGCGGCCACAAACTCCAGCAACAGGCCGGCCAGGGCCGCCGGATTCTCCAGCGCAATCGCGTGCCCCGCCCTGGGCACCGTCTGTACGGAACAACCCAACTCACGGGCGAGCGCCGTGGTGGCCGCCTGCCGCCACACCGCCGAAACAGCCCCGCGTATCAGCAGCTTGCGGCAGGTAGTCAGCAGCAACTTCTGGCGCAAGGCCCCGGAATCGTACACTCGCATGCCGCGCTCGAAATGGGGATCCGCTTTCAACTCGAAGCCGTCCCGGTTGGGAGCCGGGCGCAACGAACCGTGAGCGTACTCGACGAGCAGGCGCTCCTCCGCAAGAGGATGCCGCTCGGCAAGCAGACTCGCAAGCTCGAACGCCGAGTCAAAATGACGCGGCATCAGCCGCAGGGAGTCATGAATGGCGCGCGCCGTCTGCACATCCATTTCCGGTCCCCCATCAACCAGCACGAGCCCTCGTGCGCGCGGGCCGAGAGCGCTCGCGAGCTCGATGCCAACTTCGGCGCCCAGCGAGTGTCCGACGATCACGAGATCGGCGGGTGACTGCCTCCGCACGATGGCTTCGACATCGGCGGCGAGCTGCCGCAGTCCGTAACGCTGCATCGGGTCGTGGGGAGAGTCCCCGTGGCCGCGCAGGTCCACCACAAACCCGCCGAATCGCTCACCCAACAGCCGGATCACCGGGGACCAGACACAGGCGCCGTCACCCAGGCCATGGATGAGCAGCACCTGTGGCGGGCTTCGGCCCCACACCCGCCAGGCAAGATCGAGGACTTCGCCGGCTTCCGGCACGCAGCACTCCAAAAAAAAAGGGCACCCGGCAGCGTAAGCCGCCGGGTGCCCGCATCTTACAACGCTCAGCGGTTGACGCTGATGAGGTTGACCTCCCTGGGTCCGGACTTGTTGTCCTGCGTGACGATCATGAATCCGCGGGGCCGGGTAATGGCGAATTCCGCCGGGTTCACGCTGACCGTTACACCGACAGCAGCGTTCGGGTTGATGGTCGCGAATTGGCCCGTGCTCACTGCGTTGGTGAACGCATTGAACGGCGCCGCCTGATCGAACGAGTCCGAATTGTTAGTGAACTTATCGAACGTCTCGACCCAGTAGCTGAAGCGTGGCGCCGCCGATGTGACTGCGATGCTCGAGGCGAACACAGGCAGCAACATGACGCTGCCGTTGTTCGGCGCGTAGACATCGAAGTCAGCCGACAAGTCGCCCGTCTTCAGATTCTCGATGACAGCCACAACTTCGCCGCTTGCCAGACCCGTCGTGAGCTCGCCGAGGTCCGCGGAGAAGACATCGAAGTCCGGTTGGCCGTCCCCATCGAGGTCGATCATCACATCGATCTCCTCTTCCTCGACGCTTGCGCTGCCCTTCTGGTTCGCTACGGCGAACACCACCTGCGCGTCACCGTTGCTCAGCACAAACGACTGCGCCCCTGCGGCCCAGAGCTGGATGCGCCCGAGATTCTCGGGATGCTCCTGCAGCAGGCCCCACGCGTAGAAGTCCGCGGTCGCCGGAATCGGACTTCCCTGGTTCGTCAACGCCATGACGCCCTGCGTGGCTTTCGCCTTGAGGGACAGCTTCGCACTCACGTTCGACTCAACACGCGGCACCAGGTAGTACGGCACACGCAGCGAGTACCCGTGATTGGACCCGGCCACCGGGCTGAAGGTCACCAGGCCGGCAACATCCGTGAACGCCGTGGAGTTTCCAGCCGTTGCCGCCGGAACGTTCAGGGTGAGGTCTACCGTTCCCGAGCTTCGCGGACCCACGGTGAGCTGTGAGGCGCTCAGCGACACGGTATGCGGCGAACCGCTCTTGTGATCCACACCGACGCTGAACGATACAGGGGTCGTACCGTCATTGCGGACGGTGATCGTCTTCGTGCCGCTGAAGTCGGAGGTCATTTCCGTCAACTGGAAATTCGCCGTCGTCTCGTCGGTGTCGGCGTACGCAATCGCCTGCGTGCCAGCGACCGCCGCCGCGTTCACGAAGCCACTGCCGGAGCGCCGGGCTTCATAGTCCACCAACTGGGCGGGATCGCCGCTGTTGATGATGGCCGACTTGATCTGATTCGGACTCCACCTGCGATGCGCTTGAATGCCCAGCGCGGCCACGCCCGAAATGTGCGGCGTCGCCATCGAGGTTCCGGAATCAACCAGAGCCTGAGTACCCGTGCCCATGCCCGTCGAAATGATGTTCATTCCGGGGGCCGTGATATCGGGCTTCAGACGCGAGTCCGGCGCCCGTGGGCCAGTGGAGCTGAACGTTGCCATACCCGTCTGGATCGGCGCGCCTTCCGTCAGCGTGATGGACTGCCCATCGCGCAGCGCGAGCGCAGAGCCATCCGAGGTCGCCGATGTGGCCGGTCCCTTGACTCCGAAGAACGGAATCGTAACGGTGAACAGCTGTCCATTGTCGGGATCGTCGATGATGTCATCTTCGAACGGCGGGAGCGTGGCCGCGTTGTTGATCATGATGACCGCCGCAGCGCCGGCCTCCTGGCCGAAGATGGCGCGTGCCACACGTGCGCACGTGCCTCGTGTCACAACGGCGATCTTGCCCGCTACACCAGCGTTCACATACTCCTGCGGATCGCAGCCGAGACTCACGGTGCCGTCCGTTTTGCGAAGCACGACGATCGGCAGAGTCAGCGGTGAGGTCCACTTGCCGTTGTTGGCATTGATTCCATGGATGCTCATCGCCGCCGAGCCGCCAACGGCAGGCAGCGCGATGTCGACCGTCCGCTCCTGCGCCGCACGCGCACTCGCAGCGACGGAGATGCCCTTGAGGCTCGAGCCCGGGTCGCCGGCGATGTAGGAAATATCGCCACCGTTTCCGGCAGCGGACACGACAACCACCCCGGAACGCACCGCCGCGTCGGCCGCCAACGCGTCGTCAGTGTCGCCTGGGCCGAAGTCGCTTCCCAAGGACATGCTGATCACGTCCATGTCGTTATCGACTGCCCACTCGATGGCGTCAGTGACCACGTCCGTCGAACCCGCGCAGCCGAACACTCGGACTGAATAGACATCCGCCTTGGGTGCGACACCGGGTCCAATGGTGAAATTGTTGTTGACGTCGGTGAGCTCGTTGTAGGGACCCTGATACGTGGCGCCGGTCGACAGGACACCGAATCCGGCGGCCGTGCCCGCGACATGACTGCCATGACTGTTGCAGTCCAGAGGATTCGGATCGGGATGCGGGACCGGCTGGAACGTGGCGTCCTGCGGATTCGCGTCGTAGTCATCGCCGACCAGATCGATGCCACCCTTGACCTTCGGCGCATTCGGACCGACCAGGCTTGGATCCGGCGCCTGCGTATCGGTGGCCAGCGCGGCCTGGTAGGCCGCAACAGTCCCGGGTCCCCCGAAGTTCGCGTGGGTGTAGTCGATGCCGGTGTCGATGATGGCGATCTTGACGCCTTCGCCATGGAAACCAGCGACGCCGGACCACGCGGTCGGCGCCTGGATGCGCGGCACGCTCACGATGTTGTTGAGCTTGTGGAGCCCCACGGGCACCACATCCACCACGCCAGGTACGCGGCGCAGTGCGCCGATCTGGTTGCGTGGAATGCTGACTCGCACACCATTCAGAGCGCTCTGGTAGCCCCGTTGAATGCGCGCGCCCGCTGCCTGGATCGCAGGAATGACGGCCGCCTGGTCGGCTGCCCGCTGTGCCTTCAGCGCGTTCTTCTCCTGTCGGCTCAGCCGCCGGCCGGCATTCGCCTGCGCCATCGCGACGGAATCTCCCGAGAGAATCGCGACGACGTTGATGGGCGTACGGTCCGCTCCGCGTGGCGTGTAAGTTGTCCGCAGCGGCCGTGTCAGATTGACCCGATGAAGTTGTTTCGCCGACGGCGCGTCGGCGGCCCCGGCGATGCCGGCGCCTCCCACCAGTGTGGCCGCGACGAGCGACCAACACAGTCTCGACAAGTTGATTTTCATGCAATATCCCCAGAGTGTGTTCATTCTTGTGCCGATCGCTCGCCGCGCGCCCTCGAGACCTCCTTGGCTTTCCTATGCTTTGGGCATGTAGTTCGTATTCAGCGCGGGAAAGAGACCGAGCGTGTGCCGCAGCATACGCTGACAATAAGTCGCAGAGAACGGGGTTCTTTTTACATAATGCCCACACGCGCCAGTGGCGCCACCCGGCTCATCTTGCTGGTTATCTCGTGCACGATTCGCGCCGCGTCATGTCCGACACCGTGAATCATCGAAGATGACATCGAGTGCAGAAAGTGCAGTCCGATGAAATACAGACCGGGCTGGCTCTCGACGACACCACTGCGATGTTGGGGCTCGCCGTGATCTTTCGCGAAGACCGGCAGATCGATCCAGTCGAACCCCGGATGAAATCCGCTGCACCAGATCACATTCGACACCTGGAGCGTGCGGCCATCCGCCACCAGTGGGAGTCCCGCGCGCACACCGGCGATGCGCGGCGCCCTTTCGACACCCGCGGCGGCCAGGTCGCGGGCCTTGACCCTGATTCGTAGAACCGCTTTGGACAAAACAGCAGGGCGCACTCGGCGGCCCATCGGTGTATTGACCGTCAGGACGTGGCGAAACACGAAGCGCAGCACCAGTGGCATGAACAGGTGGCGCCCGAGAAAGCCCTCGGGCCGGAACGGCAATTCGCCGGGATCGAGGCCCGCCAGCCAGGTCTTGTGCCCGCCCCGACTGACCTCCATTGCGATGTCCGCGCCGGAATTGCCCGCTCCTGCGAGCACGACCGGTCCTGGTCGAAGCTGCGAGAGGTTGCGGTACTCGTGCGAGTGCAACTGGGTAATCTCGCCCGACAGGCCTGCCGCGAACGCGGGGATCCTGGGTTTCTGGTACGGGCCCATCGCCACGACCACCTGCCCTGCTTCGATTTCCTGCCCTGCGGCGGCGACGATGTAGCGGCCGCCGCGTTTGAACAGTCGATCGACCCTGACCCCGGTGCGTACGGGCAGACTGAAGTAGCGAGCGTAGGATTCGAGATAACTCGCCATCTCGTCCTTGGTCGGGAAGTAGCTTCCCGGCGCGGGAAACCGCATCCCATCCAGACCATCGAGCCTGGCCGGAGTGAACAGCCGCAGCGAGTCCCAGCGCTGGCGCCATGCATCGCCGATACGCTCATGCGCGTCGAGAATGGTGAAGTTCACGCCCGAGCGCGCGAGGTGGTAGCCGACGGAAAGGCCCGCCTGTCCACCGCCAATCACGACCACGTCAAAGCGTTCCCGAGCTGGAGTCGTGGCAGCGGGCGCCGCAGGGGATCCCCGCACTTCTACCGCGTGCTGCGCGAGTTGCAGGGACGCGGTCCCTTCTTCAATGAGTGGGGTGGTGGCCGGTTTGATCATGGCTGACTCCGATGGACCCGTGGATGAGCTCGGCGGGGAGTCTAGGCGCTTCGGCTCAGAGTCAGCTTCGGGGAAATTACCCACGGCCGGCGGCCCGGCTGAATGGGTACTTTGCCCCGGTCTTCAGATCAACTTGCGCTCGTATGCAAACGCGGTGGCCGCGGCGCGGGATGTGACGTTCGTCTTCACGAAGATATGGCTGACATGGCGATCGACGGTTTTCTCGCTCAACGCCAGCTCTTTGGCGATCGCCTTGTTGGTCTTGCCGCTGGCGATGAGTCTAAGCACCTGCAATTCCCTGCCCGTGAGCGCCGGGTCGGCCGTTCCCGAACCCTTCCTGCCCGCATCATTCAGGCTCGTGAGGAGCGTTTCCACACACGCCATGTCAGGCCCGGCCCCCAGCTCCTCGAACACCTCCTGCGCGCATTCCAGCTCGAGCCGGGCACTTTCGAGATCTTCGAGCGCAATACAGGCGCGGCCGGCCAGAACACGCAGGCGCGCGGCAAGATAGGGCGCGCCCAGTCGCTGCCAGATCCCAAACGCGCGACGTACGGGGTCGAGGACCGCATGCGGGCTGCCTTCCGCCAGGTGAATCGACGCGCTGGCGTGCCTCGCGATGGCCTCCAGGATCTCGGTCTCCACGCAGGATGCGATGTCCTCGAGCTCGCGGCTGGCGGCCCGCGCCTCCTCCAGATCGCCGATCGCCAACATGATCTCGACATGCGCGGGAAGGAACCGGCTCCGCGCCAGCCGCCCGGTGGTGGCCGCGATCATGCGGCGGCTGGCGGTCGCCGCAGCCTCGGGATCACCTTGCGCCAGGCGCAGCAGCGCCAGACCCGGTTGTGGCTCGAAGCCGCAGCGGCTCGCCTCACGATAGTCCGCGTCCGCCTGCTCGAACTCGCCGCGCAAGCGGTGGATCTCGGCTTCCTGATAGCGCGCCCGGCCAGCGGCATCGCTGTCGAAGTCGCGCACGCTGCGCTCGGCAGCGCGGCGAGCCGCTGCCACGGCCTCCTGCCAGGAGCCGGACAGCTCGAACATCTCGGCGCGGTGGACCAGGCAGGTCCCATTGAACAGGCCCAGCTGCGGATTGGCATCACACCAGCTCGCCAACGCCGTCGTCCACTCGCGAACCCGATCGAGCGCAAACACGTTGTGACAGCTTGCGATCGCCGAGCAATACAGGATCCCCGTGACCACGGGTGAAAGCTCGCCGGAGGCGGCCGCCACCATCGCCTCGTCCAGGAGAGCCAGGCCGCGTGCGACCTGTCCCTGAGAAAGCCAGGCGCGGCCTTGCAGGTTGTGCGCAAAGGCAACCAGGTCGATTTCGGCGTAGCGCTCGCCGATTGCAGCGGCGCGTGCGGCGCACTCGAGCGCTTCGCCCGGCTCGCGGGCATTCAGATGACGCTGGGCAGCGGGCAACAGCAGATAGCCCTGCTCGACGCACTCCTGTCCGTGCTGCTCCACCAGGCGCTGTGATCTTCCGAGCCAGCCGCCGGCACGACCGATCTCACCACGCGCCAGCAGTCGGAAACCCAGCCAGAAGGCTGAACGAGCCGCACGGAGATTTTGGCCCTCATCCAGGAGCGCGTGGTAGACGCGCTCGTGAGTTGCCAGCATCTCGTCGTCGCGGCCCG
>Ga0070741_10020101_pt1 | contig 10579 bp, 12 predicted proteins | sample Coa_R1_4_FD_66440 | JGI IMG/M metagenome (GOLD analysis project Ga0070741, IMG submission 66440) | Surface soil microbial communities from Centralia Pennsylvania, which are recovering from an underground coalmine fire - Coalmine... | ecosystem: Environmental > Terrestrial > Soil > Unclassified ... | reverse complement strand
ACCAATGTGCCCTTCTCGGTCGACGTCCCCACCATCACCAGCTCGCAGCGGATCACCCGCAACGAGCCTCTGCAGCTGTGCGGCGGGCTGTCGCTCAACCTGGCCGTGAAGTCGATCAGCGCCGACAAGGTGCAGGTGCGCCTGCCGATCACCAACAACACCAAGTACACGTGGCAGGGATCGGTGTCGCTGAAGGTGAGCGGAACGTCGATCCCCGTCCGGATCGGCGAGGTCAAGCCCGGCCACACGTCCAGCGACACGATCGACGTCAAGGTGGCCAAGGGAACCGACACGATCGACGGCTCGCTCCTGATCGGCCCGTAGGTGGCCGAACAGTCCCGCCCGTCGCTCCCTCTCGTCGACCTGGTCCTGGCGCCCGTCCGCCTCGCCGTCGACGTCGCCCAGGCGATTCCCCGGGTGGCCGACGGGCTCGAGAACCTCGGCTCCGTGCTCGCGGCCCTCGACCGCATCGCCGGCTTCGAGTCCTACCTCGACCGCATCGCCGGCTTCGGTCGGACCCTCGACCAGCTGGCCGGGCTGTCCGACTCGCTGGCGTCGGTCGCCGAGTCGACCCAGGGCCTGTCCGCACTGGCCGACGCCGTCGATCAGCTCGAGCGGGCCGCCAGCGAGCTCACCCACGCGGTCCAGCCCCTCCAGAACGTGGCCCAGCGCCTCAGCCGCCTCGGCCGCCGCAACGACGCCCCCTCGCTGTAGCAGTCAGAACATCGCCAGCGGGTTGGCGGGGCTGCCGGTGCCGCCGGTGACGCGCAGGGGGCTGAGGATGAACTGGAACGTCGAGCGCCCCAGCTGCTCGCAAGTAGTGCGCAGCTCCTCCAGGTCGCAGTTGTCGATGAGCCACAGGCCCATGGCGACGATGCCGACGGCGTGCACCGGGTCGTGGATTGCCGGGTACTGCGGGTTCGGCATGCACCCGCACGCGGTGTCGGACGCGATGGCGGCCACGCCCCGCTCGTGCAGCCACGGCAGCGCGGCTACATGCAGGCCGGCGCGGCCTTCCCCTCGCACGTTGTAGTGGCCCCGCTCCCGGACGAGGCGCCCGTAGCCGGTGCGCAGCAGGACGACGTCGCCTGCCGTCACGTCGACGCCGGCGCGCCGCGCGGCCGCGTCGAGGTCGCCGGGGAAGACCGGTGTGCCGGGGTCGAGCCAGTCACGGTCACCGGTGACGTCGAGCAACACGCCGCGCGTCACGATGCCCTGGCGCGCCGCCGTGACCGCGTTGCGCGCTGCGCCCCCGAAGGCGGTCACCGCGTCGGCGGCAAAGCCGTTGTACATCCGCTTGTCCCAGAAGATGTGGCTCAGCGCGTCGAGGTGGGTGACGGTGTAGCCGTGGTACACGAGGCCGATGTGTTCGAGCGCTCCCCCGCCGCGCGGCTGCTCGGGCAGGCCCTGGCCGGTCGCCAGCATGAACCGCTGCGCGGGCCCGAAGGCGTGGTCGACGCGCGGCACCGTGTCCACGTCCCACGCGCACGACACGGTGATGCCCTCGTGCACCAGCCCGGCCGCCTCCACCCGCTTGGCCGGCGTGATGTGGTTGAGCGTCCCCAGCTCATCGTCGCTCCCCCACCGCCCCCAGTTCGACAGTGAGTCGAACCAGCCCAGCACCTCGTCTTCCGTCGGGATCGTCGTCATCCCGATCAGTCTTCTTGGATTGAGCCTTTCGTGCTCCGCGAACCGGACAAACGCCGCTGATCGCGACAGGAAAGGCTCACTGCGGTCGCGGCGTCAGCCGCGGGGGCGGACCTCGCTCGCAATCGCGGAGAGGATGCCGTTGACGAAGCGGCCGGAGTCCTCGGTGGAGAAGCGCTTGGCCAGCTCTACGGCCTCGGAGACGATGGCGCCGACGGGGATGTCGGGGCTCTCCAGCAGCTCGTAGGCCGCCATGCGCAGCAGGGTGCGGTCGATCACGGCCATGCGGTCGAGGGTCCACCCGATGGAGTGCTTCTCGAGCAACGCATCGATGCGACCGAGGTGCTCCTCGACGCCCTCCACCATGTCGATCACGAACGGCTCCGCCTCGACCGGAAGGTCGGCGACGACCGCCGAGGGGCTGGCCCCTTTGGCGTCGGCCTCGTACAGCAGTGACAGGGCCCGCTCGCGCGCCTGGCGGCGGCTGCCGACCGACATCAGCCTGCCGGCGGAGTGAGAGCCATCACGCGCGGGTGATGTACTCGCCCGAGCGGGTGTCGATCTTGAGGGCGTCGCCCTCGTTCACGAACAAGGGCACCTGCACGACCAGACCCGTCTCCAGGGTGGCCGGCTTGCGGGCACCGCTCACGCGGTCGCCCTGCACGCCCGGCTCGGTCTGGGTGACCGTCAGCACCACTGCCGCCGGTAGGTCGACGCCGACGATCTCGCTGCCGTACATCTGCAGCACGGCGGAGTCGCCCTCCTTCAAGAACCCGGCAGACGAGGCGAGGGCGGTCTCGTCGACGTTCATCTGGTCGTAGCTGGTGTTGTCCATGAACACGTAGTGGTTGCCGTCGCGGTACAGGTACTGCATCTCCCGCTTGTCGATGATGGCCTGCTCGAGCTTCTCGTCGGACCGGTAGGTGCGCTCGATGACGGCGCCGGTGCGCACGTTCTTGAGCTTGGTGCGGACGAACGCGCCGCCCTTGCCGGGCTTCACGTGCTGGAACTCGACGACCGAGAACAGGCCGTCGCCCGGGAGGTCGAGGGTCATGCCGTTCTTGAGGTCGTTGGTCGACACAGTCATGCGATCACAAGGTCCTTGGGGGATTTCGTCAGCGGGTAGCAGCCCATGTCGGTGACGACCACCGTGTCCTCGATGCGCACCCCGCCGTGCTCGGGGAGGTACACACCTGGCTCGACGGTGACGACGTGGCCGTTGGCCAGGGTATCAGTCGAGGTCGTCCCCACCCACGGGGCCTCGTGGATGTCGAGGCCCACCCCGTGGCCGGTTCCGTGCACGAACGCGTCGGCCCACCCGGCGTCGGCGATGACGTCGCGGCACGCTCGGTCGACCTCCACACCGGTGACGCCGTGGTGCACGGCGGCCACCCCCGCCGCCTGGCTGGCGGCCACCACGTCGACCATGCGCTCGAGCTCCGCGGTGGCCGGCGCGCCGACGCAGACGGTGCGCGTCATGTCGGAGCAGTAGCCGTCGACGACGGCGCCGAAGTCGATGACCACCAGCTCGCCCGCCTCGATCCGCCGCGATGAGGGCCGGGCGTGGGGTTTGGCGGCGTTGGGCCCGGCGGCGACGATCGTCTCGAACGAGCTGCCCGACGCTCCCAGCCGCCGCATCTCGTGGTCGAGGGCGAGGGCGACGTCGGCCTCCGTCGGCCGACCGGCCAGCGTCGGCTTCACCCGCGCCAGCGCCTCGTCGGCGATGGCCGCGGCGGCGGAGATGCGCGAGATCTCGCCCTGGTCCTTCACCCGGCGCAGCTCCTCGACCACCCCGTTGGTGGGGACGAGCTCGAGCGACGAATCCCACTCGTCGGCGAACGTCCGCTGCGACGCCCACGTGATGCTGCCGGCCTCCAGCCCCACCCGGCCCAGGCCGGCGACGGCGGCCTTGAGGACCTCGCGCTGGCGAGCGGGTGGGCCGATCTCGACTTCGGCCGTGACACCGGCAGCTGCCAGCTGCTCGGCCGACTGGGTGGCGTACCGGCCGTCGGTGACGAGGATGGCGTCGTCGGCGCGCACGAGGAGCATGCCCGCCGAACCGCTGAACCCGGTGAGGTAGCGGACGTTGACGAGGTTGGTGACGAGCAGGGCGTCCCACGCCTCCAGCCCCGCGGCGCGCAGGCGGCCCAGCCGCACGTCGACCCGCATCTCGAGCAGCGGCGCGGGGTCAGGCACTGGCGTTCATCCCTCGGCGAGCAGGCGGGCCACAGCGTCGATCGCCATCTCGTAACCCAGGCCCCCGAACCCGCAGATGCTGCCCTTGGCCACCGGCGTCACCACCGAGGTGTTGCGCCACGACTCGCGCGCGTACGGATTGCTGATGTGGAGCTCGACGACGATGCCGTCGTAGGCCGCCAGCGCGTCGTGCAGGGACCAGGCGTAGTGCGTGAACGCGCCGGCGTTGATCACGATCGCCACGCACCGGCCCCGAGCGTTGCGGATGGCATCGACCAGGTCGCCCTCGTGGTTCGACTGGAGGTGCTCGAGGGCGTAGCCCGCCTTCTCAGCCGTCACCCGCGCCCGGGCCACGTGGTCGTCGAGCGTGGCCGTGCCGTACACCTCGGGCTCGCGGATGCCGAGCATGTCGAGGTTGGGCCCGTTGAGCAGCAGGATCGTTCCGTTGCTCATCCGATCTCCCTCATCGCACGGCCTCCAGGGCCAGCCGCACGGTCGCCGGGTCGACGCCGGGCACGACCTCCAACCCCCGCGGGCTGTCGAGCACGAACGTGAGGCCGGACGTGGCCTTCTTGTCTCGGTGCATCAGCGTGACCAGGGCGTCGAGATCGGCATCGGGGGGAAGCCTGTCAGGCAGGCCGTAACCGAGCACGACCTTTCGGTGCTCCTCCACCCGGTCGTCGCCGACGCGCTCGAGCCGCCGGGCCAGCTCGGCCGCGAACACCAAGCCGACCGCGACCGCCTCGCCGTGACGCAGGTCGTAGTGGCCGGCCGTCTCCAGCGCGTGGGCGAGGGTGTGCCCGTAGTTGAGGATGGCCCGCTTCCCGGTGCGTTCGAGCTCGTCGGCAGCCACGAACGACGCCTTGATCTCCACGCACTTGGCCACCCGCTCGTCGACCGGCAGGTCCTCCAGCGCCACGTCGGCGATGAAGTGGTACTTGGCCATCTCCCCCAGGCCACTCTGGTACTCGCGCGGCGGGAGCGTCTCCAGCACCTCGGTGTCGCACAGCACGGCGGCCGGGTGCCAGAACGCGCCCACCAGGTTCTTGCCTTCGCGCAGGTTGACGCCGGTCTTGCCGCCGATGGCGGCGTCGACCTGGCCGAGGAGCGTCGTCGACACGTGCACGACCGGCACACCCCGGTGGTAGACGGCGGCGGCGAAGCCGGCGGTGTCGGTGACGACGCCCCCGCCGACGGCCACGACGACGTCGGCCCGGGTGAGGCCCCACCGGCTGAAGCCGCGGCACAGCTCCTCGACGGTCTCCATGCACTTGGCGTCCTCACCCTCGTCGATGAGGAACGTCTGCTGGTCGACGCCGGCGTCGACGGTGACACCGATCGCCTCCTGGGTGACGACGGCCGCCCGCTGCACGCCGGCCGGGAGCACCTCGATGAGCCGGTGGCGGGCGCCGCGGCCAACGAGTACCTCGTAGCTGCGGTCGCCGAGGTCGACGGGGACGGTGATCACCGGTCGAGCTCCGCGAGGATCGCCTCGGCCACCTCGGCGGCGGAGCGGTCGTCGACGTCGACGACCACGTCCGCGACCTCCTCGTACACGGGACGACGCTGCTCGTAGAGCCGCCGCAACGCCGTGTCCGGGTCGGGCGACAGCAACGGGCGGCCTCTGCCCGCGCCGACCCGGCGGGCGAGCGTCTCCACGTCGGCGCGCAGCCACACGACGGTGCCGCCGTCGGCCAGGCGCCGGCGGTTGTCGGGGTCGAGCACGGCGCCGCCTGCCACCGACACGACCGCGGGACCATCGGACGTCACCGCCTCCGCCAGAGCGCGCGATTCCTCGGCCCTGAACGCGGCCTCGCCCCGCTCCTCGAAGATCTCCGGCACCGTCTTGCCCGTGTGGGCCTCGACCATGGCGTCGCTGTCGAAGTAGGACCACCCGAGCCGGCGCGACAGCTCGCGCCCGACGGTGGTCTTGCCCGCGCCCATCATGCCGACGAGCAACACCCGCTGGGTCACGCGCTCAGTCGAGGCCGGCGACGAACGCATCGCGGTTGCGCACCACCTCGGCGACGGAGTCCCCGCCGAACTTGCGCAGGGCCTCGCCCGCCAGCACCAACGACGTCATCGTCTCCGCCACCACGCCCATCGCCGGGACGGCGGTGACGTCGGTGCGCTCCTTGAACGAGACCGTCTCCTCCTTGGTGTCGACGTCGACGGTCTTGAGGACCGGACGGTTGAGCGTCGCCAGCGGCTTCATGTGGGCCCGAGCAACGACCAGCCCGCCGCTCGTCATGCCGCCCTCGATCCCACCGGCCATGTCCGACTCGCGGCGGTAGCCCGCCTCGGCCTCCCACGTGATGGGGTCGTGGGCCTCCGACCCGCGCCTCGCGGCCACGTCGACGCCCTCGCCGATCTCGACCGCCTTCACCGCCTGGATGCTCATCAGCGCCTGCGCCAGCAGCGCGTCGATCTTGCGATCCCAGTGCACGTGACTCCCGAGCCCGACCGGAACGCCGTAGCCGAGCACCTCGACCACGCCGCCAAGCGAGTCGCCTGCCTTGGCCGCGGCCTTGATCTCGTCGATCATCGCCTGCTCGGCGTCGGGGTCGAAGCAGCGCACCTCCGACGCGTCGACTGCCGCCAGGTCGCCGGGTGTCGGTCGGGCACCGGACTTGGCCGCCACCGGGCCCATCTGCACGACGTGGCTGATGACGTCGATGCCCAGCTGCGCGAGCAGCGCCTTGGCCAGCGTGCCGGCCGCTACCCGGGCGGCCGTCTCGCGAGCCGAGGCCCGCTCGAGCACGTCACGGGCGTCGGTGAAGCCGTACTTCTGCATGCCCGCCAGGTCGGCGTGACCGGGCCGGGGCTGCGTGAGCGGCTTCTCGGTGGCCCCGGGGGCGGGAGACATCTCCTCCTCCCACTTCGGCCACTCGGTGTTGCCGATCTCGATGGCCACGGGGGAGCCGAGGGTGCGGCCGTGGCGGATCCCGCCGAGGAGGGTCACCTCGTCCTGTTCGAACCGCATGCGCGGGCCTCGCCCGAAGCCGAGGCGGCGACGCGCCAGCTCGCCCTGGAACTCCTCCACGGTGATCGGCAGGCCCGCGGGCAAGCCCTCCACGATCACCACCAGGGCGCGACCGTGGGACTCGCCGGCGGTCAGGTAGCGCAACACGCCCTCCATCGTAGGTGGCGGCCCGACCTCCTCCTGGGGCTTTGCCTCGATGCGGAAGTCACCTTTCCCCTCGTTTCCCGCCCGAACCGGCCGATCAGGTCTCCTGTGACCTATCAGTGCGAAGAGTGCGGCAAATCCCTGGCAACCGAGGGCGGCCTGGCGATCCACATGGACGGGCACCGTCCGGCGCCGGCCCCGCTGACGCTGGCGACGATCCCCGAGCCCGTAGGTCCCGTCACACCCTTCGAGCTGCCTGAGATCACCCCCGACCCTGCTTCGCACAAGTCCAGCCGCGACGAACTGCTGGTCATGGGACTGGCGGTGGCCACGGCGCTCATCTTCCTCGTCGGCTTGATCGCCGCCGTCCACCCCAGCCTCATCCGGGACAAGCGGATGTCGACCGTCGCCGCCAGCAAGTCGCACGGCGTCGCCATCCCCGACGCGTCGTCCTCACACGCGGCATCCCCCGTGTCCGCGCCGCCCGCCACGACCCCGGCCACGACCACACCTCCTTCGGCAGCCGACGACGTCAAGGTGAAGTCGCTCGTGCTGCAGCTGGCGGACTACGGACCAGGTTGGAAGGTCGACGCCACAAGCGGCGGCAGCAGCAGCTCGGACTCGAGCTCCGGGGGCAACATCGACCAGGACATGCAGGCCTGCATGGGTGGGATCAACACCGGCAACGGCGGCACCGCTGACACCGATGGTCCTGACGTCGTGAACGGCGGACTCTCGGCGTCGACGAGTGCGAGCCTCTTCGACTCCGCCAAGGACGCCACTACCGACTTCGGCATCATCAACAACCCGAGCCTCATTCCATGCCTGAAGACGGCGATCACCAAGGAGATGGAGGCCGAGGGGGTCCCTGCGGGTGCTGTCTCTCTCACCGTGGCGCGCTTTCCGGTCGCTGCGGCCAGAGTGAACAGCGGCGGGATCCGCTTCATCGTCACCGCGTCCGGCCCGGGCGGTACGGCTTCGTTCAACATGGACATGGTCCTGCTCCAGTACGGCCGGGCCGAGTCGTTCTCGATGTTCTCGTCGACGGCCGGTCGGATCCCGGCGACGCTCGAGCAAACGCTCGTCAACCGCCTGGCCGCCAAGCTGCTCAACGTCGAGCAGGTGTCGGCGTAGCGCTCAGCCGAGGATCTGCTGGCTGAGGCAGATCGCCAGCAGGGTGCCGGCGGCGAGGAAGGGCGCGAACGGCACGGCCTCCTTGCGGCCTCGACCTCCGAAGGCGATGAGGCCCAGGCCGATGAGGGCGCCGAGCATGAAGCCGGCGAGCATCCCCCACAGCACCAGGCGCAGGTTGAGCCACCCGAGAAAGAGGCCGAGGATGGCCGCCAGCCGCACGTCGCCGAAACCCATGCCGCGCGGCTGGATGAGGTGCACCACCAGCAGGAAGAACCACGCCGACACCGACCCGATGGCGGCTGATCGGATGGCGGCCGGGTGGTGCTGGAGCAGCGCGGCGCCGATCAGCAGCGGGATCGACACCGCCAGTGTCGGGTACACGATGCGGTTGGGAACGATGTACAGCTTCAGGTCGATCACGGCGATGGCGAGGAGCGACGCCGTCAGCACGAGGTAGGCGGGCAGCGCCCAGTCGGCGCCGAAGCGCGCCCCCATCGCCCCGAACAGCGCCGCCGTCCCGACGACCACCCACCACTCGACGGCGGACGTGGGGCGACGCGGCGGCAGCGCCGGCCGCAACGGCTCCTTGTCGGGGACGCGGGCGATCACGACGTTGAGGAACATGCCCGTCGGGATGCCGACGACCGCGCAGATGGCGGTGACGAGCGCGGTCATCAGTGCAGCGTCAGTTGGGCCACGGCCGCCGCGCTCATCGCCTCCAGTGGCGGCTCGAGACCCGTCCAGTGCTCGAACGCCAGCGCCGCCTGGTGGATCAGCATCCCGAGCCCGTTCACGGCGGTGGCACCGCGTTCACGGGCGGCGGACACGAGCGGCGTCACGGCCGGAATGTAGACGAGGTCGACGACGAGCTGACCGCTGTGCAGCAGGACCGGGTCCACGGGCAGACCGGGGTCGCCCGTCATACCGACCGGCGTGGCGTTCACGACCAGGTCTGCTGACGCAGCATCGGCCTCCACGCCGACCCGCGCCACGGCCGGGGCGAGGGCGGCCGCCACTGCCGCGCGCTCAGGGGTCCGGTTCACCACGATGACCTGCGCGGCGCCCGCGCCCGCGAGCGCCAGCACGACCGCACGGGCGGCGCCCCCGGCGCCGAGCACCACGCACTTGCGGCCCGAGGGATCGAAGCCCTCGTCGAGGCGGATGGCGTTGATGAACCCGGCCCCGTCGGTGTTCTCGCCCACCAGCGTCGTCCCCCGCCGGACGACGGTGTTGACCGAGTTCAGCTGCGCGGCATGGGGAGCCAGCTCGTCGACCGCGGCAGCGGCGTCCGCCTTGTGCGGCATCGTCACCGACAGACCGTCGATGCCGAGCGCCCGCATCGCCTCCACCGCCGCCTTGCCCTGACCCGGCCCCACGTCGAAGGCGACGAACGCCCAGTCGAGGTCGAGGGCGGCGAAGGCAGCGTTGTGCAGGACCGGCGACAGGGAGTGGCGGATGGGGTGGCCGATCACGCCGGCCAGACGGGTGGCGCCCCCCGGCCACGACGGCGTGCGGCCGGGCTCGCTAACGGACACCCCGCTGCTGGGCCAGGCGGATGTTGGCCTGCTGCTCGGCGTCGGTGTCGGCGAAGGCGTGGTGACCCTGGGCGTCGATGACGACGTAGAACAGCCACGTGCCCGGCGTCGGGTTCATGGCGGCCCGCAGGGCGGCGCCGCCGGGCGACGAGATCGGGCCGGGCGGCAGCCCCTTGTGCAGGTAGGTGTTGTAGGGCGACTCCACCTTCAGGTCGCTGTAGAGCACGCGCGTCTTGTCGCCGCCGAGGGCGTAGACGACCGTGGCGTCGATCTGCAGCAGCATGTTCTTGTGCAGGCGGTTGTAGATGACCTGCGCCACCTTGCCCCGGTCGGCGTCGATCTTCGCCTCCCGCTCGATCATCGAGGCGAGGATCACGGCCTGGTACGGCGAGATACCCACCTTGGCGACCGCGTCGTCGATACCGGCGGCGGCCGCCTGGGTGTCGAACTCGGTGACCATGCGTTGCAGGATCGCCTTCTCGTCGTCGTTGGGCCGCACGAAGTACGTGTCGGGGAACACCAGGCCCTCGAGGTTGTTGGATCCCGCCGGCTCGTAGTTCGAGCGGATCTCGCCGCTGGTGGCCACGGCCATGAACTTGGCGGCCGACCGGTTGGGCAGCTGGCCGACCTTGGCCGCGATCTGTTTGAGCGTGTAGCCCTCGGGGATCGTCAGGCGCTGCACCACGACCGTAGGTCCCTTCGACAGGACCGAGGCCGTGCTGCCGAACGAGCTGCGTTCGTGGAACGTGTACTCGCCGGCCTGGAACGAGCCGCTGCCGCGGAACTTGAGGTAGTAGCGGAACAGGCGGGCGTCGGTGATCACGTGGTTGCGCTCGAGCAGCACGGCGATCGACGCCGTCGAGGACCCGGGTGGGATGACCAGCGTGACGGGCGTGTGCGGCCCGCCGGACGGGTTGGCCTTGCTCGAGTACCAGAAGAA
>Ga0070741_10020100_pt1 | contig 10580 bp, 11 predicted proteins | sample Coa_R1_4_FD_66440 | JGI IMG/M metagenome (GOLD analysis project Ga0070741, IMG submission 66440) | Surface soil microbial communities from Centralia Pennsylvania, which are recovering from an underground coalmine fire - Coalmine... | ecosystem: Environmental > Terrestrial > Soil > Unclassified ... | reverse complement strand
TCCACATGGCCCACGATGCCGACCACCCGAACTGCGACATTGCGCGCCGCGCCCCAATGCGGAATTGTGATCGTCCGGCCCACCGCGTCCCGATCGGGAAAATACGTGTGCGCCAGGAGTGTATCGATGAGAACCACCGGCTCGGAATCCAGGCTATCGGCTCGCATAAGAGAGCGCCCGCGCAACAGCGGTATTTCCATGGTGTCGATATAACCCGGACCAACCGGATAATAGACCGCCCGGGGAATTTCCGCCATAGAAGCCGGCGGGTGCGGTCCAACCCAGAACGGTCCTTCGTTAAAATCCTGGCCCAACGGCACCAGCGCTGCCATATCAGCCGCCTCCACACCAGGAATCTCGCGGATGCGCTCGACCAACTGCTGGTACGCGGTTCGTATTTCCGACGGCGTATTGATTACGGAAGGGGAGAGCCCCACCTGGAAAGTAATGACATGCTGCGTATCGAAGCCAGGATTCACCGTGAGCAAATTGCGGATGGTCCGAAAGAGCAAGCTGCCGGCTGTGAGCAGGACCATAGCGAACGCAATTTCGGTAACCACCAGAGCCCGCTGCGTGCGCTGATGACCGCCGGTTGAACCTCGGCCTCCTTCCTTGAGCCCCATTTGCACGTCGGTCCGCGAGGTCTTGAGTGCGGGCAAAAGGCCAAACACGATTCCCACCAACATCGAAACAGCAAAGGCGAAGAACAGCACGGGAGCATTCACACCGATGTTCTCGATGCGCGGTACGCTTCCCGGCGCGGCGGCGAGCACAAAGGGAACTCCCCACTTGGCAAGCGCCAGGCCGAGAACACCGCCGGCGAAGGAGAGCAGAAGGCTTTCGGTGATTAAGTGGCGCACGATCTGGACGCGGCTCGCCCCCAACGCCAGTCGAAGGGCAAACTCCTGTGTTCGTGCCGCGGAGCGCGCAAGCAAAAGATTCGCCACATTGGCACAGGCGATCAACAACACCAGCCCCACGGCTCCGAGCAGCAGCAGAAGCGTGCCGCCGACATCGCCCACGATGAATCCCTGCAGCGGGCCCAGATAAATCCCCTGGCCGCGCTCGGTGGCGGGATTGAGCTCGTCGATATGCGCCTGCACGGTATCCATTTCCGCCTGCGCCTGGCCCAGGCCGAGCTGCGGTTGCAAGCGGGCAACGCAGATAACGTCATGGACCGTTCGATCGGTGCGCAGCAACGGATCGCCTTGGCCGATGGGCGTGTAGACGTCGCTCGGCTCGTTCAAAAAGCGAAACTCGGGTGGGAGTACTCCGACGATGGTATAGCTGGCTCCATTTAAAATGACGGTTCTGCCGAGCACAGTGCGGCTTGCACCCCCACGTTCCCGCCACAAGCGATCGCTAATAACGGCTATAGGTGTTCCAGCATGTAGGTCTTCCTCAGTCGTGAACTCCCTCCCTAACGCCAGCTTGATGCTCAGAGTTTGGAAGAAGCCTGCGGAGACCTCGAAACCGGCCACATGTTCTGGCGCGCCGGGGTCCGTCAGATCGTAGCTCTGCGGCACGAAAGCCGCCATGTGCTGAAAGGAATGGGAATTGCGCTGCCAATCAAGGAAGTCGGGGTAGGACAGATCGGTGGGACGCTTCAGAGCCCGGTTGTAGAGCGCCATCACAACGAGCCGGTTCGGATCATGGAAAGGCAGAGGCGACAGCACCACGCCATCCAGCACGCTGAAAATGGCGGTATTGGCGCCAATGCCCAGCGCGAGCGTCGCGATTACTGCAGCCACGAATCCGAGGCTCCGGCGCAACGAGCGAATCGCGTAGCGGACATCCTGGAAGAGCACGGCAGCTATTATTATCCTAACGCTCACTCTTTCAAGGCAATGGCGATGGTCGAAAAGACCGGCGAGGCGCACTTCGGTCTACGGGTCCTGGTTCAGGCGTCGGTGGCCAGCGGAAATTTATCACAACACACGGCCCCGAGGAGTCACATGAGCGAGAAGTCGCCCATGCTGAGCCTGGCCAGTGCGCCGCGTTGGAGGAATTTTACTCCCTCCTGGTCGCCTACCGTTTACCCGTTCATATCGCGGGATCGTGTGAGCGGGTTGGCCGGAAGCCGATCTATATCCGCACTCCTTGCAGGAAGGCGGACAGCTTCGCGGTCGCTTTGAACTGGGGTATGGGCTCGAGTTCCTTAAATGCCGACGTGAACGCGTTTGTCAGGCTCCACAATGTCCGAGGTTCGAATTCCGGGTGGGGCGGCTGGAAGTAAAGATCGTGGACTTGCCGAGCCAAGTGCTTCGGGGCCTCTAACTCTGACTCAATGAACGCCTGGTAGATGATCATTTTTGCCGCGACGGTCGAGATCTGCTTGGAGCGCCACTCCTCCACCTGTCGTCGCATGGGCTCAAAGTTCCGCTGCATCCGGTCAACGCCGATCGCCAGGCTATCTTCGAGCGAGAAGTTCTTCGAGTGCTTCGCCAACACCGCGGTGAAGTCACCGCTGAACGCGAGGTTCTCACAGACGAACACCCGAACGCCGACGGTGCAACTCAACCGAAATGACTTGTCATGGCTGTTGCGCAATCCGATGGCGAAGCGGCATCCCTCGAAGCCGGCTTCGAGATCGAGCACCCCGAACATCCGCATTCCATCCTTGGATACTGCATATTCTTCGGCCACGACGCTAATGTGGCGGAAGCTCATGCTCTCGACGAGAGCTTCGACCACACGATGGTGTGCAATCGGTTGATGGGTTTCGGTAGCGGGCGGCGTTGGCACTTGTGCCAGTTCCTCCCGCGTGATTTTTCCGTTGTAGGAAATTAACGTGCTGTTTTCTGACATCTGGATTACTCCGTCTTAAGTGGGTTTCAAGTCACGTTCGGTAGCCCGGGGCGCGGCGCCATCGGTGGTGTTCCCAATCCCGCCCTGGATCACCCTGCCAGTGCTGCCGAACTCCTCTTTTGAGCGCTTCCGCGCGAGGTTGATGACGGCATGATCCAGGGCGGGAAGCCCGATGACCTCGGCTAAACCGTTTTCTTGCCTTCTTGTTACGGTTCGACGAGAATCAAAAGGATGGCGAAATCAGGATTTGCGGATCAGCAACTGTTGGCGATGGCGTTGCTTGGCTATGAGGCCCAAAAGGCAAAGCTCGATGCCGCAATCGCGGATATTCAAGCGGAACTTGGCCAAGGCGCATCGTCGGCTAGATCTGAGCCTCCGATTTGTCGGAAGCGCACGATGAGCGCCGCCGGGCGAAGAAGGATTGCGGCCGCCCAGCGGAAGCGTTGGGCCGCTATTCACAACGCGAAAACGAAGCCCAAAGCGGCGAAGCGGAAACTGAGTTCTGGCGGGCGAAAGGCTATTGCGGCCGCGGCGCGAAGGCGCTGGGCGGCAGTGAGGAAATCGAAACAACGCGTGTCTACCGCATAGTGAATAGGCGGTTATAGACGTGCACTGTTAGCGGCACCGCCGACAGTGCACCGAAAAGAGTGCCAAGCGCGGTCGCTTTCAGGCCCTGGGAAAACAAAACGCAATATAGAGTGAACAGGCAGACCAGCAACCCCGCACCTCTGGCTCGTTCCATATTTCCTCCCGTCCGTTCCGACTCCCTACCCGGCTTCGGCCCTAGCGGCCGGCATCTGATCGGCTGGTGCGACAGCTGATTCTACTGTGACGGCTGTTGCGGTTCTAACGACCTCCGGCGCAATCAGAAAATGAGGATGAACGCATTGCCCGCAGTTGACTCCAAGGGTTGCGGCGCGAACTGCCTCCACGTAATCTGCTGGCAACGGTCTCGCTTCGCCGGCTCTGGTGAAAAACTCCGGTGCGATCTGTCCGGCCAGCGCACGGTCCTTGTCTACCAAGTCGAGCGGAAGTTGTCCCTGCCAGCCTCGAAAGACCACCTGCGACGATATCGTGGGACGCGCGCCTGCTTTGGCCGCGTAAATTTGATGCCGCGTAACCAGCAATTCGTATGTATGCTCGACGCGAAACATCTCAACGCTGACAAACCCTGGCGCGATGACGATCGCGTGCTCTCCGTTGCTCGTTACGGAATCTGGTCGCAGGAACCAAGGCAAGCGCTGCCCACTTTCCCCACAGAAAGTGACATACCGGCCGACCTGTCTGACGGCGCCGCCAGATTCACGACCTCGGAGAACGTAGCGCTTGTCAGCGCGTTGGAATTCGAGACTGATTTCCGGCGTACAGTAAATCCCGGCTTCCTGCAGTCGCTTGATCGCCGCGCCTGGGAGGGTCAACCGAAGCGGGGAATTCGTCTTCACGCTCATGCGTATCTCTTCTCCTTCACTGGATGTCCGAGCGCTTCCCGGATCATCTCCTTAGTGCACCCCGCCCAGCAGATATACTTCCGTGGCTCTAAAATGCAGATTGCCAGGTTGTCGCCACTCTGATCGCGATCGGCGCACGCACAGGATGGGCATCTCGCTACGAAATTCCGCCCAACCTGCCGCTTCACCTCGACGTAATCCAAAATCCGAAATTCCGTTGGTGTCGAGGTGAAGTACTGCGGTGGCACCTCCGGCCTCCTTGCGTGCTGCGCAAATTCTGGAGGAATTGTTTTTCCCGCGATGAATCCCTGCAATTCCGTCTCGGTGACTTTTCTGATGCGCCGCAAGTACGCCAGTTGGTCGCGCACTGTGTAGTCCGCGTTGTAGAACCAGAACCGCCAACCCCGGCCTTCCTTCGCTCCACGGTGTACGCCGAGCGGAGCCCGGATGGCGTTGCCGAACTCCCGTCCACCGATCTCGTCCTGGCGCGGAAAGATTTCAATCCCTTCCGGCAACCCGGCGCCCTTTATCGGAAGGCCGAGTCTCAGCGCGGTATGGTAGATGTAAATGCGGCAATCCCGGGCAAGCGCCGGGGCTTCGAAGAAGATCCAGAGGTGACCGCCCCGGTTGGATTTCTCCAACGCTGGCTCGACGCCGTCCTGGCTGAGTTCATACTGCAGCTTCAACAGGTCCTCGATAGCATTCTTGTAATCCGCGTCGATGGCTACCCACTTCGATCGTTGAGTCTTTGGATTGATTGAGTACATCCCTAGAGTGATGTCCCCAGACAGATGCCGCCGCACGGTTTCCAACGTGAGGGCAGCCGCAGGACCACCATCCCGTGCTTTCGGCCGGTAGTAATAATGTCGACCCGTTTCCGGGTGTGGCCTTGTGGATTGCAGAGTGTACGCCCGCCGATTCACAAACAGGTTGTGGAATTCAACAGCCATCTCTGCGGTTGCGAGCCGCCTGTGGTCCGTTGTTGTGCTCACCAGTTCTGTATACGGCATCGGGTAGCGTTCCTCCAAAAAGCGACAGAGTTACGGCCTCAACGGCTGCGGGTCCCGAGCGAGACCGGCCAACCCGAACGCCCGGGAGAGTGTTTCAAACTCGTCCTCCCGGAACCCGCCGTAACGGCCTTCGATTGGGAGGGAGAGCGCATAGAAGGCCTCCCGACCCCGGTCATAGATGTAGAAACAACCAGATTCCGGATCGTCCGGAACCATCAGAAGCAGCAGCGCACCTTTGGCGAAGTCCAGCCACCTGGCAATCCGTGCCTCAGTTCGTGCTGCGAAACCCAGAATGGCTCGATCCTCATCCAGTCGTTCCAGACCAAAATCCCGCAGATGCAGGACATCTCCGATGCTTACCTTCTCCATACCGAACTCCTTTTTTTGTTTTGAACATGTTTGACGTTGCAGTAAGCCTGCCGGCTTACTGATGGCCGCGCCCCGCTGTCCTTATATATGCGATATATGCGGTCTCGGTGACTCTCCCGGCTACGCCACCCGCCGCAAGATCTGCGTCGCAGCTTGGAGTGCCGGCACTGCGTCCGGCGTTAACCTTTGCAGATCGACGAACCGAAAAGCACCTTTTGCTGCACGGTCGACAACTTCGGCCAGCTTCAAACCCTTCAGGCGCGCGACGCGTTGCGCTTCTCTTAACAACTTCCCGCGCGCCTCTCCTAGATTTCTCATGTCCCTCGGCGCGAAGGTATGAGCAGATTGCGCTGGTCCCCCACCGCCAGAATGTGCATTTCCGGCCGGCGGGCCAGATCCATCCCCTTCTGGTCGCATGGGAATAGCACCACCTTCCTTTTCCAGGGCTTCGATCAGGCGCCGTAGAGCAGCGCGGTCGGGGATGTCATCGAGGGAGTCGCCAGGGAAGTTCAGAGCGCGACAGATCTCCGAGCACTTCGCCTGGCCAACAACGTCAGTGGTCGCGCGAAGGCGCTCGACACCTCGCAATGTATCCTCCAGTTTCGCTGCAAGCGTCGATAACACGCCGACGTCATGGATTCCCTCCGCGGTCTCCGCACCCACAATTGCTGTGGTCAGCGATCGCGCAAGGCTGAACCCCACCTGTCCGCACAGGGCGCGAACGCGTTTCTTGACTGCCTCGGCATCGGGGGATGCACTCTGCGCAGGCCGATCGTTCACACGTCCTTCGTTCGCGCTCGACTTCCTTTTAGGTAGGGCCCACTCTGGTAGCTTCGGTCTAGACACGGGCTGCTTCTTTTCATCCAGGTCCACCCAACTGCCCGCCAGGCCGTAAAGGTATCGCCCAAGACCGAAGCAGCTGCACGCTCGTTTGAATGCCTGAGCTTCGGCTGCCGTCGCAGCATTTTCGTTGTCAGCCCACTCTTCCCCCAAACCGCTGTGCGCACCCAGCCCGTCGATCATCAACTTGCAGGTGACGACAACTTTGCCAGAGATGCGTGTATCGGAGTTCCCGCGTTCCATGCGTTCGAAATTCTGAATCATCTGGACGGAGTACTCGCGCGTCCATCCACGCACTGTAAAGAGCGCATTCAACCTGTCCGTGTATGCCCGCGAATCCGCATACGCGATCACCTGCCCGCGGCGCCTGTCGGTGGTTGTGTTGGTAACCCGCCACTTGATCTCGCGCGGGTCGAATGGCTCTTCCAAGGCGGCAACAAACTGAACCAACTGCTCGTCGCCGTACTTGAGAGCTGCAGCGACTGGTTGAGGTTGAGCGGACGCCGCAACGGCGGTCTCCGCGATTGCTGTGGTGGTATCCATCTTTTTCTCCCTTCGCTATTTCGACAGGCAGTAATCCTGATCCACACGAAGTTGCACCTCGTGGTTGTCTTCATGCCTACCAGCACGCGATGTTAGCTGTGACTTGGCCTTTGTCAGGTTTGCGAAGAGCAGCCGCTTTATCTTTGATGACGGAGCGGGTACCCGCGGGGCCAAAACTCGTGAAAGTGTCCCCAATCCGAACCGTGAACCCAAGAAGAACGACACGCCTCGCCTAGCGCGATACAGTGCAAGCAAATCCGACTGTACGAATTCGACATCCCGTATGGTGGCCCGTCGTCCACGTAACGATGTCGTGCACGCCATCGGTAAGCTGCCTGTACAGGAGTTGTTGATTGTCCCTTCACTCCTTGGCCGGTCTAGAATGCGGCCGGGCTCGGAAGGTTATGGTTGATCGAGGAACTGGTGCCGGTCATCTACCTAAGTCGACACCGGCGTAGTGGCCATTCACCAATCTGAATTGCGTCTGGCTTCGCGATTATTCTGCAGTGAGTCGACGGGGATTCCAGCACCGCCGGCCGGAAAAGCAGCGGCTCGTCTGGACCTACCATCCTCTCTTTGCCCTTACCAGGAACCATCCCACCTCGGTATGTAAATCGGAAGTCCCACCAAACCCGCCGCTTCCACCGCGAGACGAAGCGCAATCGCAGGGCATGGTAAGGGCAATGGCTGGTCAAAGACTATCGCCAGGGCGTCGGCGCTGCATGGTCTGGGCATCCACGACCTCAACCGTCTCAAGTGTTTGTAGTGATAGGTCGTGCGCCAAACCGATCAACACTCTGCGGCTCGTTCCCCAAAAACATTTCTTCAGTAATGATTGGATGTGCGAGTTTGACGCCAGGTACAGGAATCGGTCAAGGCGGTTCTCGACCTCGAACAATCCGCGGATCCGCTCGTATTCAGACTGCGCTTTCGCCGTCCGCTCGTATTCGAGCGCCACTCGCCCAGAACGGTCGGCAAACTGGAGTGTCATTATGGCATCGTAGTGCTTGGCGTAGCTGCTGATCGCCAACTCGTTTCCCGAACGGATCTCGACCTCGGTTTGCCACAGCAGGAGCTGGCCACTCCGTAGCAGATCCAAGTGGATGGTGTTCAGCCCCAGCGCGTGTGCGACACCGGCTCCATCGGCAGTCACTTTCGGACCATTCCTCGGACCGTTGTACAACACGCCGGCGGTTTCCAAGTATGTGACAGCCGGGCCGGCAATCGAGTATACGAATTCCCCGCCCAACATCGGAAGACTGTGGCGAACCAGAAACCCGTGAGCCCAGAGCCGCCTGACACGCCAGCAGAAAGATGCACGGCTGAGTTCAATGCAAGCGTGGCGCATGAACCGCCACAACTGGGTGTGCGTAACAAACTGGCTGTTCAGGACTTGACGGAGCATTGGAAGGTCCTGCTCTTGACTCAGTGCGATTGTCCCTTTGGCGTGGCGCATGATTCACTGTGCTCGCGAAACACATTGCAGACTGGATCGCGCAGGATTGTCAGAGTCCGGCGCCAGGCAGAACGTTCCCGTTGCGCCGCGCACCCACCCGAATGCGGGGAATAGCAGCAGGGCTTCCTGCTGATCATTCGCCTCACTGAACGAGATGACTTTTGTTGCAGCGGACCTCCACGGACCGCGCCGATCCATCCAGCCGACCATCTCGGACGTGATCGCCACCAAGTACCGATCGGGATTCGCCGCTGCTGATGCCGGCGCCCGCAGGAACAACTTCCTGTGGCCATTCCACGTCGCCAGACCGTCACTCTCAAAAACTCGATTCGACATTTGTTGTGCGTTCTCGGGCCGGAATCCCCAGCATCCATTCAGCCGTACGTGTCCATACACGCAGGATCGATGGCGTACAGTGTTCCCGATCAGAACCGCTGTTGTGTTGAAGAATGCGACGCCGCGCCTCTCGCCGCTCTTATCCCGGTTGGCGCGTCGGGTCCAGAGACTACCGAAACTGTGAATACCAACCAACATTACGACTTCTCTGGCTGGTCCCGGTCCTCGACGGCAACCGCCCGGTTCCCTCCAGAACGCTGCCGCAAACGGCGGTTCTCTTCCGTCAGGGTGCGATTCTCGGTCTCCAACCGATTGATCCGCTCCGCCAACTTCGCCTGGGCGTCCGCGTTGTTAGCAACTTTGGAGCGAGCATTGAGCCTCTGTTCCGCCTGTTCGATTCGCTTGGCTATGTCCGACAATTCTTGGGCTTTGCGCTCGAGCTCCTCTTGTAGCCTCTTCACCTGCAGGTCCTTGCTATCGTTGTCGGCGGCAAGGCGCGCGATTTCTCGACGATGGTCTTCAAGGTTAGCTGTCTCTGGCGTTGACAGCCCGGATTCCCCAGCTTCAATCAAGCGATTGCACTTCTCAACATGTTCGTTGTATCGGCCGATCGCTTCGCTCGCACGGCGCTTGCAATATTCGGCGTATCGCAATGCGTCTGCCGCGTGTTCAGCAAGTTGCCAGCGCTCTCGCACCCGGTCGGTATGAACCCAGGCCAGCGCAAACCAACTCAGGAGGACAGTACCAGTGACAACGAAACTGAACCAGAAATACGGATTGGCGCCCGCGTTCTCAAGCCACTGACGACGCCGCCGCTCCCAAGCGTCGCCCAAGTTCACATCGTGAGGGTTAAGTGCGTGAACCACAGCCTCTAGCGGCGACGTTCGTCCGCCGGCATAACCGCCCTGCGCTGCCAGAGGGGAGTACCGTGCGGTCGGCGCCGTCGCCTCACCCTCGTGGTACGCTCCCGGTGGGTGGACTTGCGCCGACAGACCTACTCCAGCGGCGATCAGGACCGTGCTGACACTAACGCACCGTCGCATCATTTGTACCCCCGTGTCTCCTCGCGGTTTGGAACCTCCGGCCCCATGCAGAATTGGCCAGTTCCGGATTCTTGAAACGGAGATTCGCGCCACGTTCCTCGGACCGCGAGTGGCGCAGACGCGGTAAAAGGTTCCACTGGAAACCTGGTAGCGCTATCTCGGGCGGCGTCCGAACGTGCAGATGCCGGTGAAGCGTCCCCTGGCTGTCGTCGGTCATGAGGATCTGCGTTTGGCCTTTCGGCAGGTTCTTGATCTTCTCGTCTTCCGCGCGATATTCGCGTTCCTCTCGTTCGGTTGCGCTCATTCCTTTTTCAAACCGCTCGAACCCGAAGAGCTGGTGTCGAATGAGGGACTGCGTACGTCGCGTAACGGCGTGCTCCGCGGAAGCGCGGATGAAGTATCGCGCCGTCTCCTCGTCTTGCGTGCGCAGCGCAATCTTTGTGTTCGGCGCCGATGTCACATCCTCCTTGAATCCCTTGCCAACTTTCAGCAATTGGGGGAGGCTCTGCATGGAAAAGAGGAACGCTGTGTTGGTGCCGCGCGCTGTGTTCAGGATCTGACTGAAATTCTGATACCCGAATGGCGCGAACTCATCCATGACGATCGAGAACAGTGGCCGGTTCACCCGCTTGCGTTCCTCTTCGCTTTCGTACCGCTTCCCGACAACGAGCTGGATGTTCTGTAGGAGCATCTTCCCGAGGGCGCGCACCGGCTCGGTGTTCTTGTT
>Ga0070741_10020099_pt1 | contig 10580 bp, 9 predicted proteins | sample Coa_R1_4_FD_66440 | JGI IMG/M metagenome (GOLD analysis project Ga0070741, IMG submission 66440) | Surface soil microbial communities from Centralia Pennsylvania, which are recovering from an underground coalmine fire - Coalmine... | ecosystem: Environmental > Terrestrial > Soil > Unclassified ... | reverse complement strand
CCGTTGACGGCGGCGACGACCGGCTTCGGCATCTCGCGCAGGCCGGTGATGATCGGGTGGTAGATCTCCTTGAGGCGCGCGCTCAGGTCGGGAACCCCGCCGTCGTCGCCGGCGCGCTGCTCCTTCAGGTCGGCGCCCGACGAGAAGCCGCGCCCCGCGCCGGTGATCAGGACCGCCCGCACGCCCTCGTCGGAGGCGGCCGTCTCGACGGCGTCGAGCAGGTCCCTGCCGAACTGCTCGTTCCAGGCGTTCAGCGCCTCCGGCCGGTTGAGCAGGATCCTCGCTGCGGCTCCTTCGGTGGTCAGGTCGACCGTCTCGTGCGAGGCCACGGCGGAACCCTATTCTGCGGGACCGTGCTCGGGCATGTGTCACGGCCGCTGGCGAGGCTGCTCACCCGGCTGCTGCAGCGGTCGATCCAGAGGACCTGGATCCCCATCCGGCTGCAGCGCGCCTGGACCGAGCTGGCCGCCAGGATGATCAACGTCCCCAAGGGGATCTCGCTCGAGCGCGGGACCCTCGGCGGGCGGACCTGCGACCGGATCGTTCCGCCCGGCGCCGACCCGGGGCGGGCCGTCCTCTACCTGCACGGCGGGGCCTACGTGGTCGGCTCCAACCGCACGCATCGGGGCCTTGCGGCGCACATCGCCATCGCGGCGGGGACGGCGGTTCACGTGCTCGACTACCGGCGCGCGCCCGAGCACCCGTACCCCGCGGCCCTCGAGGACTCGCTGGCCGCCTACCGCGAGCTGCTCGCCTCCGGCTTCGAGGCTGGCTCGGTGATCGTCTGCGGCGACTCCGCCGGGGGCGGGCTGGCGGTCGCGCTCGCGATCAGGCTCCGTGAGGCGGGCGAGCCCCTCCCCGCCGCGCTCGCGTGCCTCAACGGCTGGTTCGACCTGAGCGGGTCGGGCGAGTCGATGCGCTTCAACCGCCGCCGGGACGCGGGGTTGTCCGCGGCATGGACCCTGCGAGGCGGCGAGCTCTACCGCGGTGCCGCCGACCCGCGAGACCCCGAGCTCTCGCCGCTCGATGCCGATCTTCGCGGACTGCCGCCCACCTACCTCCAGGTGGGCGAGCACGACATCCTGCTGAGCGACTCCGAGCGATTCGCCGAACGGGCGCGCGCCGCGGGGATCGACGTTCGCCTGACGCGCTTCGAGCGCATGTGGCACGACTTCCAGTTCGGCGCCGGCCAGCTCCGGGACGCCGATGAGGCGATGTCGGACCTCGGCGCCGCGGTCGAGGACGTCTGGGCCGGCCGTCCGCTGGCGCTCGGCGGGGCGTCGAGCAACGGCCGCCGGGTGGGCGCCAGGGGCCCGCGGATCGCGATCATCGGTGCGGGCTTCGGCGGCATCGGCCTCGGCATCCGCCTCAAACAGGCCGGGATCGACACCTTCACGATCTTCGAGAAGGCCGACGGGATCGGCGGCGTTTGGCGCGACAACACCTATCCGGGCCTGACCTGCGACATCCCCTCACACCTCTACTCGTTCTCCTTCGAGCCCAACCCGGACTGGTCTCGGACCTACTCCCCGCGATCCGAGATCCTCGCCTACCTCGAGCGCTGCGTCGCCAAGCACGGCCTCCAGCCGTGGTTGCGGCTCGGCACCGAGGTGAAGCGCGCGGACTTCGACGAGGAGCGGGGCGTCTGGCGCGTCACGACGACCGGGGGGGAGCTGGAGGTTGACGTCGTGGTCTCCTCCTGCGGGCAGCTCAGCCGGCCCGCCGTCACCAGGATCCCGGGGGCCGAGCGGTTCGGCGGCCCGGTCTTCCATTCGGCGCAGTGGGATCACCAAGTCGATCTCGACGGTAAGCGCGTCGCGGTGATCGGCACGGGGGCGAGCACGATCCAGATCGTGCCCGCGATCGCCGATCGGGCCGGCAGGCTCGACGTCTATCAGCGCTCTCCCACCTACGTGCTCCCCAAGCGGGACCGGCCCTACCGCGGGTGGGAGAAGCGCCTCTTCCGCTGGTTCCCGCCGGCCCGGCTGACCGTTCGCTTCGGGCAGTGGCTCCGCTACGAGCTCTTCGTGGTGGCGTTCAACCGCTTCAAGCCCCTCGGCCGGCTGGCGGTCCGGATGTTCGAGCGCAATCTGTCGCAGCAGGTGAGCGACCCGGAGCTGCGCCGCGCGCTCACGCCGCGTGACCTGATCGGCTGCAAGCGGGTCCTGATCTCGAGCGATTACTTCGCCAGCCTGCAGCGGCCGCACGTCGAGCTGATCGCCCACGGTGTTCGGGAGCTGACCGAGACGGGCGTGCTCGCGGGGGACGGCGAGGAGCGGCCCGCCGACGTGATCGTTCTCTCGACCGGCTTCGAGAGCCACAGCTTCCTGGCGCCGATGGAAGTCCGCGGGATGGGAGGCAGGGAGCTCAGCGAGGTCTGGCGCGGCGGTGCGAGCGCCTATCTGGGGATGACCGTCGCGGGCTTCCCGAACCTGTTCGTCATGTACGGGCCGAACACCAACCTTGGATCGGGCTCGATCGTCTTCCAGCTGGAGAGCCAGATGGCATACATCGTCGACGCCGTTCGCGAGCTGCAGCGGCGCGTGGGGTGGATGTCGGTTCGGGCGGAGGTCCAGGAGGAGTTCGACCGGGAGATCCAGGATCGGCTGTCGAGCTCCGTCTGGGTGACCGGCTGCAGCAACTGGTACGTCGACGAGCACGGCCGCGACACCAACAACTGGCCCGGCTTCACCCTCGAGTACCGCTGGCGGACACGGCGCGTCGACCCCGCGGACTACGTCTTCGGCCGCGCGAACGGAAGCGGGGCGACGGCCACCCCAACCGCTCAGTCCAGCACCCTGGCGGAGTAGCCGCTCTCCGAGATCAGCTCGAGCAGGCGCTCGGCGTGATCCGGGCCGCGCGTCTCCATGACGAGCTCCACTCCGGTTTCGCCCACCGCCAGGCCCACGCCCTCGCGCACGTGGTGGACGTCGATCATGTTCGCGCCGCCCTGGCCGAGCCGGGTCAGCAGGGCTGCCAGCGAGCCGGGCTCGTCGGGGATGGTGGTGAAGACGCTCAGCCTCCGGCCCAGCTCCGTCTCATGGTGGCGGGCGATGTCAGCCAGCACGCCCGTGTCGATGTTGCCACCGGAGAGCACGGCGACCGTCGTGCCCGAGCCCGCCGGCTCGACCGCGCCGGCGCGCAGCGCCGCGACCCCGACCGCGCCGGCTCCCTCGACGACCAGCTTGGTCCGCTCCAGCAGCAGCACGATCGCGTTGGCGATCGAGCCCTCGTCGACGGTCACCCTCGAATCGAGCAGCCGATCCAGCAGCGGGCCGGTGATCCGGCCCGGCGCCTTGACCGCGATCCCGTCCGCGAGCGCGCAGCTCGCCGCGATGCCGACCACCTCGACCTCCGGCCTTCCCGCCTTGACCGCGGTCGCGATCCCGGCGGCCAGGCCGCCACCTCCGAGCGGGACGAGCAGCTTGGCCAGGTCCGGGACCTCCTCGAGCAGCTCGAGGCCGATCGTCCCCTGTCCCGCGATCACGGCCGGGTCGTCGAAGGGGTGCACGAAGGAGAGGCCCTCCGACTCGGCATGGGCGTGGGCCTCCGCCAGGCAGTGGTCGATCGAATCCCCGCTCAGCACGATCTCGGCCCCGGACTCCCGGGCGGCCGCGATCTTGGCGAGCGCGGCGCGCTCGGGCATGAAGATCGTCGCCGCCAGGCCGCGTGCGCGGGCCGCGTACGCGACCGACTGGCCGTGGTTGCCGGCGCTGGCCGCGACCACGCCGGTCACGCCGGGATCGAGCTCGGCAAGCTTGTTGAGCGCGCCGCGCAGCTTGAAGGAGCCCGTCCGCTGCAGGTTCTCGGCCTTGAGGGCGACGGTGCCGCCGGTCGTCCTCGACAGGTAGCGCGACTCGATCACCTGGGTCCGGCGCGCCACGTCGGCAACGACCCGGCGGGCCCTCTCGATTGCCTCCGGCGAGACGATCTCGCTCAACCCGGCCCCTCGATCAGGATCCGAGCGGGACGGTGGCGTCCATCTCCACCATCGCCCCCTTCGGCAGCGCCGCGACGCCGACCGTCGTCCGGACGGGGAACGGCTCCTCGAAGAACGCCGCGTAGGCGTCGTTGACCTCGGGGAACTTCGACATCTCGGTCAGGTAGATGCCGATCCGGGCGGCATCCGAGAGGCGTGTCCCCGCAGCGCGGCAGACGGCGTCCAGGCTCTGCAGGCAGCGCCGCGCCTGGTCGGCGATCCCGCCGTCGACCAGCTCGCCGCTGGCGGGATCGAGCGGCACCTGGCCGCTGCAGTAGAGAACGCCGTCCGCGATCACGGCCTGCGAGTAAGGACCGATCGGAGCCGGGGCCTGATCCGTCCGGATCGCTCTTCTGGGACCTGTGGACGCGCCCGTGCTCACTCCTGCGCCAGTATCCCACCCGTGCGAGCCCTGGCCATCGTGCACCAGCCAGATGCCGGGCCCGGCGTCTTCGCGGAGGAGATGCGGAACCGCGGGGTCGAGCTCGACGAGTGGGCGCTCTCCGAGCGGGGGACGTCGCCGCCGGCCGAGATCGCCTCCTACGACGCCGTCCTCAGCTTCGGCGGCGCGATGCACGCCGACCAGGAGGATCGGCATCCGTGGCTGCGCTTCGAGAAGGACTTCCTCGCCGCGATGCTCGAGGACGGCATGCCGATCCTGGCCGTCTGCCTCGGCTGCCAGATCCTCGCCGAGGCCGCCGGTGGCGTGGCCCGGCGAGCGAGCGAGCCGGAGATCGGCTGGCACGACGTCGAGGTCACCGAGGCGGGAGCCGGCGACCCCGTGATCGGCCCCCTGGCGCCGAGCTTCAAGGCCTTCCAGTGGCACAGCTACGAGGCGGTGCCGCCCGACGGGGCGGTCCAGCTCGCGCGCAGCCCCGTCTGCGGCCAGGCCTACCGGGTCGGGGAGAGCGCCTGGGGCATCCAGTTCCACGCCGAGGTGACCGGGACGGACGTCGGCAAGTGGATCGACGACTATCGCTCCGACGAGGACGCCGTCCGGATCTCGGTGGACCCCGACGAGCTGCGCGCCGAGAGTGAGGGCAGGATGGCCGAGTGGAACCGCCTCGGCCAGGAGCTCTGCGGGCGGTTCCTCGAGGCGATCGGCTAGACGCGGGACCGCCGCTCGGCGAGCAGGTAGTGCGCGGCTCCCGCCAGGAAGATCGCCGAGACGCTCAGGTGCAGGACCGCATCGGCGTCCCCGTGCGGGAAGTAGAAGAGCCCGCCCGCCACGTAGGTCGCCGCGAACGCCCAGATCGCCGTGGCGATCAGGGCGCCGCCGGCCGCGATGTTGAAGAGCGCGGACAGCGGTGCCCGCGTGGCGGCGAACAGACCGGGGATCGTGATCAGGAACCCGGAAAGGGCGTGCCAGCCGTTCATGTCCACCCCCAGCACCCGGACGGAGGTCGCGCCGTGGCCGAGGGTGAAGTCGGGGTTCGCGATCAGCCCGGCGAGGCTCCAGAGCCCCACCACCAGCGAGCCGGCGAGCGCCGCCCACTGGACCGGCTGCATCGGCCGCTCGATCTCGAAGAGCCGCCTGGATCGATGGATGGTCTGATCGGCTGTCGCCATCCGGAGCCTCCCGGGAGAGGCTACTCCGGCGTGACGTAGGCGCCGGAGAGGCCTCCGTCGACGAGGAAGGTCGACGCCGTCACGTAGGAGCTCTCGTCGCTCGCCAGGAAAAGCGCGCCCTGGGCGATCTCACTGGCCTCGGCGAAGCGGCCCATCGGCAGGTGCACGAGCCGCCGGGCGGCCTTTTCGGGATCCGTCGCGAACAGCTCCTGGAGCAGCGGCGTGTTGACGGGGCCGGGGCAGAGGGCGTTGACGCGGACGCCGCGCTTGCCGAACTCGACGCCGAGCTCCCGCGAGAGCGCCAGCACGCCGCCCTTCGAGGCGGTGTAGGAGATCTGCGAGGTGGCGGCGCCCATCACCGCGACGAAGGAGGCGGTGTTGATCACCGATCCGCCCCCGGCCTCGAGCAGGTGAGGGATGCCGTGCTTGCAGCAGAGGAAGACCGACTTCAGGTTGACGTCCTGGACGCGCTGCCATGCCTCCAGTGAGGTGTCGAGTACGGAGACGTCGTCGTCCGGGCTGATCCCGGCGTTGTTGAAGAGCACGTCGATCCGGCCCATCTCCCGTGCGGCCTTCGCGTACATCTCGCGGACGTCGTCCTCGTCGGCAACGTCCGCCCGCAGCGCCAGCTCTCCCTCCGCGTCCGCGGCCAGGTCGACGCCGACCACGCGAGCTCCCTCCTCGGCGAACAGGCGCGCCGTCTCGGCGCCGATGCCGCTGGCGGCCCCGGTGATCACGCAGACCTTGCCCTCGAGCCGGCCCATCAGCCCTCGGTTCGGTAGTAGACGTTCTTGACCTCGGTGTAGGCATCGAGTGCGTCCGGGCCGAGCTCGCGGCCGATGCCGGACTGCTTGAAGCCGCCGAAGGGGGTCGAGACCCGCACGGACGTGTTCGAGTTGATCGAGAGCACGCCGGTCTCGATCGCCCGCGCCACCCTCAGCGCCCGCGAGCCGTCCCGCGTCCAGATCGAGCCCGAGAGCCCGTAGATCGTGTCGTTGGCGATCCGGATCGCCTCCGGCTCGTCATCGAAGGGGATCACGCAGGCCACCGGCCCGAAGATCTCCTCGCGCGCGGGGCGGTCGTCGTTGGAGACCGGCGCCAGCACCGTCGGCGGGAACCAGTAGCCGGGTCCGTCGGGCGCCGTGCCCCGGAAGGCAACGGGTGCGTCCCCGTTCACGTAGGAGGAGACGGTGTGCAGCTGGTCGGCCGAGATCAGCGGGCCCATCTGGGTGGACTCGGAGAGCGGATCGCCGACGACGATCGACTTGACCGCCGACTCGAGGGCGGACATGAAGTCGTCCATCGCGGAGCGCTCGACCAGGATGCGCGAGCGCGCGCAGCAGTCCTGGCCCGCGTTGCCGAAGACCGCGAGCGGGGCGGAGGCGGCGGCGGCCTCGAGGTCGGCGTCGGCGAAGATCACGTTCGCCGACTTGCCGCCCAGCTCGAGCGTCACCCGCTTGATCGTCCCCGCCGCACCCTGCGCGATCCCCCGGCCGACCTCGGTCGAGCCGGTGAAGGCGATCTTGGCGACGTCGGGATGCTCGACCAGCCGCTTCCCGCAGACGCCGCCCGGCCCGGGCACCACGTTCAGGACGCCCTCCGGGAGCCCGGCCTCGAGCGCGATCCCCTCCAGCTCGATCGCCGTCAGCGGGGTGAGCTCGGCCGGCTTCAGCACGATGGTGTTGCCCGCGGCCAGGGCGGGGGCGACCTTCCAGGAGGCGATCGTCAGGGGGAAGTTCCAGGGTGTGATCAGGCCGACGACCCCGAGCGGCTCGCGGAAGGTCAGGTCGACGCCGCCCGCCACGGGAATCGTCTTGCCGGTGAGCCGTTCGGGCGCGCCGGCGTAGTAGCGGAAGGTCTCGACGACCATCCCGATCTCGCCGCGCGCGTCGGAGATCGGCTTGCCGGCGTTGCGGGCCTCGAGCTGCGCCAGCTCCGCCTCGCGGCCCTCGATCGCGTCGGCGAGCCGGTGGAGGAGCGCGGACCGCTCCGGCGGCGCGACCGACCGCCAGGCCGGGAAGGCCGCCTTCGCCCGCTCGACCGCCGCGTCCGTCTCCTCGGCTCCCGCGCGCGGCACCTCGGCCATCACCTGTTCGGTGGCCGGCTCGATCACCTGGATCGCCTCCTTGCTCGCCACGATCCGACGATATAGGGTCACGGCGTGGCGTCAGGGGAGAAGAGCAAGGAAGCGACCCCCAGGCCAGGAGGACCCGGCGGCACCCGCGGCATGCTGTCGCTCGACGACCTGCGCAAGGAGGCGGGCGAGGGCACGATCGACACGGTCGTCACCGCCTTCACCGACATGCAGGGACGGCTGTTCGGGAAGCGGATCGAGGTGGAGTACTTCCTCGACGAGGTGACCGATCACGGAGTCGAGGGCTGCAACTACCTGCTCGCCCTGGACATGGAGATGGAGCCCGTGCCCGGCTACGAGATGGCCAACTGGGAGAAGGGCTACGGGGACTTCGGGATCTCGCCGGACATGACCACCCTGCGGCGGATCCCCTGGCTCGACCGGACCGCGCTCGTGCTTGCCGACGTCGTCAACCACGACGGCACACCGGTCGAGGCCTCCCCGCGTCAGATCCTGATCGCGCAGTACGAGCGCGCCGCCGAGATGGGCTTCACCCCCTTCGCCGCGTCGGAGCTCGAGTTCTACCTCTACAAGGAGAGCTACGCCGAGGCCTGGGAGAAGGGCTTCCGGGACCTCACCCCGACGATCCCCTACATCCTCGACTACCACATCCTCGCCACCACGATGGACGAGGCCTATCTCGGGCCGATCCGCCGTGGCATGCAGGGCGCCGGCATCCCGGTCGAGTTCTCGAAGGGCGAGGCCTGGTACGGCCAGCACGAGGTCAACTTCCGCTACGCCGACGCGGTCACCGCCGCGGACCGGCACACCATCTACAAGAACGGCGTCAAGGAGATCGCCTTCCTGAACGGCATCTCCGCGAGCTTCATGGCGAAGCCCTCCGAGAAGGACATCGGCAGCTCCTGCCACCTTCACCAGAGCCTGGTCGACTCGGACGGCAAGTCGGTCTTCGTCGACGACGACGGCGAGGAGACCGACACCTTCCGGCACTTCCTCGGCGGCATGCGTGAGCACGTCCGCGAGCTGGCGCTCTTCATCGCCCCGTCGATCAACTCGTACAAGCGCTACGCCGCCGAGAGCTGGGCGCCCACCTCGGTCTCCTGGGGACGCGACAACCGCACCTGCGGCTTCCGGATCGTCGGCCATGGCCAGTCCCGCCGGGTCGAGTGCCGGATCCCCGGCGCGGACGCGAATCCGTACCTCGCCTTCGCCGCCCTGCTCGCCGCGGGCCTCGACGGGATCGAGAAGGGGACCGATCCGGGGCCCGAGCTCAGGGGCAACGCCTATGAGGCGGCCGAGGCCGAGCCCTTCCCCTCCGCCCTCCGGGAGGCCAAGGAGCTCTGGGACTCGAGCGACTTCGTCCGCTCCGTTTTCGGCGAGACGGTGCAGAAGCACTACTCGAACTACGCCCGCTACGAGCAGCAGGAGTTCGACCAGGTGGTCACGGACTACGAGCGCCGCCGCATGTTCGAGCGGGGCTAGCTTTTCGGTCTCACCGAATCGGGCTACATTTCGTTCGGGAGGAGAGCAGGCGTGAACCCGCCGGAGACCAAGTACGCGCGGAGCGGCGACCTCAGCATCGCCTACCAGGTGATCGGCGACGGCTCGATTGACCTCGTTCACATCCCGGGTCTCGTCTCCCATGTCGACATGGCATGGGAGAACGAGAAGTACCACCGCTTCATGGAGCGGCTCAGCTCCTTCGCACGGGTGATCGTCTATGACAAGCGTGGCTGCGGCCTCTCCGACCCCGTCACCGATCCACCCGCCGTTGAGGAGCGCGTAGACGACACGCGTGCCGTGATGGACGCCGCGGGTGTTGATCGTGCGGCGGTCTTCGGGGTATCCGAGGGCGCGGGCCTGGCTGCGTACTTCGCGGCGGCGCATCCCGATCGCGTCAGCCACGCTGTGCTGTACGGAGGGTTCGCTCGACTCACCCCCGCCGCTCCGGACTATCTCTTCCCCCGGGTAGACCGGGAGGGCGTGCTCGCGGCAGTAGAAGGCTCTCGGGAGAACTGGGGCCACGGAGCGACGCTTGCAATCCTGGCCCCGGGACGCCTCGGCACCCCCGAGCAGGCATGGTGGGGACGTTTCGAGCGAGCGGCGATGAGCCCGCGGAGCATGGAGATGCTGATGCTCTCGAACCTCGAGCTCGACATCCGCGAGGTACTCCCCCTGATCTCCGTGCCTACGCTCGTCATCCATCGCGACCACGACGTGTTGCCGGTGGAGGGCGGTCGCTACCTCGCCGAGCGAATACCCGACGCCAGCTTCGTTCGGCTGCAGGGCGAGGACCATTGGCCCTGGAGCACCGACCCCGACGAGGTGTGTGACCACGTCCAGGAGTTCCTCACCGGGCGTCGGACGGCGCCGCCGACCGACCGTGTCCTGGCCACCGTGATGTTCACCGACATCGTCGGCTCGACGGAGCGGGCGAGCGAGCTCGGCGACCATCGCTGGCGGCACCTGCTCGACGAGCACGAGCGGCTGACGCGCGCTGAGCTCGAGAGGTACCAGGGCAATGAGGTGAAGACCACCGGCGACGGTGTTCTTGCGACCTTCGACGGCCCCGCGCGAGCGATCCGCTGCGCGACCTCGCTCGCCTCCGCGACCGGGCGGCTCGGCCTGCCGGTCCGCGTCGGACTGCACACCGGCGAGTGCGAGCGCCGCAATGGCGACATCGGCGGGATCGCCGTCCACATCGGGGCGCGGGTGATGGCCGAAGCGGGACCGGGTGAGGTGCTGGTCTCGCGGACGGTCAAGGACCTGACCGTCGGCTCGGACATCTCCTTCGAGGAGCGGGGCGCCCGTCAGCTCAAGGGCGTTCCCGGCGAGTGGGAGCTGTTCGCCGTGACCGGCAGCTAGGCCGGCGCCCCCACGGGCGCGGGGGGCGCGGTCGAGCGCGCGCGCTCGGGCTCGCCCACCACGATCACGCGC
>Ga0070741_10020098_pt1 | contig 10580 bp, 12 predicted proteins | sample Coa_R1_4_FD_66440 | JGI IMG/M metagenome (GOLD analysis project Ga0070741, IMG submission 66440) | Surface soil microbial communities from Centralia Pennsylvania, which are recovering from an underground coalmine fire - Coalmine... | ecosystem: Environmental > Terrestrial > Soil > Unclassified ... | reverse complement strand
GTGTTCTGCCCGGAACCGGTTGTAAAGGTTAAGTGAAATGGCGCAGCGAGGGGTACTCCGCCGAGGTCTTTGGCTCCGGTAGTCACCGTAACCGTGAATGTAGTATTCGGCGCCAAGTTCGCCGAAGGAGTGAAAGTGGCTGTATGAGTGATGACGTTATAAGTCACAGTTCCAGGCACACCTTCGATGAAGAATGTATTGGGATTAATGGTAAGCGAGTCCATTTGCTCATCGAAGGTGACTTGTATCTTCTGGTCCAGTGGTACATTGGTGGCACCCCCAGCAACATTAACGGCGACAATGTGCGGTGGAGAGGTGTCGCTGGTTGCTCTGGTGGTAAAGGAGAAATTGAAGGGTGCAGCAAGCGGCGTTCCGCTCATGTCCCGAGCGGCAACGGTAATAGTTGCGCTGTACATAGTATTCGGGGTGAAGCCAGGAGATGCCCTGAAGGCAGCAATCTTGTTGTTGGTGTCATAAGTGACTGTGCCAGCCACGCCCGCGACCACAAAGCTGGCTGTGTTGATGGTGGTCGGATCCATGGGCTTGCTGAAGACCACTGCAACCGCGCGGTTGGTGGCCACTCCATTGGTTTGGGGAACTACCGTCAATATCGTGGGAGCGGCAGAAACCAGCGGAGCGGGTGGGGTGGACAGGCCGCTACAGCCAATGAGAACACCTACTAGCAGAAGCGAAGTTGCAACTCTAAGGAACTGATGGATTGACATAAATGTGACTCCTTTAATCAACTGCGGCAAGCTAGAGGGGAGAACAAGACCCGGTAGGCAGACCTGCTGTTGTGACAGCAAGCACGATTTGTTCCAGAACAACTCTCAACTGTCGAACCATATATTCCATGCACTGTTGAGCAGAGAGTCTGGTATTTGCCTCCGTCGCGGACATGGTAGTTAGATACTCATATAGACATATTGCCATTCCACTTGTTGGTAACTATCGATGGTGTCAAGTGACCGTCAAACTAACTTAATTTATAGTTTAATAGTAAATATAGTTAACCTGTCCATTTCTTGGATTCCTTGGACAATATTATGACGTACCTCAATCATGGTTCTTGTCCGAGCGTGGCCATATATCTAGAGTGAGCAAATGCTTGAAAGAGTACATGTACAAAGGTGTGTTCTGTTTTGAACAGTTCTCGTGACTTTTCTGTCTATTGATAGTTGTTTTATGTGACGTTGTGCTATCGATGTGGAAAGAAGCGAAGTACTCCCTTACTTCAATATCATTGTGTGTCTCAATATGGGAATAGTCATTCCTAGTGCAGACGCGACGGCAAGTCCCCCAACATTCCACAGCGTCGACGGGAAGGCGGGAACTGCAGCCTGCGGCGTATTAGAAAACGGATTGCGTTCATGCTCACGAAATTGTGTAATCAGATCGCGAATGATGGGATGAAGGGGAACAGCGGTCGGAGCGAAGCGACGCTGGCAAGGCGTCGGGCTCGTCCCGTAGCGAAAAAAGATTATGAAAGGTTTTGAGTATGGCCGAAATTGCGCCGTTATAGAAACATCGATTTGCCAGTACGAGGGGCTATATAAACAGGTTGTAACGCCATGTAAACCAATAAAGGTAGCATTCGAAGCTCTATATGCCGCTTGAGCAGGGGAGGCCCTGTCAAAGCCCATAAAGACCCTCGGCTTGATACCTGTTGGGGTCGGACTGCTGGCCGGGTACAGACTTGTTCGATTGCCGCTTATCTGCCGGAGCCGCTAATTCCTGGCGTCTGACACAGCCGCGTTCTGTCCTGGAACAATCAGCGAGATTAGGATCCCAGCGGAGATGCTTGAAAGCACGAATCTGCCGCACGGATTTGCGATCATAAAGAAGATCGCCGCTCCTTTGCCGACCTCAGCTTCCGCCCCTGTGCGTCCGCCGTGGCGCCACGCAATGAGAAATGAAATTGGGTGCGTTCATGTGACTCAACCTGACTCAATCATCTAGCGACCCAGCGCCTTGCTCCAACCACATCCACGCGGCCAGTTTTTCTTCGACAGACTCGTTCAATATCTCGTCGGCCGTTCCCTGGTACAAAAACCGTTCAGTTTCATATTTCTCTGTTTTCGCTTCAAAGTCTGTTGGCCGCGGAAGTTTATTGCTGTTCCAGAGTGCGACAAAAAAGCCGCTTGTATTTCCATAGTGCGTCTTCAAAGCTGCAACAATTTCGGATCGCACTTCGTGTGCAAGAAATCTGAGCGCGTCGTGCAAACATTCGGCGTCGTGTTCGTAATCTGCATACTCTGGCTTATCTCCAATTAGTAAGGAAAGGTGGGGCAATACCATAAGCTGTTGTGCGATGTGGGCGTAATCAACGTGAAAAGTGTCTTCAAAGGCGATCTCATACCAGTCCGCATAGAAGTCCAACAATCCAATGAACCGAATCCCGCTGCGGCACCGTTCCAGTTCCGTTCCACAATCAGCCAGGTGATGATCGACTAACGACTGCCAAGCATCTCTTGCCCAGGTCCATTCCTTCTTGTCGAACGCTTGCTGAAGGACATGGGCTATTTCATTCAATCCCAGCACATTCGTACTTCCCGGGGGCAGCGACTGGGAGGAAATTGGGCGGTTCATGTTACGCGTCTTCCTTCTTTTTGCTCGTTAGCTGCGTGTGAGGCGACATGACAGACAGGATGAAGCGCATTTTTGTCAACATGTGGGTGAAACTCCTTCAAGGGCTGTAATCACTGTTCGAATGGGAAACAGTCTAAGCACTAAAAGAATACTAGCTTCTGAATCAATCGCGCTTGGCGATGCCGGAAGGAACGCAATCCAAGAGCATCTGCCAATGGCGCAACGCAAAACCCTCTTGCTTCATCTACCCGGCGACTGGGAGCCATGCGCCACCACCGTCTATAAGACTCTGCTTAATAATAAGAGTTCCTTAACATGAACAAACCGCCTTCCTCGGCAGTTTCCATTTTCGGAACAATAACATTTGAGTGGCCAAGCAGTGACTGAGGAGTTTTATTATTCACTAGCACACCGAGCATCAGCGGCATGATCCTTTTGCTGAGTCGTGCCGTCAATGGACATCTCGCGCGTGCTTTAAGCTAATCACCATCAAGGAACATCGTCTTGAGCGAACAAGAAAACAGAGTTACAGATGTGAGTGTTGTTGTTGCCTTTGTCCCAGGCATTACAGGGTCAGAGCTTTATTCCGCAGAATTCGGAAGAAAGTATCCGCAAGAAAAGCGGCCAGGAACGACGGGACAAATCTGGCCGCATTTGGCAAGACTGGAAGATATCGAGGAATGGCCCGAAATCTATGCTTGCGTGTCGGCGCTCGAGGGCGGATTGGGTGAGGTCACGCCGGGAGCCATTGTCCGAACGGTTCCGCGGGATCCACCGGATAAGGTGTATCAGGATTTGATCACGTTCTTTACTGCCGCACCCCCCTCGGGACGTGGCTTCCAGTCTTGCACATATGCCCAGGATCGCATTCCCGGAAATGGAAACCTGTTCTTCATGATCCCGTACGATTGGAGGCTAGACAATTCACGGTCGTCCAGTTATTTGGGGAAGGCGCTAGACGCTTTGGATCTCGCTTATGGTGGCGCTACGGGACACCCGGGCAAATATAGCCTTTTTCTGGTTGCCCACAGTATGGGAGGCCTCATTTGCCGTCACTTGCTGGAGTCCTCCCCTTCGGTAAAGACCCGAAATTGGTTTTCCAACCTGCAGAACTTGATAACCCTGGCCACTCCGCACTTGGGTACGCCGCAAGCGTTGGGAGCGATTACCGACCAAATCAGGGATGCCAGCTGGCTATTCAGCTCGTACATCGCACATTTTGCCGACAACAAAGAATTTCCGTCCATATACCAGCTATTGCCCCCGCCGCAGATTCCGTTCGTAAACGATTCGGATAACAACAAGCGTTATAGCATCTATAACGGACCGGTTCATGATCTCCTGCTAGCCACTTATCCACTATTGGGTTTTGGCGCCAATGCAGAGAATTTTGTCGCAGCAGAGAATTTCTTTAGGTGCCTAAGCTACGATACCAGAAGTGAAGGCGTAGCAACCCCAGTTCCGTACAACTGCTTTGCTGGCACCCAATTGAAGACGGCTGACGCTTTTCTTTACAACTCTGGTTGGGCGCCAGTGCCACGCCCAAGCGACCGGCTTTACCCCAAATATGAAGATACGGCCGGCGACGGCACGGTGCCAGAATCCAGCGCTGTCTATCTGCCGCTCCAGGGAGTAAGCGTGCGCCGGTTCCCCCATAAAAACCATCTGGAGATGTCATACGACCCTGACGTGATGAATGCGATAGCCGACATCTTAGATCGACCACGAGCGCAGAGGGCGCGAGTGGTTTCGGCGTGACAGCCAGAAACAGTCCAAAGCGCGCTGCTCCATTTATGTCGCTTCCACCGAGATCCTCGAATGCTGCCCGCCCTTGGTGAGGATGATGAGTTATCGGCAGTAGACGAAGGATTGGAATTAATGAACAAGCTTATGCACGGCCTCCCGCTATTACCACCCCTTTGCGAGTCGGTTTGGTGGGCCTGCGAACGTTACGGTACCGCTTGCACCTGGATCTTGATCGTCCCGCGGCCATATTCGTCGGATAGCGGCTGCCGCTGGCCCAACTGGTCTACCTCTGAAAAGTTGACCGTTTTAGCTGCCCTCCGGTCGGAGGAGGTAATGGGGGCCGCATCGAGCTTGACAGCGGAAGCCGTTGGCGGGAGAACAATCCCGTGGTGACCCGTGGACGAACCGCTGAAGGGATTGACGCCGATACCGGACGCCACCGTGAGCTGGGCCGGAGCGTTCTTGCGGTCGATGTAAGCCCAAGTGGCAACATGGCTACGACCTTCTTCCAGACTCCAAGAGGTAGTCACTCCGGTTGCGAATCCGAGTCCACTCGCCCCATTCGCGGCCAAACTGGTAGTGGCAAGACCGCTACTACTTAGGCTCAGGCCAAGGGTCTCAGGCATTCGGGCAATAATGGTGATATGAGCGGCGTGAGAGTTTAGCTGCGCGGCAACAGGCAGAGCGGCGGCCCAAAATGCTAAGATGATCGTCAGAGCTTTCAGAGTTTTGAGTGTGGACGGCATGTCTGATTAATTCCAACCTTTGCTTTCTGCTACCGAGCTGTGTTGTCTGAAGTTTGCTGCTTGATGAACTAAGTACATTTGTGACTAAAGCATTCGCTGCGCCAAAGCTCGGCCACCGGTAAGTGATTGCAAAGGCAGGATCTGCATGAATGAGGCTCCTGTTTGATCAGTCCGAAGTCTAGAATGCGACTCCAGAGTTCAGACTCTTTGCAAGCGGATATAAAGCATGAGTTGATCTCCGCGGAAGAACTGGGATCTGCCCGCAGGTCTCGGCAGATGTGGCAGCTGTAGCAAAACGGTCTGGTTTCCAGATTCAGGTTCTGGATTCCAGACAGTCGGAGAATTACCTCTTCAGAAACTCTTCAGAAACCGATGGTAATGATTCAATGCTTTGCAGCGGGCTGCGTGATGGTATGTTGATTGCTTCTTAGATTGGGAGAAAGATCAATCTTACCGTGGAGTAGGCGATGAACAGTTTGCAATCTCAAAGCGCCCTTTCAGTATTGAATGTCAATAGCGATATTCCCTCAACCTGCGAAGTTCCAAGCTTGTTTATCCAAGATGTCATAACGCTTTGCGAACGAGTCCTGCGCGGCTCGCTGCCCGGCTACATCGTGGGTGAGCTATCGACTCAAGGCGCGTAAAGCCCCAAAAAATCAATGCGCCCCGACTATCAGGGTCAAATCGTTTTTTCAAGAATTGATGAACAAGTTTATGAGGGCGTGACCACGTTCAGCGATGGGCACCGAGGAAACGTCGCGGATACCTATGCATGTGACGTCGCTATCGAGGGTCAGGCCCGCGTTATCGATTGGGCCGAAACTGCTTGGGGGAAGCAGTATCGTTTGTTCCAACCTCACCTTTGAGTGAGGTATTCCTCCGCGTATGCAGTAAGATCATACATAATCAATCTTCCCTCATTCGGTTTCTTAGGGCAACTCTCCACATAGTTGTTCTTTTCCTGGGCCTTCGCACTCGCCTTTGCCATTGCTGGGTTTAGGTATGTGTTCAGGTCTACCATTCTTCTTGTATTGATGCCGATGCGGATTAGCGCCGCCGCTATCCCTACGTTCGCGATCGTCTGACTGCAATTGAAAGTAAGCAAGCCACAATCCGCCCGTCAACGCTAACACACTCAGGAGAACGGCGGCCGAGACTAACCATCGCCGTTCGCCCCGCGTCTTCGCCTTGGCCAAATATCCGAATAGCAAAAACAACACGAAGCCCGCCAGGCCTAACGGGTGAAAGATAACTCGCGTCCAATCCATCACGGCATCCATAACAAATACCTCCTGTTGAGGTAGTGCGTAGGCCCAAGAAAGTGCAACAGGCACTATCCATTACAGAAGTAATGTGGGTTCTCGGAATTCTGCAATCCGTAAACTGGGACTCTGAAACATTAAAATATTGTTATGAGGGCGAAAGAAATAAAGGTGCGTCTATTAGCGACGCGGCCACATCAATAGACCTCTGATCCGAGAATTTTTCTCGCAGATCTGCAAGGCAAAGTCCAAGCCATACCCGGCGAAGTGGTCACACGCAGACAACTATCACCACTGATGACCCGCTTACCAGGTTCGACAAGCGGACGTTCCCCAAAATCCTGCCTTATCCAAAATTATCTCTACTTCTAACTTCTAACGCCGCCGGACTCAGTGCCGCTGTCGGTGCTTTTGTACGCTCAATGGTGACAATCACATGGCGAAGCTTACTAAAGAGCAAGCCAAGAAACATGCTGCCGCATGTGAACTTCTCAAGAAAGACCGTCTCACGCTAGAGGACAAGTACTTCGTCCTCGATCATTGGCGAGAGGACGCCCATCATATCAACTCTGTTAACGGAGCCTTCTTCACCCCAACAGGCCTCGCACGTGACTTAGCAATTGAGATTGTGGGCCCGCGTGTTATCGATTTGTGCGCCGGAATTGGTAGCCTTGCGTTTGCAGTGTGGAGTCGCTTCGATTGTGATCGCAGTTCGCTCCAAAACATAACCTGCGTGGAACTCAATCCGGACTATGTTGCTGTGGGCAGGAAGATTCTTCCCGAAGCAGTCTGGATTCAGGCAGATGTGTTTGCACTTCCCAGCACGATAGGTCGCTTTGATTGCGCGATTTCGAATCCCCCTTTTGGGCCCGCGAAATCGTCTGGCAAAGCCCCTCGCTTCACCGGAAATGTTTTCGAGTACCGGGTCATCGACATAGCCAGCGATATTGCCGATCACGGTGTGTTCATCATCCCGCAGGCATCAGCGCCATTTGAATACAGCGGCAAGCAATGCTATCGGCAGAACGAGCACGAAAAATACAGAAACTTTGTGGCACAGACGTCCATTTCACTCGGGGTCAATTGTGGGTTAGACACGAGTGCGCACCGCAACGAATGGACGATTGCGCCGCCGCCAATTGAGATCGTGACTGCAGACCTGAGAGAAGCCCGTGATTTACGCACCCTTAAGCTCTTAAACGCGCCCAAATTAATCGAATCCAGTTCTCGGATGCCTGGCTCGGATGGCTGCACAGATCCTGGTCCGCAAGCGACGAAGCAATTTGACCTTTTCCGGTAGCTTCTCCGCCTACCCGGTGGGTATTCCCTCTATCAACGAAATAGCACCCCTCGGCACACTCTGCACGACAGCAGTACTTCTGCGCCAAACATCGTAAGACGCCCCTTTTTTTCCAAGTCTCAACTCGCACCAAGGAGCACTGCTCATGGCTCGACAGAAGAGAAGTCGACAGATTCCCACAAGACGGCGTGTGGTACGCGTCTTCGAGCGACATTTTCTCCGGAACCGGGAGCGGTACTCGGGGTGCATCCGCTTCGAACAATTACGTGATCGCTTTGGCGATGTCGTCAGATCGCTCATTCAAGACCTGGTAAAGCACGGTGTCCTGCAAAGACGCGATTGTGGCGCTCTGGCATATGAATTAGTAGAGTCGGAACGTATTCGTCTCCGCGCCGAAGGCAAAACTGGATCTCTCCGGGCCGATAAGGGGCGTCCGTTGCATACCATTGAAATGGACCTGGAAGACTTGGGAGCGGATCCTACGTGCGAAGCACGAGAGGCAGCATGCAAGGGTGTAAGTCTGAAAGTCTATCGTCTCCAGAAGCAGTTAAGCGAGTTGCCGATTATGCCGCGTACTCGCGAGGTGAAAAGACGGCGAGAGCGGATCAGTAATGAGCTGCTGAAAGCTGCGCGCAACGCGAATTGTGTTTCCAGGATCAATTTGATGGCTGGAACTGGGCTGCCGGGGTGTGTTAATGAGACCCGCGGCACCGCGCCAAATCCTTGTTCATAATTGAGAAAGGAACTGAGATGGCGCCGATCCCGGTCCGGCCTGAGGAAATGTCACTCTTTTACGCCGACACACCAAATTTAGGAGCAAGTATGTTGTATCTCATATCTTTTTACATCGGAAAATTTCTGGGGCGCCTGTTTGGCTCGCGGAGGACGCGGTCCGATCACAAGCCTAGACGCTGAAGTACCCATGTGACTGTCTCTCTCCGTTTCACATTTAGCCCTCAATCCATCAGCAGCCCGGTGACGATCGTGCCAGATATCCAAATACTGTGAATCATGAAGTATGCTTCTCTCCCCGCGGAAGTTCAGCTAATCCCAAGTACTCGACCTTGGGTATGACCCTTCGCTGGAACGCCTTTGCAAGTGAAATTTCCCCCTGGACGAATCACGAAAACAGTGAGGATGTAAGCACAGAGAGACATAGCAATGTCCTTAATGCAGCTATCGTTGTACCCGGTCTCCGCAGACGTCTCGCCTACGGTAAAGCACTACCCGATCTGTGTGACTCCCGAAATTCTTGAACTTCTAGCAGCAGATGCTGTTGTTGCCATCGGAGTTTCCGGGGGCAAAGACTCAAGCGCAGTTGCGGTGCGAACGGTGAAGCTCCTCAACGAGCTTGGCCATCGCGGCCCCATTGTGCTGATACATAGCGATTTGGGCCGCATTGAATGGCGCGACTCTTTTTCCATCTGCCGACGCCTTGCCGAAACGCTCGGACTTGAACTGATTGTGGTTCGGCGCAGATCCGGAGACATGTTGGACCGGTGGCGTCAGCGCTGGAACGATAACGTGGACAGGTATGCGTCCCTTTCCTGCGTGCAGCTCATTCTGCCTTGGTCAACTCCGTCCATGCGCTTTTGCACTTCGGAGCTGAAACAGCAAGTAATCTGTCGGGAACTGGTCAAACGGTTCCCCGGTCGCGCAATTCTTTCCGTGTCCGGTATCAGAAGAGAGGAAAGCACAAGGCGCGCTCAGTCGCCGGTGTTCCGGCCCCAGGAACTCTTGTGCAGAACCTCCTCCGACAATATTGGGTACGACTGGCATCCGATCCTCGATTGGACTCTTGCGCAAGTTCTCGGATTCCTGCACTCCGAGGGAATCCCTCTCCACGAGGCATACACGCGCTATAACTCAAGCCGGGTGTCATGTTGTTTTTGCATTCTTGCTTCCAAACACGACCTGATTGCGTCATCCACGTGCGCCGAGCACCGTCCGATGTATTGCGCGCTCGTGGCACTCGAAGCGGTGTCTACGTTCGCTTTCCAGGAGAGGCAATGGCTTGCTGATGTCGCTCCTCATCTATTGCCGACAGAACTCAAGGAAGAAATCGCTCGCGCGAAAGCCGCGGCTGAGGAACGCATGAGAGCTGAGGCTCAAATCCCAAAACACTTGCTCTACACGAAAGGGTGGCCCACGTGTATACCGAGCGCTGAGGAAGCGCGCCTTCTAGCTCATATTCGGATGCGAGTAGCTGCAGCTGTGAAACTTCGCATCGAATACACTCAACCAGAAGCGATCATCAAAAGATATGAAGATTTGATCGAAGCGAAATTGTTGAAGGACGAGGCATCCCGCTGCGCGATATCCGGGAAAGGCCGCTCGGCTGGTTTGCGTTTTCGCAAAAACCCATCAGAATGATCTGAGGATCTGTAGCCTGATGCTGCTGCCGGGAGGCAATGACACATTAATGGTTCCACTATCGCCGCCGTCACCTCCATTGCTTCCATTTCCCCCGTTCCCGCATTTTTCTCCGTCTCCACCAGGGCCAGCATTGCCCCCAATGCAAAAGCTACAGCCGCATGCAACACCATCTCCTCCGTCTCCGCCCTTGCCCAGCATTGCCTCCGAGGCCACCGAGTCTTCAATCGCGAAGCTCTCCGGCAAAAAGCAGCAATACGCTCTTTGGGCACTCAGGCAAATCACCCGTAGACCGCAGCCTACTTCCTTACTGATTTGGTACAAACTAGCCCAACGGCAGGCATTCAGGAGGGAGTTGAGCCCCTGGAGGTGCCATTTGCGCCCGCTCCGAACAGTTTTATACCTTATGGCTGTCTTTTGTTTCTCCCTCTGCCTCTTTGCGCAAACTGAATCTGCAACCGTGTCTGGTCGAGTGATGGATCAACAAGGCGCGCTCCTTTCAGGAGCGGACATTCTCGTCACCAATGTCGACACTGGCACGAACTATAGACAAACAACGAATCG
>Ga0070741_10020097_pt1 | contig 10583 bp, 8 predicted proteins | sample Coa_R1_4_FD_66440 | JGI IMG/M metagenome (GOLD analysis project Ga0070741, IMG submission 66440) | Surface soil microbial communities from Centralia Pennsylvania, which are recovering from an underground coalmine fire - Coalmine... | ecosystem: Environmental > Terrestrial > Soil > Unclassified ... | reverse complement strand
GGATGACGGTCGAGCAGTGGATCGAGGCGTACGCGACGGCCTGGCGCGAGCGCGACGCCGACGCGGCGGCAGCGCTCTTCACCGAGGACAGCCTCTACCGCGACCACCCGACGGGCGAGCCGCACCGCGGGCAGGAGGGCGTCCGCGCCTACTGGGCCGACGTGACGTCGACGCAGGACCGGGTCGACGTCCGGATGGGGCAGCCGATCGTCGCCGCCGACCAGCGCCGCGCCGCCGTCGAGTTCTGGGTCAGGCTGCTCGCGAACGGCGCCCCGGCGGCGGTGATCGGGATCCTCTTCCTCCGCTTCGCCGAGGACGGCCGCTGCGAGGAGCTCCGCGAGGCGTGGCACTTCGAGATGGGAGACCACGCGCCGCCGGAAGGCTGGGGAATCTGACGCCGCGGCCGGGGCCGCCCGGCCGTCAGCCCGCGCTGGCCGGCACCGCCTCGGCCTGCCGCCCGAGCTGCGGGAGCAGGAGCCGCGCCGCCCGCTCCTGCTGCGCGGCGCTCTCGAACGTGACCAGGTGGTGGTCGATCCCCGCCTGCTCCAGCTCGTCGAGGCGCTCCAGGCACTCGTCCGGCGTCCCGATCACCTCGCTCGCGAGAAACTCCTCGAAGGTCGGCGGCGGCTGCAGCGTCGCCGTCCCCTGGACGACCTCGTAGGCTTGCTCGGCCTCGGGGAGCACGGCTTCGCGCGTCTCCGCGACGATCAGCCGGGTCAGCCTCACGACCGTCATCGGCCGGTCGGGCCACGACGGCGACGCGCGCAGCTCGCGCACGATCCCCGGCTGGCCTCGCAGCAGCGGCACCCAGCCGTCGCCGAGCTCGAGCGCGAGCGCGACCGACGCCTCCGAGTCGCCCCCGATCCAGATCGGCGGGTGGGGCAGCTGGTACGGCCGCGGGTTGAACTGGAGGTCCCGCGCCCGCACCCACCTGCCCTCGAACGTCACGCGCTCGGGCGCTGGGTGCGTCCACAGGCGCTGCAGGAGCTGGACGACCTCACGCTCGTGCTCGATCCGCTCGTCGTGGTCGTCGAGGAACGGCAGGTCGTACGCCTCGTACTCGGGCTTCAGCCAGCCCGCTCCGAGCGAGCAGACGACGCGCCCGCCGGTGATCTGGTCGAGCGTCGCGAGCATCTTCGCGAGCACCGCGGGATTGCGGAAGCTCGGGTTGAGCATCCCCCACGCGAGACGGATCCGGCTCGTCGTCGCGCCGATCGCAGTCATTAGCGTGAACGACTCGAGCGGCCCCTCGGCGACGTACGGCTCACCGAGGTAGTGGATCAGGTGGTCGCCGAGCCAGACCGAGTCGAAGCCCTGGCGGTCGGCCAGCTGCGCCTGCTCGAGGATCGCGCGCACCGGCGTGCGCGGGTCGGGGTTGATGAAGACGCCGATCGCAGGCACGATCGCCGGAACCTACCTCATCGCGATTCCGCGGGCGAGGGCTGTTCAATGACACTTGACGTTGTCGCCGCTGCGTCGTAGCGTCGTAACGGATCGGCCGGGTGCTTCGTCCCATCGGACAGGAGGAGGAAGGGGTATGAACGTTCGTCTGAGGCGCGCGGCGCTGTTGCTCGGTGCCGCCGCCGCCGTCGCCACGGCCGCCGTCGCGCTCGCCGGCACGGCAGCGGGTGCTCCGAAAGCGAAGTACAACATCGCGGTGCTCTACTACAACCCGAGCCCCTACGGCATCGCGCAGCTGAAGGGCGCGCAGAAGGCGGCGAAGGCGCTCGGCGTCAGCGTCACGGGCTTCAACCCGAACAACGATCCGCACCAGCAGCAGACGCAGATGCAGGACGCGATCACGACCGGCAAGTACCAGGGGATGCTGGTGGCGGCGCTCGACGGCCACGGGCTCTACCCGACGATCAAGCAGGCGATCGCGAAGGGGATCAAGGTCGCCACGGTCGACTACACGCTCGGCCTGCCGCAGCAGCAGATCAACCTGGTCGCGACGCCGGGCCTCGTCACCACCGTCGGCCAGCCGATTGGCAACGAGTGGAAGGGCCTGATCACCGAGATCAAGAAGGCATGCGGCGTCAAGGTCGGCGCCGGCAAGCCGTGCAGCGTCGCGTTCCTGCCCGGCCTCGCCAACTACCCGACCGACGTGATCCGCATCGACGCGATGAAGAAGGCGTTCAAGACGGGCCCGATCAAGTTCTCGCTGATGCCACCCGGCATGTACGACCAGCCGACGTCACAGAAGGTGACGCTCGACTTCTTCCAGTCGAAGCCGAAGGTCGACGTGTTCGCGTCGTTCGGCGACCAGATGACCGCCGGCGCGCTCGTCGCGTTCAAGCAGCTCGGGATCAAGCCCGGCAAGGACGTGCTCGTGATGGGCTACGGCGCGAGCAAGGAAGGCGTCGCAGCCGTCCGCTCGGGCCAGTGGTTCGCGACACTCGGGCTGTATCCCGCCGGCGAGATGGAGGTCGCCCTCAAGTACGTGGTCGACGCCCTGAACGGCAAGAAGAACATCCCGAATCCGGTGGACATCATGAAGACACCGCTCCACCCGCTCATCGTGGACAAGGACTACCTGAAGGCGAATCCGAAGTTCCAGGCCGACTGGGCCCTGAACGGGTAGGCGCAGCCGCAAACCTCCGACGTGTAGACGCAGACGAGCCGGATGAGCGACGCCCAGACACCGCCCATCCGGCTCGTCGGCGTCGGCAAGCGGTACGCGAGCACGAAGGCGCTCGACGACGTCAGCCTCGAGATCGGCGCCGGCACGGTGCACGCGCTGGTCGGGGCGAACGGGGCGGGCAAGTCGACGCTCGGCAAGATCATCGGCGGGCTGATCCGTCCGGACGAGGGCGTGTTCGAGGTGGACGGGCGGCCTGCGAAGTACGCGACGCCGGCCGACGCGCGCAAGGACGGCATCGCGCTGATCGCGCAGGAGCTCGCCCTCGTCCCGCACTTGACCGTGATGGAGAACGTGTTTCTCGGCGTCGAGCCGCGTCGCAAGGGCTTCGTCGCGCGCCGGCGGATGCAGCAGGCTTTCGCGCACCTCGTCGCGCAGTGGGGCTTCAAGCTCGACCGCGACGCGCTCGTCGGCGGGCTCCGCACGGCCGACCAGCAGAAGGTCGAGATCCTGCGCGCAGTCGCCTGCGACGCGCGGGTGATCGTCATGGACGAGCCGACGTCGTCGCTGACGCACGTCGAGACGCAGACCCTGCACGAGATGATCCGTGCGCTGCGCGCGAGCCGCGCGACGATCGTCTACGTGAGCCACTTCCTCGACGAGGTGCTCGAGCTCGCCGACACGGTCTCCGTGCTGCGTAGCGGACGCCTCGTGCGCACCGCGCCCGCCGCCGACGAGACCGAGGCGAGCCTCGTCGCCGGCATGTTCGGCGCGGCGGCGGAAGCCGAGCACTTCGAGAAACCGGAACACGCGACCGGGCGTACCGTTCTCGAGGTGAAAGGGCTGCGGCGCGAGGGCGTGCTCGACGACGTCTCGTTCTCGATCCGCGAGGGCGAGATCGTCGGCCTCGCGGGGCTCGTCGGCAGCGGCCGCACCGAGCTCGCGCGCGCGATCGCGGGCGCCGACCCGATCGACGCGGGCACAATCCGCGTCGACGGCGAGGAGCGCCGCATCCGCACGCCCGCGGACGCGATCGAGGCCGGGATCGCGTTCGTGCCGGAGAGCCGCAAGAAGGACGGGCTGTTCATGGAGCTGTCGCTCGCGTCGAACACGACCTTCGTCGACGTGAAGACGTTCGCGTCGCGGCTCGGGCTCCTCCGGCTCGCGTCCGAGCGCGCCAGGACCCGCACGCTCCTCGAGTCGCTCTCCGTCCACCCGCCGCAGCCCTCGGCGCAGGTCTCGAGCCTCTCCGGCGGCAACCAGCAGAAGGTGCTTTTCGCACGCTGGCTGTTCAAGCAGCCGCGCGTGCTGATCCTCGACGAGCCGACGCGCGGCGTCGACGTCGCCGCGCGCGCCGCGATCCACCGCCTGATCAACGACCTCGCCGCGCGAGGGGCCGCGATCCTGATGATCTCGTCGGAGCTCGAGGAGGTGCTCGGGCTCGCGCATCGCGTGCTCGTGATCCGCCGCGGCGCGATCGTGCGCGAGTTCGCAGCCGATCCCCCGCTCGGCGACGTGATGGAGGCGGCGTTCGGCTTGACCGGAGCGACCGCGTGACGACCGACCAGCAGTCGGCGGCTGCCGACCCCGCGCCGTCGGCGGCCGACCGCGGCGCGAGAGTCGCTGCGGGGCTGCGGGCGGCGCGCGATTACCGCGTACGGGCAGAGCACATCCGCGACTACGGGATCATCGTCGTCTTCATCGCGATGTTCGTGTTCCTGTCGCTGAAGTCCCCGGTCTTCCTCACCCGCGACAACCTCCTGAACCTCCTCTACTCGAACTCGGAGGTCGGGATCGCGGCCTGCGCGGTGACGCTCGTCGTCGTCGGCGGCAACTTCGACCTCTCGCTCGGCGGTATCTTCGTCCTCAGCGGCCTCCTGGCCGCCTGGGTCGCCGTCCACTGGAACATCTGGCTCGCGTTCCCCGCAGCGCTCGTCGCGGGCCTGGTGATGGGGCTGATCAACGGGGTGCTCGTGACGAAGCTGAGGGTCAACGCCTTCCTCGCGACGCTCGCGTCGAGCCTCGTCTTCTTCGGCGTCGACAAGGCGGTCAGCGGCGGCCTGCTAATCACGCCGGGCTCGGAGGGCGCCGGCGACCAGCACGAGGCGAACATCTTCACGTTCATCGGCCAGAACCGGATCGGCGGCCAGAACGGCGTGCAGTACAAGGTGATCATCTTCGTCGTGATCGCGATCCTGCTCCAGATCGTGCTCGCACGGACCGTGTTCGGGCGGCACATCTACGGCATCGGCGGCAACCGCGAGGCGGCGCGCCTCTCTGGGATCAAGGTCGACCGGATCGTGATCGCGACCTTCGTGATCGCCGGCCTCGCAAGCGGCCTCGCCGGGCTGCTCGAGGCCTCGACGCAGGGCTCGGGCTCACCGGGCGACCCGACGAGCCAGGCGCTCGCGCTCGCCGCGATCGCGGCCGTGGCGCTCGGCGGCACGAGCATCTTCGGCGGCTCCGGGGCGATCTGGCGCACCGTGATCGGCGTGCTGATGCTCGGCCTGATCACGAACGGCTTCAACCTGCTCGGTGTCGAGGACTTCTACCAGGACATCGTCCGCGGCGGCCTGATCGTGGTCGCAGTCGCGATCGGCTCGCTCGTCGAGCGGCGCACGTAAGGGGGTCGTCGCCGGTGCGGATCACCGACGTCAGCGTCGTCCTGCACGACCGGAGAACCGACGTGCTCAAGGTGTTCGGCATCACCGACGGCAGGCTGCCGATGGGTGTGCTCCGGATCGAGACCGATGAGGGGATCGAGGGAAACGACTTCATCAGCACGCCCGGACCCGGCGCCGCCCTCGTCGCGCAGCAGATCGTCACCACGCTGAAGCCGCTCCTCGTCGGCCAGAACCCGCTCGACGTCGGCGTCCTCTGGAGCCGGATGCACCGCGTCGCCCGCTCGGTCGACCCGATCGCGATCGGCGTCGTCGACGTCGCCCTCTGGGACATCGTCGGCAAGGTCGCCGGGCTGCCGGTGCACCGGCTGCTCGGCACCTACCGCGACCGCGTCCCCGCCTACTTCTCGTCGGGGCACCACGACGCGCCCGGCGACTACGCCGAGGAGGCCCGCTACTGGCGCGACCAGGGCTGGCGCGGCTACAAGCTGCACCCGCCGAGCGCGAGCTGGGACGCGAGGCCGCGCGGCCCGATCGCCGCCGACATCGAGGCCGCGGCCGCGGTGCGCGAGGCCGTCGGCGACGAGATGATGCTGATGCTCGACTCGAGCTGGGGCTACTCCTACCCCGAGGCGCTCGAGGTCGGCCGCGCGATCGAGGAGCTCGGCTACGACTGGTACGAGGACCCGCTGCCGGCCGACGACATCTACGGCTACGCGAAGCTGAAGCAGCACCTCCGCGTCCCGATCCTCGCGACCGAGATCACTCTCGGCGGCCTCTACGCACTGCCGCCGTGGATCGAGGCGAGGGCGACCGACGCGCTCCGCGGCGACGTCGTGATCAAGGGCGGGATCACGGGGATGATGAAGATCGCGCACCTCGCCGAGGCCTACCGGATGAACTGCGAGGCGCACTTCGCCTACAACGCGCTCAACAACGTCGCGACGCTGCACGTGATCATGGCGATGCCGAACTGCGACTGGTTCGAGGTGCTCGCGTTCAACCCCGCGGGCCACTACGGGCTCGAGTACCTGAGCTACGGCCTCGCGCGGCCGATCGAGGTCGACGCCGAGGGCTACATCCACGCGCCGACCGAGCCGGGGCTCGGCTTCGGCGTCGACTGGGAGCTGATCGACTCCGCACGGCTCGGCGTCATGAGCTGACGGCCAATGGTCGGCGCGTCAGCCGCTGCCGAAAACCGACGGCGCCCGTGCTGCGAATCACGGATCGACACGCGCGAGATTCGAGACGAGGGAGAGCACGATGACCCGAGACCGTTCACACGCAATCGTCCTCGGCGCCAGCATGGCCGGGCTGCTCGCGGCCCGCGTGCTGAGCGACCACTACGGGCGCGTCACGATCGTCGAGCGCGACGCGCTGCCGGCGGACCCGGCGACGCGCAAGGGCGTTCCGCAGGGGAGCCACGCGCACGGCCTGCTCGCGAGCGGGTACCGTGTCCTCGACGCGTACTTCCCCGGGATGATGGACGAGCTCGAGGCCGCGGGCGCGCCTCGCGCCGACGTCGTCGGCGACTGCCTCTGGTTCCAGTACGGCGGCTACAAGCTGCGCCATCACTCCAGCCTCGGCGGGATGGCGGTCAGCCGGCCGGCGCTCGAGGCCGCGGTGCGAGCGCGGGTGCGCGCGCTCGACCGGGTGAGCGTGCTCGACGGGCACGCGGTCGAGCGGCCGGTCTGCGAGGGGGGCCGGGTCGGCGGCGTCGTGGTGACGGACGTCCGCTCGCGCGACATGCGGACGCTCGCGGCGGACCTCGTCGTCGACGCGACGGGGCGGGGGTCGCAGTCGCCGAAGTGGCTCGAGCAGTGGGGCTTCGGCCGGCCGGCCACGGAGACCGTCCGCGTCGACGTCGGCTACGCCACACGCATCCTCGAGCGGCGGCCGGGCGACCTGAAGGGCGCGCTCTGCGCGATCATCGCGAGCACGCCACCCGCGGGCTCCCGCTACGCCGCCGCGCTCGCCGCCGAGGGAGACCGCTGGGTCGTCACGCTCGCCGGGATGCTCGGCGACTGCCCGCCGACCGACGAGGACGGCTGGCTCGAGTGGGCGCGCTCGTTGCCGACCACGGACGTCTACGAGCTCGCGCGGACGAGGCCCGCCCTCGGCCCGATCGCCAGCTACCGCTTCCCCGCGAACCAGCGGCGCCGCTACGAGCGGATGAAGCGCTTCCCGGCGGGCTACCTCGTCACCGGCGACGCCGTCTGCAGCTTCAACCCGATCTACGGCCAGGGCATGTCCACGGCGGCGATGGAGGCGAGGGCGCTCGACGAGTGCCTCGCGGAGGGCGGCGACGGCCTCGCCCGCCGCTACTTCGGCCGCGCCGCGAAGATCGCCGACATCCCGTGGCTGATCGCGACCGGCGAGGACCTCCGCTACCCGGAGGTGGAGGGGAGGCGCCCGCCTTGGACCGCGTTGGTCAACCGCTACCTCGAGCGCGTCCACCGCGTCGCCACCTTCGACGCGGACGTCTGCCGGCGCTTCTTCGACGTCGCGAACCTGCTCGCGCCGCCGGCGTCGCTGCTCGCGCCCGGCACCGCACGCCGCGTGCTGCTCGCGCGCCCGCCGCAGCCGGCGGGCACGGGCGGCCTGACGGTGTCGGTGGAAGGGGCGTCGTAGGCGGCGGGCGCGCCGCGGCGCTTCCTACCGCGCCGTCCAGCCCATGTCGACCTTGACCGTGGCGCCCGTCATCCGGTCGGCGTCGTCCGAGGCGAGGAAGAGCACGACCTTCGTCACGTCCTCGGGGCGAAGCCACGGCTCGGGGATCGCGTGCAGGCTGCGCATGAGCTCGGCCATCTTCTCCTCCGTCGGCTCGTCCGGGTTGAAGATGCCGTAGAGCGTGTCGTTCAGGATCATCGTCGTGCCGACGCCCGTCGGGCAGACGACGTTCGCGGTGATCCCGTTTCCGCCCTGCTCGAGCGCGAGCGTCTTCACCAGCCCGTCGACGGCGTGCTTGCTCGCCGTGTAATGGCCGAAGTTGGCGGCGCCGATGAACGTCGCGGTCGAGCCGGTGACGACGATCCGCCCGTAGCGGCGCGCCTTCATGTGCGGCACCGCGGCCTTGATCGCGTGCCAGACGCCCTTCACGTTCGTGTCGAGCATGTCGTCGAACTGCTCCTCGGTCAGCTCGTCGAGCGTCGCCGCGGAGCCGAAGACGCCTGCGTTCGCGACGAGCACGTCGAGCTTCCCGAGCTCGCCGACGGCGCGGTCGGTGAACTCCTTCACCTGCTCCCACACGCGCACGTCGACCTCGCCCGTGACGGCACGGCCGCCCTCCGCCTCGACGAGCCGCGCCGTCTCGTCGAGGTCGGCGCGGCCGGAGAGCGGGTACGGGATCGACGCGACGTCCCGGCAGATGTCGCAGATCGCGACGTCGGCGCCCTCGCGCGCGAAGCCGACGGCATGGGCGCGGCCCTGTCCGCGCGCGCCGCCCGTGATCAGCACGGACTTGCCCTCGAATCGTCTCATGGCTCTCCTCGTGTCGGTGGCTGGCGGGCCTCGGCAATCCTCGGCGCTGCCACGGTAGAGATGCGCGCGCCCGTCTGCGCGGACAGCGCGGCCCGGCTGCGGAGAGTGCCCGAAGCCGCGTCCGCCGTCCGGAGCCTCAGGCGAGGTCGGGGCGCCGCGCGCGGCGCGTGGCGGGGTCGACACCCGCGTAGGCGAGGAAGTCGGTCATCGCGAAGCGGCCGTTCGAAGCGAGCGTCGGGCGCCAGCTCGGCGCCGCCGCCAGGTAGCTCTGCGGGTCGGCGCGCAGCAGGCCGATCAGGACCTCGGCGACGATCCTGCCACCCGAGGGGCCGAGCCGGAGACCGTCCTCGACGACCTCCGCCTCCTTGAGGACGTAGTACCAGAGCGGCGTGCTGCGGTCGAGGCTGTACGGCTCGAGCTCGCGGAGGTCGGCCCGCGAGAGCGGCACGGCGCCCGCCGCGGCGGCGACCGCCTGGCCGGACGGGAGGCTCCAGGTGAGGTGGCGGAGCAGCGTTCGCTGCGCGAGCGCGAGCGGCTGGTCGTGGGTCGCGATCGAGGCCTGCGGCAGCGCGAAGAGCGGCGACGAGATCCGCGTGTCGATGCGCTTGTTCGGCTTCACCTCGCCGTCGCCGAAGTCGAAGAACGTCTGCCAGCCGATGAACCGGCGCGGCGCGCGGAAGCCGCCGCGGAGGTCTCCGGGGTCGCCGCCGCCGGTCTCGGCCGGGTCGAAGACGAGCCCGAAGAACGGCTTGCCGGCGTCGCCCTTCAGGTTCGCGCGGTACGACGGCCGCACCATGCTGTGGCCGAAGCGGTAGCAGGCGCCGGAGAACTCGACCGGCATCGACGCCGCGCCGGCGGCCGGCCGGTAGAGCCTCGGGCCGCGGACGACGACGTCGTCGACGAGCGCCTGCCCGACGAAGAGCGGCAGGAGCTCGTGCACGACGAGCCACTGGTAGTGCCACGTCGTCAGCCGGCGCGCCCGCGTGAACGCCTCCTGCCACGACTGCGCCCCCGCGGCGCGCGCCTCGTCGACGGCGCGGTCGTGGAAGAGGATGCAGGCGCAGTGGAGGCCGGCCACCATCAGGTGCTGGTCGTTCCGCGGGTCGGCGACGATCGCCGTCCCGTCAGGCTGGCGCGGCAGGTCCTCGAAGACGCCGCCGGTTCCGATCGCGAGTTTCGCGGGATCGTCGCGGTCGTAGAGCGCCGGGCTCGCGGCCGGGCCGCCGCCGTAGACCGAGTCGAGGTCGAGCGACGGCGTCCGGCCGTTCGGCGACGCCGAGGGGTCGGTCGGGACCCCGAGCCGCGAGATCGTGTCGAACGTAATGTCGTGGTCGACGAACTGGCCGAAGAAGTGCGTTCCGGCCGTGTGAGTCGGGTTGTCGGGGTTCCCCGCGCTCAGGCGCTCGTCCGTGAGCAGCGAAACGGGGCCGGCGCTCAGGTCGTCGCGCGCGTCGAGCGGCCCGCCGGGCGCGCCGAGCGCGAGCAGCGCCTGACGAACCGCCGGCGTCGCCTGCGCGAACGGCGCGAGGCGCGGGAAGAGGCGCCCGAAGCGGAGCGAGCTTTCGGCTGCGGGCCCCGGGGAGCCGGCCGCGGGCGCCGCCGCAGCGGCGACCGGTCGAGCGACGACGCCCGCGGCGCTGCTCCCGGCAACGACGGCGCCCGCGCCCAGCCCGGCGCGCGCCAGGAGACGGCGCCTGCTGTAGCTCGCGTGTCCCGCGCCGGCCATCGCAACCGAGGACGCTAGAGACCACGCCCCCGCCGGACATCGGTGGCGCTCCCCATCTTCGGGACGAGGGCCTCGCCCCCGGCGTGCAGATTGGTCCGTTCGAGGGGTAAAGCCGCCCCGTCGCAACGGCCGATCCAGGCCTCGTGGGGTTCTACGTCGCTCGACCGACCTGGCTCGT
>Ga0070741_10020096_pt1 | contig 10583 bp, 7 predicted proteins | sample Coa_R1_4_FD_66440 | JGI IMG/M metagenome (GOLD analysis project Ga0070741, IMG submission 66440) | Surface soil microbial communities from Centralia Pennsylvania, which are recovering from an underground coalmine fire - Coalmine... | ecosystem: Environmental > Terrestrial > Soil > Unclassified ... | reverse complement strand
GCCACGGCAAACCGGAGCGTCGGCGTCCATCCGCGGATCAGGCTGATCAGGGATATCCGCTCTGGGCTGCTTGTCGAGGGTGCAGATGCATCGGCGGCGGCCGCCAGAGCCTTCGCAAATTCGACCTTCGATCTCCGCTGGGGCGAAGCCAGGAATTGCTGCTCGAACACGGGGCGATCGGACTCCGGCAACTCGCCACGAACATACTCATCGATCAGATCTGCCTCCGCCGCTTCCAGTGCCTGCCGAAAATCGTCGTCCGCGAAAGCGCGATCTTCCACCTGCGCCAGCTTTTCTTCCGGCAGCTTTCCCAAAAGATACTGGACCAGCAGCGCCTCGTCGACGCGTTCCGATGCCATATGCGATTTGCTACTCATATCGTACTGTCCGTTCCTGGGAATTTGTCACACAGTCGTGGGCGCATTTTTGCAGCCGCTCCCGCAGCCGCAGCGCCCGCATCCGCAATGTGCCGGCCGCGATCCCGAATCGCGCCGTGAGTTCCTGCCGGTTTCTGATCTTGTCGCTTTTGTCGCCGCGGTAATAGTGGAGAATGAATTCGCGATCCTCGGGCGAAAGCTTCGCCAGACAACAGCGCAAACAACCGGCGCGTCCACTGTCTTCCGTGGGTTCCACCGGCAAAGTGAACGGTTCCGGCGCTTTATCGAGCGAGACCGGCGCGCGCGCCTGTTCCCGGTTCATTTCGAGAAGGAGCATGCGGGCTACGCCGACGGCATAGGTGGCGAGATCGCGGATCTCCGCCCCTTCTGCGATCTTCCGGGCGCATCGATTCATGGTTTCGTCGGCGTACTCGTCCGGCGTGGCACAGCCGCGCCATTCGAACAGACGAACCAGGTTGCGACGAATTTCCAGATATTTTCGTCCGGCTGTTTCGTGGTCGTTGCCCAGTGACGCTAACAGACCGTCAAAGGATTCCTGGGTTAAAGAGCAGGTCATTACCGCCATTCCCCCTGCAGTGTGTAGGCTCCCCAATAATAAGGCGCATCCCATCCCCTGGTTCTCGACATGGCGACCTGAGCGTTTCGCAGTGCGGCCGCCGGCCTCTCGCCGCGAACGAGCATTCCTTCGTAGAACCGCTTCATCAACTCGGCGCTGGCGCGATCGTCCACCTTCCAAAGGCTTGCCACCACGCGCGGCGCACCCGCGTAAAGGAAACCGCGTGTGAGCCCCATGAGCCCTTCTCCGCGAATTTCCCGGCCGAGCGCCGACTCGCACGCACTCAGCACGACGAGATCGGACGTGAGCCGCAGATTGAAGATCTCATACAGGCGCAGAAATCCGTTGCGCCGGTTCCCGGATCGGTCATAGAGCGATAGCACGATGCCCGACAGCTCCGGACGCTCGTTGTCGATCACGCTGTGAGTGGCGAAATGCAGAATGCGATGGCCGCCGAAATCAGCCCCGAAAACCGTCTCGCGGCTGGCGTCGAAATCGAGCGCTTTGAGCGTAGATGCCGCGGCCGCCAGCCGCGCGATCTCTTCGGCCTCGTGCCGGCTGAAGCGCAGCCTGACGAAATCCGTCGCCGGCCGGACCGCCGCCGCCTCCCTTCGTCGCGTGATCCTGGCGTCGTCCGGAGAGAAGACCGGATCGGCCAGGATGGCTACCGACTTCTCACCCGTTTGGCGGCCGATCGTTTCGCGCCGGAGCACGGCCATCACGGATGCCGACGGCGCAGTCACGATCTCGTGATTCACGATCAACGGCGACTCGCCGGCGCCGGGCTCCGGCAAAATCGAGAAGGGCAGGGAGAGGAGGACGCCATCGGCAACGATCATCAGCCGTTTACCCGCCAAACGCGATGCCGCCGGCCCCAGCAGCATATTGGATACTCTCGCTGTCGCGGCAAGATATGCTTCATCGCGCGACGTCACCAGTTCGAGCACGCTCTTCACCGCGGCTTCGATCTCGCCACTGGCCGGTAACGCGAAAACATCGGCTGAACATGGCGTGACCGCCCAGAGAAAGCTCTTTTTCGCCCCGAGCGCGTACTCCAGCAGCACGGTATCCTCGTCCAGCACCCGGCTCTGAATTTCATCCAGGCTGAGCGGCGCCGGTTGCATTAAAGCCGCGTATTGCGGGCTCGACACCCGAATCCTGCTTCGCACCTGCTCGAGATCCGCTGTTAGCGAATCGAGTTCCTTGCGCATCGCCGCCGCCTCGGCCACGCTGTGTTTGCCTGAAAGGAGACGAACTTGCTTCTCCGCCTTTCCGCTGATCAGCCCTTCCAGTTCGCGTTCGCGCTCGAGAAGCGCGGCATCCACACCTCGCCGAATCTCCATGCCGGATTCACTCAGCAGTTCGAGCAGCGAGCGCGCGCGGCCTCTCTCGACAATCGCCAGCGCCGCGGCATCAAAACCTTTATCCGGCTGCTGCGCGTGCAGATCGATCAGGGTCGCGACTGCCAATTCCTGAACCTCCCGCGCCGTAGCAAAGAACGATGCCCGCAGTGAAGGGCTGGCTACGGAGAGACGCAGCGCTTCCAGCCCGGCGAGCGCCTCTTCGGCTCGCTCGTGTGCCCGAATCGGATTGCCTCGGTCGCGCTCCAACCGCGCCAACTCGGCCAAGGTATTGACTTCGCCTCTGCGATCTTCGATCACCCGGCTCGCCTGCAGCGCTTCGTCCAGATGTTCCGCCGCATGCTGATACTGGCCGCTCTTGCGATCCAGCGCACCGAGATTCCTCAGCGCGACCGCCAATTGCCACGGATCCGCCGTTCTGCGCAGGATGCCTATCGCCTGTTCGAAGTGGCGACGGGCGTTCTCCCGCTCTCCGAGCTTGGCATAGATCTTTCCAATGTTCGTCAGTGACGTTGCTTCGCCATCGGCATCTCCCGCGGCGCGACGGAAGCCCAGACCTTCCTTATGTACCTCCAGCGCCTTACGCTCTTCGCCGAGCGCCGCGTACGTTTCCCCCAGATTATTCAGCGTACGGGCGAGATTCCACGGAGCCTTGACTCCGCGAAAGAACTCGAGCGCCTCCAGATAGTTGTTGAGCGCACGACGCGTGTCGCCCAGACTGCCGTAGACCCAGCCGATGTTATGCAGATTGATGGCGACGCTCCACCGGTTCTGGACCGACCGGTTGATCTCGAGGGCGGCGGTGTGGGCGTCGAGAGCCTTCTGATATTCCGCCAGGTCCGAATACGCCGTTCCGATATTGTTCAGTGCCAGGGCTTCCCCTGCCCGATTTCCCATCTCGCGAAACAAGGCCAGCGAGCTCTGATACCGTTCTAGAGCGCGCCGATACTCGCCCAGATCGCTATAAGTAACGCCGATGTTACTTTCCGCGGTCGCAACCCGCGCGCGATCGTGGAGCTCGCGCATGATCGCGACCGACTGTTCGAACACAGGCAGTGCTTTCCGTTTCTCGCCGGTTTGAGCGTACCCCACGGCCAGACTGTTCAGCACTATGGCTTCACCCGCGCGATCGCGCGTCGCCTGCATCAGCGGCAGGGATTGTTCGGCGTATTCGATCGCCTTGCGCTTATCCCCGAAATTGGTATGAATCTCACCCAACATGTGCAGCGCCCAAGCCTCGAACCTGCGGTCACCCGACGATCGCGCCACGGCCAGACCTTGCGTGGTTAACTCCAGGCCTTTCTGCCGCTCGCCGGTAAACGCCAGGAATGGTCCCAGACTGTAGAGCGTGCGCGCCTCCTCCCGCAAGTCTCCGGCGGCGCGCCAGTTCGTCAGCGCGTCCCGATAAGCGGCGATTACGGTTTGCCGGAATTGCGGAGAGCCCGGGTTCTCGATCTTCGTGACGGCTGAGTAAGCGCGAATTGCGGCTACCCGGTTCTGATGGCGTGACGTGGCAGGTTCCACCGACTCCAGCGTGATCGCAAATTGGCCGGCCGGAGCCGTGGGATCGGACGACGTGAGTCGAAACCGGTAACGGCCGGAAGCGTTCGCGATGAATTCCGAGTTTTGCGGCTCGCCGATCGCGAAGGTCTCGTCCTCGAACAGTAGTTTTCCATCGGGGCTGAAACACGCCTGCTTCACTCTCATCGAGCGCTGCTCTACCACCAGCTTTGCGTACTCGCCCTTGCGCAAAGCGATTTGAAACTCTTGTGATTCCTTCGCCGCGAGATGCTGCTCTACGGTTCTGCCCGGTTCCAGCAGTGTGGGTTCGACAGGCTGGATGGCAAGCACCAGGGAAACGCATCCGATGCCACAGACAGCCAGGTTCCGCATACTCACCTTACGCGGGAACCATCCGCAAAAAAGCTCACGCGTGACGATTTTTTATTTTCTTGCAGTACGGGCAGAGGATTTTCGGAGGAAATCGAACATGAATGCATTGCAAACGTTGCAGGCCGAGGCTATCCACATTCTGCGGGAGACGGCTGCCCAGTTCGAACGCCCGGTCCTGCTGTACTCGATCGGCAAGGATTCATCGGTAATGCTGCATCTCGCCCGCAAGGCGTTCTATCCGGGCCAGATCCCTTTCCCGCTCATGCACATCGACACAGGTTACGAGTACCCGGAAATGATCGCATTCCGCGACTGGTTTGTATCGCATATCGGCGCACGGCTGATCGTTCACAGCAACCAGGGCGCGGCCGGACGAGGTGTGAATCCGTACGATATCGGGACCACGCGCTGCTGCGGGCAGCTGCGCACGCAGGCGCTGCTGGACGCGCTTCGTCAATATAAAGCCGACGCGGCGCTCGGCGGCGCACGGCGAGACGAGGAACGATCGCGCGCCAAAGAGCGCGTGTTCTCGGTCCGTGATGCCCACGGCCAATGGGATCCGAAGTCGCAACGCCCGGAGCTGTGGTCGCTCTACAACGGCCGCCTCGGCCCGGGCGAGCACATGCGTATCTTTCCGCTTTCGAACTGGACCGAACTCGACGTCTGGTCCTATATCGAAGCGGAGAATATCCCGCTGCCGCAACTTTACTTTGCGCGGGAACGGCAGGTGGTCGAGCGCGGTGGCGCTCTCATCCCGCTGGAATCGAAGGTCCGGCTGCTGCCGGGCGAACGGCCCGTGCGTAGACTTTGCCGGCTCCGCTCGCTCGGGTGCACGCCGTGCACGGGCGCGATCGAGTCGGACGCGGATACGGTCGGCAAGATCATCGACGAACTGCGCCAGTTCCGGCGCTCGGAACGGGAAAACCGCGTTATCGATCACGACCAGGATGGATCCATGGAACTGAAGAAACGGGAGGGCTATTTCTAATGGCTGCACTTTTAATCGAACCTATTCAATGCGCGGCACGCACGACCGCACAGGCGGAGAAACCGATGCTGCGCTTTACGACCGCCGGCAGCGTCGACGACGGTAAGTCGACCCTCATCGGCCGGATCCTGCACGACGCCGGCTCGGTCTACGACGACCAACTCGACGCTCTGCGAGGTAGCAGTGTCAACCGGTCCGGCGGGCCGCTGGATCTCTCACTTTTGACAGACGGTCTGAAGGCAGAGCGCGAGCAGGGCATCACGATCGACGTGGCTTACCGGCACTTCGCCACGCCGCGGCGCCGCTTTCTCATCGCCGATACTCCAGGACATGAGCAGTACACGCGCAACATGGCGACCGGAGCATCCACGGCGGACGCCGCCGTCATTCTGGTCGACGCGCGGTACGGTTTGACGCGACAGTCGCGGCGGCATGCCTATATCGCGTGGCTCCTGGGGATCCGGCATCTGCTGATCGCGGTAAACAAAATGGACCTGGTGCGCTTCGAGCGTGCGATATTCGGCCGCGTTCGCGCCGCATGGGACGAGTTGGCGGGTAAGCTCCCCGGAACGTCTGTTCATCTCGTGCCCGTCAGCGCGTTGGAGGGCGATAACGTCGTCACGCGCTCGCGGCGTACGCCCTGGTATGACGGACCGTCGCTGCTGGAACTGCTGGAGACGATCGACGCGCCCGCCTGGGACACCGCGCCCCCGCTGCGCTTCGCGGTGCAGTATGTGATCCGGCCGCATCTGGATTTCCGCGGCTACGCCGGGCGCATCGATACCGGGAGCATCCGGCCGGGCGATCCGGTCAGGGTGCTGCCTTCCGGCAAACGCAGCCGGGTAAAGCGAATCGTTACGTACGACGGCGATCTGGAGCAAGCGTCGTCTCCCATGGCCGTCACCCTAGTGCTCGAAGACGAACTGGATGTCAGCCGCGGCGATTGGATCTGCGCGGAGGCAAAGCCTCCCCTGGTGGCATCGGGGTTCGAAGCGAGCGTGGTCTGGATGCACGAGAAGCCGCTCCAGCCGGGAGCGGACATACTGCTGCAACAGGGCGCCACGCGAGCGCCTGCGTTGGTCCGCGAGATCGTGCACCGCGTCGACCCGGAGACGATGGCGGGCAGGCCGGCCGCGGTGTTGGAGCTGAACGAAATCGGCCGGGTGCGGATCGAATCGCTCCGTCCGCTGGTGTTCGATCGCTATCGCGACAACCGGCAGACGGGAGCCTTCGTGCTGATCGACCGGATCGATAATTCCACCCTGGCGGCCGGGATGATCGAAGAAACACGTGCGGCTGAGACACAGCCGGACGACGAATCCGGACTGATCGAGGTGCTGGAAACAGAGCGGCTCCGGGAGTTTCTGGAAGCGGCATTCCGGGAACTCACGCGCCGCGGCGCAGTCGTGAATCCGTATCCGGAGGTGAAGTGATGCTGCCCGAGGCGCCCCTTTCCAGTGCAGAGACGCTAAAGCGCGAGAGCCGCCACTTGCGCGGCACGATTGCCGAGGAGTTGACGAATCCCCTGCCTTATTTTTCCAAACCGGCGACCGGCATCCTGAAGTTCCACGGCATCTACCAACAGGATGACCGCGACCTGCGCAATCGCCGCCCGCAGCGCGAATTCAGCGCCATGGTCCGCGTCGGCGTGCCGGGAGGACGGCTGACCGCCGATCAATATCTACAGCTCGACCGCCTGGCTGACTCAGTTGGAGACGGCACACTGCGCATCACTTCGCGGCAGGACGTGCAATACCATCGTGTGAGCAAGAGTTCGCTGCGGGAACTCATCTCGCGGCTGATCCGCGCCGATCTGACCACGCTGGCGGCATGCGGCGACGTGGTGCGCAACGTAGTTTCCTGCGCGGCTCCGATTGTTTCGCCCGCAAGGCAGGACCTGCAGCGGTACGTTCTCGATCTGTCGCGCGAGTTGAGACCGCGCACGCAGGCCTATGCGGAGATCTGGCTGGATGGTGAGCGCGCCGCCAGCATCGAACAGGAAGAAGATCCGCTGTACGGCGATACCTACCTACCTCGAAAATTCAAAATCGGTTTCGCTCATGAGGGCGACAACACCACCGATATTTATACGCACGATCTCGGCTTCGTCGCCCACTTCGACGGAGGCGAACTCGCCGGATTCACCATGCTCGCCGGTGGCGGCCTGGGCCAGAGCAACGGCGTCCGCGCTACCCACCCGCGACTGGCGGATCCGATTGCGTTCATACCCCCGGACCGCCTGGTGGATGCGGCGAAATCGGTGGTCACGATTCACCGCGTCTCCGGCAGCCGCGAGAACCGCCGGCTCGCCCGTCTGAAGTACATCGTCGAAGCATGGGGCGTCGCGGCCTTTCGCGGGGAAGTGGAGCGGCGCATGGGGGAGAGGCTGGCGCCCCCACGTCCGCTGCTGTGGCGCCGCGCCGAGGACTATCTCGGCTGGCATCCGCAGGGCGACGGCCGCTGGTTTTGCGGCGTGCCCGTCGTCAGCGGGAGAATTCATGACCTGGGCCCCCACCGGATCCGCACCGGACTGCGCGCTCTGATCGAGCGCCTGCGTCCGGACGTGCGGCTCACCGCTCAACAGAACCTGCTGCTGGCAGGCATCGCGGCGGAACATCGCACCGAGGTGAACCGGTTCTTGCGCGATCACGGTATTGTGCGCGCGTCGAGCCTGCCGCCGGTATTGCGACATTCGATGGCGTGCCCCGCATTGCCGACCTGCAGCCAGGCCGTCGCCGAAAGCGAGCGGGTATGGCCGCGGCTCGCCGGCGAGATCCAGCGAGCCTGGGATCGAGCCGGCATGAACGGCCAGCCGCTGTGCGTGCGCATGACGGGTTGCCCGAACGGATACGCCCGGCCGTATACGGCGGAGATCGGCATCGTCGGGCAAAGCCCGGGACTGTACAGCCTGTACCTGGGTGGCTCGCCGCACGGCACGCGTCTGGCCGAACTGCTGTGTCACGAAGTCCGTTTGGAGGAAATCGCCGCGGTACTCGCTCCCTGGTTCGTGGCCTACGCGGCCGAACGCGCCACGAGCGAGCGCTTTGGGGACTGGGCGGCGCGGAAAGGAGTTCGCCATGATCGAATTGCGCTTAGTGCGTAGCGTGCTGGAGCAGGCCGCGTGCGGCGCCTGCCTGACCTGCAGCTTTCAGGCGGAGGACGTGGTGGTGCTGCACCTGTTGCTGCAGGTTGACCCGAATATCCCGGTTCTATTTCTCGACACGGGCTATCACTTCCCCGATCTGCTGCATTATCGAGATCAACTTGTCGATGCGTGGAGAATCAACCTGGTGAATCTTGCCAGTCCTGTTTCACGCGCGCAGCAGGAGGAGAGCTTCGGCGAACTCTACCGCACGGATCCGGGCGCCTGCTGCCGTTTGCGCAAGGTAGAGCCGCTGTTTCGCGCGCTCGAGATGTATTCCACCTGGTTCACAGGCCTGCGCCGCGAGCAATCGCTGACGCGCGCACATCTGGAAGTGCTGGAAACCGTAACTCTGCCCGGCGGCCACAAAATGCAAAAAGTGAGTCCGCTCGCCATGTGGCGATGGAATGAAGTCTGGAGTTACTTGGAGGTGAATGAGATTCCGTACGCGCCGCTGTACGACTATGGCTTTACGAGCATCGGATGCGCGCCGTGTACCACGCCACCGACAGATTGCAGTAATGCAAGATCCGGCCGCTGGGGCGGGGCCAAGCTCGAATGCGGCATTCACATTGTCGGGACATAGGATCCGGCTATGCAGGCGTTACTCGGATTCCTGATCGCCGTGATCATCGGCATGACCGGCGCCGGCGGAGGGTCGCTCGTCGTGACTGTGCTGGTGCTGTGCGGCATGCCCGCCGCCGAGGCTGTGGGCACGTCCATGGTCTTCGGAACCATTGTGAAACTTCTCTCCGCTCCGGCCTATGTAGTCCGGCGGCAGTACAACGCCCGTGCGCTCATCAGACTCTTGGCAGGCGGACTGCCGGGCGTGATAGCGGGAAGCCTGCTCTTACACGACCTGAGAAAGCCGGGCCTGCAGCACGCCGTGCTTGCCATTGTCGGCGGCACCATCAGCATATCGGCCATTGCCAGCCTGCTGCGCCTGCGGCACCGGCGCCCGGCATCCGCGACAGCGAACAGCCAGTGGCAAGAAGCGGCGACAGACGGAACTGTCCCTGACCACCGGGCTGGAAACGGCATGACACCGTCCCGAACAGTGGACAGTCCTCGCTGTCCCCCGTTCTTCCCGCAGGCGGCTGGCAATCGCTCCCACCGGCTGACCTGGATTGCGCTGCCGATCGGCCTCCAGGTCGGATTCTCGTCGGCGGGTGCGGGCGCACTGGCAGGCGTCGCGCTGATATCCCTCACCACTCTGGATCCGGCAGTCGTCGTGGGAACGGATCTGTTATTTGGATTGTGTCTCTCAGCCGCGGGAGGCGGGCTGCACCTGGCCTTCGGCAGTGTGGACGGCCATGCAGCCGCGCAACTGCTTGCCGGCGGCGCGGCGGGTGCGCTGGTGGGACCGTGGCTCGCCATGCGTGTGCCCATGCGAACCATGCGCGCGGCGCTTTCCTTTGTGCTCTCCATTCTCGGCGCCGAACTATTCTGGAGCGGCGTTGCGTCGCTGCTCAGCTGACCCGAGAAATCCTCTATCTTCCGGTGACAGATCCGCAAACGCCGTCAGTTCCAAGCAGGATGTGGAAAGACCCGGGCAAAAGGCGTGAACAATGGGCAGGCGAAAAGGCCTGCCCCACCAACACACGTCCGACTTGCAAGCATTTGCCGGTTTTGGACGCGGCAGGCGTTTTCGACTGCCCGACTTGTTCACACCTTGCAGACACCTGCTTCGCTGTGCAACTGGTTGAGCCGGTCTAGATGTAATTGCGAAATCGGCTGTGAGCCCCTGGTTATTCACATCCTGTCAATGAGCGATTGTTCAAGTCACTTTTCAGAGGAGGAGATGTAAGTGCGACACCTTGTAGTTTTCTCAATGCTGGCAGGTTCCCTGGTCTATTCCGCTTCAGGACAGACCGTGCTGCCACGACCATACAACGCCCCGCATCAAGCGAAGATGCAGCGGGCCCTGCGCGGAGCTTTGCCCAGCCGACAGCAGAAGCTTCCCCCACTCAAGCCAGATGTGCTGTCGGCGTTGCATACCGGTCAAGTGAAGCAGAGTGCGGCCGGCGACCCGCGTTTCAAGATTGGCGTCCATCGTCGACTCGGTTCGTCGGCGATGACCAGCGCGCGGCAGGACGGTTCCATCTGGAGGCTCGCCATCCAGTCCCCGGGTGCACAGGCTGTCCGCCTGCACTTCACGCGTTTCGCCGTGGGCGGCGGCCGCGTATGGATTCATGACGGCAGCGGCAACGAAGAGAGCGTACTGGGCCCGTACACCGGCGCCGGC
>Ga0070741_10020095_pt1 | contig 10584 bp, 9 predicted proteins | sample Coa_R1_4_FD_66440 | JGI IMG/M metagenome (GOLD analysis project Ga0070741, IMG submission 66440) | Surface soil microbial communities from Centralia Pennsylvania, which are recovering from an underground coalmine fire - Coalmine... | ecosystem: Environmental > Terrestrial > Soil > Unclassified ... | reverse complement strand
CGGCATCGAAACCGAGCAGCTGGCGATTCTCAAGAAGCAGTACCAGCTCGGCGCGATTGCGATGGGAGACGTGGTCGCGCAAGAGGCAACGCTTGCTCAAACGCTGGCGACGCTGCCGGTCCTGCGCAAGCAACTGGCGCAGCAGCGGGATCTGTTGACCGCTCTGACCGGCCGTTTTCCGAGCGAGGAGCCGGCCGAGACATTCGAACTGTCCATGTTGCAGCTTCCGCAGGACTTGCCGGTCAGCCTGCCCTCCATGCTGGTCGAGCAGCGCCCGGACGTGCGCGCGGCCGAAGCGCAGCTGCACGCCGCGAGCGCGCAAATCGGCGTCGCCATGTCGAACATGCTTCCCCAGTTCACGCTTAGTGCCGCCTATGGCGGCGCGACGACGCAGTTGAGTCAGATCTTCGCGACCCAGAACATCTTTTGGAGCGTGGCCGGCAGTGTCTCGCAGGTACTCTTCGATGCCGGGACGCTGCTGCACAAGAAACGCGCCGCGGTGGCTGCGTTCGATCAGTCGGCCGCCCAATACCGCGGCACGGTCATCGCCGCCTGTCAAAACGTCGCCGACACGCTGCGCGCGCTCGAATTCGACGCCGACGCGCTCAAGGCGCAGGCGGCTGCGGAGCACGCCGCCGCCGAGAGTCTGGATATCGCCCGCCGGGCGCTTCAGCTCGGCTCCATCAGTTTTCTCACCATGCTCAACGCCGAGCAGACTTATCAACAGACGACCATCAATCTCGCCCAAGCCCGGGCAAACCGTTATGCCGATACCGCCGCGCTGTTTCACGCCCTGGGCGGCGGGTGGTGGAATCGTCCGGGCGCTACCGTGCTCGCACAGCCGGATGCGAACAAGTAGCTGGCGTCGAGCAACGCGAAACTCTGCGGCCACGTGAAACAAGAGGACGAACCCCCGTGCACGGTTTGCCCCGCGCAGATCCCGTGGCCGTCGATCTCATGGCGATCCAGAGCTGTGGTGAGAAGTCGAGGCAGGCGACAACGGGCCGTAGCGCCGGACGCGAGAAGATTTTGTACGCGCAAGGCGCTAAACTTCCAAGCTGGTACATCGCCTATCTTGAATACTTATGCGGTTTCTCGTCGTGGAAGACGACCGGCTGCTCGCCGACGGGCTGTCGCGCAGCCTGGGCAAGTCCGGCCACGCCGTGGACGTAGTGTCCGACGGCGCGGCGGCGGACGCGGCGCTGAGCGCGGTCGCCTATGACCTCGTCATCCTGGATCTGCAGTTGCCGCGGCTCTCCGGGCTGGACGTGCTGCGGCGCTACCGCGCCGCCGGAGGGCGCACGCCGGTCCTCATCCTCACCGCGCGCACCGCGATCGAAGACCGCGTCGGCGGCCTGGACGCTGGCGCCGACGATTACCTCGCCAAGCCTTTCGACCTTTCCGAGCTGGAGGCGCGCGTGCGTTCCCTGGTGCGCCGCGCGCACGGCAGCCCCGCGCCGCAGGTGCGGCACGGCAGCCTCACGCTCGACACGGTGGCGCGCCGCGCGTCGATCGACGGCACGCCGCTGGAACTCTCCGCGCGCGAATTCGCCGTGCTGGAGACGCTGCTGCTGCGCGCCGGACAACTGGTGAGCAAGGAGGTGCTGCTCGACCGGCTCTACCGCAGCGACGAGCCGGCCGGCGAAAACGCGGTCGAGGTGTTCGTGCACCGGCTGCGCAGGAAGATCGAACCCGCCGGCGTGACGGTGCGCACCGTGCGCGGACTGGGCTACATGATCGACCGGCCGCAGGATGGCTAGATCATCGGTCCGCCGGCGGCTGCTCGCCTGGCTGATGCCGCCGCTGCTCGCGCTGTGGTTCGCCGGTGCGCTGCTCGCCTACTGGTTCGTCGACAACTTCGCCAACCGGGTCTACGACCGCTGGCTGCTCGACTCCACGGTGGCGCTCGCGCAGCAGGTGCACGCCGAGGACGGCCGCGTTTCCGTGGACTTGCCGTCCGCGGCGCTGCGCGTGCTCGAGTTCGACACGATGGATCGCATCTATTATCAGGTGACCGATGCCCGCGGCGGCTTCGTCGTGGGCAATAGCCCGCTCGTGCGCCCCGAGATCGCCGGCAATCAGCCGGCGCTCTACGATTCACGCGTCGCCGGAGAACCGGTGCGGGTGGCGGCGCTGCGCGTCGAGGACCAGGCCGGCGCGCTCGTCGAGGTGGCGGAGACGCTGAACAAGCGCCGCACGCTGACCAGCGAGATCCTCGCCGCGATGCTGCTGCCGCAACTGCTGCTGATCGCCGCCGCCGCGGTGCTGATCTGGAACGGCGTCGGGCGCGGGCTGCGCCCGCTGGAGGCGCTTCGCACCGACATCCTGGGGCGTTCGCACCGCGACCTCAAGCCGCTGGACGAGTCGCGCGTGCCGAGCGAAGTCGCGCCTCTCGTCTACGCCATCAACCAGATGCTCGCCCGCCTGGAGAGCGTGCTGGTCGGGCAGAACCGCTTCATCGCCGACGCGGCTCATCAGCTCCGCACCCCGCTCGCGGGTCTCAAGACCCAGGCCGAGCTGGCGCTGCGCGAGACGCGCCCGGAGGAATTGCACGCGTCGCTGGAGCAGATCCAGCGCGCCACCGACCGCAGCGCGCGTATCGTGAACCAACTGCTTGCGCTCGCGCGCGCCGACCGCTCGCTGGAAACGCCGGCGCGGCTCGCCGCGCTCGACCTGGTGGGACTGGCCCGCGAAGCAACCGCCGACTGGGTGGCGAAGGCGGTAAGCCTCGGCCTCGACCTCGGTTTCGACGCACCCGAAGCCGCGCCGATGCTGGTACTCGGCAACGCGGAATTGCTGCGCGAGCTGATCGACAACCTGGTCGACAACGCGCTGCGCTATACGCCGGCCGGCGGTCAGGTCACGGTCCGTGTCGCACGCGACGACGGCGCGGTGCGGCTCGAAGTCGAGGACACCGGGCCGGGGATTCCGCCCGGCGAGCGCGAACGGGTGTTCGAGCGTTTCCACCGCATCGAGGGCTCCCCGGGGGATGGCTGCGGCTTGGGGCTGCCGATCGTGGCCGAGATCGCCCACGCCCACGGCGCCGCGGTCACGCTGCACGACGGCGCGCAAGGCAGGGGCACGCTGGTACGCGTGCGCTTCCCGGCAGCCTGACCGAGCCGATCCGGGTCCGGCGCGAGCGCCGATTTCCCGGCGGATCCGGCTGCGTCGAGGGAAATTACTGCTCGAAGACATCGCATCGGCACTGCTTGACAAGGGCGCAGCCGCGCCGCGATAGTCACGCGCACCGACGTTGCGGTCCGGCATACGGCATGTCGACCGGCGCCGACAAGAAGACTGTTTTCACGGGAGGACAGGCATGAAATGCTGGTCGCGCTGCGCAGCCGCGCTCGCACTGGGGCTCGCCGCCGCGCTGTCCCACGCTGCCGATCTCACGCTTCGCTTCGGCTCACCCTTCGTCTCCGGCACCAACCTGCACAAGGGAATGCTCAAGTTCGCGGAGATCGTGGACAGGGAATCCGGCGGCAAGATCAAGGTGCAGGTCTACACCGACAGCCAGATCGGCGACATCCAGCAACTGCTCGCCGGGATGCAGCTCGGTACCGTGGACATGGCCTACCTTGGCGTGGGCAACTCCGGGCAGTTCAAGGACTGCGGCGCGCTCAACGTGAGCTACCTGCCCTACCTGTTCAAGAGCAAGGAAGCGGCGACCGAAGTCCTCAACGGCCCGATCTTCCAGGAGTTCTACGACCAGTGCGCGAAATCCTCCGGCACGCGCATCTTCGCGGTGGCCGGCGCGCGCAGCCCGCGCGCGATCGTCACCACCCGTCCGGTGCATCGCCCCGAAGACCTGAAGGGCATGCGGCTTCGCATCCCGCCGATCCCAATCTTCCGCGACACCTTCGAGACGCTGGGCGTGAAGGTCGTGCCGCTGGGATTGAACGAGGTGTACATGGCGCTCTCGCGCGGCCAGGTGGACGGCCAGGACAACGGCTTCGACCTGACGCTGTCCTTCCGCTTCCACGAAGTTTCCAAGTACTGGTGCGCCACCGATCACGTCTACGACGTCGCCGCCTGGTACATCTCGGAGCGCCGCTGGAAGAGCCTCACGCCCGAGCAGCAGGCGCTGTTCCGCCGCGCAGCGAAGGAATCCGGCGTGCTCGTCACGAAGCTGGGCGAGGAATTCGATCGCGCCGGCCGCGAAGAGCTGAAGAAGGCGGGCGTCACCTACTTCGTCCCGGACAGGAAGGCCTTCGAGGCGGCGTGGAAGGACGTGTACAAGAACTACGAGGGGAAGGCCTGGCCGGTCGGCTTGGTCGCCCGGATCAAGGCCGCGCAGAAATAGCCGGCCGATGCTGCGCCTGTTCGAGTCCGGCCTCGGCCTGGCCGCGCGAGCGTTCGACTGGTTGATCGCGGCGCTGGTGGCCGCGCTGGTCGTCATCGTCGCGCTGCAGTTCGTCGACCGGCATTTCGTCGACACCGGGGTGGCCGCGCCCGACCAGTACGCGCGGGTGGCGCTCATCTGGCTCACCTTCATCGGCTTCGCGCTCGCGCTGCGCGCCGCCGTCAACATTCGCGTCGACCTCATCGATGCGCGGCTTCCGCCGCGCGTGCGCAACGCGCTCTCCGCCGCCTACGACGCCGTCATCCTCGCGCTGTCTCTGCTGCTCGCCGTCAAGGGCTGGAAGCTGATCGAGATCGGCCGCGACCAGGAACGTCTCGGCACCGTGCTCACCGAGGCGGTTCCGGCCGCGGCGCTGGTCCTCGCCTGCCTCGCGATAGTGGCTTTTCTCGCGCTGCGCCTTGCGCTGCGGCTCATGGGCCGCGAGATCCCGTCCCATCACGAGTACGTGGACTGATGCTGCCGCTGCTCTTCGTCGCCTTCATCGCCGCGCTGCTGATCGGCTTCGACGTCGGCTACTCGATGATCCTGGCGGCGTGGCTCGGCATCCGGTTCAAGGGCGGCGACGCGGTGGACGCGGCGATGATGCCGCTGTCGATGATCGCCGGCGTGGACAGCTATTCGCTGGTGCAGGTGCCGTTATTCATCCTCGCCGGGGAACTCATGAATCGCGGCGGGCTGACGATGCGGCTCATCGACTGGTCGATGGCGCTGGTGGGCCGGTTGAAAGGCAGCCTCGGTCACGTGTCCATCCTCACCAACCTGATCATGGCCGGCGTATCCGGCTCCGCGGTGGCGGACGCGGTCGCCACCGGCAAGCCGCTCATTCCGGCGATGAAGAAGGAAGGCTATGGCGAAGGCTTCTCCGGCGCGGTGATCGCCGCCGGCGCGCTGCTCGGGCCGATCATCCCGCCGTCGATCCCGATGGTGGTGTACGCGCAGCTTTCCAGCCAGAGCGTCGTGAAGCTGTTCATGGCCGGCATCGTGCCGGGATTGCTGCTCGCCGCGGGATTCCTGGTGATCTGCTCGATCACGGCGAGGCTGCGCCGCTACCCGGCGCGCGAACCGGTGAGCTTCCGCGACAAGGTCCGCGCGACCGGCCGCGCCGGCTGGGCGCTGATGATGCCGGTCATCATCATCGGCGGCATCCGCTTCGGCTGGGTCACCGACACCGAGGCCGCGGTGGTGGCGGTGCTGTATGCGCTGGCGGTGAGCCTGTTCATCTACCGCGGCGTGAAGCCCGGCGAGCTGCCGAAACTGCTTTCCCAGGCGGGGCGCTCCACCGCGGTGGTGCTGTTCCTGCTCGCCGCGGCGGGGCCGTTCAGCTGGCTGGTCGCGGAAAGCCAGATCAACCAGACGGTGATCGACGGCATCCAGGCGATCTCCACCAACCCGATCGTCGTCCTGATTCTGATCAACGTCCTGCTGCTGCTCGTGGGCTGCATCATCGAGCCGCTGCCGGCGATGATCATCTTCCTGCCGGTGCTGATCCCGCTCGGCATGCAGCTCGGCATCGACCCGATCCAGTTCGGCGCGGTGGTGGTACTGAACCTGATGATCGGCCTCATGCACCCGCCGATCGGCCTGCTGCTCTTCGTGGTGTCGAGTGTCGGCAAGGTGCGCCTCGCCCCGGTGATGTGGGGCGTGCTCCCCTTCCTCGGCTGGGCGCTCGTCGTGCTCGCGCTCACCATCGTCTTCCCGCCGCTCACCACCTGGCTGCCCGGGCACTTGCACTAGTGTGCCTCGATAAGAGGCCACGTCGGCAATCCTTCGGCACAATCCGACTCCGAGATCGCTATGTGCGGCGGTAGCCGTAAAGCCACCGGGCCGTCGTCGCGCCGACGTTGCGGGCGGAGTGGCGCGCGCGTGCGGGAATGAACGCTTCCTCGCCGATCTCGGGGCGGGGGACCTGCCCTTCGAACTCGAACTCCATCCCGCCTTCGAGCACCACAACCAGTTCGTCGGTATGGTGCACGAAATCTTCCCATCGCCGGCCCGGCGGATCGACCCATTCTTCGCAACCGAAGCCGCGAGAGGCTCACTCGCGGGCCACCTTTTCCCGATCGGTCATGCAGAGATTCGGCAGAGTTTCAGGCTTGCGATCTTTCTTACATCATGCAACACGCCGAGTCCGACATTTCCCTCGCTCGATTTTTCCGAAACACGTCCAAGCACGTCCATCCACGGCACAACGATACGAAATTCACGCCACGCTTCCGCGCTGGAACTTACAAGAAACTTACGACGATCCCTCGACAATCGCGAGACGCAATCGTTTCATCGCGAATCGCTGCGATAAATCTCCGCTGAGTGCACCGCCTCACCTCGTGCGTCGTTTATTCACTTGCATCATCCGACAGGGAGGCAATACGAATGGAACGGTTGCAAGCGGGTTTCACACTGATCGAGCTGATGATCGTGGTCGCGATCATCGGCATCCTGGCGGCGGTGGCATTGCCGTCCTACCAGAACTACGTGGCGCGGACAAAGATGTCCGAAGTGATGCTCTTCGCATCGGCATGTCGCACCAGCATCACCGAGGCGGTCGAGACTTCGTCCGCCGGACTTCCGGGCGCCGGCCTGTGGGGCTGCGAATCGAGAGCCAGCCAGGCGCACCCGATCTCGAAGTACGTCCAGAAGATCGAGACCAACCCTCAAGGCGAGATTCGCGTCACCGTCTGCGGCACGACCGCGTCCCCGTGCATCAATACCGACCTCATCGGCCACGCGATCATCCTCAAGCCGTGGCAGGACTCGGGCGGCACGCTGCTTCCGGCCCCCGGTTCGCCCGTCGCGCGGTGGGACTGCGGCCCCGATCCCGCCAATCCGACGCCCGACATGGCGGTGTATCTTCCCGGCTCGTGCCGCATGAATATCGTCTCCGCCGGAGGCTTTGCCGAGAGTCCGTCGTGAACCCGGCCGGGAAGCGCACGCGACGGGATCAGCTGGTGGTCGGCGCGCGTTGCTCGAACTGAGGCAGCCCGTCGTTGATCTCGAACCACGGTGCCTTCGCCGGAGACGAACTTGAATTGCGCGTGGCGGACTCTGGCATAGCTGCCGAATATGGAATGGACTTTCCCTACCCCAGGCGGGTGACCCGCACGGCATCGACCTGCAAAGATTGAAGTGCTGTTGTCATCAGTCGTGAGGCGAGAAAACAAGTCATGTACGAGATTACTACCGCGGGGATCGATCTGGCAAAGCGGACATTTTGCACTGCACGCGATCGACGAGACTTGCAGGTCGTACTCAGGAAATCTGTTCGGCAGTCAGCGGCTTGCCGGTCGCAGTCTCCTCGGCGACAGGCTCAGGCGCCGTTCATTGAACTACGAGGTGGTACGTCACCGCTTGAATCATGCTCGGCAGGATGCCGCCGAAATTCAGCTCGTACTTTCCCGGCGGCAATGGCTTGAGCATGACGTAGTAGCCGTTTGCCGCCGCGGGCAATGCATGGACTCGCGGTACCATTCTGGCTCCTAAATCAAAACAATCCGCAGTCGCCTGACGATGCGCCTCGAGACCAGTTGCGCGAAGGCCGTTCAGGTCAAGAACCAGCGAGGCGACCTCATCAGTCATCTCCTTTGCCGTACGTAGCAGCGATTCGCAGCTCGACTGCTTTGCATCACCTCGCGGGAAGACGACGTAGTTGACGAGCGGAAAGAACAGGTACTTGCCGCCGGGCACAGTGCAGGTGCGAATCGTGCGCTTCGTTCCGTACGTCCCCGCAAGGAACCATACCGAGCCCTCCTGCTTCAGGCGGCACTTGTCCCCGGTGCGATCGGCAACCGGACTGTCCGCGTCGTCGAACGATACCGCCCATTGCCACCACCTGCGCGACCACTCCGCTTGCGACGTGCCCGCGACAGCTTGGTTTGGCGGGACCAGATCGAGCAATTCCGCCGAGAGGCTCCCGGCACTCAGACCCATGAACACCAACAGAAGGAAAGCCCGGCAGGATTTGCGCATGCTTTCGAAGCAGTGTGGTCAAGTTAGAGGCTTAAAGGCATCCTCAATAGCGGGAATGATTTCTGCGGCGCTTAGTGCAGGCACCTACTGTCTCTCTGATGCCCAACGTGTTGTTCTGCGGCGGGCCGCAATGACGGTTGATCTTCCCCGATGCTGATGGCCCGTCCGCAGCAACAAAGGGTTAGAAGCGCGTGCTTCCAGGGTCATGGTTGGAGCTTCCTTGCTAGGTAGCGACACAGAGCCCCGCAGAGGCCCACAATCAACTCGGCATCCTCGTACTTTGGGGCCTTTCCCTCTTTCAGGTGCCGTCCAGTTTCTGATGTGTAGCCCCATGCTTTCTCGACAGCTTGATCGAGCGGTTTTGGAAATACGTCGGGATAGCGCTTAATGAGCTCACCTAGGGTGGGTTTCTGATCCCCTGCAACGTCACGGGCCACGCACTCCGGAGCCGCCATTGCATGCTGCACCGCGCCGGTGACATCCGGCTCGGGGCGCCGCGACAGATCACGGATTGCTTCGTGTAACTCGGTGGTCGCAGTGGTCCGGCCCTGCGCGTCAAGAGCATCCTTGGCGCCATGGACTGCTTCTTCGAAGCCCTCAGAGCCGCGCGTTTCAATTTGGCCGTCAACCAGCTGCCATCCGATCCCGCGGCCTCGAAAATATCGATTGATCTCCTCGGTGAAATTTGCAGCGCCATCAGATGAACCACGACGGCTACGAGCAATCATTCCACCAGATGAGAGCGCGGAGTAGATTTCCTCGATAACGTCATACACGTAGTACCACTCGCACGTATCGAGCGATTTCCTGATCTCACCATCCACGTTCGGATATTCCGACCAATTGCTTGGATTCGGGCGAGTGCGCAGCACTCTGCAAACCAGCGTACGGAGCGGGTTCGGGGTAAATCCAGATTCGTAGGCGATTTCAACAACGACGCTTCTCAACTCGTCGGGTGCGTCATGACGCACCGTGATTTCGGCATCGGGCTGGGAATACCCGTGCCGACCGGAGAAGCGTGAGGACATGTGCGCGCTTCTAACGGAGGGCCGAGTTAAGCGGCACCCCCGAGCGGAGCGTGACAGGCCGCTTGCGGCCTGGCGCGCCCGACGAGTGGGGCCCCGCAGTGCCGACTTGAACGAGAGTTGGACGGCGCGCAGCGCCGGACCACTCGATGTGAAAGACGCTTAACTCGGCCCTCCGTTGGGTTGCGCGCGAGGGAGCGCCCTTTACCGGCAACATCGTTTGCATACTCCCGTCGGCAATCGAAGTCGCATCCGTCGCACTCAATCCACGCAGGCGCTGCGCGCAGCCCAACGACCAGCGTCAGCGGCGCGCCTGCGCGATGCCAGCAAAGAAGAACCACGCTGATCGGTGCGTCCGCTGGACGCTGTGGTTGGGCGGCAGTCTCTTGTGTACCACGCTAAACATGAACGTGCACCCCTGACCCTGGGAATAGCTCGTCCAGCAGCTGACGCATGGAAAGATTTCTCTTGAATCGTGAAAACGGTACATCACGGTACTTGAGGCGCAAGATGCGCTTGCCATCAGCTGTCCGCCTACCAGGAGCTTTGGTAGTTCGGTGTGCTTCGATATACGGCATGGGGTTGTCCGGGCTACTGCCGTAGAAACTGTAGGAAGTCGGCCTGAGGTCGAGGAGTGAGTGCGCGATCACAACTATGCATGCACCCGGGTAAGTGGCGAACTCTACACGTACAGAGAATTTCTTCGGTGTCTTCTCATCATGAGTTTGCTTCAACTGGATACGCCGGATGGTGGCGTTACGTTCTAGGATCACGTCGTAGCCCGAGTCATCGACTTCTGCATTGGAAATGCCTAACGGCTCATTCGGGTCGTCGCGCCATACTTCACTTGCCAGGTCCGCCAGAAAAGCGTGCCGAAGGACGTTTTCGACGTGGCTCGAGCGCTCGGCTAGCGCTTCCAATCGCGACGCCTTCTCCAGCTTATCCATACGCCGATTCTGCCGCCCAACGTTCGGCGTAAGCAGGCGCCGGCGCGCAACGCGCGACGGGCACCAAGCAGCGCTGCTGCTTGGCGCTCCGCTTGGCGCCGGGGTTAGAGCGCATAGTTATCACTTTTTTCGCTTCGGGTCACGGCATGGGGGTCACACGGCATGGGGGTCAGGCCTTGTCTTTTGCCTGTTCCGCACGAGCGATCAGCCGGCTCACCCGCGACACCGACAAGCCGAGTTCCCTGGCGATTGCCGTCATGCTCATCGCGCCCGCCGTATGGGC
>Ga0070741_10020094_pt1 | contig 10584 bp, 12 predicted proteins | sample Coa_R1_4_FD_66440 | JGI IMG/M metagenome (GOLD analysis project Ga0070741, IMG submission 66440) | Surface soil microbial communities from Centralia Pennsylvania, which are recovering from an underground coalmine fire - Coalmine... | ecosystem: Environmental > Terrestrial > Soil > Unclassified ... | reverse complement strand
TCTCGCACTGGACGATCGGCGTCGCGCTCGCCTCGGCGGTCGTGATGGGAGGGCTCTGGGTGCGCCGGCGGTTCTTCGCGCGCAAGCCCGTGCTCGCGACGACGCCGCTCGAGGGCGTGCACGCGCCGGACGCGACCTCGCCCGGGCTCGACGCAGGGTCGTAGGCGGGTGCGCCGGGGACGGCGGGACGAACAGCGGGGTCAGACCCCGTTCGGGGTCTGACCCCAGAGGCGTAGGGCGGCTGCGCTTGGAACTGCGGGGCCAGGCCCCAGCCGGGGCCTGGCCCCTGCCTTTCCCTCGACGGGCGGACAGCGGGGTCGGGGCCTGGCCCCTGCCTTTCGTCGGCGCGGGACGGACAGCGGGGTCAGACCCCGTTCGGGGTCTGACCCCAAAGGGTGATCTTCGTCCTAAAGCGCAACATCGGCCGCGGCGATACGTCTTGGTGAGGCAGGACACTCGGAATGCGGCTCCGGACTATCCCTTTGCTGGTCGTCATCGTGGCGTGCGTGGCGGCGCTCGGCGCGTGGACCGACCGGCCGCACTACCAGGTGGACGTGCCGCTCGTCACGGCGGCGACGCAGCCGTGGAACGCCGTCGTCAAGGTCTCGCGGCGCGGGCGGCCGCTCGACGGCTACCGCGCGGTCGTGACCCTCACCGGCCCGCGCGGCACGCAGCGCGTGACGGCGAAGGAGCTCGGGGGCGGCGTCTACCGCTTCCGCGTGAAGCTGAAGCACGGCGGCTTCTACACGTACTCGATCCTCGTCGGCGACCGCCTCGCCGGCCACGGCACCGTCTACGCCGTCCCGAACTAGGGTGAGCCGCTTCAGCTATCGTTAACGGCGTTAACGATATGCCGAAGACCGCGACCGACACCATGGCCATCGCCGACCGCCTGCGGCCGGTGCTCTTGCGGGTCGGCCGCGAGCTCCGCCGGGAAGCGCGCGAGGTCGGCGTCTCGCCCGAGCAGGTCTCGCTGCTCGTCGCGATCAAGTACAGCCCGGGCGCCGGAGTCCGCGAGCTCGCCGAGCGCGAGCGCGTCTCCGCACCTGCGCTCTCGAATCGCATCGACCGCCTCGAGCAGGACGGCCTCGTCGCGCGCACGCAAAGCGCGGACGACCGCCGGCGGGTGGGCATGACACTGACCGAAGAGGGACAGCGCGTGCTGCGCCGCGTCCGCTCGCGGCGCACCGCCTGGCTCGTGCAACGGCTCGGCCATCTCTCGGCAGAGGAGCTTGCCGCCGTGTCGGCGGCGATCGAGCCGCTCGCCCAGCTGCTCGACGAGGAGCAGCGGCCGTGAAGCGCACGTTCTCGAGCCTTCGGTACCGCAACTACCGGCTGTTCTTCACCGGCCAGGCGGTGTCGCAGACGGGCTCGTGGATGCAGCGCATCGCGCTCGGCTGGTTCGTCCTCGAGCTGACGCACAACGACGCGTTCGCCGTCGGGATCATGGCGCTCGCGCAGTTCCTGCCGTTCACGCTGTTCGGCCTCTTCGCCGGCGTGCTGACCGATCGCCTCGACGCGCGGCGTCTCGTCATCGGCACACAGATCGCTCAGCTCGTCACCGCCACCGCGCTCACCTGGATCGCGCTCGGCGACTTCGCCCGCCCGTGGATGCTGTACGTGATCGCCTTCCTCAACGGGACGGTGCTCGTGCTCGACGTCCCCTCGCGGCAGCAGCTGACCTACCGCATGGTCGGACGCGAGGCTTTGCCGAATGCGATCGCGCTCAACTCGAGTCTCTTCAACGCCTCGCGCGTGTTCGGCCCCTCGCTGGCCGGCGCGATTCTCGGCTTCGCCGGCGTCGGCGTGTGCTTCCTCGTCAACGCGGTCAGCTTCCTCGCCGTGCTGCTCGGCCTCCTCGCGATGCGCACGCGCGAGTTCTTCCCGGTCGAGGAGTTCGAGCGTCCGTCGATCCTCCGGGGCACGCGCGAGGGACTCGCCTACGTCCGGCGTCAGCCGCGGATGCTCACGGTGCTCGGCCTGACCCTCGTCCTCAGCACCTTCACGTTCAACTACAACGTCACGCTGCCCGTGCTCGCGAAGATCACGCTGCACGGCCAGGGGTACGTGTACGGCTTCCTGTCCGCCGTCTTCGGCGCGGGGGCGCTCGCGGGCGCGCTCTTCGCCGCCGCCCGGCAGCGCGCGTCGCTGCGCATCCTTTTGGCCGGCGCCGCGATCTTCACGTCCGCGACGACGGTGCTCGCCGTCAGCCACAACGTCTGGTTCGCGGGCGTTCTCCTCTTCCTCGTCGGCGCGGGCTTCACGGCCTGGTCTGCGAACTCGAACGCGACGGTCCAGCTCGCCGCGCCCGATCGGCTGCGCGGGCGGATCATCGGCCTCTACTTCTACGCGTTCAACGGCACCGGCCCGTTCGCAGGGCTCTTCGCCGGCTGGCTCTGCTCCGTGGGCGGCACCGATCTCGCGTTCGTCGTCGGCGGCCTCGCCGGTGCGGCGGGAACGATCTACACCGCTCGGCGGCTGCGGGGTCTAACTACCGACGGTCAGCGTGATCTGCGTGTACGCAGGCTGGCTCCCGGTCGGGCTCTCTGAGAGCACGACGCCGACGTCCTTCGCCGGCCCCTTCTTGTAGAGCGTCTTCGCCGTCAGCTTCGCCTGCAGCAGCGCCGCGCGCGCGCCGGCGCCCTTCTGGCCGACGACGTTCGGCACCGAGACGGCGGGACGGTTGGAGCCGACCGCGACCGAGAGGCGCACGGTGCTGCCCGCGGCCGCCTGCGCACCGCCCGCGGGATCCTGCGCGGTGACGTTGCCGGCCGTGGTGCCGCTACCCGGATCGGTCTCGGCGACGAACCCGGCAGCCTCGATCTGTCCCGCCGCACTCGACATGTCCTGGCCGGTGACGTTCGGCACGGCCACCGTCGCCTGCTGCGAGGTCGTCGTCGCCGACGTCGTCGTCGCCTGCGTCGTCGTCGCCGCAGTCGTCGTCTGCTGCAGCGCATGACCGTTCGAGACGTGCAGCGTGACGGTCTGGCCCTTCGCGATCCGCGACCCGCCGCCGGGGATCTGCGAGGCGACGATGCCCTTCGGGCGCGCCGACGGCCCGATGATCACCTTCACGTTGATCCCGTTGCCCGTCAGCTTCGCGACGGCCTGCTGCTGCTGCAGGCCGACGACGGCGGGCACGACCTTCCCCTTGTGGCCACGGTCGTGGAAGACGAAGAGCCAGACGAGGAGGGCCGCGACGGCGAGGATGCCGAGCGCCGCAAGCCACGGCCAGACGTCCGCGATCAGGAATCCGGGCGGGCCTGCGTCCGGCGGCGGCGGCGCACCGGGCGGCGGCGCACCGGGCGGACCCGGCGGCGGCGCGACCACCCGCTGCGACTGCGTGATGTCTGTCTCGTTCTCGATGCCCCACTATGCCCAAAAGGAGTGCGCAAGATTCCTCAGGCTGAGGCGTCTTTACCTCTGGGCCGGGCGGCGGGCCGCAGCCCGCCCGGCCCGATTCTTCTAGTCTCCGCGTTCGTGTTCGCGACGGAGACGCAACCGACCGAGGTCGCCGAGGGCGTCGTGCGCCTCGGCACCGACCTCGTGAACTGGTATCTGGTCGCCGACGGCGACGCCGTCACGATCGTCGACTGCGGCGCGCCCGCGTACTTCGACCAGCTCGATGCCGGGCTCGCGAAGCTCGGCCGCAGCCGTGCGGACGTCCAGGCAGTGCTCCTGACGCACGGGCATGCCGACCACACCGGCTTCGCGGAACGCGCGCGGACGGAGCTCGGCATCCCGGTGCACGTGCACAAGGACGACGAGCAGCTGACGACGACGGGGAAGGCGTTCGGCAAGGCGGAGCGGCCGATGTTCCCGTACCTGCGCTACCCGCAGGCGTACAAGCTCTTCGGTCATCTGCTGTCGGCCGGTGGGACGCCGCCGCCCGTGCAGACCGTCACCACCTTCTCCGACGACGGCGAGCTCGACGTTCCGGGCCGGCCGCGCGCAATTCACACCGGCGGCCACACGTCGGGTCACACGGTCTTCTTCCTCGAGTCGCGCGGCATCCTCATCCTCGGCGACCTGCTGTGCACGATGAACCCCCTGACGGGGTCCCGCGGGCCGCAGCTCCTGCCGCGGTCGCTCAGCCTCTCGAGCGCGACGATGCTCGACTCGCTGTCGAAGCTCGAGAGTCTCGAGGGAACGATCGTCTTCGGTCACGGCGACCCGTGGACGCAGGGAGTCGCCGAAGCAATCCGTCAGGCGCGCGCAACCGGGCCGACCTAATGCCCGCGCTCGACGTCGACGGGCTGCGTCTGCACTACGTCGACGAGGGCGAGGGAGAGCCGACGTTCCTCCTGCTGCACGGCGAGCCGACGTCGTCGTTCCTCTGGCGGAAGGTCGCCGCGCAGCTCCCTGGGCGCAAAGTCGCGCCGGATCTGATCGGCTTCGGCAAGTCGGACAAGCCGGAGGAGATCGGCTGGTACTCGTACGACCGGCACGTCGACTCGATCGCGCAGCTCGCGTCGACGCTCGACCTCCGTGACCTGACGCTCGTCGTGCACGACTGGGGCGGCCCGATCGGGCTGCGGTTCGCCGTCGAGCAGCCCGAGCGGATCGCGCGCATCGTCGTTCTGAACACGGGCATCGGCGGCGGCTCGGCTCCGAGCGAGACGTGGCTTCGCTTCCGGCGGGTCGTGCGAGAGCTCGGCGGAGCGCTCGACATCGGCCGGCTCGTCGAAGCCGGCACCGCACAGGGGCTCGACGAGGAGACCCGCGCCGCCTACGACGCCCCCTTTCCGACGCCGCAGTCGAAGGCCGGCGCGCTCGCGTTCCCCGAGCTCGTGCCCACCGATCCGGACCATCCGAACACGCAGCCGATGAAAAGCGTCCGCGACGCGCTTCGCTCCTTCGACAGGCCGGCGCTCGTGATCTGGGGTGCCGAGGACGGCGTGCTCCCCGTGCAGATCGCACACGCCTTCGTCCAGCTGCTGCCGAACGCGGAGGGCCCGGTGCTGATCGAAGGCGCCGGCCACTTCCTGCAGGAGGACCGCCCCGACGAGGTCGCGGCGGCGATCCGCGGGTTCGTCGCCCCGTAGCGGGAAGGCTTGCCGTTGCCTACAGTGAACGTAGGACCGTGCAGGAGCTCCGACAGGCTTTTCGGGGGTATCGCGCCGGCTCGCTCTTCCTGGCCGCGGGCCTCGCGCTGTGCGTCGCGTACTTCCTGATCCCGCGCGGCGCCGCCCAGAACGACATCTACGACATCGTGGGCGTCGGCTCGGCGCTCGCGATCGTGTGGGCCGTCGCGCTCAACCGCCCCGACTATCGGCTGCCCTGGCTCCTGTTCGCCGCGGGCAACCTCTCGTTCGCCGTCGCGGACATCATCTTCAACCAGCTCGTCAACCCGCCGGTGCCCTCGGTCGCCGACTGGTTCTACCTCGGCGGCTATCCGCTCCTCACGGCCGGCCTGCTCGCGCTCCTCATCCGAGCCGGCGGCCACCACCGGCTCGCGGCGATCGACGAGGCGGCGATCGTGACGGCGGCGTTTGCGCTCTTCCAGTGGGTCTGGATCATCGACAAGATCGTCGACGGTCCGGGCTCTGCCGCAGAGCGTGCGATCACCGCCGCCTATCCCGCGATGGACGTCGTGCTCCTCGCGGGCCTCACCGGCTTCTTCGTCACCGCGGCGTGGCGCACGCCTGCCTTCCTGCTCCTCGCGGCCAGCGCCGTCGCGCTGCTCGTGTCCGACGACGTCTACGGCGTCGGCCCGACGAGCTACAAGAGCGGCGACCTCACGGATCTCGGCTGGCTCCTCAGCTACATCCTCTGGGCCGGCGCAGCGCTCCATCCGTCGATGCGCACGCTGTCGCGACGGCAGAACCGCAACGTTCGGCTGCACATCCACCCGCTCCGCATCGGGTTGCTGACGGCGGCGCTCGTGAGCGCGCCGCTCGTGCTGCTCGTCCAGCACATCCGCCACGAATCGCTCGACCCGGTCGCGATCGTGATCGCCGGCATCGCGATCGCGCTCCTCGTGATCGCCCGCCTCGTCGGCATCCTGCGCGCGCTCGAGCGCATCCGTGAGCGCGAGCGCTCGGCGCGCGCCGATGCCGAGCAGGCGCAGATGCTCCTCGCCCGGCAGAACGAGCAGCTCGTCGAGGCCGATCGCCTGAAGGACGAGTTCGTCGCGCTGATCTCGCACGACCTCCGCACGCCGCTGACGTCGATCATGGGCTACGTCGAGCTCGCGCTGGAGGAGGTCGGCGACCCGCTCGATCCCGAGCGGCGGGGCTACCTCGAGGTCGTCTCGCGCAGCTCGGAGCGGTTGCTCCGCCTCGTCGACGACCTCCTCTTCGTCGCCCGCGTCCAGGCCGGGCGCCTCGCCCTCGAGCGCTCGCGGCTCGATCTGTGCGCGATCGCGGCCCAGGCGGTCGAGGAAGCGCGGCCCCGGGCCGAGGGGAAGCAGCTCGCGCTCTCGTTCACCGGCGGCGGCGAGGTGCTGCTCGAGGCGGACAAGGGGCGACTGTTCCAGCTGCTCGACAACCTGATCTCGAACGCGATCAAGTTCACGCCGGAGGGCGGCCAGATCCGCGTCGGCGTGCTGCAACGGGACGACGCCGCGGTGCTCGAGGTGAGCGACACCGGAATCGGCCTCGGGCCCGGCGAGGCGGATCTCGTCTTCGACCGGTTCTTCCGCTCGTCTCGCGTCGTCGCGCAGCAGGTGCCCGGCACGGGGCTCGGACTCTTCATCTCGCGTGCGATCGTCGAGGCGCACGGCGGGACGATCGCCGTGTCGAGCCGCGAGGGCGGCGGCACGACGTTCCGCATCGAGCTGCCGACGCGTGTCGAGCTCGCGCGCGAGGCGGAGCTCGTCGCATGAGCGGCGAGCTCGTGCTCGTGGCCGACGACGACGAGGACATCCTGCTGCTCGTCACGACGCGCCTGCAGCGGGACGGCTACGACGTGATCTCGGCGTCGAGCGGCGACCGGGCCCTCGAGCTCGCGCGCGAGCGACGGCCGCGGATCGCCGTCCTCGACATCGGCATGCCCGGGCTCGACGGGCTCGAGGTGCTCGAGCGGATCCGCGCCGACGACGCTCTCAAGGAGACGATCGTGCTCCTGCTGACGGCGAAGGCGCAGGAGTCCGACGTCCGCCGCGGCTTCGACTCGGGCACGGACGCGTACATCAAGAAGCCGTTCTCGCCGTCCGAGCTCTCGGCGCGCGTCCGCGCGTTGCTCGACGGCGCCTAGGCCGGCGCCTTGTAGCGGTAGCCGAAGCCGCGCACCGTCTCGATCGGCACGTCGTCGGGCGCGTCGGGATCGAGCTTGCGGCGCAGGTAGCCGACGTAGAGCTTCACCTGGTCGCCGCCGACGCCGTACGCGTCGCCCCACACGAGCTCGAGCAGCTGGTCGCGCGAGAGCACCTGCCGGGGATGACGGACGAACGTCGAGAGCAGGCGAAACTCCAGGGGAGTCAGCTGGACCTCGCGCTCCCCGACCGCGACGCGCGCCTGCGTCCAGTCGATCGTGAGGTAGGCGTCGGCATAGCTGTCCGCCTCCTGCTCGCGGCCGGCGCCGCGGGAGGCGCGCCGCAGGAGCGCCGTGACGCGTGCGACGAGCTCCTGCTTGCCGAACGGCTTGACGACGTAGTCGTCGGCGCCCGCCTGCAGCCCCCGGACGCGCTCGAGCTCGTCGCCGCGCGCGGTCAGCATCAGGACCGGCACGTCCGACATGTCGCGGATCCGCTCGAGCACGTTCCAGCCGTCCATCTCCGGCATCGACACGTCGAGCACGACGAGGTCGGGCCGCCAGGCGTGGAACTCGCGCAGCCCGTCGCGGCCGTTCGACGCGACCCTGACGGTGGCGCCGCCGCGCTCGAGCAGCGTGCTCACGAGGCCCCTGATGTCGTCGTCGTCGTCGATCACCAGGACCTTGGAGCCGCTCATACCGTCTTCATACCACGGCCATCCGCCGTTCCCTCGGGGCCCGTCGATTCTGCGGATGTGGCGACCATCCTCATCGTGGATCCAGACCCCGCGACGCGGTCGCTGCTCGAGCTTCTCTGCCACCGACTGGGGCATGACCCGATTGGCCCCCGCGAGTGGGTCGACGGCGAGGAGCCCGATCTGGTTCTGTTGGAGCCCGCTTCGCGTCCGGGCGTGCGGCTCGCCCGCGGCGTGCGGCGCCGGTTCCCGCAGTTGCCGATCCTCTGCGTGTCCATCGACGGTCCGAGTGACGATTCTCGTGACCTCGGCGCTGTCGGCCACGTCATGAAGCCCTTCCGCCGGAGCCAGCTCGAGCGTGCACTCGAGCAGGCGCTCATCCCCACGGCGGCAGTGGCTGCGGCTCGGCGGACGGCATAGGCCGGGCGCGCTGCGGCGCGCGCCCGGCCTAGTTCTCCGCGGCTCGCGCTAGCGCGAGACGGCGTGCGACTGGGCGACCTTGAGCGTCGCCTTCAGCACTTCGCCGAGCGTGTGCTGCTCCTGCTCGAGGTTCTCGCGGAGGAGCGGCACGATGTCCTCCTGGCCGAGCGCGTCGGCCTGCGCGATCAGGGTCTCGTAGACCGCGATCTCGTGGTGCTCGGTCTCGGCGCACCCCGCGAGGATGACCGCGTCGTTCAGCTCCTCCTCGACCATCTTGAGGTTCGTCTCGCCTTCCTTCTCGATACCCTCGATCGCCGGGCACGGCTGCTCCTCCGGCTCCTGGCCGAGCGACTGGAACGCCTGCTGCAGGTTGCGGATCTGCGCCTGCGTCTCCTCGCGGTGATGCCGGAGCTGCTTCTTCAGCTCACTGCCGTTCGCCTTCTCGACGAGCTCGCCGAGCATCTCCTCGACGGTCGTCTCCATGGTCAGCGCGGCGCCCAGCTTGTGGACGAAGAGCTCCTGCGGGTTGTGAATCGTTGTGCGTTCGAGCACGTGACCCCCTTTGGTCTCGATCGTTTAGCGTGCGCCTACCCGGCAAGGCTGCGTTCGATGCTTTTGTTGTCAGACCAAGCGATTGAGGTGATCCGCGACATCGTCGCGGACGGCGATCTCGGCCCGGAGTCGGGCCTGCGGATCTCCGGCGCCTCCGACAACGGCGAGACGGCCCTCGATTTCGAGCTCGCGGAGGCCCCGGTCGAGGGCGACGAGGTGCTCCGCGAGGGCGGTGCCGTCGTCTTCCTGGACGAGACGGCCGCGGCGGTCCTCGCGGACAAGACGCTCGACGTGCACGCGCACGGCGACCACTTCCACTTCTCGCTCGACGAGCAAGACGGATCCGCCGCCTAAGCCGATCTACACGATCGGGTTCGGCCGCCGGTCGGCGGAGGCGACGATCGGGCTGCTCCGTGACGCCGGCGTCGAGGTCGTGGTCGACATCCGGCGGCGCCCCGACGGCGGCCTCCTCGGGTACGCGCGGCAGCGCGACCTGCCGTGGATCCTCTCGCTCGTCGGCATCGACTACTGGTACCTCCCGGAGCTCGCGCCGCCGGACGACCTCCTGGCGCGCTACCGCGAGGATCGGGACTGGGATGCCTACGTGCCCGAGTTCACCGAGCGCGTGCTCCGCACGCCGGCGGGCGAGGCCGCGCTACGTGCGATCGTCGAGGATCCGCGCGTGCCTGCGCTCTGGTGCATCGAGCCGACGTCCGAGCGCTGCCACCGGCGGCTCGTGGCCGAGCGGCTGCCCGGCCCGGTCTGCCATCTTTAGGCGATCGTCCAGGTCTCGCCGGAGTGGAGCAGCGCCTCGAGGTCGCCCGCGCCGCGCTTCTCGACCGCGGTCTCGATCTGCTCGGCCATCAGCTCGTCGTAGACCGGGCGCTCGACGTTCCGGAAGATGCCGACCGGCGTGCCGCCGTGGGTGTCCTGCGTCACCCGCGAAAGCGCAAACGCGAGCGACGGGGTCGGATGCACCGCGTCGTGCACGAGCACATCCTGGTCGTCGGCGTCGCACACGTCGATCGAGCCGTCGCGGCGCTGGCGAAGGCCCTTCTCGAGGTCTGCGCCCCAGCGGATCGGCTCGCCGTCCCGCAGCACGATGCGGTTGACCCCTTCCTTGTCGTCGCGCACGAACGCGAACGCGTCGTCGTTGAAGATCGGACAGTTCTGGAAGATCTCGACGAAGGCGCTCCCCTTGTGCGCGGCGGCCGCGCGGAGCACATCGGTCATCCCTGCCTTGTCGGTGTCGATCGCGCGCGCGACGAACGTCGCCTCGGCGCCGATCACGAGCGACAGCGGATTGAACGGCCAGTCGAGCGAGCCCATCGGCGTCGACTTCGTGACCTTGCCGATCTCGCTCGTCGGCGAGTACTGACCCTTCGTCAGGCCGTAGATGCGGTTGTTGAAGAGCAGGATCTTGATGTTCACGTTGCGGCGGAGCGCATGAATCAGGTGGTTGCCGCCGATCGACAGCGCGTCGCCGTCGCCCGTCACGACCCACACCGAGAGATCGGGGCGCGACGAGGCGAGACCCGTCGCGATCGCGGGCGCGCGACCGTGGATCGAGTGCATGCCGTACGTGTTCATGTAGTACGGGAAGCGCGCTGCGCAGCCGATGCCGCTCACGAACACCGTGCGCTCGCGCTCGATGCCGAGCTCCGGCATGAACGACTGCATCGCCGCGAGGATCGCGTAGTCGCCGCAGCCCGGGCACCAGCGC
>Ga0070741_10020093_pt1 | contig 10585 bp, 10 predicted proteins | sample Coa_R1_4_FD_66440 | JGI IMG/M metagenome (GOLD analysis project Ga0070741, IMG submission 66440) | Surface soil microbial communities from Centralia Pennsylvania, which are recovering from an underground coalmine fire - Coalmine... | ecosystem: Environmental > Terrestrial > Soil > Unclassified ... | reverse complement strand
ATAGGTGTTGTCGCGCCACGTGCCGCCGATGTCGAGCGACTTCTCGTAGATCGTGAAGCTCTCGATCCCCGCCCGGCGCAGCTTCACGCCGGCGGCGATCCCCGCGAAACCACTGCCGACGATCGCCACCTCTGGGCTGGTGCTCGCCCACCGACCGCGCCGGTTCATGCCTGCTCCGTCGTCGTCGAACCCGTGCACGTTAGCAGCGATACATTTAGATATCTTCCACGACCGGGGGGCCGGCATGACGACCGAGGGCGCCGTTGCGGACCTGTTCGACGGGATCCACGTGGTCGACGCCGACACGCACCTGACCGAGGCGCGAATCGTTCCTGCACCACCGACGACGAGAGGGTTCGACGCATGACGCGCGCGATCGACGGCCTGGTCAACGTGGACTTCGCCGACCGCGAGATGCCGGACTGGATGGTCCGGGTGAAGGAGGACTACTTCAAGGGCGGCGACTCGTTCTTCGCCAGCCCGGAGCTGAGCCAGCTGCTCGACGACATGGATGCCCACGGCGTCGAGAAGGCCGTCCTCATGACCCAGGTCGGCGCGACCGAGAGCCGGTCGCTCCGCTTCGCCGAGGCCCGTCCCGACCGCTTCGCCCTCGGCGTCGGTGGCTTCAACCTGCTGCGGCCGATGCCGGCGCTGCGCGCGCTCGAGGCGTTCGTCGCCGACCATCCCGTCGCGTACGCGGTCGTCGGCCCGAGCTTCTGGGGCGACGGGATGTACCCGCCGACCGACGCCGTGTACTTCCCGCTCTACACGAAGTGCTGCGAGCTCGACCTGCCACTCTGCATGAACGCGGGGATCCCGGGGCCGCCGCTGCCCGCCGACCCGCAGAACCCCATCTACTATGACCGGGTCTGCTACCGGTTCCCCGAGCTCAAGCTGTGCATGATCCACGGCGCCGAGCCATGGTGGGACATCGCGATCCGAATGATGATCAAGTACCCGAACGTGCGCCTGATGACGTCGGCGTGGTCGCCCAAGTACCTGCCCGAGTCGTTGCTGCACTTCATGCGGACGCGCGGCAAGAACCGCGTCCTGTTCGCCACCGACTACCCGGTCCTGTCGTTCGAGCGCTGCATCGGCGAGGCCCTCGCCCTCGACCTGCCCGACGACGTGCGCGACCGCTGGCTGTACGGCAACGCCAACGACTTCTTCTTCGGAGGTCCGTGACGCTCAGACGCGGTAGCCGCCGTCGACGCTGATCACCTGGCCGGTGATGCCGCCGCCGTCGGCGCCGGCGAGCAGGGTCGCCATGCCGGTCAGCTCCTCCGGCTCGAGGATCCGGCGTTGCAGGCTGTCGGCCTCGGCGCGCGCCCGTTCCTGCTCCGGCGTGCGGCCGGTGCGGCCCGCGATGACGTCGAAGTCGAGCGCGGAGGTGTTCGTCCAGCCAGGGCAGAGGCAGTTCACCGTGATGCCGTGGCGCGCCGTCGCCGCGGCGAGCTGCCGGGTGAACCCAACGAGACCGTGCTTGGCCGTCGTGTAGGCGACTGACGAGGCTGCGTGTTTGGACGCGCCCGAGCCGATGTTGATGATCCGCCCGAACCTTCGATCTCGCATCGCCGGGAGCGCCGCGGTCGACGCCCACCACGCCGAGGTGAGGTTCAGGGTGAGCGTCCGGTGGAAGGCGGCGTCGTCGGCGGCGAACGGGTCGGGGTTGCCACCGGCGTTGCCGCCCACGTTGTTGACGAGGACGTCGACACACCCGAAGCGTTCGAGAGCCGCGTGCACCGGGCGGCGTGCACCGTCGGGGTCGAGCGCGTCGGCGACGACGGCGAGCCCGCGCTCGTCGTCGGTTGCCGCGTCCGCGAGGACGGCCTCGAGATCCGACGCGGTACGAGCCGAGACGACGATCGCCGCGCCTTCGGCGGCGTAGCGCAGCGCGATCGCGCGGCCGATCCCGCGACCGGCCCCCGTGATCACCGCGACGCGACCGTCCAGCGCTCGACGCTCGCTCACGCCGTCCCCGGGATCGCGCCGGCGGGCCAGCCGTCGTTCGGGTCGCGGACGGTCGGGCGGTCCGCGCGCAGGCTCCGCAGGAGCGGGTGACGGAGCATCAAGGACGTGGGCGAGGCCATAGCGAGGTGCATGCGCTGCATGCGTGCGTCGAGCAGTCGAACGAGCTCCTCCTCGCGTTCGGGACCCGCGGTCGCGACGAGGGTGAGGAGCTCGGCCTCCGCCTCGGTGGGGTCGGGCCGGTACCCGAGCACGCGGCTGAGATCCTCGAGGTCGGCGGCGTCGAGCGCGGCGCCGACCTCGTCGACCCGCTTCAGGTGGTTGGCCACCCGGCCGAGCCCGGCGAGCTCGTAGTCGCCGTCGGTCTCGGCCGAGAGGGCGCGCAGGCCGTTCACGAGGTGGCGGAGCGCCGGCGCGTGCCGGCTCGGACGCGCTTCGGGGACGGCGACGGGCGCGAGCCGGTAGCCGCGGATCTCGGCGATGCACTCGAACGCCCATCGGGCGCCGTTCACGTACCACGCCAAGTACGAGAGCCAGTCCGTGCCGCGGAGCGGGTCGGCCAGCGGCGGCCCGGTCGAGAGGACGGAGATCGCGTTGTAGAGCACGGTGTGGTACTCGACGACGTCGTGGTCGATGGCGACGCCAGTGAGCTTCTCGTAGCGGGCCGCGGTGTCTGAGAGCTCGCCGATGTTCTTGATCGTGTCGCGCACGCGAAGGGCGGCGAGGTCCATCATCGGGTCGCCGACGTGCGCATGCTCGAAGTCGATCAGGCCCGTCACCCGGCCACCGTCGAACATGAACTGGAACGCGTCGTACGGGATGAACCGCGCCGCGGCGTGCCGGCCCGGCGGGACGTTGTCGCGCATCCAGCGCCGGAGGAACTCCGCGACCGGGTCGGCCGGCCGGCCTTCCATCAGCCGGTCGTACTGTGCCTCCAGCCTTCGCCAGTAACCCCCGAGCCCGGTCGCGGCGGAGTCGCCGGGGAGCGCGAAGCCCGCGCCGGCGGCGGCCGCGAGTGGGATCGCGTAGATCCGGGCGAGGATCCCGAGATACTCGTCGAGCACCCGCGAGCGCTCCGCGTCGTCGGCGGCGAACGACAGGTCGACGTGGCCGCTGAGCCGGTCCATCACGAGAGCATACGGATCGTCGCACAGCCCGTACGCGTGGGGGACGGGGATCCCGTGCGCTTCGAGGAGGTCGTGCACCGCGACCTCGTCCGCGATCCGGTTCGGCATCACGATGCGCGGCTCGCGCTCTCCGCGGGCGTGGAGCGCGAGCACGTGCCCGTCGAGCTCGACGTCGACGTCCCACGCCGGTCGCCACCGCGCGAGTGGGGTGACCCTGATGACGCGGCCCCCGACCGCGCGCTCGATCCATGCCCCGAGCCGGGCTGCTTCGTCGCTCACAAAACATCTAGATTAATCGCTGGACCGGGGGAGGACCCATGGCGAACGAGCACCGGAACGTCGTGTGGATCACGGGTGCCACGTCGGGGATCGGGGCGGCGCTGGCGCGGAGCTGTCCGTGGCCGGACACCGAGATCGTCAGCGTGTCACGACGCGAGCACCCCGACCTCGAGACGGTGCACTTCGACCTGACCGACATGGCGTCGTGGGACGCGGTCGGCCGGCACCTCATGGAGCGCCTCGCCTCGTTCCGCGGGGAGCGCGCCGTGTTCATTCACAACGCGCTGCACTACTGGGGCCGTGCCTACATGGGCGAGGGCGACCACGCCACCCACGTCGCGGAGCTCGTCGCGAACTGCGTGGCGGCGATCGCGCTCGGCGACTGGTTCCTCCGCGCCGCCGCACCCGCCGTCGACGCCGGTGTCGACGCCGGCCTCGTGCAGATGTCGTCGGCGTCCGCCCGGGTCGTGTACCCGGCGTACGCGATCTACGGCGCGTCGAAGGCCGCGATCGAGCAGTGGGTTCGGTGCGTGCGGGCCGAACGTGACGACCGGGGCAGGGGACCCTGGGTCTCGGCGATCCGGCCCGGCTTCGTCGACACCCCCGCGGCCCGGCGCGAAGCGGAGCTGCCGCCCGACACGCACCCGGGCGTCCCCGGCATCGCCGAGGCCGTGCGCACGGGCAACATGCTCTCCGCCGAGGAGTGCGCGAGCCTCATCTGGAACGCGATCCCCGAGGAGACGAAGGCGAAGCCCGTCCTCCTGTTCGGTGAGCCCGTCGGTGTCACCGCGAGGCAGTAGACCCGCATCCGTTCATTCGGGGAATGCGGCCGAGGGGTGGCCCGAACCTCCGAATGAACCCTACGCGTTCGTGAGTGGTGCGAGCACGGGGGCCGGGTGCCGGCGGTCGACCTGGTCGGGGGAGTAGCCGATCACCGGTTCGTCGGTCCCGAACACCTCGAGCGTGTGGATGAACCGGTGTACGCCCATCGTCTGCGCGCACGTGAAGCCGAGCTCGACGATCTGCGCAGCCGTGAACACCCCGGCGAGCTCGCGGTAGAAGTCGGCGTCGATCGCGTGGTGGTCGGCCGACAAGAGGTCGAGGAACTTCACCGCGAGTCGTTCCTGCTCTGTGAAGCCGCCGCCGTCGGCGTCGAGCAGGCAGGCGACATCCGAATCGGTGATCGAGTCGTGCTTGCGGGACTGCATGCACGGCTGGCATTCGCCGAGCTGCGCGCTGCGGATCCGGATGAGCTCGAGGATGCGGCCACCGAGCAGGGTGCCGTCGCCGAGCAGCCGGCGCTTCATGTGGCTGTCGAGGAGCTGGCGCGTGTTGTACGCGAAGATCTGGAGCGGGATGGGCGTTGCGTACAGCCCGTCCGCACACCCGCTCTCGATGGCCTCGCGGGCGACGGGCGGAAGCTCGTCCATCGGGATGGGCTCGATGATCGGCATGGTCGTGACCTCCGTTCGCCGGCCCCCGCAGCGTAAGCCGTGCCGGCGGTGGGCGCCCACATGCCGTGCTCGACGGTCACGGTCCGCTCGCGATCGTGAGGGTCCAGGTCGAGCTGTAGGTGCCGGCGCGCGCCCGTCCCGGCACGCTGACGACGGCCGTGAGGGTGACATCGGACGGGCCCTTGCCCGTGTTGGCGGCGGCATCGAAGATCGTGACCGCGGTCGGCGGACTCGAGCCGGCCGGGAGCGTGATCGGGTAGCCGATCGAGTTCGTCGGCGTCGAGCAGTTGCCCGCGTGGGCGACCGCCGATCCGGCTGTGATCCGGGTCGCGGTGGTCGGGAGGGTGCGGCCGCTCCCGGCGTCGAACGTGGTCGAAGTCGCGGTCAGGTTCCAACTGTTCGACGTGCCCGTCTCGTCGTCGGTGGTCACCGCGACGTTGACCGTCGTCGTGCGGTCGTACGCGTTGAGGCCGACGGACGGGAACGAGAGCGTCGGGGACGACTCGATCGTGAGCGAGCCACCCGCGCATCCGGTCTTGAACGTGGCGATCACCGCGCCCCAGCTCGTCTGCGGGTTGCTGGTGACGCTCTCGCTGAGTGTCGAGCCCGCCGGAGGGCCGATCTCGTAGTCGGAGTCGTACCCGTTGCCGGGATCGCTCCGCAGGCTCGTCCACCCGCCGCCCGGGGTGAAGCTGCTCAGCCCGGCGCTCGCGTCGAACGCGGTGATCGCGAGTTCGCCGGTGGCGGCGATGTTCCCGCTCGTGGTGACGGTCAGCGTGGTGCTCGAGCCGCCGCTGCTGAACGTCCCCGTCTGGTCGAGCGGGCTCGACGTTGCGATCCCACTCCATTCGCTGAGCTGCGCCACCGAGTTCGCGCCGCTCGAACCGGTGTTGAACACGACCGACGTGATGCCCGCCGGTGCATTCGGGTAGTACCAGAGCTTCAAGGGCCCGTTGCTGCCCCGGCAGACGGTCGTCGCGACCACCCAACCAGCCGGCGCCGTGTAGTTGTCGGACGCGCAGCCCGAGTTCAGGTCCTGGGTGGTGGCGACGAGCAGATGGCCCGCGGTGGTCGCAGACGAGAACGTCGCGGTGATCGACGTGCCCGCCCCGAACGCCTCGGTTCCCTTCTGCACGAGCGCGACAGCCGCCGCCGCCGGCGGTGCGTCACGGATCGCGTGGCCGGACGCGACGACCAGCACGACGGCGGCGACGGCGACCCGAGACCGCCATCCTGGACGCGTGAGCCGCAGGGCGCGCACGCGTTGCCGGCTACTGCGCCGACTCCACGGGAACCTCGGACGGTCCCGACCCTGCCTGCGGGCGGTCGGGGCCCCGCGCCGGCGGCGCGGCGTGGCCACGCCGGCGCCGCGTGACCACGAGCAGGGTGAACCCGAGCAGCACGACGCCGAAGCCGAGCCCGCCGATCAGCGCCAGCGCCCAGACCGGGAGGCCGGCCGAGGCCGCGGTCGCCGAGGTCTCAGAACTCGGGGTCGCGCGCGCAGGCGGGGTCGGGTAGCCGAGCGTGCCGTGCCATGTCGCCTTCAGCCCGTTGCCGTAGCTCAGCACGACCTCGGTCTCGTGTTCGCCACGTGCGACGCCGTCGATCGGGAGCGGGATGAGGGCCTCGTCGCCCGCCAGCACGGTGTTCGCGCGCACGCCGAACGAGAGGACCCGGTTGCCGACGTGGACCCGAGCGCCGCCGATCGGGTGTTCCCACGTGTTGCCCAGGTTGCGGACCGGGATGCCGAGGATGGGCGTGCCGCTGCTGACGTCGAGGGTGACGGTCGGAATCACGATCTTCGGCGACAACGGTCCGGGGACCGTCACCGCGACGCCGACGGCGACGTGCGCCGCGACCGCGACCCCGACCTGGCCGTCGCCCGAGACGCGAGGCGAGGGTGGGGGCGCTGCCGGCTCGACCAGCACTCCGGCGAGGTACTCGCCGCTCGGTGCGTCCGCGGGGACCGTCACGACGAAGCCGACGTCGACACGGGCGCCTGCCGGCACGGTGACCGTGGTCGGCAGCCCGGTGAGCCAGCAGCTCGTCTCGACGCACTGCCCGTCGGGCACGGGGTACGTGTCGCCCGAGTTCGTCGCGGTCTGCCCGTAGGCGGCGTGCAACGTCACGGCACACGGGTACGGCTGCGGGTTGGCGACCAGGACGGCCTTCGCGATCTGCTCGCCCGGCTGCAGCGTCAGGCGGAAGTAGCTCGCGTTGGCCTCGTCGGCGGCGAGCCGGGGACCGGCGTGCACCGCCTGGCATCCGGTCGGGCCGGCCGCGTGCGCCGGCGGCTCCGCGCGCTGCGCGGGGGCGGCGACCGCGCCCGGCGCCGGCAGCGCGAGCGCGCCCGCGAACGCGAGGGCGGCGCCCGCAGCCGTCACCTTCCACCAGGCTCTCGGTCTGTCCATCGTCGCCGGCCTCCCTGTGCGCGATGACGAAGCGCCCCCCGAACCCCGTCTACGGGCCCGAGTTGACGGCGAGGTTGATCGTCGTGCCCGTCGTGCCGGGCGCGGTGCTGCCCTTGATCCCGAGGTTGAAGAAGCCGGTCGGGGTCGTGCCCGTGCAGCCGGTCGCCGCCGCCGAGCCGGAGGCGAAGCAGACCGCGCCGACGCCGGTGGCGGCGGCGGCGGAGTACAGGTCGACCTGATGGGTCGCGTCGGACCCACCGAGCGTCACCGCGTAGGCGGGGCAGCTCGAGAACCCGATCCCGGCGTGCGAGCACGACGAGGCGGCGGTCGCGGGTGTGCACGTGCTCGCGTAGTCGCAGACGTTGCCGGGCGTCGTGGCCGAGAACGGATCAGTCGAAACCGGCGATGCCTGCGAGTCGCCCATCGAGGCGCTCCCCGCGCCGTTGAAGTGGAACACCGAGCCCGACGGGAGCGTGTTGGCGGAGAGGTACTCGCTGACGGCCCAGCCCGATCCGGAGCCGGTCCCGTCGAGCACGAGCAGCTTCGGGGCCGTGCCGCCGCTGCAATCCGTACCCGACCCGGATGCGATGCACCCGGTGAGCGTGGTTGCCGAGCCGCTGGCCCACTGGTCGTAGCCGGTGCCGACGAAGCTCCAGTACAGGTTCGGCGACGCCTCGAGCGTGAGCGTACCGGCCGTGACCGTGACGCTCGCGGAGACGGTGCAGCTCGCGGCGCCGGTCGACGTCGAACACGGCGCCGCCGAGGCGGGAGCCGCGGCGATCGGGACGGCGGCGAGTGCGCCGCCCATCAGGGCGCCGAGCAGGAGAACCGCCCGGCGGGGTATCCGTCGTCGGGGCCGCGCTCGCCGCGCGAGGGGCCCCTGACTCGTCGTCCGTGACACGGATCGCTCCTCTGTCGAGTCGTGGCCCTCTCTCCCCACCTATCGATCGGGACGATGCCGACCTGAGCAATCCTGAGCGATCCTGCGGGCTCCCAGGGATGTGCCCGGGTGGTCGCGGACGAGGCGTGTGCCCGATTCGTGACGGCGCGTGCGTCGCGCGACGATCCCCCCGATGGACGGCTCCGGGCGCCCGGCCCGCGGGCCGGGAGCGGAGCGCCGTGACCGACTTGGGCAGGAGCACGATCATCGCCGAGCTCGGCTTGCACACGGCCGCCGACGGCCCGGTGGTGCGCGGCCGAGTGGCGATCGTCCCCGAGGTGTGCGCGCCCGGCACCACCATGGTGCGCACCTCGGTGCTCGCGACCTGGGCCGACATCGTGACCGGCTTCGTCGCCGGTCAGACCGTCAACCCGCGTGTCCCGCTCACGCTCGACCTCGAGGTCCAGCTGCAGTCGGGCGCGCACGCGGGTGACCGCGTCGTCGTCGACGCCACCGCGGTCAAGGTCGGTCGCACCGTCATCGTCTGCGAGGCGAGGTTCGTCGACGAGCTCGCCGGCACTCCGGTCGCGGTCGCGCACGCCTCGTTCATCGCCTCTCCCGACCCGGACCACGTGTTCGCCGGCGGTTTTCCCGGCCCGACGATGCTGGGCGGCCGGCTGACGGTGCCGCTGGCGGAGCGCATCGGTGCCCGGACCATCGCGCCCGGCTGCGTCGAGGTGCCGCACCGGCCCGACGGGCTCAACGCGTCGGGTGGCATCCAAGGCGGGCTCGTCGCGTTCGCCGCCGAGGAGGCTGTGCTGTCACTCGCCGCCGACGCGTCGGTGCTGGAAGCGCTCAACGTACGGTACCTGCGCCAGTTCTCGGTCGGGCCGGCGCAGGCCGTCGCCGAACGTCACGACGGCATGGCGATCGTCCACCTCACCGACGCCGGTGCCGGACGGCTGTGCGCCATCGCCAGCGCGCGGCTCGGCCGCGCGTCGCGCCCTGATCAGCAGACGTAGTCCTCCCCGGTCGCGCCGGACGGTGACGTCCGCGATGTTCACGCCCGGTCTGGCACCGTCGGTGCGGGGGTACTGGCCGCGGCCCCGATGGCGTCCGCCGGGAGCGCGTCAGGTCGGTGGGTCGGGCAGGTCGTCGAGACCGAACACGCGGATCGCGTTGCCGCGCACGATCTTGTGCACCACCTCGCGGTCGAGTCCGGAGAGGATCTCCGCGGCGACCGCGCGACTCTCCGGCCAGGTCGAGTCGGAGTGCGGGTAGTCGACCTCGAACATCACGTTGTCGACGCCGCACGAGTCGAGGGACGCGATCCCGTGACGGTCGCGGAAGAAGCACCCGTAGACCTGCCGGTAGTAGTAGGTCGACGGGGGTTCGGCGATCTCGCCGCCGGTCGCCACCCACGCCCGGTGCTGGTGCCACACGTCGTCGGCCCGCTCGAGGAGGTACGGGATCCACCCGATCTGGCTCTCGGCGTAGAGGAGGCGCAGGCCGGGGAACTGCGCCAGCTTCCCCGAGAAGAGCCAGTCGGCGAGCGAGTTCATGCAGTTGCCGTAGCCGATGGTCACGGCGACGCCGAGCGGCGCGTCCGCCGACGTCGAGGGCATCTTGGTCGCCGAGCCGATATGGAGGCAGAGCACAGTGCCGCTCGCTTCGCAGGCCGCGAAGAACCCGTCCCACTCGCCGCTGTGGATGCTCGGCAGGCCGAGGTACGCGGGGATCTCCGAGAAGCACACGGCCCGCACGCCACGCGCCGCATTGCGCTCGACCTCGGCAGTCGCGAGCGCGGGGTCCCACAACGGGACGATGCAGAGCGGGACGAGTCGCCCGGCCCCGGGACCGCACCACTCCTCGACCATCCAGTCGTTGTACGCGCGGACGCACAGCAACGCGAGCTCACGGTCGCTCGCCTCGAGGAAGGTCTGGCCGCAGAAACGGGGGAAGTTGGGGAACGAGAGGGAGGCCTGGGTCCAGTTCTCGTCCATGTCGCGGAGCCGCGCGACCGGGTCGTAGCAGCCGGGGCGCACGTCGTCGTAGGTGGTGGCGGTCATCGTCATCTCGTCACGTGGCCGTCCGGAGGCGGTCACGGCCCGTTTGAGCGACTGGAACAGCTCCTCGTAGACCCAGTAGTCGACGAGGGGCCCGTCGGTCCCGGGCCGCTCGACGTAGCGCGCACCCGCGAGCGCGAGCTCGCCGGCGGGCAGCCGTTCGACGTGCGGCCCCCGGTCGCGCAGGCGCGCGGGCAGCCGCGACGTCCAGAGGTCGGGCGGCTCGATCACGTGATCGTCGACGCTCACGATCCACGGCACGTCGACAGCCGCCACGGCGTCGATCGTCTCGACCGCCATCGGGTCTCCCTTCGCCAGCTCGGGGCGCCGTCCCCGCGTCGACGCCTCTCCCCGAAAAATCTAGAGCTATTGCTACCCTGACGGCGTGCCCGACGCCCTC
>Ga0070741_10020092_pt1 | contig 10586 bp, 11 predicted proteins | sample Coa_R1_4_FD_66440 | JGI IMG/M metagenome (GOLD analysis project Ga0070741, IMG submission 66440) | Surface soil microbial communities from Centralia Pennsylvania, which are recovering from an underground coalmine fire - Coalmine... | ecosystem: Environmental > Terrestrial > Soil > Unclassified ... | reverse complement strand
TTGGTCGGGGAGACAGGATTTGAACCTGCGACCCCCTGGTCCCGAACCAGGTGCTCTACCAGGCTGAGCCACTCCCCGAAAAGCTGTTCCCCCGCGAAGGGGCGGGAGGAAGTAACAGGAAGGCCGAGGCCCGTCAATCCCGCGAGGCCGCCCGTCCGCCTGCTTGCCGCGGAACCGGTGCCGGAGCATCCTGCGCCGCCGTGACGGTGCTGGCGCTCTCGCAGTACCTCTCGTTCCATGCGCGCGGCGACGCGGCATTCGCCTGGCACGGGCTGACCGGCGACGTCGCGGAGATGAGCCGCGACGTGCTCGGGCTCCTGCTCTCGTTCGATCCGCCCCGCGACGACGGGCAGCCTGCGCCGCTGGAGTTTTCCCCGGAGCAGGCGCAGGAGTTCACCGGTATCCTCCGCTCGCGCCGTTTCCTCGTGCAGACCAGCGGGCAGCGGCGGCCCGACGAGATGTCGCCGTTGCTCGCTGGATTTCCCCGCGTGCCCCGCGGCGTGGTCTTCCAGCGCGGCAGCGACGACGCGGTCACGCTCTACACTCGCGCCGGCAAGGCGATGCCGCTCGACGCGGTCACCGCGCGCCTCTTCTTGCGATGCGATGGGGAGAGATCGCTGGGACAGGTGCTCGGGGGTGCGGGTCCGCAGGCGCTCGATGGATTGCTGCGGCTGGCGCGCGCCGACGTCGCCGCGCTGAAGATCCTTGCCAGGCCGGTTTCCCAGGGCGGAATCCAGCTCAATCCCGCGGCCGAATCGACCATGCCGTATCCCGAGATCCCGGATGCGCGCCTCTATGTCACCGGAGGTCCCGCGCCGGAGCAGACCATCGGGGACGAGCCGACGTTCGCCTCGCTCTTTGCCGACCCGCATCCGAGCCTCGGCGGCAGGACCTACTCACAGGCGATGGTGGCGGAGCTGCGGCGAAGGGGAGCGTTCGCCGGAGCGCCGCCCTTCCGCGTCCTCTCGCTCGGCCTCGACCTCGAGATTCCCGAGGCGCGGGTGGAGACGAACGTCGCGCAGGTGCACCAGCCGGAGTACCGTGCGGTGGTCGTCAACGAAGTCGGCGCGCAGCTCGGCTTTTCCGATGGACACCAGAGCGGTCTCCTTCGACTCGTTTCGGATGCGGCGATCGCCCTGGCGCCCGGCGGGGTATTAATCGTCGCCGACTGCGGCGATCCCAAGGCCGACGCGACGCCGCAGAGCGTTGGCTTCTCGGAGCTGCAGACGCAGGCGACGCGAAGCGGCCTCGCGGGCCGCGTCGTTCCGCTCTCCGAGGTGCTCAACCTGGACCTCAATCCGCAAGCGCTCTCGACGACCCGCGCTTCGTTTCCCGCGCTCCAGGCGCTCTTCGCGAGCCACGGCATGTCCCTCACGCGCCGCGCGTGGCTGCGCAGCGAGATCGAGAAGCTCGCGGAGGGCAAGCTGGACCTCGGCAGCGTGCACGGGCTGCAATGGGCGCCCCTCTCCGAGCGCGCGCTCGGCCTCTCTCCGAAACAGTTCTGGGCGCTGGTGGCGGTGAAGCCGCAGCGCACGGTCCATTAGCGCGCCCAGGGCACGAAGCTTGGGCCGCGGTCGTGCCGGTACTTCTCAGGCATCACGAACAGGGGCGAGCTGATGATGTGGTCCGCGGAACTGCGGTTGCAGGCGATCGCCACGTCATAGAGCACCGCCAGCCGGAGCAGCGCTTTCACGTCGACGTCGTGCGGCTGCGGCGTGAGCGGGTCCCAGAAGAAGAACACCGCATCGATCCGGCCCTCGGCGATCAGCCCGCCGAGTTGCGCGTCGCCACCCATCGGACCGGAAAGCAGCAGCTGGATCGGACCCTCCACCGCGGACTGCAGGGTGAGACCGGTGGTCCGCGTCGCGTAGATCGTGCATCGGGAGAGCGTGCCGCGGTTGAACAGCGCCCACTCCACCATCTCCTCCTTCCGCCGGTCATGCGCGACCAGCGCGACGATGGGGCGGGGAGACTCCGGCCTCGGCAATGGTGTCACTTTGTCCGTCATGCCGCACAGCGTTACACGCCCATGTCACGGCGGCATCACTGAATACCGCGCTGCGTCACGAAGTGCACGGATTGCCTGGGCATAGTCCGGCTGCCCGAACACCGCGGTGCCGGCCACCAGCACGGTCGCCCCCGCGCTGACCACCGCCCGGGTCGTCTGCGGGGCGATTCCCCCGTCCACCTCGATCTTCGTCTTCAGCCCTCGCCGCTGCACCCAGGTGGCGAGCTTCTCGATCTTCGGCAGGCAACCTTCGATGAACTCCTGCCCGCCGAAGCCGGGGTTCACCGTCATCACCAGCACCAGATCGATGGAATCGAGCACGTACTCCAGGTGGTCGGGCGGGGTGTGCGGGTTCAGCGACACGCCCGCGGTCGCACCGGTCGCCTTGATCTGCTGCAGCGTCCGATGCAGGTGCGGCGAGACCTCGACGTGGACGGTGATGTTCGCCGCGCCCGCCTTGGCGAACGCCTCTACGTACTTCTCGGGCTCGACGATCATCAGATGGCAGTCGAGCGGCGTCTTCGCGTGCCGCTTCATCGCCGCCACCACCGGCGGTCCCCAGGTGAGATTCGGCACGAACCGCCCGTCCATCACGTCGACGTGGATCCAGTCGGCGCCTGCCTTCTCCACCGCGCGGATCTCCTCGCCGATGCGGGACAGGTCGCAGGAGAGCAAAGACGGCGCGATCAGCACGTCGGTCATGCGGTTCTCCTCAGGCGCGCGGCGAAGAATCCGTCGGTGCCGGTGCGGTGGGGAAGCGTGCGGAGGAAGTCGCGATCGAGGCAGTCCGCCGGGAAATCCGGCGGAGGCGCGGCCACGCGGAATTGCGGAAACGCCGCGAGGAAACGCTGCACCTGCTCGTCGCATTCCTCCGGTGTCAGCGTGCAGAGCGCGTACACCAAGAGTCCGCCGGGGCGGACATACCGCTGGACGGAGGCGAGCAGCCGCGCCTGCAGCTGCGCGAGGCGGTCGACGTCGTCCGGCGTGCGGCGCAGCTTCACCTCGGGATGCCGGCGCAAGGTCCCAAGGCCGGAGCAGGGCGCATCGAGCAGCACCAGATCGAAGCCGTCGAGCGGCGCGTCGGGGATGGGCAGCAGCGCGTCGGCGGCTCGCGCCTGCAGATTCTCCAGCCCGAGGCGGCGAGCCGCCTCCGCGATCGCGCTCGCCTTGCGGGCGTGGAGATCGACGGCGAGCACGGAGCCGCGGTCGGCGAGCTCCGCGAGATGGCATGCCTTCCCGCCGGGCGCCGCGCAGGCATCGAGCACGCGGGCCGCGCGGTCGGGCGCTGCGAAGAGCGAGACGAGCTGCGCCGCCTCGTCCTGCGCCTGGAACAAGCCCTGCTCGTATCCCTCGATGTCGAGAGCAGGCGGCGCTCCCGCCGCGAGGATCAGGGCATCCGGACTGTAGCGGCCGCGTGCGGATTCGATCCCCGCCTTCTGCAGCGCCTCCTGCGCGAGCGCCACCGTCGCCTTGCGCCGCGCGACCCGCACGCTTGCGGGCGCCTGTTGCTGGTTGGCCGCGCAGAGCTGCTCGGTCTCCTGCGGTCCGAGCCAGCGCGACCAGCGCTCGACCAGCCAGCGCGGATGCGCGGTGAGCGCGGCGATGTGACCGACCGGATCCACCTCGCGCGAGGGCGGCGCCGGCGGCGCGCGCGTCTCCGACAATCGGCGCAAGACCGCGTTGACGAAGCCGGTGGCCCGCGACGCCTTCAGCTCCTTCGCCAGCTCCACGGCTTCGTTCACCGCGGCGCGGGCGGGCACCTTCTCGTGGTGCAGCAGCTCGAAGGCGCCCAGGCGCAGCGCCACCCGCACGGGCTCGTCGAGATCGACCAGCGCGCGGTCGCTGTGCGCCGAAAGCGCCCGGTCGAGCTGCAACTGCCAGCGCAGCACGCCGTAGCTCAATTCCGTCGCCAGGGCCGCCTCCCGGGGCTCCAGCACCCCCGCCTGCCGGAGCGCGGAATCGAGCGCCAGATTGGCGAAAGCGCCGCCCTGCGCGACGCGCAGGAGCACTTCGGCCGCGATGCGCCGGGCCGGCGTCGCCATGGGCGGGCTTCTATCACGGAGCCCTTTCCGGGATTTTGCCTTGATCCCGATGCCATCACCCCGCTACTGTGCACCCCCTATGCGGACCCTTTCCCGGAGCCGGCTTTGGAGGCGCACCAGCCTCCGTCGAACTTCCCGGTGATCTGCTGACGCCTTTCGGCGTCTTCTGCCTCCTCGACCAGGAACAGCGCCGCGACGCCTTCCTCTTCGAGGGAGCGCTCGGGCGGTACAGCTACGTCGGCGTCGGCACGGACGACGCGCGCCTTTCGCTGCGCGCCGACGCGCAGCCCCTGGAGACGCTGCGGCGTGCGCTGGAGGCGGTGCGCACCGAGCGCGTCGAGGGCCTCCCGCCCTTCACCGGCGGTTACGTCGGGTCGCTCGGGTGGGCCAGCGCCGCGTGGAGCGAAAGGCTGCCGCAGCGCCTCGGTCCCGATCCGCTCTTTCCCGAGGCCGACCTGCTGCTCGTGCGCGAGGTGATCGCGTTCGATCACCGGCAAGGCCGCACCTGGGCGGTGGCCATCGGTCCGGACGCCCAGCGGCGGGCGGATGCGCTGGCGAAGCGTGTCCTGGAAGGATTCGCGTTGGGGCAATTCCCCGACGCGCTGCGCACGCCCGCGGCACAGTCGCTCGGCGCGCGGCTGTTCGGCGACCGCCGCAACGGCGCGCAGTTCCTCAAGGGTGGGCTGCCGGAGCCGGTGCCGGTCGCGGGCGGCGAGAAGCAGTTCAAGGCGGCCGTGCGGCGCGCGCTCGAATACATCCGCGCAGGCGACATCTTCCAGGTGGTGCTCTCGCAGCGCTTCGAGCTGCCGGACTGCGACGGCTTCTCGCTCTACCGGACGCTGCGTGCCGCCAGCCCGGCGCCGTACCACTTCTATCTGCGGCTCGGCGGGCGCGAGCTCTTCGGCGCCTCGCCCGAGCTGCTGGTCGAGGTGGAGGACAGCAAGATGACCGTCCGCCCCATCGCCGGCACGCGCCGGCGCGGGCTGACGCAGGACGAGGACCTGCGCCTCGAGCAGGAGCTGCGCGCGGACCCGAAGGAATGCGCGGAGCACACCATGCTCGTCGATCTCGGCCGCAACGACGTCGGGCGCGTCTCGCGCGTCGGCTCGGTGAAGGTGGAGCGGCTGATGGAGACGGAGCGCTTCAGCCACGTGATGCATCTGACGAGCGAAGTGAGCGGCGTGCTCAGGCCCGGGCTCTCGGCGGTGGACGCGTTCGCGGCGGCCTTTCCGGCAGGAACGCTGTCGGGCGCCCCGAAGATCCGCGCGCTGCAGATCATCGACGAGCTGGAGGGCGTGCAGCGCGGACCGTACGGCGGGGCGGTGGGATGGTTCTCGGGCGCGGGCGACGTGCAGCTGGCGATCGCCATCCGCACGCTCTTCCGCAGCAAGGGCCGGCTCTTCGCGCAGGCAGGCGCCGGGATCGTCGCGGACAGCGATCCCGCGGCGGAGTGGCGCGAGGTGCTCGCGAAGGTGCGCGCGTCGGTGGGGGCGGCTTACGGCGCGGTGGCGGGAAAGGCGGTCGCATGAAGCCGCGCGTGCTGGTGATCGACAACTACGATTCCTTCACCTTCAACCTCGTCCAGCGCCTCGGCGAGCTCGGTGCGCGGGTCGAGGTGCTGCGCAACGACGCAGAGAACGCGGAGGAGATCCTGGCCCGGCGTCCGGAACGGCTCGTCCTTTCCCCGGGACCGTGCACGCCGAATGAGGCTGGCGTCTGCCTGGAGCTGATCGCCAGGGCCTGCGGGCTGAACGGCTTCGCCCGTCCGGAACGCGCCATTCCCATCCTCGGCGTCTGCCTGGGACACCAGAGCATCGGGCAAGCCTTCGGGGGCAAGGTGGTGCGGGCGCGGGCGCCGGTCCACGGAAAGGCGGAGGAGATCGTCCACGACGGCAGCGGGCTCTTCCGGGGCGCGCCCAAGCCACTGCGCGGTGGGCGCTATCATTCGCTCGTGGTCGACCGCCGGACGCTGCCCCGCGAGCTCGAGATCTCCGCGCGAACGCGCGATGGCATCGTCATGGGCCTGCGCCATCGCAAGCTGCCGGTGTTCGGAGTGCAGTTCCACCCCGAGTCGATCCTCACTCCTGACGGGCAGACGCTGCTCCGCAATTTCCTCGAGGTGTAGCCCATGCCGCTGCGCGAGCACATCAGGCTGGCGGTCGAGGGCGTCCATCTCTCTCGCGAGCAGTCCGCCGCGGCGCTGGACTCGATGCTCGAGGGCAGCGCGCCGGTGGCGCAGATGGCGGCGCTCCTCGTCGCGCTGCGGATCAAGGGCGAGACGCCCGACGAGATCGCCGGCGCGGCGCAGGCGCTGCGCTCGCGTGCGGCGCGGGTGGAGGTGTCCCCCGAGCGGCTGGTGGACACCTGCGGCACCGGCGGCGATGGCTCCCACACGTTCAACATCTCCACGACCGCGGCCTTCGTCGCCGCGGCTGGCGGCGCACGCGTCGCCAAGCACGGGAACCGCGCGGTCTCCTCGAAGTGCGGCAGCGCCGACGTGCTCACCGCGCTGGGAGTGGAGGTGGAGCTCTCGCCGGAGGCGGTGGGCGTCTGCATCGACGATTGCGGGATCGGGTTCCTCTTCGCGCCGCGCCATCACGCGGCCATGCGGCACGTCGCCCCGGTGCGCAAGGAGCTGGGGCTGCGGACGCTGTTCAACCTGCTCGGGCCTCTGGCGAATCCTGCGGGGGCGCGGCGCCAGCTCCTCGGAGTGTATTCGGCGCAGCTCGTCCCGGTGCTGGCGCGGACGCTCGCGGAGCTGGGTTGCGATCGCGCCTTCGTGGTGCACGGGCACGGCGGGCTGGACGAGATCTCCACCGAGGGGACCACCGTGGTCTGCGAGGTGCGCGACGGCGCGGTCCGGCAGTTCGAGCTCGCGCCCGAGGATGCCGGCGTGCAGCGGGCGCCGCTCGACGGGCTCCGCGGTGGCGATGCGCAGCAGAACGCGGAGATGCTCCGCGGCGTGCTGCGCGGCGACAGAGGTCCGCGTCGCGCGGCGATCCTGCTCAATGCCGGCGCGGCGCTGGCGGCGGCCGGCGTCTGCGACAGCATCAAGGACGGGGTGCGTCTCGCGGAGAAGGCCATCGACAGCGGCGCGGCGCTGGATCGGCTGGAGCGCCTGGTGAAGATGTCGCAGGCGCGGAAGGCGGCGGCTCCGTGAGCCATCTCGCGAGGCTGGTGGCGCAGGCGGTGGCGGACGCTCGCGAGCGGGAGAAGACGCCGCTGCCCGGACGGGCGCCGCCCGTGCGGCCCTTTCCGCGCAGCGGCGTGATCGCCGAGGTGAAGCGCGCGAGTCCGTCGAAGGGCGCGATCAATCCCGGACTCGACCCTGCGCGGCTGTCGCGGGCGTACGAGCAGGGCGGAGCGGCGGCGATCTCGGTGCTGACGGACCGCGCGCACTTCGGCGGCTCGCTGGACGATCTGCGGGCGGCCCGCGGCGCGGTCGGGTTGCCGGTGCTGCGCAAGGACTTCATCGTCACCGAGTTCCAGGTCCGCGAGGCGCGCGCTCACGGTGCGGACGCGATCCTCCTCATCGCCGCCGCGGCGCCCGACTTGCGCGGGCTGCGCCAGCTCGCGCGCCAGCTGGGGATGGCCGTGCTCTTCGAGGTGCACGAGGAGAGCGAGCTGGATGCGGCGCGGGCCTGCGAGCCCGATCTCCTGGGCGTGAACGCGCGGAATCTGAAGACGCTGGAGGTGGACTCCGGCACGTTCGCGCGCATCGCGCCGCTCGCCAGGGACATCGCGCCGCTGGTGGCGGAGAGCGGCGTGCGCTCCGCGGAAGACGTCCGGCGGTATCGCACGCTCGGCGCGGCCCTGGTGCTGGTCGGCGAGGCGCTGTCCGGGGCGGCCGATCCCGAGAGCGCCGTCCGCGCGCTGGCGGGCGCATGAAGATCAAGCTCTGCGGGGTGCGGACCGTGGCGGACGCGCTTCTCTGCGCCGAAGAGGGGGGCGACGAGATCGGCGTCATCTTCGCCGCCTCGAGCCGGCGGCGGGTCAGCGTCGAAGAGGCGAAAGCGATTCGCGACGCGCTGCCCGCGCACGTGCCTCTGGTCGGCGTGTTCCTCAACGCGCCGCTCGAGGAGGTGGAGCGCGTCGCGCGCGCGGTCGGACTGCAGGCGGCGCAGCTTCACGGCGCGTGGCCCGCGGTGCAGGGGAGGCTGCCCCTGTACGCGGCGCTGCAGGTGGTCGCGGAAGAATCGATCGAGCCCAGGCCGGGCGCCGCGCGCGTGCTCCTCGACGGCCCGGCCGGGGGGTCCGGGAAGAACTTCGCCTGGACGCTCGCGGCCAAGGCGCGCGCGCTCCATCCCGGCGAGCTGTTCGTCGGCGGCGGGCTCACGGCCGAGAACGTCGCGCAGGCGATCGCTGCGGCGCGGCCGTCGGGAGTGGACGTGGCGTCGGGGATCGAGGGCAGCAACGGCTTCAAGGATCGCGATCGCGTGCGCGCGTTCGTGCGCGCTGCGCGGAGGGCTGCGAGATGAAAGAGATGCTGCCGATCTTCGGGGAACCCACGCTGGCGCCGCCGGATGCCCGCGGGCGATTCGGCGCCTACGGGGGCCGCTTCGTTCCCGAGACGCTGATTCCGGCGCTCGACGATCTGGAGCGGGCGTGGACGGCGGCGCGGGAGGATGCCGGCTACCGGGCGGAGTTGTCGCTGCTCCTCGAGACCTATGCCGGGCGGCCGACGCCGCTGTTCCGCGCCGACCGGCTGGCGCACGCGCTGGGGCTCTCGGCGCGCATCTATCTCAAGCGCGAGGACCTCCTCCACACGGGAGCGCACAAGCTGAACAACACGCTCGGGCAGGCGCTGCTCGCGCGGCGGATGGGAAAGAAGCGGGTGATCGCGGAGACGGGAGCCGGACAGCACGGAGTGGCCACCGCGACGGTCTGCGCGCTGCTCGGGCTGGAGTGCATCGTCTACATGGGCGCGGAGGACGTGCGCCGGCAGGCGCCCAACGTGGACCGGATGAAGCTGCTCGGCGCCGAGGTGCGCAGCGTCGAGGCGGGGTCGCGGACGCTGAAGGACGCGATGAACGAGGCGATCCGCGACTGGGTCACGAACGTGCGCACGACGTATTACTGCCTGGGCAGCGCGGCGGGACCGCACCCGTATCCGGTGCTGGTGCGCGAGCTGCAGAAGATCATCGGCGAGGAGATCGCCGATCAGATCGTCCGGGTCGAAGGGCGGCTTCCCGACGCGGTGGTGGCCTGCGTCGGCGGGGGCTCGAACGCGATCGGCGCGCTGCACCGGTTCGTGCGCGAGCCTTCCGTCGCGCTGTACGGGGTGGAGGCGGGGGGGCACGGGCTGGAGAGCGGAAAGCATGGCGCGTCGCTGGCGAAGGGACGCCCCGGAGTGCTCCATGGGTCGCGCTCCTACGTGCTGCAGACGGAGGACGGGCAGATCGCGGAGGCGCACTCGATCAGCGCCGGCCTCGACTATCCCGGCGTCGGGCCCGAGCTCTCGCACCTGCGCGACCAGGGGCGCTTGAAGGTGCTCTCGGCCACCGATACGCAGGCGCTGCAGGCGTTCCAGACGCTGGCGCGGAGCGAAGGAATCCTCTGCGCGCTCGAATCCGCGCACGCGGTCGCGGCGCTGCCTTCGGTGAGCGGCGGTTTGATCGTGGTGAATCTCTCGGGGCGCGGCGACAAGGACCTGGCGACCATCCTCGAGGCGCTGAAATGAGCCGCCTCTCCGACGCATTCGCGAAGGCACGCGCCGACGGGCGCACCGCCCTGGTGTGCTACGCGATGGGCGGCGATGGCGACACGGCGGCATTGCTGCAGGCCATCGACGCGGCTGGCGCGGACGTGATCGAGCTGGGGTTGCCTTTCTCGGACCCGATCGCCGACGGCCCGGTGCTGCAGGCCGCGGCCACGCGGGCCATCGCCGCGAGGACCACCGTGCGCGACCTCCTGGCGATGGTCTCGCGGCTGCGGCTGCGCGCGCCCACGGTGGTGATGGGCTACATGAACCCGATCGAGTCGATGGGCTCCCGCGCATTCGCCCGCGGGCTGCGCGAGGCGGGATTGTGCGGCGCCATCGTTCCCGATCTGCCGCTCGAAGAAGCAGGCCCGCTGCGCGAGGATCTCGCGTCCGAAGGTCTGGATCTCGTTCCACTGATCGCTCCCACGACCTCGGCCAACCGCGCGGCGCGCATCGCCCGCGCCGCCCGCGGATTCGTCTATTATGTCAGCGTCACCGGCGTGACCGGAGTTCGCGCGGCGCTGCCCGAAGACCTCGAAGCTCGGCTCGCCGAGCTCCGCTCCATCTCTCCCGCCCCGGTCGCTGTCGGTTTCGGCATCTCCCGCCCCGACCAGGCCGCCGCCCTGAAGGGCAAAGCCGACGGCGTCGTCGTCGGCACCGCCCTCGTCGCCCTCCACCACGACCAGGGCATCGAAGCCACCGCCACCCTGGTCCGCTCCCTCCGCTCCGCCCTCTAATTAGACTCGATGAAGTGGCTGGCTCCTCCACGTTGAACGAGCGACCGGTTTACGGTCGCTGTTTACGAGCCGCGCTCAAGGCGCAAACGGAAGGAACC
>Ga0070741_10020091_pt1 | contig 10586 bp, 10 predicted proteins | sample Coa_R1_4_FD_66440 | JGI IMG/M metagenome (GOLD analysis project Ga0070741, IMG submission 66440) | Surface soil microbial communities from Centralia Pennsylvania, which are recovering from an underground coalmine fire - Coalmine... | ecosystem: Environmental > Terrestrial > Soil > Unclassified ... | reverse complement strand
AAGCCCCGTGGGTTCAAATCCCACTCCCTCCGCGACGGCGGAGTCCCGAAGCGTGAGGTCAGGCCGTCCGCTGCCGGTGCTTCGGCGGAGCCGGCCGCGCCGGGCGCTGGTTGCCGGGGGCGGGGAGGTCGTCCTCCAGGCGCAGCGCCAAGCCGAAACCGCCGGCGGTCATCACCAGCGCCCCGATGACGGGGACGAGCAGGAGGAGCGTCGCTCCCAGCACCAGCATCCCGATGCTCACCCGAGCCATGGTCTCCGCCTCCGTGATCGACCCTGTGCTCCGGGGGTACCCGGCGCCTCAGAGCGACAAACGGAGGCGGAAGGCCGTGTTCAGCTCGCGAGGAACTCCTGCACCATTTGCGGCACGACGTCGAAGCGTTCCAATTGCGGCACGTGGGCGGCGTTGGGCAGCACCTCGGCCCGGCACTTGGCGATGAGCCGGGCGAAGTCTCCGGCGTACTCCGGCGAGATGATGCCGTCCTGCTCGCCCCAGATCACCAGGCTGTCGGCGGTGATGCGGTGGATCCGCTTGCGCAGCCCCCGGTCGGGGATGGGCCACCACCACTTGGCCGCCACCCCCATGGCCCAGGTGACCCCGATGATGGCCTCCCCCAGAGCTTCCGGGTCCTCGGGGAGGGTGAGGGCGGCGGTGGCCACCGGGCCGGTCGGATCGGCGAAGGCCGCCGCCCCCAACTCCGGCAGGCTGAGGACGTTGGGGTTCGTCCAGGACCGCCCGTCCGTCCAGAGCCCGATGGGGCAGAGCAGCACGAGCTTCGCCACCCGGGACGGCTCGTTGGCGGCCAGCTCGGCCCCGAGCATCCCGCCGAAGGAGTGGCCGACGACGGCGACGGGCTCGCCGCCGAGGCCGAGGGCGTCGAGGATCTCGGAGTAGCACAGCGTCAGGTCCCAGACGTCGTCGATGGCCTTGTGGGCGTCGGGGTCCCCGGGGACGGTCCCGGGCAGGTGGGGGGCGTAGACCGTGTGGTGGGCGGTGAGGGACTCGAGGAACGGGTCCCACTGGAGGCCCATGATCGCATGGAGGTAGAGCAGCGGCGGGCCGTCGCCGCCGACGAGGACCTTGGTGCGGACCTCCCCGTCCCAGACTTCGACGTCACGGATCTCGTTGTAGGGCATGGTTTCGCTCCTCTCGCCGTGATCGCCGCTACGCCAGCCGCTGGCCGCGCAGGCGCTGGGGCCACCACTTGTTCTCCCAGCCCTCGTCGTCCCAGATGTCACGCAGCTTCGGCAGGACTTCGGTGCAGAACAGGCTGATGCTGTCCTTGGTCAGCTCGTGGGGCATCGAGCCGATCTGCTGCAGGACCATGAGGTTGCCGATGCGGAGGTCCTTCACGGCGTCGACCAGCTTGTCCCGAACGGTGGCCGGGCTGCCGGCGATGACGATGTCCTTGTCGACGAACTCCTGGTAGGAGAAGTTCTTGAACTTGGTGATGACCTCGAGCATCTTCATCGTCGTGCCGCCGCGGATGCCCCGGGACAGGCTCTCGAAGTCCTGGTAGCCGGGCAGGCCCCACCAGTGTTCGGGGATGTGCAGGCACTTGTTGAAGAAGTACTGGATGTGGCGGGCGAACTTCTTCTCCGCCTCGGCGTCGGTCTCGGCCACGCACACGAGCTGGGCGAAGCCGGCCCGGTAGGGGTTCCGGTCGAGGCCCTCGGCGTCGTTGAACTCCCAGAAGCCGTCCATGATCCGCTTGCCGACCTGGCTGCCGAAGAACGACAGCATGCAGTAGCTGTAGTCGTGCTCGGCGGCGAAGCGCCACGTCGAGCTGCTCCCGAGCCCGGGGATCCAGATGGGGGGGTGCGGCTGCTGGATCGGGCGGGGCCAGATGTTGACGTAGGGCAGCTGGTTCCACTTGCCGTTGAAGGCGAAGATCTCCTTCGACTGCCAGGCCCGGACGATGAGGTCATGGGCCTCGGCGTAGCGGTCGCGCTGCTCGATGGCGGGGATGCCCATGACCATGTTGGCGTCCAGCGGGGTGCCGAGCGGCATGCCGGCCACCAGCCGGCCGCCGCTGATCTGGTCGAGCACGGCGTACTCCTCGGCCACCCGGATGGCCGGCTGCGTCGTCGGCAGGGTTGATCCCATCTGGACGATGGCGACGTCGAGGTGGTTGGTGGCCCGGGCCAGGACCGAGCCCATGATGTTGGGGTTGCACATGAACCCGTAGGCGTTCTGGTGGTGCTCGTTCACGCAGATGCCGTCGAAGCCCATCTCGGCGCCGTGGATGAGCTCGTCGAGCGACCAGTTGTAGAACTCGCCGATGCGGGCCGGATCGGGCACGAGCTCGTGCCAGGGGGGCGTGACCCACACCGACGCGTACCGCTGGCTGAAGTCGTCGGGCAGTTCCCGGTGGGGCATCAAGTGGAACATCGAGACCTTCACGGCGTACCTCCCGGCCGGCTCTCGCTCAGGGCGCCGCCCACCGTACGCCTTCCAGGGGCGGCCGTCCCGGGCCCGTCATTCGGAGCAAAATCCAAGGATCGTCCGAGGAACGGCGGAGCGTCGGACCTGATCCTGCGAGGGACCAAGCCCGACCCTTCGAAAGGACCCGATTCCGAGATGAAACCCCGTCGTCTGGCCGTGTACGGCCTCACCGCCGGGCTGCTGGGAGGGAGCGCCGCCGGCCTGCTGCTGACCGGCACGACCCTGGCCAGCACCCGGATCGCCGACGTCAGCAGCGTCGGCAGCGCCGCCGTGACCGACCCGGCCCCGACCGTATCCGACCCCTCCACGACCACCGCCGCTCCGGCGTCCTCCGCAGCTCCGAAGGGCGGTGACCGGGCCAAGGCGGCCCTCGACCCTCTGGTGGCCAAGGGAACGATCACCCAGGCCCAGGAGGACGCGATTCTCGCCGCCCTCCAGGCCGCCCACCCGGCCGACGGTCCGGGCCACGGCCGCGGTCCCGGCGGTCCCGTCGGTCCCGGCTTCGGGAACCTCGACGCCGCGGCCAAGGCGCTCGGCATGACGGCCGACGACCTCCGCACCGCCCTCCAGGGCGGGAAGACCCTGGCCGATGTGGCCAAGGCCAAGGGGGTCGACCCGGCCAAGGTCGTCGACGCCCTCGTGGCCGATCTCAAGGCCCACCTCGACGCCGACGTGGCGTCGGGTGAGCACACGCAGGCCGAGGCCGACCAGATCCTGGCCCAGGCGAAGACCCGGATACAGGACTTCGTCAACGGCACGGCACCCGCCGGCGGCCCCGGGGGTCCCGGCGGCTTCGGCGGCCACGGCCCCGGTGGGCACGGCCCCGGCGGGCCGGCCGGGTCGGGTGCGGGCGCGGCCCCGGGCCCGGGCTCGGGCTCCGGCTCCGGCAGCACCAACGGCTCCGGCACGACGGGAACCACGGCGTAGCCCGTCCTCCGACCGGCGTTCCGGAGTCCCGAACTTTCGAGCTCCGGAACGCCGCTTTGGCGCGCTGCACCTGTGAGTGCGGTGAGGCTGCGGTTCGGTAAGCCTCGATGCCGGGTATGTTCGATTTGTCGTAAGTGCCGGCTTACGGCGACTTCCCAGCGACTCGAGGGGGCTTCATGAAGCGTGTCCTCGTCGCCGGTGCCCTGAGCGGGTTGCTGATCCTTGGCACCCCGGCACTGGCGTTCTCCGCCGACCGCGGTGGCAACAGCCACGATTCCCGCGGCGGCAACAGCGGCCACAGCGACAATCGAGGCGGCCACGCCGACAACCGGGGCGGCCACGCCGACAACCGGGGCGACCACGGCCGTCACGACCGCGACGGCTACGACCACGGCTACTACCGGGACGGGTACTACTACGGCGATCCGTACTACTACGGCGGGCCGTACTACGGCGAGTACCAGGAGTGCCACCGCGACCCGTCGGGCTCCGTCACCTGTGAGCCCTACGGCGGCGACTACGACCCGGGCGGCTACAACGGCGGTTACCCCGACCCGCCGCCCGACGCGCAGTACTGCAACCAGCCGCACAGCGCCCACAGCGCCCGTTGCCCCGGCGACGGGAACAGCGGCTCCTGATCGAAGTCGAAGGACCGGCTCATCCGGGGGCGCCGGGCCCGCCCCGGATGAGCCGCTGATCGACCCGGGGAGGTCCCCGCCTCCCCCCTGCCACGTGTCCGGGCGGCTACCGTCGGGCCCCCGCCTCCCCCCTGCCACGTGTCCGGGCGGCTACCGTCGGGCGCCGTGCGCATCGTGGTGGCGGCCTGCACCGTCGACTACGCCGGCCGACTCTCGGCCGCCCTTCCCGAGGCCCGCCGCCTGTTGGTGGTCAAGGCCGACGGGTCGGTGCTGGTCCACGCCGACGCCGGCGGCTACAAGCCCCTCAACTGGATGTCGGGCCCCTGCGTCCTCGTCGACGGCGGCGACGTGTGGGACGTCACCAACGCCAAGGGCGAGCGGCTGACGATCACGTTCACCGGCGAGGTCGTCCTCGACACGGCGGTCGACCTCGGCGCCGAGCCCGGCCTGGCCAAGGACGGCGTCGAGGCCCACCTCCAGGAGCTCCTCGCCGCCCATCCCCACGAGGTCGAGCCGGGCCTGGTGCTGGTGCGCCGGGAGCACGCCACCGCCGTCGGGCCGGTCGACCTGCTGTGTCGCGACGCCGCCGGCTGCTTCGTGGCGGTCGAGATCAAGCGCCGGGGCGAGATCACCGGCGTCGAGCAGCTCGCCCGCTACGTGGAGATGCTGGAGCGGGACGGGCACACGCCGGTCCGGGGCGTCCTGGCGGCCCAGAAGGTCGTGCCGCAGGCCCGGACGCTGGCCGAGGTTCGGGCCCTCGGCTGGACGGAGATCGACTACGACCGCCTCCGCGGCCTCGGCGCCGGCACCCCGACGCTCTTCTGACTCCGTCCCTTTCTCACCCCTTGCCTTTTCTCACCCTGCCCCCACCACGAGAGGTCGTGCTCGAGGCCCGTAGAGGGCCCTGCCCACGAGCGGTCGTGGTGGGGCAGGGGCCACCGGGCGAAAATCGGGTGCGCGTCAGGCCTCGGCTCCTGATACTGGGCGGCGTGAGAAGAGCCGATGACGTCGACGAGGACCGTTTGTCCACGATCGCCGGGCCACAAGCCGGCGCCGTGGCGAACCGGCAACTGCGGGCCAGTGGCCTGACGGCCAAGGAGGTGAAGGGCCTGCTCCGCCGGCGCGTGCTACGAACCACGCCGGCCCGGGGTGTCTACCGGGTCGCAGGCTCCGAACGCACCTGGAAGCAGGATCTGTGGGTCGCGATTCTGGCCGGCCCCAAGGGGACGTTGGCATCCCATCTCAGCGCCGCGGCGCTCCGGGGGCTCATCGCCGCTCCGGCCGTGCCGCACGTGACGGTGCCTCGGTGGGCCAACGGAAAGTTCGGCGGGGCTGTCGTCCACCACGCTACGGTCGACCTGCCGGACCGCGGTCGCTCGGAAGGAATTGAGGCGACGACGATCGAGCGGACGATTGTCGACTGTGCCCCCCTCCTCGGCCAGACCCGGCTGAATTCCCTCGTCGACGCGGCGTTCGGCAAGCGCCTCTCCTCCTACCGGCGCGTCATCGACGCTTGGCGACGAGCCGGACGTGTCAGGGGCGGCGCCCGGCTCGAGTCGGCGCTGGCGCCGTACTCGGGTGGTGCGGAACCGGGCAGCGTGAAGGCGGCGCACGTCCTGCGCCGGATCTTTGACTGGGGGCTGCCGATGCCCGTCTGCGAGTACGAGGTCTACGACACCCACGGGGGGTTCGTCGCCAGGGTCGACTTCATCTGGCTGCCCTGGTGGCTGATCCTGGAATACGACGGCGAGGAGCACCACGGCCCACGCCGGTGGGCGGTCGACGATCGGGTCCAAGCCGACCTGGAGGCGCTCGGCTACCGGGTGGAGCGGTCCGACCGCTTCGACCTCCGGCCCTCCTCGACCCGCCTCTACGACCGCCTGAGCGGTGTATTGCTCCAGCCGCCCGGTGGGCCGTGGCAGAGTCGGCAGCCGGGGGAGGACGGCCGGGCCGCCTGACCGACCCGACACAACGGGATCCCCCGTACGTTCTTCGCCACGACCGGTGGTGTCCGAGGCCCTCGGGGGGCCCTCCGCACGACCGGTCGTGTTCCGGCACGGCTGGCACGGTGGTTCCCGCACCCGAAGGGGGCGGGCTCGGCGAGTCGGGGGCCGCCTCGGGGTGGCGGGCGACGTATCGTCCTACCGATGCACGGTGACGAGATGACGGCGGCCGCCCCCGGGCCGCCGCCGGCGACGGGGGCCTGGCGGCCCGGCGACCCGCCCGGGCGCCGGCGGTTCGTCACGCTGTTCGCCGACCCCGGCCGCCCGCTCGAACTGGAGTTCGGAGGAACGCTCTCGCCGGTCACCGTGGCCTACGAGACGTGGGGGGAGCTCGACCGGGGCCGGAGCAACGCCGTCCTCGTGGCCCACGCCCTCACCGGCGACAGCCACGCCGCCGGGCCGGCCGGTCCCGGACATCGCTACCCCGGCTGGTGGGACCACTCGATCGGGCCGGGGAAGGACATCGACACCGATCGCTGGTTCGTGGTCTGCCCCAACGTCCTCGGCGGGTGCCAGGGCACGACAGGCCCGTCCTCCGAGGCGCCGGACGGGCGCCCCTTTGGCAGCCGCTTCCCCACGATCACGATCCGCGACCAGGTGGCCGTCGAAGCGGCGCTGGCCGACGCCCTCGGCATCGAGCGGTGGGCGGCGGTGATCGGCGGCTCGATGGGCGGGATGCGGGCGCTGGAGTGGGCCGTCGGCCACCCCGACCGGGTGGAGCGGGCGGTGGTCGTGGCCTGCGGGGCGGCGGCCAGCGCGGAGCAGATCGCCCTCTGCTCCATCCAGAACGACGCCATCCGGGCCGACCCGGCCTTCCGGGGCGGCGACTACTACGACGCCGGGCCCGGAGACGGCCCCCACCGGGGAATGGGGATCGCCCGCCGGATCGGGCACCTGAGCTACCGGAGCGAGTCGGAGCTGGCGGTGCGCTTCGGCCGGGCGCCCCAGCCGGGCGAGGACCCCTTCGGCGGCGGCGGCCGTTACGCCGTCGAGTCGTACCTCGACCACCACGCCGACAAGCTCGCCCGGCGCTTCGACGCCGGCAGCTACGTCGTGCTGTCGGAGGCCATGAACCACCACGACGTCGGCCGGGGTCGGGGCGGGGTGGCCGCCGCCCTCGCCGACGTCCGCGCCAGGGTGGCCGTTGCGGGGATCGACAGCGACCGGCTCTACCCGCTGTACCTCCAGCGGGAGATCGCCGAGTACCTGCCCGGCCGTCCGGAGGTCACGGTGATCGAGGCGCTCTACGGCCATGACTCGTTCCTCATCGAGTCGGAGGCCGTCGGGGCGTTCATCCGGGCGGCCCTGGAGGACGGTGGCGCCGAGCGGCGCGCCGCCGAGGAACGGGCCGGTTGACGATGACGGGGCACGAGGAGGGAGCGGGCATGCGGGTGCTGGTGGTGGTGGGCGGCGCCGAACCGCCGGAACGGCTGGTGGTGCGTTCAGACCGGGTGCTGCGGACGCCGGGCCCGGAGCTCGAGCCCCAGCTCCTGGCCGACGTCCGGGCCCACATCCCGGAGGACGTCGCCGTCGTCGGCGCCCCCGGACGGCCGGAGTCCGACGCCGCGGCGGCGGCCGCCGCCGCCGAGCTGCGGGCGCATGGCTTCCCCGTCACCCTCTACACCGACGCGCCGCCGGCGGCCGGGACGGCGCCGGACGGCCTCCGCATCCGCTCCCTCAGCGACCGGGGTCCCGCCATGGAGGTGGCCGACTCGCTGCTCGACCTCGTCGGGAACACGCCGCTGGTGCGCCTCGACCGGGTCGGCAAGCGGCTCGACTGCCAGCTGCTGGCCAAGTGCGAGTTCCTGAACGGCGGCGGCAGCGTGAAGGACCGGCCGGCGGTGGCCATGGTCGACGCCGCCGAGAAGGCGGGGCTGCTCCACCCGGGCGGGACGATCGTCGAGCCGACGTCGGGCAACACCGGCGTCGGCCTCGCCATCGTCGCCGCCCGCCGCCGGTACCGGTGCGTCTTCGTCATGCCCGACAAGATGAGCGCCGAGAAGATCAAGCTGCTGCGGGCCTACGGCGCCGAAGTCGTCGTGTGCCCGACGGCGGTGGCGCCGTCCGATCCCGAGTCCTACTACTCGGTGGCCAACCGGCTGACGGAGGAGATCCCCGGCGCCTACCAGCCCAACCAGTACCGCAACCCCGAGAACCCCGAGTCCCACGTGCGCTCCACCGGCCCGGAGATCTGGCGCCAGACCGCCGGGCGGATCACCCACTTCGTGGCCGGCATCGGCACCGGCGGCACCATCACCGGCGTCGGGCGCTACCTGAAGGGGCAGAACCCGACGGTGCAGGTCATCGGCGCCGACCCCGAGGGGTCGGTGTACTCCGGCGGCGACGGGCGGCCCTATTTGGTGGAGGGCATCGGCGAGGACTTCTGGCCCGAGACCTACGACCGCGGCGTCGTCGATCGCGTCGTGGCGGTGACCGACCGCGACTCCTTCCTCACCGCCCGGCGGGTGACCCGGGAGGAGGGCATGCTGATCGGCGGCTCGGGCGGTACGGCCGTGTGGGCGGCGCTCGAGATCGGCAAGGAGCTCGGCCCCGACGACGTCGTGGTCGTGATCGTCCCCGACTCCGGGCGGGGCTACCTGTCGAAGGTCTACGACGACGAGTGGATGTCGGACTACGGGTTCCTCTCCGTCGTCGGCCAGACCGCCGGCGACATCCTGCTCCGCAAGTCGGCCGACCTCCCCTCCCTCGTGCATGTCCACCTCGACGAGACGGTGCGCGACGTCATCGCCACCATGCGGGAGTTCGAGGTGTCGCAGGTCCCGGTGGTGCGGGCCGAGCCGCCGCTGCGGACGTCGTCGGAGGTGGCGGGGAGCGTCGCCGAGCGGGAGCTGATGGCCCGGGCGTTCTCCGATCCTGCGGTGCTCGACCGGCCGGTGGCCGAGGTCATGTCGCCGCCGCTGCCGAGCGTCGGGCTGGGGGAGGCCGTCGACGTCGTCGTCGGCGCCCTCGATTCCGCCACGGCGGTGCTGGTGCTCGACGCCGGGCATCCCGTCGGGATCCTCACCCGGACGGATCTGCTGGCCTTCCTCACCGGTCGATGAGGGCCGGTTCCGGAGGGGCGGGCGGCGGCTTCGAGACCCGGGCCATCCACGCCGGGCAGCCGGCCGACCCGGAGACCGGCGCGGTCATGGTCCCCATCTACCAGTCGTCGACCTTCGCCCAGGAGGGGATCGGCCGCCACAAGGGCTACGAGTACGCCCGGACCGGCAACCCGACCCGGACCGCCCTCGAGCAGTGCCTGGCCTCGCTGGAGGGCGCCGCCTTCGGGTTCTGCTTCGCCAGCGGGATGGCCGCCGAGGACGCCGTCCTCCGACTGCTGCAACCCGGCGACCACCTCGTGCTCCCGACCGACGCCTACGGCGGGACGTGGCGGCTGGTCGACAAGGTCCATGCGCCGGCCGGTCTCCGCTACGACGCCGCCGACCTCACGGTCCCCGACAACCTGGCCGCGGCGTGGCGGCCGGAGACGAGGATGGTCTGGATCGAGACGCCGTCGAATCCGCTCCTGTCGGTCGTCGACGTCGCCGCCGTGGCCGCCTTCGCCGCCGAGCGCGGCGCCATCACCGTCGTCGACAACACGTTCGCCACGCCGTACCTCCAGACGCCGCTGGCGCTCGGCGCCGACGTCGTCGTCCACTCCACGACGAAGTACCTCGGGGGCCACTCCGACGTCGTCGGCGGCTTCGCCGGGGTCAGCGACGGCGTCCTCGCCGAGCGGCTCGGCTTCCTCCAGAACGCCGCCGGCGCCGTCCCCGGCCCGATGGACTGCTTCCTCACCATGCGGGGCGTGAAGACCCTCGGCGTGCGGATGGACCGCCACTGCGCCAACGCCGCCGCCGTCGTCGAGTTCCTGGCCGGCCACCCGGCGGTGGCTTCGGTGTTGTGGCCGGGGCTGCCCTCGCATCCCGGCCACGACGTGGCGGTGAGGCAGATGCGCCACTTCGGCGGCATGGTGTCGTTCACGCTCCACGGCGGCTCGGCCGCCGCCGCTGGGCTGGTGGAGCGGACGGAGCTCATCACGCTGGCCGAGTCGCTGGGCGGCGTCGAGTCGCTCATCGAGGTGCCGGCGCTGATGACGCACCTGTCGGTGGCGGGATCGACGAACGAGGTCGACCCCGGCCTCGTGCGGCTGTCGGTGGGGATCGAAACCGTCGACGACATCGTGGCCGACCTGGGCCGGGCGCTCCAAGGCCTGACCGGCACGGCGGCCCATTAGCCTCGTTCCCCATGAGCAGCGATCGAGAGTGGGGATTCCGGACCCGGGCCGTCCACGCCGGCGGTCGGCCCGACCCGACCACCGGGGCCCGGCAGGTACCCATCTACCAGACGACGAGCTTCGTCTTCGAGGACACGGCCGACGCCGCCGACCTTTTCGCCCTCCAGAAGTACGGCAACATCTACACCCGCATCGCCAACCCCACGGTGGCGGCGTTCGAGGAGCGGCTGGCCTCGCTGGAAGGGGCCATCGGGGCGGTGGCGGCCAGCTCCGGCATGGCCGCCGAGCTGATGACGCTGGTCTGCCTGGCCGGCGCCGGCGACCACGTGGTGTCGAGC
>Ga0070741_10020090_pt1 | contig 10586 bp, 8 predicted proteins | sample Coa_R1_4_FD_66440 | JGI IMG/M metagenome (GOLD analysis project Ga0070741, IMG submission 66440) | Surface soil microbial communities from Centralia Pennsylvania, which are recovering from an underground coalmine fire - Coalmine... | ecosystem: Environmental > Terrestrial > Soil > Unclassified ... | reverse complement strand
GATCTCGATGCGCGACAGGAAATAGGACAGCTCGTCGTCGGGCACCGGCCGTTCCGCGCCGGCCTCGCGGAGCAGCGGCAGCAGGCCGGGGATGCTGGTCGGGTCCATGTAGCCGAAGCGCGCGGTGACGTGGACGATCTGGTCGTCGGTGTAGCCCAGGTCGTCGACCGTGATCCGCTCGGCGTCCGGCAGGTGCGGGACCGGCACCGTTTCGACGGCGAGGATGAGCGTGTGCCGGTGCAGGACGTGGTTGTGCTCGACGTTGGCCCGCAGCGCCAGCGGGGCGGTGGCCTTGCCCCGGTTGAGGAAGACCGCGGTACCTGGCACTCGCGGCAGCGGCGGCTTCATGGCGTGCAGCTGGTCGATGAACGCCCGCAGCGACCCCTCCTCGTGGTCACGGCGGACGGTGACCAGCTCGCGGCCGCGCTGCCAGGTGGTGAAGACGGTGAACGCGGCCAGGCCGATCAGCAGCGGCAGCCACGCGCCGTGGACCAGCTTGGTCAGGTTGGCGGCGAAGAAGAGCAGGTCGATGACGATGAGCGTGCCGCCGCCGGCCAGCACCGCCCACCGCCGCCAGCCCCACTGCGTGCGGGCGACGTAGAAGAACAGCAGCGTCGTGATCGTGATCGTGCCGGTCACGGCCGTGCCGTACGCGTAGGCCAGGGAGGCCGAGCTCCGGAACGTCAGGACCAGCGTGAGCACCGCCACCAGCAGCAGCCAGTTGACCCACGGCACGTAGATCTGGCCGATCTGCTCTTCCGAGGTGTACCTGATGCGCAGCCGCGGCAGGTAGCCGAGCCTGGCCGCCTGGTGGGCGACCGAGTACGCGCCGGTGATGACTGCCTGCGAGGCGATGACGGTCGCGACCGCGGCCAGGATGACCATCGGCAGCCGGGCCCACCCCGGCGCCAGCAGGAAGAACGGGTTGCTGACGCTGGCCCGGTCGCCCAGGATCAGCGCCCCCTGCCCCATGTAGTTCAGGATCAGGGCCGGGAAGACGAGCAGCAGCCAGCCCCGCCTGACCGGCCCGCGGCCGAAGTGGCCCATGTCCGCGTACAGGGCCTCGGCGCCGGTCACGGCGAGGACGACGGCGGTCAGGGAGAAGAACGCGGTCCCGAAGTGGTCGGCCAGGTAGCCCAGGGCGTAGGTGGGGGACAGTGCCTTCAGGATGGCCGGGTGGCCGGCGATGCCGCGTACGCCCAGCACGCCGAGCACGATGAACCAGAAGATCATGACCGGCCCGAACAGGCGGCCCACCGCGCCGGTACCCAGCCGCTGGACTCCGAACAGCCCGATAATGATCACGACGGTGATCGGGATGACCAGGTTCGCCGCCGACGGCGCGGCGACCTTGACGCCCTCGATCGCGGACAGGACGGAGATAGCGGGCGTGATCATGCTGTCGCCGAAGAACAAGGAGGCGCCGAAGATCCCGAGCGCCGAGAGTACCACCGCCGTCCGGCGGCCGCCCCGTACCCCGCGCCGGCGGATCAGCGCGATCAGCGCCATGACCCCGCCCTCGCCGTCGTTGTCGGCCCGCATCACCAGCAGGACGTAGGTGAGGGTGACGACGATCGTCACCGACCAGAAGATCAGCGAGATGATCCCGAAGATGGTCTGCTCGGACACCCTGAGCGGGTGCGGGTCGCCCGGGCTGAACACCGTCTGCACGGTGTACAGCGGGCTCGTGCCGATGTCCCCGAAGACCACCCCGAGAGCGCCCACGGCCAGCGCCCACTGGGCGGTCGTGCGCGTGCTGGAGTTCACCGTTCCTCCCCCGTCCGGCTGGGCTGAATACGCTACTCCATATGACTCACCCCAGGCCCCTGGAGGGGCTGCGCGTCCTCGACCTGTCGCGGGCGGTGGCGGGCCCGTTCGCCGGGCGGATCCTGGCCGACCTCGGCGCCGACGTGGTCAAGGCCGAGCTGCCGGGTACCGACGTGGCGCAGTCGTACGGCAAGGTGATCCGCGGCCGTTCCGGGCTGTACTCACACGTCAACGCGGGCAAGCGCTCGATCCTGCTGGATCTGCACGAGCCGGCCGGCGTGGATCGGCTGCTCGACCTGGCCGCCGCCTGCGACGTCCTGGTGGAGAACTTCAGGCCCGGCGTCCTCGACCGGTTCGGGGCCGGCTGGCCGGTGCTGTCGGCGGTCAGCCCTCGGCTGGTGATGCTGTCCATATCGGGCTTCGGCCAGGACGGCGCGGATGCCGGGCGGGCGGCCTACGCGCCCGTCATCCACGCCGAGGCGGGACTGATCGGGCGCCAGGCCGACCTGACCGGCGAGCCTCCCGCCGACATCGCGTTCGCGCTCGCCGACACGCTGGCCGGGCTGCACGGCACGGTCGCGATTCTGGCCGCGCTGCGGCTGCGCGACCGCACCGGGGCCGGCCAGCACATCGACCTCAGCATGCTCGAGGCGATGCTCGCGACCGACGACTACACCCACTACAGCATCGACGAGCACCCGGTCCGGTCGGCGCGCGGCGAGGTGTGGCCCGCGCCCGGCGGCCCGATCCTCGTCTCGGCCGACCGCAGGTACCTGTGGCGCGTGCTGAAGGACTGCTTCGGCTTGTCCGACCCGGATCCCGGCGTCCCGCTCGAGCAGAAGGTGCGCGCCCGGGCGCAGGTCATCTCCGCCTGGATGGCCGGCCACCCCGACCGCGACGCACTCAAGCGCGACCTGGACCAGGCTCGGCTGGCCTGGGCCGACATCAGGCACGGCGGGGACGTACTGGCCGCCCCGTCAGTGGCCGGCCGCGGCACCATCGTCGAGGTCACCGACGGCGACGGCGAGCGGCGTTCCGTCGTCCGGATGCCGTACCGGTTCAGCGGCGCCAGCTCGGGTCCGCCCCGCGGCGTCCCCGAACCCGGCGAGCACACCGACGCCGTCCTGCGCGACTGGGCCAGCGGTACCGGGTGACCGCGCGTTGACACCGTCTCGTCCGCCCCCATAGTGTTGGAGCGCTCCAAAAGTTCCCCGGAGGAGGTCACGTGGCACCTCCAGGCCAGACCGCCCGGAAGCCCACCCTGGAAACCGTCGCGGCCCGGGCCGGGGTGTCCAAGTCGCTCGTGTCGCTGGTTCTTCGTAACTCGCCCAAGGTCAGCGCGACCAGCCGCGAGGCCGTCATGCAGGCCGTAGCCGAGCTCGGCTACCGGCCCAACGCCGCCGCCCGGCTGCTCGCCGAGCGCCGTTCCCACACGGTCGGCGTGCTGCTGAACGACCTGCGCCAGCCCTGGTTCGCCGACATGCTGGACGGGCTGACCCCGGCGCTGCACAGCGGCGGCAAGCACATCCTGCTGGGCGACGGGCGCATCGACCGGATGCTGGACGAGACCCTGACCTGGTCGTTCATCGACCTCGGAGTGGACGGCCTGGTGCTGGCCGGGTCGATCCCCATGTCCCAGGCCATCATCGACGCGGCCAGCCAGATCCCGACGGTCGCCGTGGGCGGCCGCGGCCTCGACGTCGGGCTGCCGCGCGCCGACGTCCTCGCCAACGACAACCACCTCGGCGCGGCGCTCGCGGTCAGGCACCTGGCCGGCCTCGGGCACGCCCGCATCGCGCACATCCACGGCCTGCCCAGCGTGGCCGGCCGGGTGCGGATGGAGGGCTACGAGGACACCATGCGCGCGGCCGGCCTCGGCGGGCACGTCCAGATCGAGGCCGGGGACATGAGCGAGGAGGGCGGCTACCGCGCCACCGTCCGGCTGATGAGTCACGCCGACCGGCCCACCGCGATCTTCGCGGCCAACGACCTGACCTGCGTCGGTGCCCTGTCCGCGGCCGCCGCGCTCGGCATCAGGGTTCCCGAGGAACTGTCCCTGGTGGGCTTCGACAACTCCGTCTTCGCCCGCCTGCGCGCGCTGTGGCTCACCAGCGTGGACGCCACCGCGTTCGAGATGGGACAGCAGGCCGCCCGCAAGCTGCTGGCCCGCATCGACCACCCGGATGCCCCCGGCGAGACCATCCTGCTGCCCCCGCGCCTCGAGGTCCGCGGCTCGAGCGGCCCCGTGCCCGCCTCACGCCTTCGACGGTGAGGCTGCGCCCAGCGGCGTCGCTTCCGTGCTCGGTGGGTCACAGGGTACGCAAGAAGGTACCCGGTGGCACACCGAGCACGCCTGGCAGCGCCACTCCCTCTTCTAGCCGGCCGCGGCTCAGGCGGTGACCCGCACCGCCTGCCCGGTCTTCATGCTCTCGTTCGCCGCGTCCGCGAGCACCAGCGCGGCCCGCCCGTCGGCGAAGCCCGGGCTCGGCACCTGGCCCTGCTCGACGCAGCTGACCAGGTGGTCGAGCTCGGCCCGGTAGGCGGGCGTGTAGCGGTCGAGGAAGAAGTTCAGGTACGGCGAGCTCGTCTCGGTGCCGGCCGCGCCTGACCGGCGCACGCTGGTGGCGACCTGGTTCCCCGCGGTCAGCATCCCCTCGGCGCCGAACGCCTCGAGCCGCTGGTCGTAGCCGAACGCGCAGCGGCGGCTGTTGACGATCTGGCACAGCTCGCCCCCGGCCCCGCGCAGCACCACCACGGCCGAGTCGATGTCGCCCGCCTCGGCGATGTACGGCTCGATCAGGTTCGCCCCGGTGGCCTGGACCTCCACCACCTCGCCCAGCAGGAACCGCGCCATGTCGAAGTCATGGATGGTCATGTCGCGGAACAGGCCGCCGGAGCTGGCGATGTAGGCGGCCGGCGCGGGCGCGGGGTCACGGCTGGTGATCAGGACCTGCTCCAGGCGCCCGATCTCGCCGGCCGCGATCCGGTCGCGGATCTCGGCGAAGGTGGGGTCGAACCGGCGGTTGAACCCCACCAGCACCGTCGATTCCAGGCCCTTGATGTCCTCCCAGCACGCGTCGACCCGGGCCAGGTCCAGGTCGATCGGCTTCTCGCAGAGCACCGCCTTGCCCGCCCGCACCGCGGCGGTCAGCAGGTCGACGTGGGTGGCAGTGGGGGAGGCGATGACGACGGCGCCGATGCTGTCGTCACCGAGGATCGCCTCGGCGTCCTGGGTCGGCGCCGCTCCGTACTGCGTGGCCACCCCGAGCGCCGCGGCCTCGACCGGATCGTGCACGACGGCGAGTTCCGTCTGCGGGTGGGCCGCCAGCGAGGCGGCATGGACGCGGCCGATCCTCCCGGCTCCGAACAGACCGAAACGCAGCATCATGCCTCCCTTGGTTGATCCTTCTGATTCCCTACCTCGCCACCGGCGAGCGCAGGACGGACTTCAACGCTATGCCGGGATCGGCCAGCACGGCCGGATCCGGGGTCGCCCGCCGCGCGATGAGCATCTCGGCGAGCTTGATGTCCCTGGCCACCGAGTTACCCGGGCCCGCCGCCGCGGCCGCGACCAGGCGGCCGCCGTCCGCCAGGCCGAACCAGATCTCCACCCCGTCGGGCCGCACCCGGACGACCTCGCGGTCGGCCGCGCTGGCCAGCCCGGCGACCTGGAGGGTGTACCCGTGCTGGTCGCTCCAGAACCAGGGCACGCCCGCGTACGGCTCGACGTCATCGAGCCGGGTGCCGGCCGTCTCGATGCCCGCGGCCCAGGCCAGCGAGGTCTCCGGGACCGCACCGACCCCGGCTCCCACCACGTCGGCCTCGATGGCCGTCCCCTCGGCCAGGGTGATCGTGACGCCGGAGGCGGTCTCGGCCAGCCCGGTCACGCCGGTGCCGCAGCGGATGTCCACTCCCGCCTGGACGTGCCGCCCGGCCATGACCGCGGCGACGCGGGCCGGGACGCCGCGGCTCATCAGCCGCGGCCCGAGCTCGACGACGGTCACCCGGCAGCCGAGCGCCGCGGCCGAGGCGGCCAGCTCGAGCCCGATGAACCCGCCGCCGATCACCGCGACCCGCCGGCCAGGCGCCAGCCTTGTACTCGCCGGTCTTCGACAGCGGCGGCAGCTCGTAGGGCGGCTCGGTGCCGACCAGGACGATCCGGCCGTCCCAGCCCTCCTCGCGCAGCGCGAACGCCGCCCGGGTCCCGCACTCGCCGGCCCCGGCGATGACGATGACCGGCGCCGCGCTGGTTTCCGCGACCATCAGGGGACCTCGATGTAGACGGTGTCGTCGATGACCTTTACCGGGTACGTGCGCACGTCGACGAGCACCGGGGCGCCGAGCGCCTTGCCGCTGGTGTAGTCGAACCGCCCGTTGTGCTTGGGGCACTCGATGACGCCGCCCATGACCAGGCCGTCGCACAGCAGCGTCTTCTCGTGCGTGCAGTGGCCGTCGGTGGCGAAGTAGGCGTCGTCGGGGGAGCGGTAGATCGCGTAGTCGTTCCCGCCGTGCTCGAACGGGATGACGTCTTCCGGGTCGATGTCGTCCGCCTCGCAGGCGGAAATCCACTGGGGCACGATATCTCCTCAGGCGGCCTTAGCGGCGGGCAGCGGCAGCGCGCGGCCGTCGTTGAGCGGCGTCGGCTCGTTGAACGGGGCGGCGCCGGGCAGCAGCTCACGGCGCACGTAGTACTCCTGGTCCCGCAGCTGGCGCAGCACGGCCGGGATGATCTCCTTGTAGGCCGCCCACATCGACGGGTACACCGGAGCGCAGTCGCGGGAGATCTCCTCGTGCAGCTCGGGCAGCCGGTAGTACGGCACCATCGGGAACATGTGGTGCTCGACGTGGTAGTTCATGTTCCAGTACAGGAACCGGTTGACGCGGCACATCGTCACCGTGCGGGTGTTGAGCCGGTGGTCGAGCACGTTCTCGCCCATCCCGGCGTGCTGGGTGAACCCGTACACCTGGAGCATGTACCGGCCGTAGAAGGCCGGGCCGCCGATCAGCACCACCGGCAGCCAGCTGCCGAACCCGATGGCCAGGCCGATCGCGACCGCGTAGATGGCCAGGTGGATGCGGGCCGTCCGGTACACCCGGCGCCGCTCGGACTCGGGCACGTAGTCGGCCTCGTCGGCGGTGAGCCGCCCGGTCGCGTGCCGGAACATCAGCGAGAACGCGACCGGCACGTCGACCAGGCCGAAGTAGTTGGCCAGCAGCTTGGCCAGCCGGGCCGGGCGCATCACCGCGATCTCCGGGTCGCGCCCGACGACGAGCGTGTCGGTGTGGTGCCGGGTGTGGCTCCACCGCCAGGTGGTCGGGTCGCGCATGATCATGAAGGACGAGACCTCGTACAGGGCCTCGGCGATCCAGCGGGTCTTGAACGCGGTGCCGTGCCCGGACTCGTGCCAGCGTGAATCCGACGTGGAACCGTACAGGACGCCGTAGGCGAGGAAGAACGGTACCGCCCACCAGCTGTGCCAGACGATCCACAGGGCGCTGCCGAGACCGCCGGAGGACAGGATCAGCCCGATCCAGATGATCGTGTCCCTGACCGCGGGATAGTCGGAGCGCCGCATGAGCTCCTTCATCCGCTTGCGCGGCACCGCGCTGCGGAACCACGCCCCGCCGGCCAGCCCGGCGTCCACCGCCGCCTGGTTCTCCGGACCCGTCAGGCTGTACCGCTCCAGCCGGTCCCTGCCCGCTGCCTGGCCAGCTGCCGAGCCGTCTCCTGAACCCATTCCCGTCACCTCCGAGCGGGGCGCTCACCGAGCGATTGGAGCGCTCCAACTAGGCAATCGTCACTCCGTGGACGATGCATGTCAAGGGCTGCCGGACAACTAAGCCGGTGACGTGCACACGCGCGCCAAGCGCAGCGCTGCTACCAGCAGCGTGAGCGGCTGGAACGATCCAACCCGCACGCATTCACCCCGCGGGAAGCCCGCTACGAGCCGGCCTCGCCCAGCAGGCGGCCGAGGAACTCGGCGAACGCGCTCTCGCCGTCGCGCAGTGCCGCGGCCGGGTCGTCCGCGCGCGCGATCACCAGGGCGATCTCGTTGGCCGCGGCCAGCACGATGTGCGCGAACGCGTCGACGTGGCGGTGCTCGACGCGGCCCGTCCCGGCGGCGTACGCCAGGCAGTCCCTGATCAGCCCGAGCGGCCCCTCCTCGTCGAGCGCGCGCCAGCGCTCCCAGCCCAGCACCGCGGGCGCGTCGATCAGCACGATCTGCCTGACGACCGGGTCGCCGGCGTTCCTGATCCACAGCTGGCCGCCGATCCGCAGCAGCTCGACCGGGTCCGCCGCGTCTTTGGCCGCCTCCTCGCCCTGCCGGCCGATACGCGCCCCGACCTCCTCCAGGACCGCGAGAAACAGCGCCTCCTTGCCGGGAAAGTGATGGTAGAGCGAGCCGCGGCTGACCCCAGAGGCGGCCTGCACCGCCTCGACCGAGGTGCCGTCGTAGCCGTGCGCGGCGAACAGCCGCGTCGCCACCTCGATCACGTGCGCCCGGGTGGCCCGTCCCCGTTCCACGTTCTTGTTGAGCCGTCCGGACTGCTCGCCGGCCATCCCGTTCGTCATCCACCGCCCCGCTCGCCCGCTAATCCGTTGACAGACCGACCGTCGGTTTGTCAAAGTTAGACCGCCGGTCGGTCTTTAAATCACTGTACCGCGGTGACCACATCAGAGGGAGAAACCATGACCAGCGAAATGGAACGTCTCGACAAGTACCGCAGCCGGGTGCAGACCCCATCAGGCCCGGTCAGCTACGTCGACACCGGCGGCCAGGGCCGCCCGGTCCTGCTCGTCCACGGCGTGGGCAGCAGCAGCTACCTATGGCGGAACGTGATCGCGGAACTCGACGGCGAGCGCCGCTGCGTGTCCTTCGACCTGCCCCTGCACGGGTACACGCCCGCCGCCCCCGGCCAGGACTTCACGCTGAGCGGGCTGGCCCGGTTCATCGCCGGCTGCTGCGACGCGCTCGACCTGACGGACATCGACCTCGTGGCCAACGACACCGGCGGCGCGGTCTCCCAGATATTCGCCGCCGGCCACGCCGGGCGGCTGCACACGCTGACCCTGACCAACTGCGAGGCGCACGACAACGTGCCGCCCGCGATGCTGCTGCCCGTCGTGCTGCTCGCCCGGCTCGGCCTGCTCGCCCCCATCGCCCGGCGGATGGCACGCGACGTCCCGCGGGCCAGCAAGCGCATGTACCGCGGCGTCTACGAGGACATCGCCAGCCTGCCGGAGGACATCGCCCGGGTCTGGATCGAGGCCCAGGGCGGCAGCCGGGAGACGGCCAGGCAGGCCCAGCGCCTGATGACGTCGCTGCACGCCCGCGACCTGCTGGCCGTCGAGCCCGCGCTGTCCAGGCTCCAGGTCCCGACCCTCATCGTCTGGGGCACCGGTGACCGGGCCTTCCGCACCAAGTGGGCCTACTGGCTGCGCGACACCATCCCCGGCGCCCGCGAGGTGGTCGAGATCGACGGCGGCCGCCTGTTCTTCCCCGACGAGCGGGCCGGCGAGCTGACCGCGGCGCTGCGCCGCCACTGGGAGGCGAACCCCTAGCGAACCCCTAGCAAATCCCCGGCGGCCCGTTCCCGGCGAGCTTAGTGAGGGTCAGTTCACTTGCCGCGGGCCGCCGCGGTGCCCAGGCAGCCGTGCGCCATGACCTCCATCAGCTCGGTGAGCCGCTCATCGGCGAGCCCGCTGCGGAAGAACAGCGTCGACTGGATCGCCCCGATCGCCGCGTGCACGGCCAGCCGGACCTCGCCGTCGGCCAGGTCCGCCCGCAGCGGGGCCAGCAGGTGCACCCACTCCTCGATGTAGTGCCGCTGGAGCCGGCTCAGCCGGCGCCGTTCGTCCGCGGGCAGCGTCCGCACCTCGCGGTGGTAAACGGCCAGCGCGTCGCGGTGCGTCAGCGTCACCTCGATGTGGTCCGTGACCAGCAGCGAAAGAGCCGCCAGGTCGCCCGGCGCGGTGGCGATGATCTGCGCGGAGCTGGACATCAGCCGGTCCATCACCCGGTCGGCCATGGCCACCAGGATCGCCGTCTTGCTGTCGAAGTGCCGGTAGACGCCGGACCCGACGATGCCGGCCTCCGCCCCGATGTCCGCCATCGAGATCGCGTCGAAGCCGCGGGCGGCGCCGAGGGCCGCGGCCGCCACCAGGATCCGCTCCTTGCGGTCCGGATCGCGCCGCCGCCGCGGGGGACGCGGCCCGGTGCCCCGCCCGGAAGCCCCGCGGGGAGATGTCGCCTGCGCCGTCACCTAGCCAGTCTCGCATCCACGCGCTATGGTCGCTAGTGAATGGCGAGTCACATTAGGGGATGACGGCGTGGACTTTGCCGAGCCGGAAGAGCACCAGGCGCTGCGGGCCGCGGTGGCGGGCATCGCCGCCAAGTTCGGCCCCCGCTACTACGCCGAGCACGCTGCCGCGAAGACGCCCTGCACCGAACTGTGGCAGGCCCTCGGCGAGGCCGGCTTCATCGGCGTCAACATCCCCGAGGCGTACGGCGGAGGCGGGGGCGGCCTCGCCGAGCTCGCCCTGGTCTGCGAGGAGATCGCGGCCGCCGGGACGCCGCTGCTGCTGCTCCTGGTATCCGCCGCGATCTCGGCGGGGATGATCGCCGAGTTCGGCACCGATGAGCAGCGTCAGGCCTGGCTGCCCGGCCTGGCCGACGGCTCCCTCAAGGTCGTGTTCGCCATCACCGAGCCGGACGCGGGGTCCAACACCCTGCGCATCGCCACCACCGCTGTCAGGGACGGCGGCGACTGGGTGCTCAACGGCACCAAGTACTACATCTCCGGCGTCGACGAGGCGC
>Ga0070741_10020089_pt1 | contig 10587 bp, 9 predicted proteins | sample Coa_R1_4_FD_66440 | JGI IMG/M metagenome (GOLD analysis project Ga0070741, IMG submission 66440) | Surface soil microbial communities from Centralia Pennsylvania, which are recovering from an underground coalmine fire - Coalmine... | ecosystem: Environmental > Terrestrial > Soil > Unclassified ... | reverse complement strand
GTTCCGGGCCCAGCCGGGCGTCAACGAGACGCGGCTCTACCTGGAAACCATGGAGCAGGTGCTGCCGGGCCGCAAGAAACTGATCGTGGATACGAAGAATGGACGCCGTCACCTGGTGCTGCTGGATGACGGCGTGGAAATCGCGCCGCCGGCCCTGATGCCGGTGGTGCAGCCGCAGCGTCCGCGGGAGGACGAGTAGGAGACCTATGTTAGAGCGTTATCGTAAATACTATCCGGCCGCGGGCGTAGTCGCCGGGCTTATCCTGATTTATCTGACCTTCTTTCAGGTGCGCGAGACCGAGTTCGTGCTGATTACGCAGTTCGGGAGGCCCCTTTATACCGTTACCGACGCGGGATTGAACGTCAAATGCCCGTGGTGGTCGAGCACATACTTCGACAAGCGCCTGCGGATCTACAATCCGCGGCCTTCGGAGTTCCTGACCCGCGACAAGAAGAATCTGGTGATCGAGAGCTACGTGGCGTGGAAGATCGAGGATCCGATTCGCTTCGTGCAGACGGTGGGCGACGCCACGGCCGCCGAGATGCGCCTGCACGACATCATCTGGTCGGGCCTGTCGGCGGAATTGGGCGCGCACGATCTGGAATCGATCATCTCCACCGTCGCGGAAAAGACGCAAACGGCCCAGATGCTGGATACGCTCAGCGACGCCACCGATCGCGCGGCGCTGCAGCAGTACGGGATCAAGGTAATTGACGTCCGGGTAAAGCGCCTGAATCTGCCCGAGCAGAACAAGCAGAGCGTCTACGCCCGCATGCGCGCCGAGCGTGAGCGCATCGCCAAGCAGTACCGCGCCGAGGGCGAAGAGCAGGCATTGAGCATTCGCGCCGACGCCGACCGCCAGCGTGAGGAAATCCTGTCGGTTGCCTACAAGGAGGCCGAGAAAACGAAGGGTGAAGGCGACGCCGAATCCACGAAGATCTACGGACAAGCATACTCGAAAAATCCGAAGCTGTACAAGTTGCTGCGCACGCTGGATTCCTACAAGAAGGTGATCGACGATAAGACGACCGCCATCCTCAGCTCCGATTCGGAACTGCTGAAGGTGCTGACGCGCGGTCAGGGCGGGGCGCAATGAGCACGGCAGCAGTAGAAGCCCCGGTACTGGCGCTGGCGCCGGAACCGCAGCCGGCGCCCTATTGGACGCGGCGCCGGATCGCAATCGGGCTGTTCACACTCTGGGTCCTCTCCGGCGTGTACCTGGTGAAACCGGACCAGCAGGCGGTCGTCACGATGTTCGGCAAGGTGGTGGAGCCCAGGGTTCTACCCGGCCTGCACTACGCGTGGCCGTGGCCGATCGAATCGGTCGCGAAGCTGAAGGTGCAGCAGTTGCAGCGGCTCGTGGTCGGCGGCGATCTGCCCGATAGCGTGCTGGGCCGCTCCAATCCGCTCACGTCGCAGTTCATCAGCGGCGACCAGAACATCATTAATATGCGGGTGGTAGTGCAGTATTCGGTTGGTGTCCCGGCCGACTACCTGTTCCGTTTGCAGGACGTCGCCAAGGGCGTGGGCGTCGCGGTGGAGGCAGAGATGGCCAGGCGCATAGCGCACAGGCCGGTGGACGCTGTCCTCACCACGGAAAAAGCAGCGATTCAGGAGGAAGTGCGCGCCGCCGCCCAGAAGCGCCTGAACGACTACCAGACAGGCGTGCAGCTCTCGACGATTAACATCGAGAGTGTGACGCCGCCTCCGGAAGCCGCCGATTCGTTCCGCGACGTAGCCAGCGCCCGCGCCGACGCCGAGCGCGTGGTCAACGAGGCGCAGGGCTATTCCAACGACCTGATTCCGAAATCGCGCGGCGAGGCGCAACAGATGAAAGAAGTTGCCGAAGCCTTCAAGCAGCGCAAAATCAACGAGGCGACAGGCGACGCGGCGCGTTTCACCCAGGTGGCCGCGGAGTACGAGAAGGCGGCGCAGGTCACGGGCGAGCGGCTCTACATGGAGACGATGGAACAGATCCTGCCGAAGATCAAAAAGCTGATCGTCGACAAGAACGGCAACCTGGATCTGACCATTATCCGCAAGGGCGATCCGGCGGCTGCAAAGAAGTAGCGTGATGATTCTTTCCTGCGATCTCTGCGCCTCCGCGTGGAGAGATCAGAGTAGCGGGCTGCCGCTGAATTCAACCGCAGCGGCGCAGAGACGCAGAGGAAGACCCTTTCTTCTGGCATTCCTATGACCCCAGACAAGAAAGCCAAAGTAGTGACGGTGATCGTCCTGGCTGGAGCGATGGTCATCGTGCTCGGACAAAAGTACGGCTGGCAGATGCCGAACGTGAAGATGTCCGACCTGGCGCCGAAGCCTGCGGCGCCCAAGGTCGATCCCACTCCTCAGGACGCGATCTACGGCATGCTGGACGCCGCGAGAATGGGGGACGTGAAAACCTATCTCGCGGCATACACCGGGCAAATGGAGACAGCGCTGAAGCAGTCGATCTCCGAGACCACGGAACCGGCATTCGCGAAATATCTGAAGGACCAGAACGCGTCCATCAAAGGCATCGCGATCTCCGAGCCGCAGCAACTGACGGATCGCGAAGTGAAGGTCCGGGTAGAGTACGTCTACCAGGATCGCAACGAGGCCCAGATGATGTTCCTGGAAAAAGCGCCCGGCGGCTGGAGGATATCGCGCGTCGACACCACCGAGCGCGTGAAGACGCTAGTGCCGTATGGCACCCCGGTGCAATAGATGAACGAAGCGGAAATAAATCCGGCAATTCGGAGTGCTTTCAGCGAAAGCTGGAAGACTTTCGCACATAGATGCGCGCCTGCTTCGCTGAGATGACGGCCCGTTTCGAGCGCGGGAACAGGACTAATTCTTCTTCTTCTCCAACTCCGCCTTCAACTCCCGATAAGCGGTCTCTTCGTAATTCGTCTTGATCCGCTCCCGCCCCTCGCTCTTCGGGTCTCCCGCGCGCGCCCCATCCTGCTTCTGACACCGCGCCAGTAACTCGCCGGCCTCGGTGTCCTGCGGACTGCGGTCCAGCACCGCCTTGAAACTCTCCGCCGCCTCGCCGAACTTCATCGCCTTCCACAGCGCGTAACCCAGGTTGAAATGGTAGTCGGGATCGGAACTGTCTCCCTCAATCGCCTTACGAAAATTATCCGCCGCCGCGGCGAAGTTATTCGCGCGGCTCTGCGCCGCGCCCAGATCATTGTACACTTCGTTCAGCGGCACCGATCCCGCGACGATCTCGAATGACTTCTGCGCATCACCGAAGTTACCCCGGTAATACCTGCTCAGACCCAATAGAAACTGCGCCTCCAGGTAATGGGAATCGGCGCGATTCACCTTCTCCAGCCAACCCGTCGCGATCGGGTAGTCCTTCTTCGCCAGATAGATCTTGCCCAACTGAAACGCCGGCTGCGAGAAGCGTTCGTCCAGCCTCGCGGCCTGCGTAAAGAGCCGATGCTGCTGCTCGGGACTCGTAGCCAGCAACCCGCGCACATAGGCTTCGATCGCATCCACCCGGATCGTCGGCCGCGCCTTGCGGAACTCATCCTCCGATGGCGCCGACTTTGGAATCAAAAACTGCAGCGTCTGCCAGCCCAGATGCGTTTCGAGCGCGGCCAGATCTTCGAGGCCCCCGACTTCGGCAAACTCGGGCCCCTGCCGGCTCCGCTTCACATCCATAATCCGCGCCGTGATCCGCAGCGAACCGCGTGACGGAGGCGCCGCCGGCGTCAACTCATACTGTCCGTAGATCACCGTCGCCGCGTCCAGCGCATCGGCGGCCTTGATGATGGACGCGTGCGTCAGTACCGCGTTCGGCCGCATCGACAGCCGTCGATACGCTTCCAGCCGATCGCTCCGGTCCAGCGCCAGGACTCCTTCCGACATCAGTGCATCGTGGATGGTTTCGGCGATGCTCTCGCCGATCCAGTCCAGGTTCGCGGATTTCGCATAGTTGAAAAACGGAAGGACCAGCACCGAGTCCGCGCGCAGGGGAATCGTCGAAAGGACAACCAGGAGCAGTGTACGGAACATCTCCTCCCAGTTTAACGTGCGGGGTTTCAGGCGCGGGGCGGACAGCGCATGCCCGCCCCGCGCGATTTCAGTTATTCACGACCAGTTTCATGTGCGTGCCGCCCAGCCGGATCTCCGTAATCTTGTACTGGCCGTCACCGTTGGTGTAGCGTACTGTCGTAGTCGCGAACTTGCTCGGATCGTTCTCCACCTTGACCGGCGCCTGCGCCTCCAGTTTCCCGTTCTTCACCAGCACCTGTTGGTCTTTCAGCTCGATCGTGTACTCGCCCGGCTTCAGCTCGGTCGAGCCAAGCATCGACTTCTCATAGAGAGTCAGCCTGTACGACTTGGCGTATGCCAGAGACACACCGAGCATTACAAACATTACAATGAGTTTCTTCATCTTGGGTTCTCCCCGAATCTTTCCGACTTACAAAAACTAAGACGAGGATGTTTCGATTTTGTTCCGCGAGAATCGCCTATACACGTGTTAAGAATTCACAAACGAGTTTGACCGCCGCGCTCTGCACGTGCTCATCCTGGCCGAAGCCGGGCAGCCACTCGACGCCCCGCTCCTGCCGGAACCACGTCACCTGCCGCTTGGCATAACGGCGGGTGTTGCGCTGCGCATAAAAGATCGCATCCTTTTCCGTAAGCTCGCCATTCAGCATCTGTAACACCTGTTTGTAGCCGTGCGATTCGAAGGGCTTCACCTGCTCGGAATATCCCAGCGCCAGAATGTTCCGCACCTCCTCCACCAGTCCGCCGCGGAACATCGCCTCACAGCGCGCGTCCAGACGTTCATAGAGCGCCTCGCGATCCGGCGAGAGTCCAATCTTGAGCGTGCGATATCCTTCGAGCGCGCGACGACCCTCGGCGAACATACGTGTCATGGGACGGCGGCTGAGCAGACACACTTCGAGCGCGCGGATCAGCTTCGGCACGTCATTGGGGTGAATTCGCGCCCCCGCTGCGGGATCGAAACGGCGGAGCAGCCGGTGCAGCGATCCCGGACGCCGCTCCTGCCGGTACGCGAGCCGCTGCCGCAAGGCTTCGTCGCGCGCGGGACCGGGAAACAACCCGTCGAGCAGGGCACGCAGATAGAATCCGGTGCCGCCGGCCACCACGGGAAGGTGGTTTCGTGCGGAAATTTCACGCAATGTGTCCGTGGCGCGGCGGGCGAATTCGCCGGCGGTGAAGATTTCATCCGGCGCGACAATGTCGATCAGGTGATGTGGTATCCCCCGACGCTCCGCCGGAGGGGTCTTAGCCGTGCCGATGTCGAAGTGGCGATAGATCTGCAGAGAATCGCAGTTGAGGATTTCCCCGTGGAATTCCGCGGCGATCCGGAGGGCCAGGTCGCTCTTGCCGGAGCCTGTGGGTCCAATGACCGCGACCAACGGTAGGAGGGTTTTTGTTCCGGCCGGCAAACCACCGTTATACAATGAAAGGGAACGCTTTGACCCCTCTGGGCATCCAAGACGAAGTAGGCGAGAGAATTCGAATCATGACCCGTACAGCAAAAGCGCCCGTAATCGTCGGCGTGCTGGCTCTGATTTCAGCCGCAATGGCTCCCGCACAGACCGCACCAGCCTCGGATAAAGCCGCGTCCGATAAGGCCGCCGCTTATTATAACTTTGCCATGGCCCATCTCTACGCCGAACAGGCGGGCCAGTTCGGCAACCGGTCCGAGTTTGTGAACAAAGCCATCGACTACTACCGCCAGGCGTTGAAACTCGACCCCTCCGCGAGCTACATCTTCGAGGAACTGACGGACCTCTATATACAGACCGGACGCATTCGCGACGCCGTGACGGAAGCGCAGGACATGCTGAAGCGCACTCCGGACAACCTGGACGCGCGCCGCATGCTGGGCCGCATCTACACCCGAATGATCGGCGACGCGCAGCAGGGCAAGATCAACGAGGACATGCTCAAGCAGGCGATCGAGCAGTACAAGCAGGTCACCGCGCGCGATCCCAAGGACATTGAGAGCTGGCTGGCGCTAGGCCGCCTTTATCGCGTCTCGGGCGATTCGGTGGAAGCCGAGAAGTCGTACAAGCACGCTATGGATATCGACCCGAACAGCGAGGATGCGCTGACGGGCCTGGCGATCGTGTACTCGGACGTCGGCGATACAAAGAAAGCCATCGAGATGCTCAAGGTGGTGACGGAGCGCGATCCCAGCCCGCGCACGCTCGAAGCCCTCGCCCAGGCGTACGATCAGATGCGGGACTACAAGGCCGCGGCCGACGTTCTCAAGAAAGCCATGGAACTGGCGCCGGACAACGCGCGCTTCCAGCGCGAACTGGCGAAGGAGCTTCTGCTCTCCGATCAGCTGGACGAAGCGCTCAAGCTCTACAACGGAATCGCGCAGGAGGACCCGAAGGATCCGCAATCGCAGCTGCGTATCTCCGAGATCTATCGCGCGAAGCACGACTACGAAAAAGCCCGCGCGGCGCTGGACAAAGCTCGCGCGCTCGACAGCGACAACCTCGATGTGCGCTATGAAGAAGTGAACCTGCTGGCCGACGAAGGCAAGACCGACGAGGCGGTGAGCAAGCTCAGGAGCATGCTCGATGAGATGACCAAGAAGAGCTACAGCGCCGCCGAGAAAGCCAACCGTGCGATGCTGCTCGAGCGACTCACCCAGCTATATCGGATGGGCAAGAAGTACAACGAAGCGCTGCAGGTCTACCAGGAATGGATGACGCTGGATCCGGAGAGCAACGATGCGAAGCTGGGCCGCGCGTCCTTGCTGGCCGAAACAGGTAAGGTGGACGAGGCGGTAGCCGAAGTGCGGAAGCTGCACACGGGCGAGCGGCCGAAGGACCGCGCTCTCGAACTGGCGATCGCGCAGATCTACGATCGCAGCAAGCGGTACGGCGATGAGCTGAAATCGCTGGAAGCTGCAGAGCAGCTTTCCGAAACTCCGCAGGAGAAGAAAGCGATCCACTTCGCCCGCGGTGCCATGTATGAGCGGCAGAAAAAGTACGACGCGGCCGAGTCGGAATTCCGCAAGTGTCTGGAAATCGAGCCCGACGATCCGCAGACGCTCAACTATCTTGGCTACATGTTTGCCGAAGCCGGCTTAAAGCTGGACGAAGCGGCCAAACTGGTTAAGCGCGCGTTGGAACTCGATCCGCAGAACGGCGCGTATCTGGATAGCCTGGGCTGGGTTTACTTCCGCCAGAACAAGCTTCCGGAAGCAGAGAACCTGCTGGTGCAAGCCTTGGCGAAAATCGGCAAAGACCCGACGGTGCACGACCATTTGGGCGACATCTACTTCAAGCAAGGCAAGACACGCGACGCGATCATCCAGTGGCAGGCATCGATGCAGGAATACGAAGCCGGCCTGTCGCAAGACATGGACGCGGCGGACGCGGCGAAAATCACGAAGAAGCTGGAGAGCGCGAAAGTCCGCCTGGCAAAAGAAGACAAACGCTAGGAAGCTTGCTGGTAAAAATCGGGGAACTGTCCACGGTACGGGCCGATATCTCGCTGATTTAAGAATCGTGGTCAGGACAGTTTGGTCTGTCCCCGATTTCACCAAACGTTGCCAGGCGACACCGGCGGAACAGCGGGGCTGAAAGCTTTCCGCGGGCGGAAGCGATCAAGTCACCACCACTCCTGCCAGGCGGAAAAGGCTGTGTGGAAGGTGTGAAAAAATCGCAGAGGCGTCCGGATTGCCCTTGCCAGGCAATACGGGGACAGACGGAATATTTCCGCGCAACTGCGGCGCGGAAATATCTCGTCTGTCCCCGCATTGCAGATTGTGCACCTGGCGTTGCAGCCGGATTCGATTCTTTCACATCTTCCTGGCCCCGTTTTTCCGCCGGGCGCGGGAGTCCGGAAACCTACACCGGCTTAGCCACATCCCGATGCGTGGCCTTAGCCTTATACCCCGCGCCAGCCAAATTCTTCCGAATCTGGTCCGCCATCATCACCGACCGGTGATGGCCACCGGTACAGCCGAACGCAATGGTCAGATAGCTCTTTCCTTCCCGAACATAGTGCGGCAGCAGGTAAATCAGCAGCTCTGAGATCCGATTTACAAACTCCACGGTCTGTGGAAACGACCGGATATACCGCGCCACGCTGGGATGCCGCCCTGTCAAATGCTTAAAACGGGGAATGTAATTCGGGTTAGGCAAGAATCGCACGTCGAAGACCAGATCGCTATCCGGGGGCACGCCGTGCCGATAGCCGAAGCTGGTAACGTACACCATGATCTTCGACTCCTCGCGCTCCCCGCGAAACTTCTCGCCGATGAACTCGCGCAACTCGTGGACCGTGAACTTCGAGGTGTTGACGATCAGATCGGCCATCGCGCGGATCGGCGCCAGTTGCCTGCGCTCGGCCAGGATACTCCGGCTAATCGTCTTATCCTTGCCCAACGGGTGGGGCCGGCGCGTCTCGCTGAAGCGCCGCAGAATCGTCTCGTCGTTCGCCTCCAGAAATACAAGCTTGGTAGCGATCTGATGCCGGATGTGCGAATAAATATTGGGAAAGCGCTTCAGACTCTCGCCTTCCCGGATATCCACTACGATCGCCGCCGCCCGTACGCTAGCCGAATCGCGCGTGAGCTCGGCAAAGGTCGGAATCAGATCCACGGGAAGATTATCCACCGCATAATAGCCCGAATCTTCGAGCGCCTTCAGGACCGATCCCTTGCCCGACCCGCTCAGGCCGGTGATAATCACCAGTTCGGCAGGCCGATCGGTCTGGCGTCGGGCCTTGCCGGCACGTTGACCCGCGCCCCTTTTCTGCGCCATGTCTAGAGCGTATCAGGCTTCCACGAGATCGTAGTTGCCGTCGCGGCGCCGCACCAGCACGCACACGCGATCGGTCTCGGCGTCGCGGTAGACGAGGTAGTCCAAGTCTTTCTCCATCTCGAGCAGGGCCTCGTCGAGCGTCATGGGTTTTCGCTTCTGATGGTGATCGACGTGAAAGAGCTTGCGTTCGCCTTCCTCGTGTTCGGGCGTAGGTTCCGCAGCGGCCGGAGTTTCCTCGGCAGCGCCTTTGCGCGGCGTGCGCTTGGAATCCCGCCACTTGGCCCGCACCTTGATCGCCTGCTTCTCCAGGCGATCCACAGCGGAATGGATCGCGTTGAACAAGTCGGCATTCGACCCGATCCCCACGAGTTCATGGTTGTGGTAGTGGACCGTCACCTCGGCCTGATGCAAGTGCCGTTCCAGCGATAAGACGACGTGCGCTTCCCTCTCTTCTTTCCCGTCCAGCAGCTTTCCGACCTTCGCGAATTGCGCCTCGATCTTCTTCAACTGAGCGGGGGCCAGCTCAACTTGCCTTCCTGTATATGTGATTCGCATGCGTCCCTCCTCCAGCTCCGAAAGCCGGGGCGAAGAAAACGGGGACTGACACCTTTTTCGCCACCCCAGATCCCCGGCTTACCGAAAATCCGAAAGGCGAAAAGGCTGCCTGTCCCCGCTTTCTTCGTCCCGGCTGGGCGCCGTCACTTCTAATTTCGGACACGCCTTTGATGCGTCGATGGAATCTTCATATCCTCACGGTATTTTGCCACAGTGCGACGCGTCACCTGGATGCCTTCAGCCTCCAGCAGCGACGTAATGTGCTCATCCGTGAGCGGGTGGGCCGGATCCTCCTCTTCGATCATCTTCTTCACCTTGCGTTTCAGCAACAGCAGCGGCGTGCCGCCGCCCTGGGGTCCCTGTACGGCTTCGGAGAAGAAATAGCGCAGTTCGAAGACGCCTTGCGGAGTGTGGACGTACTTGTTGGCCACCGCCCGGCTGACCGTTGACGGGTGTACGCCTACTTCCTCGGCGACTTCCTTGATCATCATCGGCTTCAGGCAGTCGAGCCCGTTGGAAAGAAACTCCAGTTGCCGCCGCACGATCGCCTGGCAGACCTTGAGGATTGTCTGCTTCCGCTGCTCGATGTTCTTCATCAACTGGATGGCCGATGTGTAGCGCTCGCGCACGTAATCGCGCACTTCCTTAGTGGCGCCGTTCTCGCGATCCAGCATACGCCGGTACTGCGCGTTCAGACGCAACTGCGGCACATCCTCGTCGTTCATCTGGATGATGTAATCGTCGCCGTCTTTGATGAAATAGACATCCGGCTCGACCACCCGCGCCCCTGCGCCCGAATAGCGCAGGCCGGGCCGCGGATTCAGCCGTCGGATCATCTGAATGGCGACTTCGATGTGCTCGATTGGGCGCGCCAGCACCTTGGCGAGTTCCTTCACCTGGCGCATTTCCAGCAGCCGCAGGTGGTTCGACACGATCTGCCACGCCACTCCGCCCTTGCCGTTCATGCTCTCGATCTCGAGCAACAGGCATTCGCGCAGATTGCGCGCCCCCACACCCGCCGGATCGAGTGATTGCACCACCTTCAGCGCCTGCTCGATCACTTCCATTTTGTGATCGCCCAGCGCGGCGATCTCTTCCAGCGATGCCGAAAGATACCCGTCCTCGTCCAGGTTGCCGATGATGGATTCGGCGGCGTCGCGCACCTGTTCGGAAAGCACGCTCACGCTGAGCTGCGATCTCAGATGGTCAGCCAGCGTGACGGGAGCCGAGAGGAAGGTTTCAAACGAAGGCTTTTCGACCGATTCCGAAGCC
>Ga0070741_10020088_pt1 | contig 10587 bp, 5 predicted proteins | sample Coa_R1_4_FD_66440 | JGI IMG/M metagenome (GOLD analysis project Ga0070741, IMG submission 66440) | Surface soil microbial communities from Centralia Pennsylvania, which are recovering from an underground coalmine fire - Coalmine... | ecosystem: Environmental > Terrestrial > Soil > Unclassified ... | reverse complement strand
GCATGCCTGTAAAGATAGCCGGGGACGATTACGCGTCGGGGCTGCCATCGGCACCGGCGACGACCGCGAAGCGCGGGTCGAGGCGCTCGTACGAGCCGGGGCCGATGTCGTCGTTATTGATACGGCCCACGGTCACTCCGCCGGCGTGATTGAGACCATTCAGATTGTGAAGAGCACGTTTCGTCAACTCGACGTGGTCGCCGGCAATGTCGCGACCTCCGAAGGGACCGCCGCCTTGGTTGAGGCCGGGGCCGACGGCATCAAAGTGGGGATGGGACCGGCCTCCATTTGCACGACCCGCGTGGTGTCCGGCGTCGGCGTCCCACAGCTTACGGCGATTGCCGACAGCGTGCGGGTCGCCTCGGCCGCCGGCGTTCCCGTGATTGCCGACGGTGGCGTCCGTTTTTCTGGGGACATCGTCAAAGCGCTCGCGGCCGGTGCACACACTGTGATGATGGGCAGTATGTTCGCCGGCACCGCCGAAAGTCCGGGCGAAACCATACTGTATCAAGGGCGGACGTATAAAGTCTATCGCGGGATGGGCTCGCTCGAAGCGATGCGCGAACGCGAGGGGAGTCGTAATCGTTATTCCCAGGACGACGAAGAGAACGCCGGGAAGCTGGTCCCGGAAGGCATTGAAGGCCGCGTGCCGTACAGAGGCAGCTTATCGGTAATTGTCGAGCAAATGGTCGGCGGCATCAAGGCAGGCATGGGCTACACCGGCTGCCTAACGCTCGCCGATCTTCGCACCAAGGCGAAGTTCATGCGCGTTACCTCCGCCGGGCTACGCGAGAATCACGTGCATGATGTGATTATCACCAAGGAAGCGCCGAACTACAGATTAGAGTAGTCAGTAGTCAGCATTCAGTAGGGAACCTGGATAAGGGATAAGGGGGAAAGGATGATGGAAAAGCAGCAAAGAACTCCTGTTTGCCTTTATCCCTTATCCCTCTACTAACAACTGACAACTAATAACTATGATTCTCATTCTCGATTTCGGCAGCCAATATACTCAACTCATCGCCCGCCGTGTGCGCGAGGCGCATGTGTATTGCGAGATCCATCCGTACAATCTCCCGCTTGAACGGATCAAACAGTTACAGCCGGAAGGGATCATTCTCTCCGGCGGGCCGGCGAGTGTGTACGCCGAAGACGCGCCGACGTTGGATGCGCGCGTGCTGGGTGTTCCGGTGCCGTTTCTGGGCGTCTGCTACGGGATGAATGTTCTTCACCAATTGGCGGGTGGAGTGGTGACGAGGGCTGATCGTCGTGAATTCGGTTCGGCGCAACTCGTGATTGATGATACGAGTGACCTCTTTGCCGGCTTCTCCCGTCATACGGAGACCCGAGTTTGGATGAGTCACGGCGACAAAATGGAGTCCCTCCCGGCGGGTTGGCAGATCATCGCTCACACGACGAACTCGCCGATTGCCGCCGGGCGTGACCACTCCGGCCGGTTTTTCGGCTTGCAATTTCACCCCGAAGTTGTCCACTCCGAGCGCGGTTCGGATGTGCTGAAGAACTTTCTTTTCCGCATCTGTCGATGCAAACCCGACTGGACGATGGAGGGGTTCATTGAGCGCGAGACCGACAAGATCCGCAAGCGTGTCGGCGACCGGGAAGTCGTCTGCGGCCTTAGTGGCGGCGTGGATTCGGCGGTGGTAGCGTCGTTGATTCACAAAGCGATCGGCAAGCAACTGACCTGTGTGTTTGTTGATAACGGATTGTTACGTCACGGCGAGGCCGAGCACGTGGTCTCCGTGTTCTCGAAGCTGGGTCTGAACCTGCGCCATGTGAGTGCCGCGGAGAAATTTCTCGATCGGCTCGCCGGCGTGGAAGACCCTGAACAGAAACGGCGGATCATCGGCCATACCTTTATCGAAGTGTTCGAGGAAGCGGCGACCGCGCTCACGAATGTCCGCTTCTTAGCCCAGGGAACGCTCTATCCGGACGTGATCGAATCAGTGTCATTCAAAGGGCCGTCGGCGACGATCAAGACACATCACAATGTGGGTGGACTGCCTGAACGGATGCGGTTGGAACTGATCGAACCCCTACGCGAACTGTTCAAAGATGAGGGGCGCGTGCTTGGGCGCTTGCTCGGATTACCGGACGAGATCGTCGGCCGCCAGCCGTTTCCTGGGCCGGGACTCGCGATTCGTGTCCTCGGGCCTGTGGAACCCGGCCGTTTGGGGATTCTCCGCGCCGCCGACGCAATCGTTGAAGATGAGATCCGTGCCGCGGGCCTCTACGGCAAAATCTGGCAGGCGTTTGCGGTGTTGCTCCCTGTGAAAACAGTAGGCGTGATGGGCGACGAACGAACCTATGAGAACGTCATCGCGTTGCGGGCAGTCGAAAGCGTCGACGGAATGACCGCCGACTGGGCGCGCTTGCCGTACGACGTGCTCGGGCGAATTTCCAGTCGTATCGTGAATGAGGTGCGTGGTGTGAATCGGGTGGTGTACGATATTTCATCGAAGCCGCCGGCAACGATTGAGTGGGAATGAGGGGGCCGGGGGGCCAGGGATCGGGGGCCGGTAAGGGCGGGTGAAAAATTCCTCCTATGCCGGCCCCCGATCCCCGGCCCCTGACCCCTTCCTTGAGTGGAGGAGGCAATGAGTTTCGTTCATCTGCATCTGCACACACAGTTCAGCCTGTTAGACGGCGCCAATAAGATTAAGAATCTAATGCCGCAGGTGCAGAAGCACGGCATGCCGGCCGTGGCCATAACCGACCACGGCAACATGTTCGGCGCAATCGAATTCTATCGCACCGCAACGCAACACGGAGTGAAGCCCATCGTCGGCTGCGAGGTGTACGTTGCGCCCAAGAGCCGACTCGATCACAGCGGCGGCTCGGGCGCGGATGAGTATGAGCACGGCGGTAATTTCCATCTCATTCTGTTGGCAATGGATCTTGACGGCTATCGTAATCTGTGCCGTCTGGTCTCTGCCGGGTTTACCGAGGGGTTCTATCGCAAGCCCCGTATCGATAAGGAGCTGATGCGCGAGTACAGTAAAGGCATCCTCGCTCTGTCCGGGTGCCTCAGTGGAGAGGTGGCCCGGGCGATGTTGATGGGCAAGGAGCAGCTCGCCCGCCAGGCGGCTGAAGAGTACGCGGCGATTTTCGATGACCGCTTCTACATCGAAATTCAGGCGAACCACCTTCCCGAACAAGAGAAGATTAACCCGGCGCTGATTGAATTATCCCGCCAATTGGCGCTGCCGCTGGTCGCGACCAACGACTGTCACTATCTAAAAGCCGAAGACGCCGAGGCGCACGAAGTGCTGCTGTGCGTGCAGAGTGGCAAAGTCTGGTCGGACGAGAAACGCTGGCGCTTCGGCACCAATCAACTGTACGTGAAGTCACCAGAAGAGATGCTGGCGGAATTCACGCACTGCCCGGAAGCGGTCTCTAACACGGTCGAAGTCGCTAACCGCTGCAATTTGGAGTTGTCGTTCGGTAGCTTCTTGTTTCCTGTCTACGATGTCCCGAAAGGAGAGACCCTCGAAGAAGCCTTAAAGAAGAAGGCTCGCGCCGGCCTCGAAGAACGATTCGAGCAAATCCGCGCCTACACGCCGGATTGGAATGAGGCCAAAGAGAAGGAGTATTACGACCGCCTGGAGTTCGAGCTCCAGGTTATCGAGAAGATGGGTTTCTCCGGGTACTTCCTCATCGTCTCCGACTTCATCGGCTACGCGAAGTCACAGGGAATTCCCGTCGGTCCCGGGCGCGGTTCGGCGGCGGGGTGTTTGGTCGCGTACAGCACCAAGATCACCGATGTCGATCCGATTCGCTATCAGTTGCTCTTTGAGCGCTTCTTGAATCCCGGCCGGAAGAGCATGCCGGATATCGACGTCGATTTCTGCTTCGAGCGCCGCGACGAAGTGATTCGCTACATCAAAGAGAAGTACGGCTCCGACAAAGTCGCGCAGATCATCACCTTTGGGACGCTCAAGGGCAAGCAGGCGATTAAGGACGTCGGCCGCGTCCTTGAATTTTCCTACGGGGACACCGACCGTATAGCGAAGCTCTATCCGGCCCCCAAACAAGGGAAAGACTTTCCGCTTGAAGCCGCAATGGAAATGGAACCGCGGCTGCGCGAGCTGCGGGACAAAGGCGACCGCGAGAAGAAGCTCTTTGACTATGCCTTCAAGCTCGAAGGCTTACTCCGGCACGCCTCGAAACATGCCGCGGGCATCGTCATTGCACCGGCCCCGCTGGTTGAGCACGTCCCACTCTTCGTCGATAAAGAAGGGAGTGTCCTGACGCAGTATTCCGGGCCGGACGTCGATACCATCGGGCTGATCAAATTCGACTTCCTCGGGCTGAAAACGTTAACCCTGCTCGACGATACCGTGAAGCGGATTAAGAAGAGTCGCGGTGTCGATGTTGACCTGGGTAATCTCCGTATTGATGATAAGCGAACCTATCAGGACCTCACTCGTGGTGAAACGGTGGGGGTCTTCCAGATGGAAGGCAGCGGCATTCGTAAGCTCATCACCCAACTCAAACCGAGCTGCTTTGAAGATATCATCGCCGTGATCGCCCTGTTCCGGCCCGGGCCGCTCGACAGCGGCGCGGCGGAACAATTCATCAAGCGGAAACACGGCAAAGAGCAGATTGTCTATCCCCATAAGTTGCTGGAGCCGGTGTTACGAGAAACCTACGGCGTGACCATTTACCAAGAACAGGTCATGCAGATTGCTCAGGTGTTGGCGGGCTACAGCCTGGAAGACGCCGACAATTTGCGGCGCGCGATGGGCAAGAAGAAAAAAGAGGTGATGCAGGAAGAGCGCGCGCGTTTCCTCAAAGGGACTGCCGCGCAAAAGATTCCTGACAAGCTGGCGGGAGAAATTTTCGACCAGATGGAAACGTTTGCCGCTTACGGATTTAATAAGTCGCACGCCGCGGCGTACGCGTTGATTTCCTACCAGACCGCCTATCTGAAGACGCACTATCCGCAAGAGTTCATGGCGGCGCTCATGAGTCTAGAGATGGGCGATACCAACAAGACCTACAAGAATATTGCCGAGTGTCGCCTGCAGAATATTCAGGTACTGCCGCCGGATGTGAACGAGAGTGATGACGGATTCACAGTGAGTGGGGAAACGATTCGTTTCGGCCTCGGCGCGGTCAAGGGCATCGGCTCCAAAGCGATTGAGGCGATTCAAGAGGCGCGGAAGGAAGGGCCGTTTACTGACCTGTACGAATTCTGCTCGCGGGTGCGCGGGTCGCAAGTCAACAAGCGCGTACTCGAAAGCCTCACAAAATGTGGCGCTCTGGACTCGTTCAAAATCCCGCGCGCGCAGCTCTTTGCCGAGATCGAGGCGGCGATGAAAAAGGCGGAGCAAGAGGCGAAGGGCGAGAGTGACGCGAATCAGCTCGGCCTCTTTGCCGGCTTGCCCGCCAAGAACGGCAACGGGCGCCCGGAGCTGCCGAAAATCGAGGAATGGGGCGACGCCGACAAACTCAAGAACGAACGTGAAACGCTCGGCTTCTTTATTACCGGTCACCCGCTCGACAAGTATGTCGGCCGTTTGCACGGCGTGGTGTCACTGACCACGGAGACCCTCAAGACCCGTCAGCATCAAGAGAAGGTCAAGTTGGCCGGCGTCGTACATTCACTGAAGCTCAAGAACAACAAGAAAGGCGACCGCTACGCCACGTTTACCTTGGAAGACAAAGACGGCGTCGTCGAAGTGATTGTCTGGCCGGAAGCCTATCGCCAGTATGAGGCGACGATCCACGCCGACGTACCAGTTTGTCTGAGCGGTACCCTGGACGTCGATGAAGATCGTTGCCAGGTGATTGCCAACGAAGTGGTACCGCTTGAATCGGTTGCGACCAACGAGGTCCGGCAAGTACACATCCAGGTGCCGGCGGACGTCGCGACCAAAGAAGATATGGTGGCACTCAAAGGTGTGCTGCAACAGCATCTTGGTAACTGCCAGACGTTTTTGCACCTCATGCGGCCGGACTATACGGAGACGGTCATTGCCCTACCACAGGACCTGAGTGTGTCGCCCACGCGGGCGATGTTAATCGCGATAGAGCGACTCTTCGGTAGCGGGGTGGCGTCGTTTCGGTAGCCTTGTGTGCCTGCTGGCCTGTGCAGAAAGTAGGCCGGAATAAGCGCAGTGTTTCCGGCGCGGGTAAGCCTCGGCATTACTTATCCCGGCCTCCGGGCGATCCCTCAAAAAAACCGATTCTTCGGGCGTGGTAACCCCAGATTTTCACGTAGTGTTATCCCTTCGTACTCTCGCCGAAACAGCTCACGTCGCTGCAGTTCCGGCACCACACGATCGACAAAGTCGTCGAGTCCGCCCGGCAGATACGGAAACATGATATTGAAGCCGTCACAGGCCTCGGTCATAAGCCACTCTTCCATTGCGTCGGCAATCGTGGCCGGGGTGCCAATCATTTCCAGAACTCCGAAGCTGCCTCCGACATACTGGGCGAGTTCGCGCACAGTCATCTTATCGCGTTTGGCCATATCCATCAGTTTCTGCCGACTGCTTTTGCTGGCATTGCTTTCTGGCAGAGTGTCTGGGAGTGGGCCGTCCAAATCCAGCTCGGAGGCATTGAAGCCGAGTTGGACAGACAAGTTGGCAATGCCACTCTCTGGGTGGACTAAGCTGTCAAGCCGTTTTTTCTTCTCACGCGCTTCTGCGGCGGTGTCACCAATGACAACGAAGGCACCCGGCAAGATCTTCAGGTGATCACGCGGCCGTCCGAGCGCATCGAGTCGGCCTTTGACATCGGTATAAAAGTGCCGCGCGTCGCTGAGGTTGTTCGCACTGCCAAAGATCACCTCCGCGGTTTCAGCCGCAAGCTGACGGCCGGCCTCGGAAGCTCCCGCCTGGACAATGACCGGCCAGCCTTGGATCGGGCGCGCAACGTTGAGCGGTCCGCGCACAGAAAGGTACGGCCCCTTGTGATCGAGCACATGCATCTTCTCAGGATCAAAGTAGACACCCGCCTCGACATCGCGAATGAAGGCGTCGTCCGCCCAACTATCCCATAGTCCGGTAACCACGTCGAAGAACTCGCGGGCACGACGATACCGCTCTCCATGCTCCACGTGTTCTTCGCGGCCGAAATTCATCGCCTCGCGCGGATTGGCGGAGGTTACGACATTCCAGGCGGCACGCCCACCACTGATATGGTCGAGTGACGCGAACTTGCGCGCGACATGATACGGCTCGTTATAGGTTGTGGACGCCGTCGCGATCAATCCGAGATGCTCGGTGACCACGGCGAGTGCCGGGAGGAGCGTCAGTGGGTCGAACGACGTGACTGTCGCGCTACGCTTCAACGCGTTCATCGGCATGTTCATCACTGCTAAGTGGTCTGCCATGAAAAAAGCGTCGAACCGTCCGCGCTCCAACGTTTGGACGAAGCGCTTGTAGTGCGCGAAATTGAAGTTGGCATCCGGAAACGCCCCGGGATAGCGCCACGCGGCGGTATGGATACTAACCGGTCGCATGAATGCGCCTAATCGCAGTTTGCGTGAGTGAGCCACGGCACCTCCCTCCCGTTCCAGTGGTGATGAGCAGCAGAGTACCAAATCGACGGGTTGTAGCCAGTCCGGTAGCTGCCGCACCCTTCCTACCTCTTTTCCCTGTCCCCGGGAACCTATAAGCTAGGCCCACAATATGGGACGACGGCGCGATTTTACTAACGGGATCGATCCCAAGCCCGGTTACTATTACACAGCGAAGCCGGGGCCGGAGCGAGTGGTTCTCGTCGGGGTCGAACGGTCTCGTAACGGTGATCGACATGTTGAGGGTGTGCAGTTTCTTGCCGAGGACTCGCTGACCGAATTGGCCCGCCTCAGTGACGCCGCAGGATTGACGGTGGCCGGAACGGTGAGCCAGTTACTGCGCGACGGGATTCACCCCGCGACCTTCATCGGTTCGGGAAAAGTCCGCGAGGTGAAAGATCGGGTTGTCGACGGCAACGCCGACGCCGTCATTTTTGACGACGATCTCTCGCCGGCGCAGCAGCGGAACTTAGAAAAGTCACTTGAAGTGAAGGTCATCGACCGCAGCCAACTTATTCTCGACATCTTTGCCCAACGCGCGCAGAGCTTGGCCGGAAAACTACAAGTTGAGCTCGCACAGCTCGAATACTTACAGCCGCGACTCACACGGCAATGGTCTCACCTCTCGCGGCTGGGTGGCGGCGTCGGCACACGCGGCCCCGGCGAAACGCAACTGGAAGTTGACCGCCGCCGCATTCGTGAGCGCATCTCGACCTTAAAACGACGCCTGCACGATGTCGAACGAACACGAGGATTACAGCGTCAGGAGCGCGAACGAGTACCGTTCCCGACCGTTGCGCTCGTGGGCTACACCAACGCCGGCAAATCTACATTAATGAACACTCTGACGCACGCCGGGGTCCTGGTCGAAGACAAACTGTTTGCCACGCTCGACCCGACGAGTCGACGGCTCGACCTTCCCGGCGGCCAGCCGGTGATGGTGACCGATACTGTGGGGTTCATTAACAAGCTCCCTCACCAGTTAATCGACGCGTTCAAAAGTACCCTCGAAGAAGTGCGGACGGCCGACCTCCTGCTGCATCTGATTGACGCGACCCATCCACATTGGGCCGAGCAGAAGGCGGTGGTGGAGCAGGTATTGGCGGAGCTTGGGGCCGGGGCAAAGCCGACACTGACCGTATTTAACAAACTTGACCGTATCTCAGCGGGTGCTGAAGATGAGTCTTCCCTGGGGGCACTGTTGAGTAAAGCTGGCGATCACAATGGGGAAGGCTCTTCTTTTGGCATCTCGGCCCGGACCGGTGAGGGGATTACGTCGTTACTGTCGGCTATTGCACGGCGGTTAGAACAAAACCGAGAAGTCGTACACTACGAACTGCCGTTGAGTGCCGGGGGTGTGGTGGCGTGGTTGCGCCGCAGTGGCAAAGTGGTAGAAGAGGCATACTCTGAGACCGCCATTCAAGTGACTGCGTTGGTTTCGAGTAAGGTTGCCGGGCAGTTGCGGAAACGGATCGAGGCGGCGCGTTCAGAGTAACACTATGTTGGTGTGGGTAGAGCAGTGACGTCTTCGGCTATTCTTAATATCCCGAATTTTTTGACCTTGCTCCGTATCGGCGCGATTCCGATTTTTCTCATTTTGCTGACGGACGGACGGTACACCGAAGCGTTGATCGTCTTTGCCCTGGCCGGTGTGACCGACTCGCTTGATGGTGCGATTGCGCGGCTCACCGACACGCGAACCACACTCGGCTCTTACATCGACCCGCTTGCAGATAAACTGCTCTTGGTGAGCTCGTTTCTGATCTTAACGTTTCTTGGATTTATCCCCCATTGGTTAGCGATTCTCGTCATTACTCGCGACGTCATCATCCTGCTCGGATTCCTGGTCCTGTTTATGATCACGGGCCGATCGATTGTGATCCGTCCGACCTTTGTCGGGAAGGCCTGTACGTTCCTCCAACTATTAACGGTGACGCAGACTTTGGTTGCGTTGCACGATCCGGCGTGGAAATTCCCGCTGTTATGGTACAGCACTTTGACGCTTGCCGGTGGCGCGACGGCAGTGTCGGGATTACAGTATTTGCGCCGAGCGTTTCAATGGTTGCATTTTCAGGAAGAAGAGCCACCGTTGCAGATTAATCAGGAACACCGCCCCGGAAGTCACGACCACCAGCCGCGATATTCGGCTCAGGCGCGCAAACCTGAAGTAACCAGAGGGTAAGAAAGAGGGAGCTGGGACTCCGCCGGTTTGCGTCAGGGCAATCCATAGGCTAACTAGTAGAGAGGGACCTTGGTGGTTGCCGTAGAAGCAATGTGACAGCCGAGAGGGGTGGATTGTGATGCGGGTGTTTCCCCGTATTGAAAATACGAAGATAATGGACCTCTTCCGTAAGGGAGTGGAAGGCCAATGGTCAGCCGCGCAACTTGAGTGGGAACGCCCGGTGCTGTTGGATGTTGGTGAGCGGCATGCCTTAGCACACGTGCTGACGCCAATTTATCTGGGTGAACAGACGGCGATGCTGGGCGCCAGCGCAGTCATTCCCCAGTTTTTTGCGGCCCAGCAGACTGAAGCGCAACTATATCTGTCGACATTTCTTCTTGATGAAGCCCGTCACTTCGAGATCCTGACGCAATTTTATCGCAAGATCGACGAGCGTCCGCTTGAGGTGCGCGACCTGAAGGAAATTTTTCGCTACCAAGCTCGGCTGTTCAAATCTCGCGACAAAGTCGAGTGGCTGTGGGGGATTCTGTTAAGCGACGTGTTTTCGCGCCACTTTTATAGCATTCTGGCGAAACTGCACCCCGGATCACTGTTTGCCCATATTGCTGGTCGTATCCTGCTTGACGAAGCGCGCCATCTGGCCTTTGCGGAATTGTCACTCAAAGCGATACTGGCACAGCAGCCCGAACGTGCGCCAAGTTTTTTGACTATGCGCGACGAATTGCTCGCGCTGATGGGAGCAATGCAACGCGCACTGAAGGAAAAATCCGATACGATCGGGCTGGACAGTGCGTTACTGATTGCCACAGTTGCTGATGATATAGAGAAGAAGGCCCGCCGCTTACGCCTGCTTGAGCCG
>Ga0070741_10020087_pt1 | contig 10587 bp, 15 predicted proteins | sample Coa_R1_4_FD_66440 | JGI IMG/M metagenome (GOLD analysis project Ga0070741, IMG submission 66440) | Surface soil microbial communities from Centralia Pennsylvania, which are recovering from an underground coalmine fire - Coalmine... | ecosystem: Environmental > Terrestrial > Soil > Unclassified ... | reverse complement strand
CAGTCCAGCGGGATGCGCACGCCGGTGATGCCGAGATCGCGATACATGCGCAGGAACTCGTCGAAGTGCTCGTCGGACCACCAGGCATGTCCGGCAATGCCGAACAGGGGGCGGGACGCGGGGCGCGGCGCCGGTTCTTGCCCTGCGGCGACGAGCGAGCCGCCCAGCGCGACGGCGACGACGCCCCAGACGGCGACCAGCCCCCGCCGGCCCCGCCGGAGGCCACGCCTCACCCGAGCTGCCCAGCCCGCTCCCGCCACCGACCGATCCCTCGCCGCCATCCGCCGACCTCCTCCGTCGTTGCGTGCTCCTTGCCGGCCGCGATTCTAAGCCAAGCCGGCGGCGTCGGCAACGCTGGTCCTCTCCCGGGCGGCGGGTCTCGCTCGGCCCTGGACCCTTGCCGCCGCGAGATTACGCTACCAGCATCGGCTACACTGGTTCGAACTCTTCGAGGGAGCCGATAATGCCGATCCGCCACTCACCGCTCGCGCTCGCGGCCTGCCTGCTGGCCCTGAGCGCCTGCACGTCCCCTACCGCCGCGCCGTCCGCCAGACCGGCGACCAGCGCCGCGCCACCGGGCACCACGGCCGCGCCCGCCGGAGCGACGACGTCTGCCCCGCCGCCCGCGCGCATCCCCGTGCGGCTGGCCTACACGGCCCTGGTCGCGTCGCAGTCCGTGCCGTGGATCGCCCAGGAGAGCGGCATTTTCGATCGCCATGGCCTCGACGTCAGCATGACCTTCCTCAACGGCGGGCCGCCCGGCGTTGCGGCGCTGGTCTCCGGGGAGGTGGACGTGCTGATCGTCGGCGCGGCTTCGGTGATCCGCAGCACGATCCAGGGCACCGATACGGCGCTGATCGCCGGCACCAAGAACCAGCTCGTCGGCGACGTCATGGGCAAGCCGGAGATCCGCACGCCGGCCGAGCTGCGGGGTCGGCGGATCGGGGTGGCGTCGCGCGGCTCGAACAGCGAGCTCGTGGCCCGCGTGGCCCTGCTGCGGAACGGCCTCGACCCGGATGAAGGAATCACCTACCTGGCCGTCGGCTCGGGCGGCCAGCGGCTAGCGGCGATGCAGCAGGGCACGATCGACGCCTGCGGCTGCATCCCCCCGGACAACATCGCGGCCGAAGAGGCGGGCTTCCACGTCATCGTGGACGTGACGAAGCTGGGTGTGAAGTATCCGGCCACGAGCGTCGCCACGACGCGCGCCAAGGGGCAGGAGCAGCCCGAGCTGTACCGCCGCTTCCTGGCAGCGATGGCCGATGGCGTGTACCGCTACAAGAACGACCCCGAGTTCGCGCTCAAGGTGATCACCGACTACACTAAGATCGACGACCGGCGCGCGCTGCGCGCGGGCTACGAGATCGAGCGCGAGATCATGGCCTCCGATCTGCAAGTCGACGTGGAGGCGATCCGCGCGGCGATGGACGAGATCGCGCCGACGATCCCGCAGGTCACGAGCTACAAGCCGGAGGACTTCCTGGAGCCGCGCTTCTGGAACGAGCTGAAGGCGGACGGCTACTTCGAGCGCGTCGGACGCTAGAGCGCGAATGGGACCACCGCGCGAGAAGCCAATGAGCGAAGAGGCCCACGACGGCGGCAGGAAGTCGTGCCTGCCGGACACCGGCTGCGGCGGAACCGTCTGCCGCCTGTGCGGCGAGGCGCTGCCGCTGCCGGAAGACGCTGCACGGGGGGTAGCGGGCTCCGCTCCGCCCTCGTCGGCGGGCACGAGCTTCGTGCTGGTGGACTGCCCGGGCTGCGGCGCGCAGCAGGTGCGGACGCTAGGCGCGCCGATCTGCGGCGGGGAGAGCCTGGCGCTGCAGAACGCGCTGGCCTATCTGGCGCGGCGGAGGCGGGACCCCTCACCCCCCTAGCCCCGGCGACGCTTGCAGTATTCCGCGTCGCCCCCACCAGGGGCGAGGGGGGGATGAGGGCCGGGCAATCTGGGTCGTCCTACTCCCCTCCCCTCTGGTGGCGGAGGGGTTGGGGGTGGGGGGTTCCTCAGCTCTCCGAGGCGAGCTTGCCGTTCTGGCCCCAGTTCTGGCGGGGGATGTCCTGGATCACGATGTTGCACTGGTCCGGGGTGGTCTTGGCGATCTCCACGAGCGCCTTCGTGATTGCTTCGACCAGCGCGCGCTTCTGGTCTACCGTGCGCCCCTCGTACATCTGCAGCAAGACGTAAGGCATGCGCTCCTCCTCTAATGCGGTCCGTTGAGCTGCTCGACCAGCGGCGGCACCGCCGCCAGGCTGTCTACCTGGTAGTCCCAGCGCGCGCTCGCCCCGTAGGCGCGGCTCTGGCGCTCCTGCTCGATCAGGACGGCCACGATCCCCAGGTCCTGCGCCGCGTCCAGCTCGCCGAAGGCGCCGTCGGCCACGAACATCGTCTCGGTCGGTCGCGTGCCGAGGGCGACGAGGGCGTGCTCGTAGATCGCCGGGTCCGGCTTCGCCACGCCGAGACGAAAGGACAGGGCCAGCGTGTCGAACAGGTGGTCCAACCCGGCGCGTTCGATGACGTAGCCGGCCTGGTCCGAGCAGTTGCTGAGCACGCCCAGCAGATAGCCCCGCGCCTTGAGTGCCTCCAGAGCCGCCCGCACGTCGGGGTAGAGCTGCACGGCCCGCTCCCAAGTGCGTACTTCCATCTCCGCCAGCTCGGACAACAGCTCGGGCGGGGCCGGACGGCCGAGCTGCTCCAGCATCGTGGCGATCGAGCCTTCCAGGCCGCCGCCGCGGCCCAGCATGCGCTCGTGGGCGGTCTCGCGCCAGAGCGTCGCCATGCTCTCCGGGTCGACGTCCGCCCGCTCGGCCAGCGCGCGCCGCCCGCTGACGATCGTGTCGGCGTCGACGTGAGCCAGCGTGTCGTAGAAGTCGAACAGGATGGCCCGAATCATGCGGGCACCACCCGGATGGCAGTGTCGTAGCGCACGCGCGGCTCAGCACCCGGGGAGGCGAAGGGGTGGGGCGTGCCAGCCGGGACACGACTGAGCAGGCCGGGCCCGACGGAAAGGCGCTCCACAGCTAGCACCTCCACTCGCCGCCTCCCGCGCCTGCTGGGTCATTATACTCGGCGGCGTTAGAAAACCATTAGGATTCGAGCGGAGAGCGGTTAGCACTCTCGCCTACCGCTTGCTAACCGGCGCGGCATCGGCTAGTATGAGTTAGCACTCACCCTCTTCGAGTGCTAACTCGCTGCACGGCGATGGCGGTCGCAAGACACTCTGGATGTTGCAGGAGGGTTGCATGGCATCGATGAAGCTCCGCCCCCTCGGGGACCGCGTGGTGGTCAAGCCGCTGCCGCGGGAGGAAGTCACCCGCAGTGGCATCGTACTGCCCGACACCGCTAAGGAGAAGCCGCAGGAGGGCGAGGTCATCGCCGCGGGCCCGGGGCGCCTCGAGGAAGGCGGCAAGCGGCAGGCGATGGATGTCAAGGTCGGCGACAAGGTGCTGTACGCGAAGTACGCAGGCACCGAGTTCAAGCTGGAAGACGACGAGCTTCTGATCCTCAGCGAGAAGGACATCCTGGCGGTTCTCGAGAACGGCGCCAGCGGCAGCAAGAAGTAGCACACCCTCCTGGCACGGCGGCGCGCGTGCGCGGGGTGGATCTGCGACCGCCCCACGTCCCGTGGCGAGCGCTGCACCCGACCAGGCCGGGTGTTCGGCGGGGCTCCCGGCATTGCCTGAGTCCTGGCCCGTGCGGGCCGCGCCGAGCCCAGCAACGAGCGAGTGAACAGAGAGACTGCAGATAGGTACGGAGGCAGGAGGAAGCGGATGCCCGCGAAGCAGCTCATTTACAGCGAGGAAGCGCGCCGGTCCCTGAAGAAGGGCATGGATGCGCTGGCCGACGCCGTCAAGGTGACCCTTGGCCCGCGCGGCCGCAACGTGGTGCTGGACAAGAAGTTCGGCCCGCCCACTATTACGAACGACGGCGTGACCATTGCCAAGGAGATCGAGCTCGAGGACCCGTTCGAGAACATGGGTGCTCAGCTCCTGAAGGAAGCCGCCACCAAGACCAATGACATCGCGGGCGATGGCACCACCACCGCGACCGTGCTGGCCCAGGCGATCGTGAACGAGGGCTTCCGCAACGTCGCGGCTGGTGCGAACCCGCTGCAGCTCAAGCGCGGCATCGAGCGCGGCGTCGAGGCGGTCGTCGGCGAGCTCAAGGCCATGTCGCAGCCGGTCCAGGGCCGCACCGAGATCGCCCAGGTCGCGGCCATCTCCGCGAACGACCAGGAAGTCGGCAACCTGATCGCCGAGGTCATGGAGAAGGTCGGCAAGGACGGCGTGATCACGGTCGAGGAGTCCAAGACCCTCCGCTTCGAGACCGAGTACGTCGAGGGCATGCAGTTCGATCGCGGCTACATCTCGCCCTACTTCATCACGAACCCCGAGCGGATGGAGGCCGTCCTCGAGGACGCGTACATCCTGATCACCGACAAGAAGATCTCGGCCATCGCCGACATCCTGCCGGTGCTCGAGCGCATCCTCCAGGTCAGCAAGAACCTCCTGATCATCGCCGAGGACGTCGACGGCGAGGCGCTAGCGACCCTGGTGGTCAACAAGCTCCGCGGCACGCTCAACGTCCTGGCCGTGAAGGCGCCGGGCTTCGGCGACCGCCGCAAGGCCATGCTCGAGGACATCGCCATCCTGACCGGTGGCCAGGTGATCACCGAGGAGGCCGGCCGCAAGCTGGATAGCGCGCAGGTCAGCGACCTCGGTCGCGCCCGCCGCGTCGTGGCCAACAAGGACGAGACCACGATCGTCGAGGGGCACGGCGACGACGCGCGGATCAAGGGCCGCATCCAGCAGATCCGCACCCAGATCGAGGACACCACCTCCGACTTCGACCGCGAGAAGCTGCAGGAGCGGCTGGCCAAGCTGGCCGGCGGCGTAGCCGTCATCAAGGTCGGCGCGGCGACCGAGGTCGAGCTGAAGGAGAAGAAGCACCGCGTCGAGGACGCCCTGTCGGCGACGCGGGCGGCCGTCGAAGAGGGCATCGTGCCCGGCGGCGGCGTGGCGTTCCTCAAGGCGCTCAGCGTGCTGGACAAGGCAGCCGGCGAGGTGGCGAAGGAGAACTCCGACCAGGCGACGGGCGTGCAGATCCTCCGCCGCGCGCTCGAGGAGCCGATGCGCCGCATCGCGGTCAACGCCGGCCTCGAGGGCTCGGTGGTCGTCGAGGAGGTCAAGCGCCGCGCGGACAAGAACGAGGGCTACGACGCGGCCCGTGGCGAGTACGTCAACATGGTCGAGCGCGGGATCATCGACCCGCTGAAGGTCACCCGCTCGGCGCTCGAGAACGCGGCCTCCGCGGCGACCATGATCCTGACCACCGAGACGCTCGTTACCGAGATCCCGGAGAAGGAGAAGGCGCCGGCGGCCCCGCCGATGCCGGAGTACTAAGCCCCCCTCTCACGAGCGAAAGGGCGGCGCACGAGGCGCCGCCCTTTCGCTTTGCACAGAACAGGCCCGCGGCCGTGGCCGCGGGCCTGTTGTTCGCCACAGTCTGACCCGGAGCCCTACTCGAGCGGCAGCACCCCCGCCGCTTCCAGCCGGGTGAGCGCTCGGTCGAATGCGTCGAGGGTGAAGGCGACATCGGCCGACGTGTGCGCCGCCGAGACGATGGCGCCGGTATGCATCAGGTCTACCCCTTCGATCAGCATCGCCTGGCGCAGGGCGTTCGCGACCGGACCGCGTGTGAGGCGGAACACGTCGGCCGGGGTGCCGGGCGGAGTCAGGCCGGGCTCGGCCAGCACGATGTGGAAGACGGAGCTTTCGCCGTTCACCCAGCCGGGGAGGCTGCGCCGCTGGAGAACGCCCTTCAGGCCGGCCCGCAGCTCCTCGGCGATTGCATCGGCCTTGCGGTTCGGCTCGCCGCTGGCGACCTGGGTCAGGCAGGCGATGGCCGCCGCGGCGGAGAGCGGGTTGCCGTTGAAGGTGCCCTGGTGGCTGGCGCGGCCGTGGCGGTTCCAGCGGGGATCGTCGTGGTAGTCGAGGTACTCCAGGATGTCCGCGCGGCCGGCGACGGCGCCACCGGGGAGCCCGCCGGCGAGGATCTTGGCCATCGTCGTCAGGTCGGGCGTGATCCCGTAGCGCTGCTGAGCGCCCCCCGGCGCGTAGCGGAAGCCGGTAATCACCTCGTCGAAGATGAGCACGACGCCGCGCTCGGCGGTGAGCGCGCGCAGGCCGCCCAGGAAGTCGAGGTCGGGCGGCACGAGCCCGTTGCTGCCGCCGCCCGGCTCCAAGAGGACGGCCGCCACGTCGTCGCGGGCGTCGAGGTGGGCGCGCACCGCCGCCAGATCGTTGGGGGGCGCGAGCAGCACGGTGCTGAGCGTCTCGGCGGGAATGCCGGCCGAGTTGGGCGCGTCGAAGGGCGGCGAGACGCCATACGCCACGTAGTCGTGCCAGCCGTGGAAGTGCCCGTGGAACTTCACGACCTTCGATCGGCCGGTGAAGGCTCGGGCCAGCCGCAGGGCCATCAGGGTCGCCTCGGTGCCCGAGCTGGTGAACCGCACCCGCTCGGCCGACGGCACCAGGCGGAGCACGAGCTCGCCCCAGGCCAGCTCCAGCGCGTGCGACGCGCCGTAGTGCGTGCCGCGGCCGAGCTGCGCCTGCACCGCGGCGGCCACCGCGGGATCGTTGTGCCCGAGCAGCAGCGCCCCGTGGCCCATCCAGTAGTCCACCAACTCGTGGCCGTCCACCGTCCACTTGCGCGCCCCCTGGGCGCGGTCGACGGCGACGGCGAAGGGCGCGAAGTGGCGGCTGTCGTGGGTGACTCCGCCGGGGAAGACCGTCGCGGCGCGGCTGGCGAGGGCCAGCGACTGGGGGAAGCGCTGGGCGAAGGCGTCGGCGAGCTCGAGTGCCGGCTGCCGGGTCACGGCCATGTGTTCACTCCCTGGCGAGCCCGCGCCGCCACCAGGATCCGCGCGGGCGCGATGCCTCTTCCCGAGCATACGCCATGCCGGAACGCAGGGACAACCAGAGGGTTAGCCCGGCTCGAAGAACGAGGTGCGGGTGCTCCAGGTCGTGTCCGGGAACTCGCGCTGCAGGCGACCCCAGTACTCCGCGAGGTCCGAGCGGTCGTGGCTCACGCTGTAGCCGATGGCGCCGCGCCAGTAGAGAAGCTGCGGCGTGAACTCGCCGCGCGGATCGCGGCCGATGGCCTCGTCGAGCGTCTGGACGGCCTCGGCGCCGCGCGCGGTGGCGAACAGGCCCTTCGCCCGCGCCAGCCCGAGCATCGGGAGAAAGTCCCACGGCGGCAGGTAGCCCACCTCGCGGTGCACCTCGCGACCGCGCCCATCAGTCACGATGAACGTCGGGGTCCAGAGGGGAACCAGCTCGCGCGCCTTCGCCGCCTGCTCTGCGTTCGAGAGGTCGAGCTTGAGGGGGACAAAGTGAGTATGGATGAAGTCGCGCACGTCAGCGTCGGGATACGTCACGGTATCCATGCGCTGGCAGCCGCCTCAGGTCGGGCGGAAGAGATCGACCAGCACGAGCTTGCGCTCGTCGCGGGCGCGCTCCCGCACCGCGTCGAGGTCGCTCTGCCAGGCGATTAGCTGCTGCACCACGGCTGCCTCCCGGTCGCGTCGGCCGGCCGCGCTAAGCCCCTCACCCCCGACCCCTCTCCCCCAGTGGGAGAGGGGAGCTAGTAGATGGTGGTGAGGCCACCGCGCTACCTGGTCGGCAAGGTCTCGTCGACGTGCCACTCGGCGTGCTGCAGCTTCGCGCGCTTCCGGCGCACGCGCAGCATCCGCCACCAGAACAGGGCCGGGCCGGCCAGGATGAGGACGATCGCCGCAAACCAGTACCAGTTCATCACGAGCTGCATGAACAGGTTGTAGCCGGAGGGGAAAGCCAGGATGATCCAGATAGTGAGACCCACCTTGAAGGCGATCATCGACCAGATCATTGCCCAGGCTGCGTTCAGGTCGTCAGCCTCTTCCATCGTCCCTAACCCCCTGGTCGTGAACGCACCGGCGGTACCTGCTGGCCCTGGCGCCGCAAATGCCGTGCCGGGTAGCACGAGGAGCTGGCCCCACCATTTCATGCTATCCCCTGGCCCTCGATCCGGCAAACGCCGCGTGGGTGGGGTGGACGAACGTCGAGCGAGCCCGATGCGGTGGGAGCTGGCCGTCCCCACCGCCCCGGGGCCCGGACTGGTGCGCTAGCGCGTGGCCGCTGCGTCCGTCGGCAGCGGACAGTACATCCCCTGGCTCTCGATGCGGAAGGTGGTGTTGAAGCGGCTGCGGAAGTTCTCCTGCGCAACGATGGCGGCTAGCTCCACGAGCTGCGCCTCGTCGTAGTGCTCCTGGAGCCGCGCGAACAACTCGTCGGTCACGTTGGGCGGCGTGGCGGTCATCGCCTCGGCTAGCTCCAGGGCCACACGCTCGGCCGGCGTGAACAGGGGATTGGTCTGGTAGTCGTCGAGCGCAGCGATCTTCTCGTCGGAGGCGCCTTCCCGTCTGCTCAAGGCAGAGTTACTGTCCTTTCAGAACGGGCACCCGACGATCTTCGCCACCTGGACGTTCATCAGCCCGCGGAGCTGCTGCGAGATGCGGCCGGCGTTGGTCATCCCGGCGTTGAGCGCCTGCGTGCCCTCCTGGATCGTGGGCGCGTGGCCGTAGATGGCGGTGCCGGGGAAGACGTGGCCGAACCGCGCCTCGTTCTCCTCCATCAGGCGCCGCGTGATCGGAGCCGCTTGCTCCTTCGAGACCCCGCGTATCCGTGGCATCGCTCCGCCCTTCACCTGGGTCGACTGAGGATAGGCGCCGCGCGCGGCTGCGTCAACCCACAGGCGACCGCCGGGGTGTCCCCCACGTTCTTGCAGAGGGTGGAAGGGCGGACTATAGTGCGGCCCACGAACCGCAAGGGGGGCTGCATGGCGGAGCAAGCGGGCTGGGCCGAGCGCTGGCGAGAACTGAGTGAGGAGGTATTAGGCGAGATGCAGGCCTGGCGGGCGGCGCACCCGCGGGCGACGTTAGCGCAGATCGAGGCGGAGGCGGAAGAGCGGATCGTACGGCTGCGGGCCAGGCTGGTGGAAGACACGGCCCTGGCCAGCCCGGTGCGCGACTGGACCGAGCCGGCGGGGGAGCGGCCGGCCTGCCCGGGCTGTGAGCACCCGCTCCAGGCGCGGGGACTGGACCCCCGGCGCCTCACGGGGCCGGGCGATCAGCCGATTGAGCTGACGCGTCGCTACGGCACCTGTCCCGCCTGCGGGACGGGTCTTTTTCCCCCTCGATGACGAGCGGGCGCTGGGCGGGGGGAGCTGGTCGCCCGCGGTGGAACAGGCGATGCTTCGCCTGGGCACCTGGCTACCGTTTGAGCGGGTGCCGCGGGAGCTGGCCGCCCTCGTTGGCGTGACGCTTGGGCGGGAGACGGTCCGGCGTCGCACCGAGGCGGCGGGGGCGGCGCTGGTGGCCGCGGAACAGGCCGCGGTGGAGCAGTTGGCCCGCACCTGGCCGGTGCCCGACCGGGTGGAGGCGGGCTGGCACCAACTGAGCGTCGACGGGGCGCTGATCCCGCTCGTGCATGGGCAGTGGGCGGAAGCGAAGACGCTGGCGGTCGGCCTGCTGGACCGCCGGCTGCAGGCGGACGGGACGTGGCGCGTGCGGACCATGGCGCTGTCGTAGTTCAGTCGGCTGGCCGACGCGGACGCGTTCCGGCGGCTGGCCTGGGTAGAAACCCACCGCCGTGGGGTGACGCTGGCGCCCCGGGTGTGCGCGGTAGTGGACGGGGCGGAGTGGTGCCAGCACTTCCTCGACTGGCATAGTGCCGAGGCGGTACGCAGCCTGGACTTCCCGCACGCGGCCGAGTACGTGAGCACGGCCGCCCGCAGCGTCTTCGGCGCGGACAGCCCCGCCCTCATCGCCTGGCTCGCCCAACATCTCCACGAGCTCAAGCACGGCGATCCCGACGTGGTGCTGGCAGCGCGGCGGGCTTTACCGGCGGTGACCGTGCTAGGGCCGGACGGACCGCGGTGTCCGCGGGACGAGGCCCTGGGCTACTTGAGCAAGCGGCGGGCGCAGATCGCCTATGCGAGCTTTCAGGCGGCGGGCTTGCCGATCGGCAGTGGGATCGTCGAGAGCGCCAACAAGCGGGTGGTCGAAGCCCGGCTCAAGGGGAGCGGGATGCACTGGGCGCGGCCGAAGGTGAATCCGATGCTCGCACTCCGCAGCGCCGTGTGTAGCGACCGTTGGGGCGAGGCGTGGGCGATGATCCGCGCCGAGCAGCAACGCCAGGCAGCGGCGCGACGGACCCAGCGCTGTACCGCGAAGCGCTGCGCCCCGCCGGAGCCACCGCCGTCCGAAGCGCACACGCCATCCGTCGAGCAGCAGCGCCGCCGAGTGGCGGGGCTGTCCCTGGGCCGCAGCCGGCACGGCCGGCCCACTGCGGACCACCCCTGGCGCAAGCCGTTCCTACGGCGTCGCTCCACCGAGGCTACTTCTGCAAGAAAGTAGGGGACACCCCCTGCGCGGTAAGAGTTCAGAGTCGAGGGGGCGAGTGTTGAGTGGGTGGCGGGCGACGGAGCGAATGGGGTAGTGTCCGAGTGTCATGGAGCTGGAGACGGCGAGCCGCCAGGACCTGCTGGGCTTG
>Ga0070741_10020086_pt1 | contig 10589 bp, 9 predicted proteins | sample Coa_R1_4_FD_66440 | JGI IMG/M metagenome (GOLD analysis project Ga0070741, IMG submission 66440) | Surface soil microbial communities from Centralia Pennsylvania, which are recovering from an underground coalmine fire - Coalmine... | ecosystem: Environmental > Terrestrial > Soil > Unclassified ... | reverse complement strand
ATCGAATCGCCGCGCGGCGAACTCGGCTATTACGTTGTGAGCGACGGTGAAAACCGGCCCTATCGCGTGCGCACGCGACCGCCGAGCATGTACAACCTGCAGTCGGTCAAGGGTTTGGCCCCGGGGAACTTGATCGCCGACCTCGTCGTCATCCTCGGCTCGATCGACCCGGTCTTCGGCGAGGTCGATCGATGAGCGACGTCGCGACTCGTGACTTTCCGGCGTTGCTCGAACGGCTGCGCCCGGAGTGCGAGCGCATCGTGGCGCGTTACGAGCGCAAGCGCTCGGCGCTGCTGATGCTCGGGCATCTCTTTCAAGCGCACGAAGGGTACGTCAGCGGCGATGCGATTGCGGCGATGTCCGAAATGCTCGGGATTACGCCGGCGGAAACCGAGGGAACGCTCTCGTTCTATACGCTGCTCTACCGGCGCCCCGTCGGAAAATACGTGCTGCAGCCGTGCCGCGGCCTGGCGTGCGCGATCAACGGCGCCGAAAACGTGATGGCCTATTTTCGCGAGAAACTCGGCGTCGGGCATCTCGAAACCACTGGCGACGGGCTCATCTCGTACGAAGAAGTCGAATGTCTGGCAGCGTGCGATCGCGCGCCGTGCATGCAAGTGAATCTCGAGTTCGTCTACGATCTGACGCCGGTTAAGGTCGACGAACTGCTGGACTCGATTCGCGACGGAACCTGCGCCGTCAAACCGCTGGCGCAAACCGACGCGCCCGGACGCACGTGGGAGATCCGCCAGGACGATCAAGTCGGAACGGGACGCAAGTCCCCCGGTGCGATTGGGGTGGAAAGCCCGAACAATGCCGGAGGCGTGGGCGACAAGAGCGGCGTCATCATGCTCGACAACATCGTCAACGCCAACGTCGAGTTCTTTCGCGGCACGCGCGACCGCGCCGTGATCGATTCGCGGGCGATCGTCGACACGGTCGACGAAGCGGGGAAGCATGCCGGTCACTAAAGTTTTGACGGCTGGAATCGGCGAGGCCGATCTGCGCGACATCGGTGTCTATCGCCAGCGTGGCGGATATCGCCAGTGGGAACGCGCCGTTCGGGAACTCAAGCCGGCCGACGTCCTCGATTTGGCGGAGAAATCCGGACTGCGCGGTCGCGGCGGCGCTGGCTTTCCGACGGGGAAAAAGTGGTCGTTCTTACCCGGCGACAAGAACCTGCGCTATCTGGTCTGCAACTGCGACGAAGCCGAGCCGGGCACGTTCAAGGATCACATGCTGATCGAAGAGGCGCCGCATTTGGTGCTCGAGGGGATGCTGCTCGGCGCCTACGGCATCGCGTGCCATCACGCGTTCATCTATATTCGCGGCGAGTTCAAACGCGGATACGAGGTTTTTTGCAACGCCCTCGAAGAGGCGCGTGCGGCGGGCCTCCTCGGAAAGAACGTGTTCGGCAGCGAGTTCGATATTGAGATCACCGTGCATCGCGGCGCGGGTGCCTATATCTGCGGAGAAGAGACGGGATTACTCAATTCGCTCGAAGGAAAGCGCGGCGAGCCGCGACTGAAGCCGCCGTTCCCCGCGATCGAAGGTCTCTACGGTGCGCCCACCGTCGTAAACAACGTCGAAACGCTCGCCTATTTGGTGCCGATACTCGAGCGCGGCGCCGAATGGTTCGCGTCGGTCGGCACGGAGCGCAGCAAGGGCTATAAGATCGTCTCGGTGTCGGGACACGTCCAGCGTCCCGGCAACTACGAAATTCCTCTCGGCACGACCGTGCGCGAGATCATCGCTATCGCGGGCGGTTTGCGTCCCGGCCGGTCGCTGATGGCCGTCCAGCCCGGCGGCGGCTCGTCGGCGTGTATCTTCGAAGAGCATCTCGACTTGCCGTACGACTACGAAAGTATGGCCAAAGCCGGTTCGATGCTCGGTTCGGGCGCATTCGTCGTTTTCGACGACACGACCGACTTCGTGCGTGCGGCGCACAACTTGGTGCGCTTTTTCGCGCACGAGTCGTGCGGCCAATGCACGCCCTGCCGCGAAGGCGGCCACTGGCTGGAGCGCGTGCTCGCGCGCTTGGTCGAAGGCCGCGGAGTTGCCGGCGACTACGATATGCTGCTGCGCGTCTCCGGGACGATCACCGGTTTGAATCTCTGCGCGCTCGGCGACTCGATCGAACCATTTCTCAAATCCGTGATGCGGCGTTTCCCGCAACAGTTCAAAGATCGGATTCCGGCCTCGGCGCAGACGGTGGTTGCATGAACGTTAACCTGACCATCGACGGCGTTCCCGTCACGGTGCCCAAGGGTACGTGGCTGGTCGAGGCCGCTAAGAGCGTCAAGCAAGAGATTCCGGTGTACTGCTATCACACCAAGCTCGGGCCGGCCGGTCTCTGCCGCGTCTGTTTGGTGGAAATCGAGGGTATGCCCAAGCTGCAGATCGCCTGCAACACGCCGGCCGCGGAAGGGATGGTCGTGCGTACGCGCGGCGAGCGCGTCGAAGCGGGGCGTGCGATGATTTTGGAGCTGCTGCTCGTCAATCATCCGCTCGACTGCCCGATTTGCGACAAGGGCGGCGAATGCGACCTCCAAGACTACGCGATGGCCTACGCGCGCGGCTATTCGGAGGTCGTCGATCCGAAAAGCCGTAAGCCGAAGTCGGTCGATCTCGGCCCCACCATCGTCCTCGACGAAGAGCGCTGCGTGGTGTGCCAGCGCTGCGTGCGCTTCGACGACATCATCGCCGGCGAAAAACAACTCGTCGTCAAGGATCGCGGGGCCCACGATATCATCGCGACCGCAACCGGCCATCCCTATCGCCATAACTTTACCGGCAACGTCACCGAACTCTGTCCGGTCGGGGCGCTCACGTCGAAAACCTATCGCTTCAAGTCGCGGCCCTGGGATCTGAACCGCACTGAGACCAGTTGCACGCAATGCGCCGTGGGATGCCGCCAGTTTGCCGACGTGCGCTACGAGACGCTGTTGCGCACCATGTCGGTCGAGCACGACGACGCGATTTCGGACGGCTGGCTCTGCGATCGCGGGCGTTACAACATCGGCTTCTATGCGTCGCCGGATCGCCTGACGCAGCCCTTGCTGCGCAAGCACGACGGTTTCGTACAGATCGGCTGGGACGACGCCTTTACGCTCTGGCATAAGGCGATTGCCGCGGCGGTCCGCGAAGGGGCTGCCGGCGCAATCGGCGGCGGCCGTCTTACCAACGAAGAAGCGTATGCGCTTCAGCATCTCTTCCGCTCGATCGGCGTCGCGAATCTCGACTGGCGCGCCGGGCGTCAACGGCAGGCTACGCCCGGCCCTAAGGGCGGCGCGCTTGCGGCAATCGACAATGCGCAGGCGATCGTGGTGGTCGGGGATGCGATCGAAGAGCGCGCACCGGTGATGTGGCTGCGCGTCCTAAAGGCGGAGTTACGCGCGGGTGCCGTCGTCGTGCGCACGAGTTCGCCCGCCGACGCGCTGACCGCGATTCCCAAGGATGCAACGCGCGTCGTGTTGCTGTGGGACGGAATCGATCCGGCAGCCGCGCGTGCGTTCCAGAGTGCGCTCGCGGGCTTTGCGGAGCTGTCGACGTACATTGCGAGCGAGCAAGGCAACGCGCGTGGCGCGGAAGCGATGGGTATGCTTCCCGGCTTCGGTCCGGGTTACGCGGCCGCCGATCCCGCCGGCAAGGACGCGCGCGCGATGTTCGCCGCCGCCGAGCGCGGCGAGCTATCGGCACTCTCGATTTTTGGTGCGAATCCGGTGCGAAACGCGCCGGACGGACGTGCGTTGGCGAACGCGCTCGCAAAGGTCCCGTTCCTCGTCGTCAGCGATCTCTTCCTCACCGAAACGGCGTCGCTCGCCTCGCTCGTGCTGCCGGCAAGAGGCGCCATGGAGAAAAGCGGAACGATCCTCAATCTCGCCGGCGATCTGCTGCCGATCGAAGCCGCGCTCGAGGCGCCGGACGGCGCGCTCTCCGACTTCGAAATGCTGGCAGGGCTCGCCGAACGCTTCGACGTCGCCTTGCCGGACGGCGATGCGCTGCACGCGGCCGTCCTCACCAATGCTGCCCGCATTCCCGAAGCTATTGCCTTCGGCGACGAGCGGTTCGGCGCGGCCGACGCGTCGCCCGGGGATGCACCAGCATTCACGATTCTTTCCGGCGGAGGAACGTGGCGGCACGATCCGACCCTCTCGGGACTGCGCGACCGCGAGCCCGCGCCGGAAGCCGTCGGGGCGGGCGCATGACGGCGCTTGCTTCCGTCCCTCTGTGGCTCGTAGTGCTCGTCAAGTCGGCGATTCTGCTGCTCGTCGTCGTCACGACGTTCGCGTATGCAATGCTCGCCGAGCGGAAGGTCCTCGGATGGATGCAGTTGCGTCCGGGTCCCAATCGCGTGGGACCGTGGGGCTTAATGCAGCCGGCCGCCGATGCAGCGAAACTCATGCTCAAAGAAGACCTCACGCCGAAGACCGCCGATCCGCTGATCTACCGCCTGGCGCCGTTCATCTCGCTGCTCACGGCATTTTCGGTGTACGCGGTTATCCCGTTCGGTTCGTCCGCATCGGGAACGTGGGCTATCGGGAACGTCAACGCCGGCATTCTGTTCATCCTCGCGATCACGTCGATCGGCGTTTACGGGATCTCGCTCGGCGGCTGGGCGTCGGGTTCAAAGTACCCGCTCTTAGGCAGCGTGCGGGCCACCGCGCAGATGATTAGTTACGAACTGGCGATGTCGCTGTCGTTCGTCGGCGTGCTGATCTTGGCCGGAACGACCTCGCTCGACGGCATCGTCAGCGCGCAGCTCCGCTGGTGGTTCTTCGTCCCGCAGTTCGTGGGATTCATCATCTACATCATCACCGCAGTGGCCGAAACCAACCGCACGCCGTTCGACCTGGTTGAAGCGGAGACCGAACTCGTCGGGGGATTTCATACCGAGTACTCCGGGCTGCGCTTCGGGCTGTTCTTCATCGCGGAATACGTCAACATGCTGACGGTCTCGTGCATTGCGACGCTGCTGTTCTTCGGCGGATGGAACGCGCCGTTCGGGATCACGGCCGTGCCCGGCGTCGTCTGGTTCATCGCTAAGGTGGCTTGCTTCTTGTTTTTCTATATGTGGCTGCGTGCGACGCTTCCGCGCTTGCGGTACGACCGGCTGATGGCGTTCGGATGGAAAGTCCTGCTGCCGGTCGCCACGCTCAATCTGATGGTCACGGCAGCCGTGGTGGCGCTGCGATGAAGGAAACCACGGTGCGTAAAAACCTGTTCAACGTCGGCGCGATCCTGGCGGGTCTCGCCATTACGTTCAAGTACATGTTCCGGAAGCGGCCGACGATTCAGTATCCGTCGGTGAAGAAGCAGCACGCGCCGCGCTTTCACGGATTGCACGAACTCCGGAGATACGACGATGCGAAAGAGCGCTGCATTGGCTGCGAGCTCTGCTCGAGCGCCTGTCCGGCCAATGCGATTACCGTGATCGGTGCCGAAAACGCGCCGGACGCGCGCGTTTCTCCCGGCGAGCGCCACGCCGCGCGCTACGAGATCGACGAGCTTCGGTGCATTTTCTGCGGGATGTGTGAGGAGGCGTGTCCGACCGACGCGATCGTGCTGACGCCGCGTTTCGAAATGGCCGATTTTCGCCGCGGTTCGTTCATCTACGGTAAGGATCGTTTGCTCGTGCCGCCCGATGCGGGCGTGGGTGCGGCTCCGGACGAGCGCCCCGGCGGTATTCCGGGCGACCTCGGCCGGGTTGCCAAGATCAAGTCGACCGTCGACATCACCGAAGGCTACGACGCCACGTGGCGCGGCGAGATCCTCAAAACGCAACGCAAAGGACTGGCGGGATGATCGCTTTTTGGATCGTCGGCATCGTCGTCATCGCCAGCGCCGTCTGGACGATTACCGCAAAGAAGCCGGTGTACAGCGTCGTCGCCCTGCTGATCAACTTCGGCGCGCTGGCCGTGCTTTACGTCTCGCTCTCGGCGGAGTTCTTGGCCGTGATGCAGATCATCGTCTATTCCGGCGCAATTCTCGTCCTGTTCGTCTTCGTGATCGCGCTGCTCAGCAGCGGCGTTGCTCCGTTCTCGCTAGGACCGAACCGCCTGCCTCGAATCGCCGTCCCGGCGGGGATCGTCGTGCTCGCGGCGCTCGGCTTCCTCGTGTATGCCGTCCTGCACGCAGCGCCGGTTTCGATGGCCGCGCACGCGCCGGCGACCACCGGACCTGTCGGAACCGCCGGGATCTTCGGCAGCGTCGCGGACTTCGGCAAAGCCCTCTTTACGGTGCAGCTCTTGCCGTTCGAAATCACGGCACTGATTCTCATGGTCGCCGTCATCGGCGTCGTCGCGCTGGCGGGCGATCAAGTTCCATACGTGCCGTCGCGCCGCCGTGCCGCTCAAGTCGAACGCGCGGCACGCGAAGCGATTCTGCGGGGTGGCGAATAGTGGTGGGCGTGTAGTGCCGGTCGCGATCGGAAACTACATCGCGCTCTCCGCGGTGATGTTCTTCATCGGGGTGACGGGCGTGCTCGTCCGCCGCAATCCGCTGATCATGCTGATGAGCATCGAGCTGATGTTCAACGCGGCCAATCTGCTTTTCATCGCGTTCGCGCGCGCGTGGCTGGCCAACGTGGGGCACATCTTCGCCTTTTTGGTGATTACGGTTGCGGCCGCCGAAGCCGCCATCGGTCTCGCTATCGTCGTGACGACCTTCCGTTCCGAACCCAACGTGGACGTCGATGAAGTCAGGTTGATGCGGGGATGAGCGCCGTGCACCACTCGCTGGGCGTTGCTGGAAATTATCCGATGCTCGTCGCGCTCTGGCTGCTTCCGTTAGCCGGGGCGGTCGTGTGCTGGGCTTTCGGCCCGCGTTTGAAAGCGTTCTGCGGATGGCTCGCGTCGGCGGCGATCGCTGCGTCGTTCGTCTTGGCGGTGCTGTTGTGGGGCGCCGGAACGCAGCACGCCGGAAATGCGCTCGGCGCCAATCAACCGCTCTTTTCGTGGATCGCGGGAACCTTCGACTTCGGACTGTTGCTCGATCCGCTCTCGCTGTTGTGGACGTTCATCATCACCGGCGTCGGCTTTCTGATCCACTTTTACTCGATCGGATACATGGAAGGCGATCGCGCCTACGCGCGCTTCTTTGCCTACATGAATTTCTTCGTGTTTGCGATGCTGACGCTCGTGCTCTCCGACAACTTCGTCGGACTGCTCGTCGGTTGGGGCTTGGTCGGACTCGCGTCCTACTTCCTCATCGGCTTTTGGTTCGAGCGCCGGACGGCGGTGGCCGCCGCGCGCAAGGCGTTCGTGCTGAACGTCGTCGGCGACGTCGGCATCATGTTCGCCGTCTTTGCCCTCGTCGCGGCGATCCACTCGGTCTCTTTCGGCGATGCGTTCGCCGCTGCCGGTTCGTTCGGGACGCCGCTGTTGTTCGGAATCTGCATCGCGCTCTTCATCGGCGCCGCCGCGAAATCGGCGCAGGTGCCGCTGCACACGTGGCTGCCGGATGCGATGGAAGGCCCGACACCCGTGTCGGCCTTGATTCACGCCGCTACCATGGTCACGGCCGGCGTCTATCTCATCGCGCGCTGCGCGCCGCTGTGGAACGCCAGCGCGGACGCGCGCATGCTGGCCGGCACCATCGGCGCGATCACGGCGATTGCCGGCGCCATTCTCGGCTGCGTGCAGTGGGATATCAAGCGCATCCTCGCGTATTCGACGATGTCCCAAATCGGCTACATGATCGTCGGCGTCGGGGTCGGCGCCTACGAAGGCGGCGTCGCCCATTTCTTCACGCACGCATTTTTCAAAGCGCAGCTGTTTCTCGCTTCGGGCCTCATCATCCACGCGCTCGCCAACGAGCAGGACGTCCGGCGCATGGGCGGTTTGCGCAAGAAGCTGCCGTTTGCGTTTTGGGCCATTTTGACGGGCGTGCTCTCGATCTGCGGCATTCCCGGCTTCAGTGGATTCTTTTCGAAGGACGAAGTGATCTACGGAGCGCTGCTGCACGGCCACCCGTGGATCTACGCGACGTGCATCGTCACCGCCGGCTTGACGGCGTACTACATGTTCCGCCTGCTCTTCGTCACGTTCTTGGGCGAGTATCGCGGCAACGTCGACCACCCGCACGCGCCCGGCTGGGTGATGAACCTGCCGGTGGCAATTCTGATCGTGCCTACCGTCGCCATCGGCGCGGTGCTGCTCTACGGCGGCGAGCATTCACCTTGGTCTCGGTACTTCGCCCCGCAGTTCGCGCCGGCGCAGCTTCCGGCGGTGCCGGCGTTGACCGAACTGCAAACCTCCGGCATCGTGTTGATCGTCGTGCTGGCGGGTCTGGCGATTGCGTGGGTGCGGTATGCGACGCGGGCCGCGCAGGCCGGTGCCGTCGAGCGCCTGCGCCGGGAGGCGGAGCGCACTCCGGCGTTCTTGGTGAACCTGTTTTATTTCGACACGATCATCGATCTCGCGTTCGTGCGGACCTCGCAACTGCTGGGCACGCTCGTAGCGCGAGTTCTGGATCCGCATCTCATCGACGGCGCCGTGCGCGAGCTCGCCGCGATCACGCGCAGCGCCGGCACCTTGGTACGCTCGCTGGAAACCGGATTGCTGCGCGCCTACGCGCTGATCTTGGCCTTCGGAGCGGCGTGCTTCATCATCTATTACGCGCTGGCCGCTGGAGGAGCGCACTGATGCTCGCGCTCGCCGCGATTCTCTTACCGATCGTTGCCGGGGGGCTGCTCTTCGCCCTTCCGCGCGAAGACCGTACCGTTTCGCGCATCGCCGGAACGCTGGTGGCGCTGGCTTCGCTCGTGCTCGTCGTCGCCGGACGCGACGCCGAATGGAGTTTCCGCTGGCTTTCGCGTCCGTTCGACGCCGCGTTTCATTTCGGAGCAACGCCGTTTTCGTTCTGGCTCGCGCTGCTGCTGACGCTCTGTACCGTCTGCGCGATTGCCGCGACGGATCTGCCGCGCACCCGCACGTTCACGGCGCTGATGCTGCTCCTCGAAGGCACGATGCTCGGGCTCTTTCTGTCGCGCGATCTTTTGGCGTTCGCCCTGTTTTGGGATTTGATGCTGCTGCCGGTCTTTTTCGGTTTGATCGGCTGGAGCGCACACCCCGCGACGGCATGGCGTTACTTCGTTTATAACTTTGCGGGCGGCTTGTTGCTGCTGCTCGCCACCGCAGCCTTCGGCGTCATCTACGGCTCGACCGACGTCATCGGCCGCAGCGGCGTGCATCTGGCGGGATCCTGGGCGCCGTGGATCTTCGCCGGTTTTGCGATGGCGTTCTTGGTGAAGACGCCGGTCTTTCCGCTGCATACCTGGATGCCGATCACGTACGCAGAGCTGCCGGCGCCGATGGTGTCGGTGGTGAGCGCGGTGCAGTCGAAGGCCGGTCTCTACGGATTCATCGCCATTGCGCTGGCGTTCTTACCGGATTACGTGCGCGAATACTCCGGCGTGCTGATCGTCCTCGGCGCGATTTCCTTAGTCTACGGCGCCGTCGCGGCGCTCGTGCAACAGGATGCGAAGCGCGTCGTCGCCTACTCGTCGCTCTCGCATCTCGGCCTCATCGCGATAGCGATTGCCGTCGGCAGTCCGCTTGCACTTGCCGGTGCGCTCGTGTACATGATCGCGCACGGGCTCTTCTCGGCCGCACTGTTCACGACCGTGGGCTACGTGGAAGAGCGCGAGCGCTCGCGCTCGCTGCTCGCGCTCGGCGGCCTGGGCTGGAACAATCCGCGCCTCGCCGGAGCTTTTTGCATTGCCGCGCTGGCCGCGCTGGGATTGCCCGGCTTGGCGGGATTCGCCGGGGAGATCGTGATGCTCACCGGCATTTTCCAAGCCGGTTATGTGTGGCCGGCGATCGTCGGCCTCGTCGCCATCGTCCTTGCGTCCGCGTACTTCCTGCGGCTCTACCAAGGGATCATGAACGGACCGCCGCTCGAAGATCTTCCGGTACGGCGCGACTTGGGCTGGATCGAAGGCCTCGCGGTTGCACCGCTGCTCGCAGCGCTCGTCTACGTCGGAATTCAGCCGGCCGCGATCATGGCCGTCTTCACGGGAATGCCGAAATGACGATACCGTTTACGTCGACCGACTGGAGCGCGCTCGCGCCGATCGCGGTCCTGGGGGTCACTGCGCTCGTCGTGCTCCTCGCCGATTTGCTGACGAGCAACGCGCCGCGATACGCGTTCATCCTCATCGGGATCGCGGGCGGTATCGGTGCGGCCGCGATGGTGGCCGGCCAATACGGACACGACTACAACGCCTTCTTCGGCGGCTTCATGACCGGCGGCTTTACGAGCGTCTTCGAAGAGATCGTGCTGTTGGCGCTCGTCGGTTCTCTGGCGCTGTACGGCGCGATCGGTCCGAGCCGCCGAATTGCCGGCTCGACCGCACTGATGCTGTGGAGCACGTGCGGCGCGATGCTCATGGCCGGCGCGGCCAACCTGCTGACGATTTTCCTCGGTCTCGAACTGCTCTCGCTCGCGCTCTATTGCCTGTGCGGCATGGACGACCGCAAGCGGTCGCGCGAGTCGGCACTGAAGTACTTGATCCTGTCGTCGACGGCCAGCGGTTTCATGCTGTACGGCATGGCGTTGCTGTTCGGTGCCTCGGGCAGCGTCATGCT
>Ga0070741_10020085_pt1 | contig 10589 bp, 8 predicted proteins | sample Coa_R1_4_FD_66440 | JGI IMG/M metagenome (GOLD analysis project Ga0070741, IMG submission 66440) | Surface soil microbial communities from Centralia Pennsylvania, which are recovering from an underground coalmine fire - Coalmine... | ecosystem: Environmental > Terrestrial > Soil > Unclassified ... | reverse complement strand
CGGCCGGTCAAGTGGATCGAGGACCGCTTCGAGCACCTGCGCAGCGCCACCCAGTCGCGCGACCAGGAGCACGACATCGCGCTCGCCCTGCGCGCCGACGGCACGATCCTCGGGCTGCGCGACCACTTCACCATCGACATGGGCGCCCACAACCCGGCCGGCGTGGTGCAGCCGTACAACAGCGCCGCCCACCTCATCGGGCCGTACCGCGTGCCCGCGGTGGACGTCACGACCGAGTGCTACTTCACCAACAAGGCGCCGTTGGCCCCCTACCGTGGCGCCGGCCGCCCGGAAGCCGTCTTCGCCATGGATCGCGTCCTCGACTGCGCCGCCCGCGAGCTGAACCTCGACCCGGCCGAGCTGCGCCGCCGCAACCTGGTCACCGCCGCCGAGATGCCCTACGACACGGGCCTGCTCTACCGCGACGCGCAGCCGCTAGTCTACGACAGCGGCGACTACCCCGCCTGCCTCGAGCAGGCGCTCGAGCTGATCGGCTACGACGCCGTGCGCCGCGAGCAGCCCGACCTCTGGGCGCGCGGAGTGTACCGGGGCGTCGGCCTCTCGGCCTACGTCGAGGGCACCGGCGTGGGGCCGTTCGAGGGCGCCTCGGTGCGCGTGGACGCCGACGGGCACGTCTGGGTCCACACCGGCGCCGCCTCGCAGGGCCAGGGCCACGAGACGACCTTCGCCCAGGTGGCGGCCACCTGGCTTGGCGTGACCCTCGACCAGGTGACCGTCGTGCCCGGCGACACCTTCGGCATCGACCGCGGCGTCGGCACGGCGGCCAGCCGCAGCGCGGTCGTGGCGGGCACCGCCGTCGCGCTCGCCTCGCAGGACATGGAGCAGCAGCTCCGCAACCTCGCCGCCGGCGCCCTCGAGGCCGCGCCGAGCGACCTGGAGCTGCGCGGCGGCGCGGTGCGCGTCGTCGGCACCCCCGACCGCGCGATGACGTTCGCCCAGCTCGCCTCGCTTGCTGCCGGACCTACTCCCCCGGCCCCCCTCGGGGAAGGGGGAGAACAGCGGGTCGTCACGTCATCTTCTCCCTTCCCGGCGCAGGAATGGGGGGAGGGGGGAGCAGGGCTCCACACGCCTGAGCACGCCGCCGGCGGGCTGGAGGCCACGCACTACTTCGAGCCGCCCACGGTCACCTACGCCAACGCCGTGCACGCCGCGCTGGTCGAGGTCGACGTCGAGACCGGCATGGTCCGCTTGCTCAACTACGTCGTGGTCCACGACTGCGGCCGGGTCATCAACCCGATGGTCGTGGACGGTCAGATCCACGGCGCGGTGGCCCAGGGGATCGGCGGCGCGCTGCTCGAGGAGCTGGTCTACGACGAGAACGGCCAGCTCACCAATGCCAGCCTGATGGACTACCTGCTGCCGACGATCGACGCGATCCCGCCGTTCGTCCTCGGCCACCAGGAGAGCCTCTCGCCGCGCAACCCGCTCGGCGTCAAGGGCCTCGGCGAGGGCGGCACCATCTCGCCGCCGGCGGCCATCGGCAACGCCGTCGAGGACGCGCTGCGCCCCTTCGGCGTCGAGGTCCGCGACGCCCCCCTCACCCCCGAGCGCATCCTGAGCCTCATCGACGCCGCCCGGAGGGCGGGCGGGCGGGTCCGCTGACCAGCCATGGGACGCGCCGCCCGCGCGTCCGCCGCGAAGGGCTGAGCCCGGCCGTTTTCCGGTTGTCCCGTAAACTGGATGGGCCGAGCGTCGCGATACCGCGTGGTCGCGGCCGGCCACTCGCGCGCGGGAGAGAACTGGACGATGCACTGGTTGTCACGGTGGCTGGTCGGAGGAATCGTGCTGGCCGCGGCAGCCTGCCAGGCGCCAGCCGCGGCGCCCGTCGCGCCGACGACAGGCGCCCCCGCGGCGGCCGCACCCACGACGCCGCCGACGGCCCCGCCGGAGCTGCGGCGGATCGAAGTGCCGCTGGCCGCGATCAGCGCTCAGGACGCGCCGCTGTGGCTGGGCGTCGACCAGGGCATGTTCGCGCGCTACGGGCTGGCCGTCGCGCTGATCGACATGGCGCCGGCCACGGCCAGCCAGGCGCTGAGCGCCGGCAGCGCGCCGGTCGGCATGACCGGCGGCAGCGGCGTGACGGCCTGGCTCGGCGGCGCGCGCAACCTGGTGTTCGTCGGCGGACTGATCAACCGGGCGCTGTTCAAGGTCGTCGCGCGGCCGGAGATCGCGCGGTTCGACGACCTACGCGGGCGGACGGCCGGCGGGACGACGGCCGGCTCGGCGGCGACGATCGCGATGCAGGAGACGCTGCGCCGCAACGGGCTGGAGCCGGGCCGCGACGTCTCGATGGTCTACCTGCGGGACAACCCGAGCCTGTTCACCGGACTGACGAGCGGGGCGGTGTACGCCGCGGCGATGGGCAGCCCCTGGCCGGAGCGGCTGGAAGCGCAGGGCGGGCACGTGCTCGTCGATCTCAAGAAGGAAGGGCTCGAGCTGATTACCCTGAACGTGACCAGCACGCGCGAGCAGCTCGCCAGCGACCCCGACGTGGTGCGACGCTTCCTGATGGGCTACGTCGACGCAATGCAGGCGGCGCGCGACAATCCCGACCAGGCGATCGACGCGATCCTGCACGGCACGCGCGGCGATGACCGCGCCGAGGCGGCCGAGAGCTACGAGGTCTACCGTGACGTCTGGAACCCCTGGCCGTCGGCGCCGGCGATCGGCAACCTGCTCAAGAACATCGACCTGCCCGAGGCGCGCACGGTCGATCCCGCGGCGCTGATCGACGATTCGATCCTCCGCGAGCTGGAAGCGAGCGGCTGGCTGGCCGAGCACTACCGGCCCTAGTACAGGCTCAGGCAACCTGTTCGGCGACATGTCGCTTGCCGCTCGATCAGGCGGCCGACGGCTCGAGACGAGCACACTCGTTTAGCCGACTACTTCCGTTCGCACCAGCTCGGCGGCCAGGACGAGCGCGCGCAGCTTGGCGAGCGCGCTCGGGCGGGGCAGGTGCCACATGCCGCAGTCGGGCGCCAGGTGCAGGCGCTCGGGCGCAACCACGAATAGGGCCGCCCTGATGCGCGCCGCGATCGCCTCCGGCCGTTCCACGGCCTCCGTGGCCAGGTCGAGCGCGCCGAGGACGATCCCCTTGCTGCCGCAATGGCGCAGGATCTCCGGCTCGTGGCCCGGCTGGGTGTACTCGAGTGAGATCCAGTCCACCCGCGGGCAGGCCGCCAGGATCTCCAGCGCCGCGGCGTAGCCGGGGTCGGCCTCCTTGCTCGGGAAGCGGTAGGCGTAGCCGTAGCAGACGTGGACCGCCACCGGCGTCGCCAGTCCCTCCAGCGCGCGCTCGAGCGCCCGCACGGCGTACGGCCGCAGCGGCCCCAGGTTGGTGTGCAGCACCGGCTCGTCGAGCTGGAGCAGGTCGCAGCCCTCGGCGTCCAGCGCGCGCAGCTCGGCGTTGACCGCCGCCGCGCAGTCGCTCACCAGCGCCTCGGGGTCGTGGTAGTACTCGTCGACCAGCCGCGCCGCGGCGGTGAGCGGCCCGACCACTGTCATCTTCACCGGCCGGTCGGTCAGGCGCTTGAGGTAGCGCAGGTCGTCGACGACCCGCGGCCCCGGCCAGCGGATCGGCCCGACCACGCGGGGATAGCGCACGGTGCCCACCCGCGACTGGACGACGGTGCCGAGCTGCTCGGCGTCGACGCCGAGCCAGGCGCTGGAGAAGTGGCGGGCGAAGTTCAGGCGGCGGCCCTCGCCGTCGCTCAGGAGGTCGAGTCCGACGCGCTCCTGGTCGTAGACCGCCAGCCGCACGGTATCGTCCTGCGCTTCGGCGAGCACGTCCGGCGCGGCACGCCAGCGCTCGCCGCCGAGCGTACTCTTGTCCAGCAGCCAGGTCGGCTTGGTGTAGCTGCCGACGAGCTGTGTCGCCAACGGCCGCGGCCAGCGGGTCACCTCGTCCCTCCCTGGCAGCGCCCACCCGGCCGCACCGCGGCGATGCCGCGCATCAGCCCTGTGGCTCGCGCCCGACCTCGGATCGCAGCGCTTTCGATCAGCGCCGTACTCCAGCGCGGACCGAACGCCGTACCGTGGCGCCATCATAGCGACGGGCGAAAGGCCCGTCAATCCAGAAACCCTCTGTACGGCTCGGGCGGAACAGGGTAAGATAGGCCACTGGCTCGGCCTGCCGTCGCTGGACGGCTGTTGGCGCTGGGAGTCGTGAGGGTGGTTGCGCTCCGTGCGCTCGTGGTCCTTGGCTTGCTGCTTGGCGTGGCCTGCGCCGCGCCGCCCGCGCCGCCGCCCCCCGCGGCGCCATCCGGCGCCAGCGCCGCGCCTGCAGAGCCGGCGCGCGAGCCGCCTCTCCGCCTGCAAGCCTCCTACAGCGCGCCCGTGATGTCGCAGTCGCCGATCGCGATCGCTCAGGAGGCAGGCTACTTCCGCGAGCAGGGGCTCGACGTTAGCATCGCCTCGGTGCGCCTGGGCCAGCAGAACGCCGCGGCGCTGCTGGCCGGCGAGATCGACATCAGCGTCATGGGCGGCACGGCGCCGATCCGCGCCCGCCTCGGCGGCGCCGACCTTGTGGCCATCGGCGGCACCAAGCCCTACTTCGCCGGCGCCATCGTCGCGCGGCCGGACGTCACGAGTCCGGCCGACCTGCGCGGCAAGCGGATCGGCATCGGGGGCAAGGGCGGCAACCCCGACTTCATGGCCCGAGCGATGCTGCCGCGCTTCGGCCTCGAGCCCGACCGCGACGTGGCGCTCCTTGCCACCGGCGGCGATCCCGAGACGGTGGCCGCGCTCGTGGCGGGCAGCGTCGACGCCGGCTCGGTGATCCCGCCCGGCGACGAGCAGGCCCGCAACCTGGGCTTCCACACCCTCATCGACGTCACCGCGGCGCGCGTCCCCTTCGCGGCGACCATCCTGGCCACAGGCACCGCGACCGTCGCCAACCGCCCCGACGCGCTCGAGCGGTTCCTGCGCGCCTACGGCCAGGCGGTGAACCGCTTCGTCCGCGACCGCGACTTCGCCCTGCGCGTCGGGGCCGTGTTCACCGGTCGCGACGACCCGGCCGCCGAGGAGCAGGCCTACGAGGTCGAGCGCCAGATCATCCAGACCGACCTCGACCTGCCGCTGGCGTCGATCCAGAACGCCCTCGACCTGATGAAGGCCGAAGACCCCCGCGCCGCCGAGGCCCGCCCCGAAGACTTCGTGGACCTCCGCCTGCTCCAGCGGCTCAAGCAGGACGGGTTCTTCGAGCGCCTGGCCGGCCAGTAGCCGTCAGCTTTCAGCCATCAGCCGTCGGCTCTCCGCGCGAGGCGTCTACTGGCCTGGGCGGCGGCCAGCGCCCGGCGGCCAGCAGAGCCGATGCCTGCCGGGCGGTGGTACAATCCGGTCCACGGCGCCCCGCCCGGAGATCGACGATGCAGCCTGCGCACCGTATCCAGACTATCGAGCGCCTTTACCCCGACCAGTGGGTGGTGGTCGAGGTGACACGCGTGAGCCGCGCCAATAAGGCGCTGGCCGGGCGAGTCCTCGCTCACTCGCCGGACGAGGACGAGATCACTCGCGAGGCGATCAGAGCTTCGGAAGAACACCCTACAGCTCAACTATGGACCTTCTACACCGGTCAGCGCATTCCCGAAGGAATGATTGTCATCCTTGGCTGCGGCTGATCGGATCGTCGGCCGGCGCGCATACGGCAGCAGGAATATCTATCGCGGTTCCCGTGGGCCGCATCGACAGCCTCAGACTGGGCGCCGCCGAGCTACGCGACGTAGAGGTGGCGCTCCTGGACCTTCCTGCGAGCGTCAAACTGGACGGTCTGCTGGGCGTAAATGTGCTGGATCGCTTCCGAGTCACGCTCGAGTTCCGACGCTCCACCCTGGTACTACGCCCAGACACTGCCAAGTAGTTACACCTCATTCTGCTCCAGCGGCTCAAGCAGAGCGGGTTCTTCGCGCGCCTGGCCGCGTCCTAGCCTCGAGAGACCCGCCTCAGGCACGACGGGCGGTAATGAGCCAGGCGCGCGAGTCGAGCAGGACGCCCTCGCCGCTCTCGTGCGCCCGCAGCATGGTCCGCAGCGCCTCGAGCGCTCGCGCTCTGGCGGTGTCGTCGAGCTCATTGAGCAGGCCGCGGGTGACGCCCATCGTGCGTACGAACCCGAAGGCGTCATCGCCGCTGGCGCCCAGGTAGACCGGCTCCCGCACCTCCGCGAAGGCGACGGCCGCGAATCCCGCTTCGGCCAGGATGCGCCGCGCCGCGTCGGCGTCGGCAAGCCCGAAGGGTCCCGGCGCGCCAGCCGGCGGCTCAGGCAGCGTCCGGCCGGCGGCGAGGGCGCCGCGGAGCGCCAGCAGCCACTCGTTCTTGCCGAGCTCCTGCCAGGCGAGGAGCGCCAGGCGCCCGCCGGGCCGCAAGGCACGGCCGACGTTCCGGAAGGCGGCGACCGGGTCGGCGAAGAACGTGGCGCCGAAGCGGCTGATGGCGACGTCGAACGCCTGGTCCGCGAACGGGTACACCTGGGCGTCGGCCTGCTCGAATCGGACGTTCGTCAGCCCCTCGGCGCGGCTGCGCTCGCGGGCTCGCGCGAGCATCCGCGCCGACAGGTCCACGCCGAGCGCGCTTCCCGAGACCGCCGCGCGCGCCGCGTCGCGCGTCGTCTCACCGCACCCACACCCGACGTCGAGCACGCAATCGCCGGCCGCAATCTGCGCGGCGTGGTACAGGTGGAGCCCGTAGCGGCGGACGGCAGCGTTGTAGCGCTCGTCGTGCTCCGCCCAATGGTCCTCCTCGCCCTGCCAGGCGCGAGCTTGCTCGACGTTCACGACCTCCATCGGCCCGTCCTCCTTTCAGCCATCAGCCATCAGCCATCAGCTCTTCACTGCTAGCCCGGCTGACCTTGCCCGTCCAGCCGCCGCCTGCTCGACTCCGTAGCTGATAGCTGAAAGCTGATAGCTGATAGCTACCGGAACTCCGGCAGCACCTCTTCCGCCAGGCGGCGGAGCGTTTCGCGGATCTCCTCGTGGGGCATCAGCAGCACCCACGACACGCTCTTCACACCGCGCGCCTGCACCTGGCGCAGCTTGGCGCGGATCTGCTCGACCGTGCCGATCATCGTGAGCTGGTCGATCTCCGTCGGCGTGATGTGGCGCGCCGCACCCTCCGGCCCGCCCACGGCGTAGTCCGCCTTCACCGCCGCCACGACCTCCGGCCGCACGCCGATGTGGCCGAGCACCGCGTCCGGCGTGCCACCGATCATGTGGGCCACGAAGGCACGGTGCTCGTCGCTGATCTGGCTTTCGTCGTCGAGCACCCGCCCCGGCTGCCAGCAGGTCGTCTCGATGGCGTCCAGGCTGCGCCCGGCCTTCGCCGCCCCGGCCGCCACGCAGCCCAGCGCGTAGTCGAGGGCCGTGGGCGTGTGCAGCACCTCCATCAGCACCCCCTCGGCCACCTCGCCCGCCAGCTCCAGGACGAGCGGCCCCCGCGAGCCGATCCAGATCGGGATGTCCGGGCGCGGCCGGTAGTTGAGCTGGATGCCGCGCAGGGTGAAGTTGCGGCTCTCGTGCTGCACGCGCTCGCCGGCCAGGAGCTGCCGCACGATGCTTACCGTCTCGCGCAGCCGCTCGGCCGTGCGCGACGTGTCGAGACCGAGCGGCTCGAGCACCTGCTTGCGGTTGGCCGCGCCCAGCACCAGGATCATCCGCCCCTCGGCCAGCTCGTCCACCACGCCGATCCCCCGGGCGATAAGCGCCGGGTGCCGCGTGAACGGGTTCGTCACGGCCAGCCCGAGGGTGATCCGCTTCGTGTTCAGCGCCGCGGCGGCCAGGCAGGCGAAGGGGTCCTGGTAGAACTGCTGGTCGGGCACCCAAGCGTAGTCGAAGCCCAGCTCCTCGGCGTACTGGAACAGCTCGATCGACTGTTGGAGCGGCTGGATCGGCCGGTGCGAGAACCCGAAACGCATTCTTAGCCCTCAGCTTTCAGCCCTCAGCTATCAGCCGAGAGCGGAGTCCGCTGCGCGCAGCCTCCGGCTGACGGCTGATCGCTGACGGCTCATTCGCCTTCTTGGACGTATTCTGCCAGCCGCGCGAGCGACAGGCCCGCCACGCCCAGCGCCGCCAGCGTGCGGCCGCTCGTCCAGTAGTCGCGGCCGACGAGCAGGCCGGCCAGGTCGACCAGGCCGCGCATCAGCGGCGTCGGCACGCCCGCCAGCGCCGCCAGCTCGCACCAGGGCACCAGCGCGCAGCCCACGTCCTCGTGCAGGTAGCGGTGGTCCAGGCTGCGCGGCGCGCGGATCCAGCGGTTGGGCTCGCTCTCCTGCATCGCCGTGTACACCGAGCCCGACGCCAGCGCCGCGTCGGTGGTATAGCCGGCCTCGTGGAAGCGCTCCAGGAAGCTCGTCGGCTGGAAGCCGAGCGCGCGCACCAGGGCCAGACGCTCGCGGTCGAGCGCCTCGATTACCCGCGCCACGCCTGGCGACGTGCCCTGGTAATAGAAGTAGAAGTCGCCGCCGGTGGCCTCGATCCAGCCCGCGTTGCAGATGGCCTGCGGCGGGTGCTCCACGGCGTTGATGTCCATCAGCGCCGTCTCCAGCACGCTGGCGGCTGGTATCAGGGCCGGATACAGCGGCCGCAGCGCCGCCAGCAGCTCGTCCGTGTCGCGGCCGGGGAACGCGGCGAACGGCAGCCGTGGCGCCACGCGGAAGACGTCCACCGTCGCCGGACCCACCAGCCGCGTGCAGTAGGTCAGCGTCGCCGTCTCGCCCAGGCGCAGGCGCCCGCGGTAGCCAGCCCGCCGCAGGCTGGCGGCGAAGTGCAGCCCGCCCAGCGTGTGCCCCGGGTTGAGCAGCACGACCTGATCGTCGCGCAGCAGCGGCGCAAGCTGCTCGCCGTACCAGGGGTGGGCCAGCGACGGCACGACCAGCAGCACCACGTCGGCGCCATCCACCGCCGCGGCCAGGTCGCCGGTGATCCGCGCCAGCGGCACGAACCCCTCGCCCGCCTGCCCGCGCAGCTCCACCCCGCCGCGCTCGACCAGCGGCGCCAGCGTTGCCGCCGAGCGGCTGTACAGGCGCACGCTATGGCCTCGCCGCGCCAGGTCTCCCGCGGCGGCGCACCCGCCGTTGCCGGCCCCCAGGATTGCTATGGTAGCCATTAGCTCTCAGCTTTCAGCTCTCAGCCGTCAGCTCTCAGCCGTCAGCTTTCAGTCTTCAGCTATCAGCCGTCAGTGCAGGGCTTTCCAGGACCAGCGACCGCTGCCCATCGAGCACCAATAGCTGACGGCTGATAGCTGACGGCTAATAGCTGATGGCTGACGGCTCATCCGGTTCGGTACCGCTCCAGCTTCGCCGCGTCGACCTCCACGCCGAGGCCGGGGCCGTCGGGCACGACCAGGCAGCCGTCCGTGTAGCGCAGCGGCTCGCGGATCACGTCGTCGAGGTAGAAGTGGCCGGCGATGCGCGTGATCGGCTGCTCGGCGGGCTGGTTGATCGTGATCGAGCCCGGGATGGTGATGACCGGCGTGGCCGCGGCCAGGTGCAGGTTGGCCGCGTTGCCCACGCCCATCTCCATCGAGCCGTTCACGTCGCAGGCCATCCCGGCCGCCTCGGCCACCGCCGCCACCCGCTTCGCCCGTAGCAGCCCGCCCGGCTTGGTGTAGTAGAGCGAGATCATCTCCGCCGCGCCCGCCTGGGCCAGCGCCAGCACGTCGCGCGGCGTCCAGGCGCTCTCGTCGGCCATGATCGGCGTGTCCACCGCCCGCGCGATGCGCGCCAGTCCGTCGATGCCCTCGACCGGCTGCTCCATGAACCAGATGCCGTACTGCTCCATCCGCCGCGTCACCTGCAGGCCGATCTTCGCCGTCGGGTAGCCCTGGTTGGCGTCGACGCGGATCGCCACGCCGTCGCCGACCGCCTGGCGCACCTGGCGCACCAGGTCCACGTCGCGGTCCGGCTCGCGGCCGATCTTCAGCTTGATCGTCCGGATGCCCTCCTCGACGGCCTGGGTGGCCTCGGCCACCGCGTCGGCCGTCTCCATCAGGCCGATGCTGTGCGCCACCGGCACGCGGTCGCGGAACTTGCCGCCCAGGAGCTGGTAGACCGGCACGCCGAGGGCGCGGCCGGCCAGGTCGTGCAGCGCCACGTCCACCGCCGCCTTGGCGTAGGGATAGCCCTTCACGGCGCGGTCGAGGCGTGCGTAGGCCGCCTCCAGCGCCAGCGGGTCGGCGCCTTCGAGCGCGGGCGCCAGGTAGTCGCGCACCACCGCGATCGTGGTCTGCGGCGACTCGCCGAAGTAGCGCCCGTAATCGCCGCCCCAATCCTTGAGCACCGGCGCCTCGCCCCAGCCCTCGATCCCCTCGTCGCTGCGCACGCGCACCAGCACGTAGTCGCGCCCGATGGCGGTGCTCAGGCCCGCCCAGGCGTGGACCCGCCGCGTGGGCAGGCTCACCAGCAGCGTCTCGACGCTGACGACCTTCATGCGCCCTCCGCGAGCGCCGACACGGGGATGGACCAATCTCGGCCTGTGGCGCTCGGCGCATTATAGCCGGCGCGCTCTGCCTCGACCGGATCGAGTCAGTGCCTCCGCGGGTCTCTGCCAGGGCCACGGCTGGTGCGCGTGCTCCCGATCCAG
>Ga0070741_10020084_pt1 | contig 10589 bp, 7 predicted proteins | sample Coa_R1_4_FD_66440 | JGI IMG/M metagenome (GOLD analysis project Ga0070741, IMG submission 66440) | Surface soil microbial communities from Centralia Pennsylvania, which are recovering from an underground coalmine fire - Coalmine... | ecosystem: Environmental > Terrestrial > Soil > Unclassified ... | reverse complement strand
GTTCAATGAGCCGCAGTTTCATCTTTTCCGGCAGGCCGCCCACGTTGTGGTGGGTCTTGATGGTTTGCGAGGGTCCGCGCACGGAGCGCGATTCGATCACATCCGGATAAAGGGTTCCCTGCACCAGGAACTCCACGTGCCCCTGCTCGCGCTGGATGAGCTCCGCTTGTTCCTCGAAGATGGCGATGAACTCGTTGCCGATGATGTGGCGCTTCTTTTCCGGGTCGGTCACGCCCGCCAGGCGCCCCAGGAAACGTTGAGAGGCGTCCACCGCCATCAGGCGGAGGCCCAGCTTGTCGCGCAGGTTCTGCTGCACCTTTTCGAACTCGTTTTTGCGCAGCACGCCGTTATTGACGAAGACACAGGTGAGGCGGTCGCCGATGGCGCGATGCACCAGCACGGCCGCGACCGAGGAATCCACACCGCCGGAGAGGGCGCAGATGGCGCGGCCTTGGGGGCCGACGGTTTCGCGCACCTGGGCCACCGTGGCGTCCACAAAGTGCTGAGCCGTCCAGCTGGGCTTGGCGCCGCAAATTTCAAAGGCAAAGTTTTTCAGAATTTCCGTGCCCAGCTTGGTGTGGTGGACCTCGGGGTGGAACTGCACCGCGAACATCTTCTTTTCCGGATTCTCGATGGCGGCAACGGCATGGGGAGTCTTGCCGATCAGGCGGAAGCCCTGGGGCAGCTCCATGGCTTCGTCGCCGTGCGACATCCAGACGGAAAGCAGTTTGGGCAGGCCGGTGAAGAGGCGCGAGCCGTCAAGAATTTCCACGGTGGCGTGGCCGTACTCACGCTTGTCGGCGGGGCGGACCTTCCCGCCCAGGACATGGGTCATGAGCTGCAGTCCGTAGCAGATGCCGAGTACGGGCAGGCCCAGGCTGAAGACGCGCGGATCGGCGGCGGGCGCGTCCTGGTCATAAACTGAACTGGGGCCGCCGGACAGGATTATGCCCGCCGGGGCGTAGCTCTTGATCTCATCAATGGGCGCCGTGCAAGGCAGGACCACCGAGAAAACGTTTTGTTCGCGGATGCGGCGCGCGATGAGCTGCGAGTACTGGGCGCCGAAATCGAGGACGACGATGGACTGGGCTTCCACGGTCTAATGTGCCAGAAGAATGATAGTAGTGTAAAGCAGGAAAAAGCGCGAAGTCAGTAACCAGGGGGGCAGGGTCGTGAGCCCGGCGGGTAGTTAGTAGCTGGTAGCTGGTAGTTCGTCGGCGGGGCTTGGAACATCGGGCGACGGAGACGGAGCCGGTTTCGGGACGACGCTGGGCTCGCTGCCCGGCACAGCCAGGCTGACATAGGCCGCGAGCCGGGCGATGTAGAGAAAGTCGGCATAAGCGAAGTAGCCGGCCGCGATGGCCGGCAGCGCCCAAGCGGCGGCTGGCGAGACGCGGGTCATGAGGTCAAAAATGAGCACGCCCGAAGCTATGGCTGCGCCCAGTGCCAGATAGTGCAGCAGCACGAAGGGGAGGCTGGTCAGCACAACGTCGCCAAACTTGCTTCCAATTAAGTCCGCCGCCGCGCCTACAGCTCCGAAGGTGTCCTGCTGATCCCCCGCCACAAAGATAGCCGCCAGCGAGAGCAGCCAGTTGAGCAATGCCCACACCAGCCATACACAAGCGATCAGGAGGGCGGCGAAAACCACCCGGGGAGCAGCGCCACCCGCAGGGCCGGGGGAAGCGGCCAGCATCAGCGCGCCCACCGCGGAGAGCAGCGCCGCCAGGAAGAGCCCAGCCCTCAGGAAACTCAGGCCCAGCAAGGATCTAAACCTGCCGCGCGCCTCCGGCAGCAAGGCGCGGAGAGTGATCAGCCGCCCCAGTGCGGCGCCGAAAATCCAAAGCACGGCCACCGCCGTTCCGGTCACGATCATGCCGGCCGTGAAGCGCAGCGCGCTGCCGCGCAAGGCGTGTGCCACGCCAGCCAACGCCAGCAGCGGCTCCCCGCTTTGGACCAGCAACTGCTCGTGCCAGGAGATGGGGACGGCGTTCAGGTATCCCAGAACAGAGACGATAGCCAGCAGGCATGCAGCCATGGCAAAGCACCAGCGCCAGGTGATTTCCGCCAGCGGCAGGGCCGGCTGGCGGAAGACGCACTCAAAACCGCGCCGAATTGAAGATTGTGCGGGCACAACTGCGTAGAATACAGCAAGCAGGAGAGAGACAAGAATTCAAGAATTCAAAGTTTCAAGTTTCAAGGTTTCAACACCCGACCCGGTACTTAAAGCTCGATCCTCTCCTTTATTGTTCCGCGGGTGGAACACTGTGGGCAACCCGTGCACCACCTCAAGCATCACTTCCAATGTCGACAATTCATCTTACACGTGAGCGGGACAGGGTTCCGGCAAAGGAGAATGCCGTTGCCCGCAAACCCGCCCGTCTCAAGGGGAGGAGCAAGCATGAGAGTACTGAGATTATTGGCATTAGCGGGAATGTTAACCATGATTTTTCCCCTGGCCTCAATGGCCAGCTCGAAGACCAGCAAAGAGCAGAAGAAGAAGGTCGCCGTAGAGGACCAGGTGGAACTGGCCGGCAAGACCCTCAAGCCGGGCACCTACCAGGTGGAATGGCAGGGCAGCGGCCCCATGGTAGAGGTCAACTTTATGCAATCCGGCAAGACGGTGTTAACCGCTCCCGCAAAAATAGCGCAATTGCGTCAGAAGGCGCCGTACGATGCGGTGGTGGAGAGCACAAAGAAGAACGGCGTCAAAACCATCAGTGAAATCGAGTGGAACAACCAGCGGGAAGCGCTGACCTTCGGCGCTCAAGCCCATCACGCTCACAAGCGCGCCTCCTAGTTGCGCGCCACTTCGCCGCAGCGGGCCCCTGAGGGCCCGCTTGTTTGCTTAACGCGGATGCGAGGAAATACTCCCTGGAACAGAAAGGTAAGCTCGCAGGCGCAAGGTCCGCAGGATGCCAGGGGGTTAGCGCGCCACAATGTTGACCAGCTTGCCGGGCACGATGATCACTTTCACCACCTGCTTGCCGGCGATAAAGGACTGAACCTTTTCGTCGGCCAGGGCGCGCTGGCGCACCTCTTCTTCGGCAGCATTAGCGTGCACAATAATGCGGCTGCGCAGCTTGCCGTTGACCTGCACCGGAATCTCGATCTCTTCTTCCCGGGCCAGGGCCGGGTCATACTTGGGCCAGGGCGCGTGCAGAAGGCCCTGGCGCTCGCCCAGCATCTCCCAGAGCTCGTGCGCCAGGTAAGGCGCAAAGGGAGCCATCAGCAGGACCAGGTCGCGCTGCACTTCCCCCATGAGCGCATCGGGGATGCCATTCCCCTTCTGCTCTTCGGTGGCGTAGAGCTGGTTGACCAACTCCATGATGGCGGCGATGGAGGTGTTGAAGTGCCACCGCCCCTGAAAGTCGGTGCTCACCCGCTTGATGGTCTGGTGCAGCTTGCGCTGCAAAGCGCGGGCCTGAGGGCTTAGCTGAGACGCAACCAGTTGCGTCTCTAGCGATGGGCGTGGGATGTCGGCGCCGACAGGCTGGGCGACCGGGGCGTGGCGGCTGACAAAGCGGTACACGCGGCCCAGGAAGCGGTAAATTCCCTCCACACTCGCGTCCTGCCAGTCCAGGTCGCGGTCGGGAGGCGCGGCAAACAGGCTGTACATGCGGGCGCTGTCGGCCCCATAACGGGCCACCATCTCGTCGGGCGTAACCACGTTGCCCAAACTCTTCGACATCTTGGCGCCATCCTTAATGACCATGCCCTGGGTGAACAGGCGCACCACCGGTTCGTCATTTTTAATCATGCCCAGGTCGCGCATGAACTTGGTCCAGAAGCGCGAATAAATCAGGTGCAGGATGGCGTGCTCGACCCCTCCGATGTACTGGTCAATGGGAAACCAGTAGTTGGCCTCGCGGCTGCTGAAAGGCTCGCGGCCGTTGCGCGCGTCGGTGTAGCGGTAGAAATACCAGGACGAATCCACAAAAGTGTCCATGGTGTCGGTTTCGCGGCGCGCGGTTCCGCCGCATTTGGGGCAGGGCGCGTTGACGAACTCCGGCAACCGGCCCAGGGGCGAGCCGCCGGTAAGGGTGATTTCCACGTTTTCCGGCAGAAGGACCGGGAGATCTTGTTCCGGAACAGGGACAATGCCGCACTTTGCGCAATACAACATGGGAATGGGCGTGCCCCAGTAGCGCTGGCGCGAAATACCCCAATCCTTCAAGCGGTAGGTGACGGTGGCCTTGCCGAAGCCATGCTCCTCGGCGTATTGCGCCATTTTTGTGAGGGCCTCGCCGCAGGAGAGCCCGTTGAACGGCCCGGAATTGATGAGCAGGCTGTCAGTGGCGGTAAAGGGCAGCACCGGCTCTTCCGGTTCGCCGGCCGCGGGCGGCTCCTCCTCGCGTCGCGGCAAGATGACCACGCGAATATCCAGCCCATATTTTTTGGCGAACTCGTAGTCGCGCTCATCGTGAGCGGGCACCGACATGATGGCGCCGGTGCCGTAGTCCATCAGGATGTAGTTGGCCACCCAGATAGGCAGGCGCTCGCCGTTGAAGGGATTGAGCGCGATCCGCCCGGTATCAATGCCGTGCTTCTCGATGGCGCCGACGTCGCCCACTTCCCTGGCTTTGCGCTGTTCGGCAAGCAACTCTTCGACCCGGCCGCCGAGTTCGGGATTCCGGGCGATGAAGTCGCTAACCAGCGGATGCTCGGGCGCAAGCTGGATGGAGGTGGCGCCAAAGATGGTGTCAACGCGGGTGGTGAAGACGGTAATCTTCCCGCCCGCAGGACCGGCGGGGCCTTCCAGCGTGAAGTCCACCATGGCGCCTTCGCTGCGCCCAATCCAGTTGCGCTGCATGATGCGCACTTTTTCCGGCCAGTGCTCAAGCCGGTCGAGGTCGCGCAAGAGCTCTTCCGCGTAGTTGGTGATGCGCAGAAACCACTGCTCCAGCTCGCGCTGCTCCACCGGCGTATCCTCGTGGCGCCAGCAGCAGCCCTTGACGACCTGCTCGTTGGCCAGCACGGTGGCGCACTTCGGGCACCAGTTCACCTTGCTTTTCTTGCGGTAGGCGAGGCCACGCTCGTAGAGCTTCAGGAAGAACCACTGGTTCCAGCGGTAGTACTCGGGAAAGCAGGTGGTGACTTCGCGCTGCCAGTCGTAGGCGAAACCGAGGCGCTTCATCTGCGCCTTCATGTTGGAGATGTTGCGCAGGGTCCACTCGCGGGGCGGTGTGTTGTTCTGGATGGCGGCGTTCTCCGCCGGCAAACCGAACGAGTCCCAGCCCATGGGGTGAAGCACGTTGTAGCCGTTCATCCACATGAAGCGGGCGAGGGCGTCGCCGATGGCGTAATTGCGCACATGTCCCATGTGCAGCGCGCCGGAAGGATAGGGCAGCATCTCCAAGACGTAATACTTGGGCCGGGTGGAAGCGGCCTCGGCGCGATAGAGCGCGGGATCCTTTTGCCAGCGTTCGAACCATTTCTGCTCGATGCGCTGGGCGTCGTAGCGCTCATCGCGGGTATCCGGCTGGGTAGGGTTGTCGGGCATGATGTCTGGGCCGTGAACTAGGGTTGAATCCATAATTTTACACGGATTGCCGCCGGGTCCGGCGAGTGCTGTCTCCGGCTGTGAACCTCGCGGGCGGGACGCCGGCGCCACAACTGCTCATTTTCGGGTGGCGGGCTCGGTCAGGAAAAATGCCTTTACGGCGATGTCGTTGGGCTGCATGCCGACGGGAACAATCGCCCAGAGAGCGCGATCGGCGCTGATTTTGGAGGTGGTGGCGAGGCGCTTCATGCGGATGACGGCCACGTCGTCCGACTGGGTGTCGAGCACCAGCAGGAAATCCTGATTGGAGGTAAGCGCCAAACCGTCAGGACGGTTCCCTACCCCGACCGCGCCCAGCACCTTGCCGGCATCAATGCTGTAAACCGCCACCGCGTCGGAGCCGAAATTGCTCTCGTAGAGCAGCGAATTGTCGGCTGTCACCACCCCGCGCACGGGATGGGAACCGATGAGATAGCTGCCGCCGACTTCATTGGTGGTGGTTTCGATAATGGAAATGCTGTCGGAATCGAAGTTGCTCACCATCAGCTCGCCGCCATCGGGCTTGAGCTGCAGGTGAACGGGAGTCTTGCCCACATCGAGCAGGGCCAGGAGCTTGCCGTATTTCAGGTCAACCGCCGCCACCTGGTTGGAGCCGCTGCAGGAAACGAAGGCCTTGCTGGAGTCAGGCAGGATGGCAATGTCCTCCGGCTGGCGGCATATGGGAATGGTGGCGCGCACGGCCAGGCGGCGCGCGTCGAGCAGCGAAACGGTATTATCGCCGCGGTTGGAGACAACCACGATCTCGCCATCGGGCGAAACCTGCGCCAGACCGGGCGCCGCGCCCACCCGGATGTTGGCCAGCACTCTGCGCGCCTGCAGGTCAATCACCGAGACATTGGCCGAGCCGGAATTGGCTACGTAGGCGCGCTGGCCGTCTTCAGAAACGCTGATGAAGTAGGGGGCGCGGTGCACGCCGATGGTGGCCACCACCACATTGCGTTCGGCGTCAATCACGCTGATGTTGTTGGACTCGGTGTTGACCACATAAATTTCATTTTTCTTACTGTTCGCGGTCACGCCCGTGGGATTGCTTCCCACGCGCACGCTCTTGATCACGTTGAAGCGAGGATAGGGCCGGGGCGTAAGGTCGAGCACGCTGACGGTGTTGCTCTTGCCGTTGGTGACGTAGGCGTATTCTCGGTATCCGGGAGCGTAATGCGGCAGATCGGGGGTGCGGAAATACCACACCAGGACCGCTACTCCGGCCACGAGCACGCAGAGGATAAGCAGCTTTTTCAAGGCCGGGCGGCGGCGGGCACCGTGTTCTGGCTGGGGGAGGCGGCCGGCTCGGGCACGTAGCGCTCGACCACGGCGGCGATTTGCCGGATCTGTTTCATCAGCTCGTCGAACTGGTCAGGGTAGATGGACTGGATGCCGTCAGAGAGGGCGCGGTCGGGATTGTTATGCACCTCGACCATCAGGCCATCGGCGCCCACCGCCACGGCGGCGCGGGAGAGCGGCGTGACCTTATTGCGCTTGCCGGTGCCATGGCTGGGGTCCACCAGGATGGGCAGGTGGCTGAGGCGCTGCACCGCCGGAATCAGGCTCAGGTCCAGGGTGTTGCGGGTGTGGTCGGCGAAGGTGCGCACGCCGCGCTCGCACAGGATCACCTGGTAGTTGCCTTCGCTCATGATGTATTCCGCGGCCATGAGGAACTCTTCCAGCGTGGCCGACATGCCGCGCTTGAGCAGCACCGGCTTGCGTGCCCGCCCGGCGCGCTTGAGCAGGGAGAAATTCTGCATGTTGCGGGCGCCGATCTGGATGACGTCGGCGTAACGCTCCACCAGTTCCAGAGACTCATGGTCTACCGCTTCGGTGACGATGCGCAGGCCGAAGCGCTCGCGAATGTTGGCCAGGATTTGCAGCCCCTCTTCGCCCATCCCCTGGAAGGAATAGGGCGATGTCCGGGGCTTATAAGCGCCGCCGCGGAAGAATTGCGCGCCGGCGGCATGCACGCGCTCGGCGATGGCGAAGGCTTGCTCCCGGTTCTCCACCGCGCAGGGCCCGGCGATGACCGCCAGGGTACGCCCGCCGATGGAGGCGTCTATGCCGGGGAACGTTATAACCGTGTTTTCTTCCTTGATGTCGCGGCTGACCAGTTTGTAGGGCTTGCTGACCCGGATGACTTCCTGCACCCCCGGCATTTCTTCCAGAGTACCCGGCTCAACCTCGGTCTGGTTGCCGGTGATGCCGATGGCGGTGCGCTGCGCCCCGGGTATGGGGTGGGCGCGATAGCCCAGCGATTCGATCTTCTTGCACGCCGCCCGGATATCCTCCTCGGTGGCATGCGCCTTCATTACAACCAGCATGGATAACTCCCCTGCGACAAACGTTCAGTTTACTTTGCGGGAGGGTTGTTCGCAATCAGCACCCAGCCTTCTCATTTAGATGGAGTGCGTTTGCGCGCAAACCTGCTGTTACACTTTAGCTTTCTTACTGCCCATGGCCAGCTCGCTCGCCAAACACCAGGACATTCTCAAGTTGCCCGCGCCCAAAAAGCCCTGGCCGAAGATTTCGCGGCGGGTGGGCATTCATACCTCCATCGCGGGCGGTGTGGAGAACGCCGCGGAACGTGCCTGGCGCCTGGGCTGCACTGCGTTTCAGATTTTTTCTTCCAGCCCGCGGCAGTGGAAGCCGTACGAGCTGGGGAAAAAACAGTGCGCGGTGATGCGGCAGTTGCGAGAAAAGTATGATCTGAAGCCGCTGGTGATTCACGCCAACTACCTCATCAATCTGGCGGGCACGACGGCGCACTTTCACGGCCGCTCCATTGAGGCCTTTCGCGGAGAAGTGGAGCGGGCGCTCGCGCTCTGCGCCGAATACCTGGTGCTCCATCCGGGCTCCTATCGCGGCGGCAGCCGCGAGGAAGGCCTGGCACGGGCCGCGCAGGCCATCGCGGCGGCCACCCAGGGCTACGATCTGGCCAAGGGCGGCCTGACTGTGCTGATTGAGAACACCGCCGGGGCCGAGTTTTCCCTGGGCGGCAACTTCGAGCAGGTGGCAGAGCTTGTGCAGCGGCTGCGCGGCATGATTCCTGTGGGCGCCTGCATTGATACCTGCCACGTGCACGTGGCTGGTTACGACCTTGTGAGCGAAGAAGGCATGCAGCACACGCTGCGCTACCTGGAGCTGGCCATCGGGCTGAAAAACATCCCGGTGTGGCATTGCAACGACGCCAAGGCGGCCTTCGGCTCCAGGCTCGACCGCCACCAGCACATCGGCCAGGGCACCATCGGGCTGGAACCGTTTCGGCGGCTGTTGGGCGACCCGCGCCTGGCGCATGCCGCGTTTATTGCGGAAACGCCGATCGATGCGCCCGGAGACGACATGCGCAACGTGGCGGTGCTGCGGTCACTGGCGCCCACAAAATCATTCGCCACGGAGGCACGGAGACACAGATAGATTGAGGATTGAAGATTTGAAAAGCAAAAGCCGGCGGGCGTTCAATCTACAATCGTCAATCGACAATCGTCAATTGGTCTACTGGGGCACGCCGTTAAATACCACGTTGGCCTTTAGCGTGACCGAGCCAATGGACTTTCCTCCGGCTTCGGCGGTGAAGGTCAGCGTCTGCCAGCTTCCCTTCTGCGACTGCGGCGCCACCAGGAACAGCGAGACCGGGCGCGATTCATGCGGCGCCAGGCTGTAAACCATGGGGCCGGGCGTCTGCGTCCATCCCGAGGGCAGCGCAGATTGCAAGCTTACCTGCTCGGCGCTGCCGCTGGTGTTGCGCACGATGAGCGGCACCCAGAGGTGGAAATCGGAAGTTCCCATGGCGGTTTCCGGGGCCAGCAGGCTGGCCAGATGCTCCAGGTTGTGCTGCGGCCAGAAGTCGCGGTAGAAGGCCCACGGACCTCCCAGCTGCAATCCTTCTTCCGGTCCGGCCACCGCGTGGTGTCCCATGACCGGAACCCAGGGCACGCCCTCGGGCCTCACGTTTTCCATAATGTCGCCGGTGGGCGAGCCGCCAACCACCGACTTACCGAAAATGTAGCGCATGGGCCGGGCCAAATACTCCTTCACCGTGGCCTCGCTGAATTCCGGCCCAATCTGCGATTTGTCGTGCATCCACGCGTCATAGACCAGCTGCCCGTAGGACACGTGCTTGCTCGGCGAAACCTCGTCGGTGCGGTACTCCGGGCCTTTGCCTTTGACAAAGTCCTCGTGGCTGGCGTCAGTAAAGTAATAAATCTTCTGCGGCTGCCAGGGCTGAAGGCCCTCGCCGTAGTTGCTGATGTGCAAACGATCGCGGGGCGCCTCCACCTGTTCGGGGAATGCCAGGTCATCGCCCGCCAGATCGAAGGCTTCGGTGGCCAGCACGCCCGCCGCCTGATGGTCATCGTGGTTCTCGCCGGCCACGTAGTCGGGAAGCCAGGTCAGGATCACCTCCGGACGGGTCAGGCGCACCAGGCGCACCATTTGTTCCAGCGAGCTACCGTCGCCCCAGGCTTCGAGCGAATGCAGCACATCCTGGCCGGGCGTATCGGAGCCATTCAGGAACCACACGTTGTAAACGCCCAAAGCGGCCTCGGCGCGGCGGCCCTCGATTTCGCGAATCGCGCCCAGCGAAGCGGCCTGCTCGTTACCCACATAATTGGAGCCGGAATTGCCGCGGGTGCAGAATATGACCGCGGCGCGTTTGCCCTGCTCCAGGGCGCGGGCCACGTAGGGCGCGGCCGCCATGTCGTCATCGGGATGGGCCACCACCACCAGGATATCGGCCTTGTAGCGCGGGTCGGGCGCGGGATAGGGCGGCGCCGGCGCCAACTGCGACCAGGCGGAGAAGGAAAGCACTAAGCGGGCAAAAAGGCAGCGAGATGTGAACGTTTTCATCGGCTGGAACGATCCTCGGGTGAATTTGTAATTTAGTAATTTGTAACTTGCAATTTAAAACCCGGCGCGCGCCGATGAGCAAATCCAAAATTGCAGATTGCCAATCCCCTGGCGCCGACTCCCGCCTCAACAGGTAAGCCCTGGCTGACTCCTGACCACTGACTCCTGACTCCCGTCATTGCGGCATGTGCTGCGT
>Ga0070741_10020083_pt1 | contig 10589 bp, 9 predicted proteins | sample Coa_R1_4_FD_66440 | JGI IMG/M metagenome (GOLD analysis project Ga0070741, IMG submission 66440) | Surface soil microbial communities from Centralia Pennsylvania, which are recovering from an underground coalmine fire - Coalmine... | ecosystem: Environmental > Terrestrial > Soil > Unclassified ... | reverse complement strand
CCGCATCATCGGTCTCGCGCACTACGAGGCCGAGCACCTGCGCGGCGCTCTCGACCTGATGCTCCGGACGCTCGACCGGTATCCGTGGGGCAAGGTGGTGTCTCACAAGTATCCGCTCGACGAGATCAACCGCGCGTTCGCCGAGCAGGACGCCGGGCACGTCACGCGCGCGGCCATCGTCCCGAATTGAGCGCGGTCGGTGGTTCTCAATGTCGCGGGGAGGCGGCGGGCCGGGGTGCCGCCGCCCTGGGGACGACCGTCGACTTCGGCAGCTGACCGTCCGCCTTCCGGACATCGCTGACGACGTCCCCGATCTTCAGCCCGAGATCGCGCGCGACAACCCCCCAGCTCCGGCCCGCCGAGCGCGGCGCGAGCACGCGGTCGAGCGCCTGCTGCTGCGTGAGCTTGTCGCGCCTCATCATCTGCTGCGAGAGCGCCAGCGCGATCGTCACCTCGCCGTAGCTTATGCGGCGCGCCCGTAGATCGGTGACGACCTTGTCCGCAACGCCGAACTGCTTGGCGATCGCTTCAGGAACTCGGCGACGGCCGTCCGGAGAGCCGGCCATCACGCGGCCACTGTCGGTATCGAACTGTCGCTGCGCGGCCTGAAGGTCCTCCCACGATTTACGCTCGGCATCCGTCAGTGGTCGCGCGGCGGGCGCCACCGGCTTGCTGGTCGACGGCGGCTTCGGCATCTGCGCCTGCACGGTCACCGCCATGAGCACGACGGCCATGGCCGCGGCGAGGCCGATCGCCCACGAAGACCTGGAATGTCGAGCCGCCATCGCTGTCGCCTCCTCTCCCAGCCGAGCCGGACGACCGCTCCGCGCGAGGTGCGAAATGCAGCACGCATGCCACGGTCGGAACCGATGGAAATCAGCGCGTTATGGATCAAGCGGACAATCCTGACGCGCCAGACGGGCGCGCGTGTCAACGCCGGCGCAGCTGTCGGTCCTCACTCGATCGCGCAATCCTCGGCGGCGGCGTTTCGCACCCCGCAGGCGGGGAGTACACTCCCGGCACAGCGTCTTCGGACAGGAGGTCGCCCATGGAATACGGACTGTTCACGATGCCGTCGCACCCGCCCGAGCGGCGGCTCAACGACGGCCACCAGTGGGATCTACAGCAGCTGCGGTGGGCGGACGAGCTCGGCTTCAGCGAGGCGTGGATCGGCGAGCACCACACCGCGCCGTGGGAGCCGCACCCCGCGCCTGATCTGCTGGTCGCGCAAGCGCTCATGCAGACGAGCCGGATGCGCATCGGTCCCGGCGGCTTCCTGATGCCCTTCCACCATCCGGCGGAGCTGGCCAACCGCGTCGCCATGCTCGACCACCTCGCGCAGGGCCGTCTCAACTTCGGCGTGGCCGCCAGCGGTCTGCCGAGTGACTGGGCGCTCTTCAACGTCGACGGCATGTCGGGCCAGAACCGCGAGATGACGCGGGAGTCTCTGGACATCATCCTCCGCCTCTGGAGCGACGAGCCGGAGTTCGACTACAAGGGCAAGTACTGGCACGTCACGAAGACGGGCACGCTGTTCGGCACGCTGAAGCCGCACATCAAGCCGCTGCAGCAGCCGCATCCGCCCATCGGCGTGGCGGGTCTGAACAAGGGCTCGGACACGCTCAAGCTCGCCGGCGAGCGCGGCTTCTGGCCCATGAGCCTGAACCTGAATCCCGCGTACGTCGGCAGCCACTGGGAGGCCGTCGAGCAAGGCGCCGCGCGCGCGAAGCGCACGCCGCGCCGCGCTGACTGGCGTCTGGTGCGAGAGATTTTCGTCGCCGATACGGACGCCGACGCGCTGCGTCTGTCCGCCGGCGGCATGATGGGCCGGATGATGCGCGAGTACTTCCTTCCGCTGCTCGGCGCCTTCGGCTTCACCGAGTACCTGAAGCACGAGCCGTCGGTCCCGGACTCCGACGTCACGCCCGAGTACTGCGCCCGTCACAACTGGCTCGTGGGCTCGCCGGATACCGTCGCCGAGAAGTTGCACGGGATCTACGAGGAGGTCGGCGGCTTCGGCACCCTGCTGCTGTTCTGCTTCGACTACGCCGACGAGCCGAAGGTGTGGCGTCACTCGATGGAGCTGCTGGCGCGCGAGGTGATGCCGCGGTTCAAGAACCTGGTGCCGAAGTAGGCATGCGCATGCCCATCGGCACGGAACTCCCGCACGCGAGCCGGCGCCGCTTCGTGATCGGGGTGTCCCTCGCCGTCCTGGCCGCGCTCGGGGGCGCCCGGAGTGCGGCGCCGCAGCCGGCGGCGCCCGCGCCGCCCGCGTCCGTCATCGACGATCTCGTCGCTGCGAACCGGATCCTCGCCAACGAAGGCGTTGTCGACGGCTACGGCCACGTGAGCGTACGCCATCCGGGCGCGGCGAACCGGTTTCTGATGTCGCGCAGCATGGCGCCGGCGCTGGTGACTGCCGCCGACATCATGGAGTACGACCTGGACAGCACGCCGGTCGATCCGCGCGGGCGGACGAGCTTTCTCGAACGCTTCATCCACGGGGAGATCTACAAGGCCCAGCCCGGCGTGATGGCGGTCGTCCACAACCACTCGCCATCCGTGATTCCGTTCGGCGCGACCATGGTGCCGCTACGACCGATGTACCACATGAGCGCATTTCTCGGCGGCGGCGTCCCCGTCTTCGACATCAAGACAGCGGCCGGCAGCCCGACCAACATGCTCATCGCCACGCCGGCGCTGGGGCACGCGCTGGCGCAGACGCTCGGTACCCGGCCCGTCGCGCTCATGCGCGGGCACGGCGCCGTCGTCGTGGCGCCCACGCTGCCGCTGGCCGTCTTTCGCAGCGTGTACACCGAGGTGAACGCGCGGCTGCAGGCGCAGGCGCTCGGGCTCGGTGGTCCGGTGACGTACCTCGACGCGGACGAGGCGCGCATGGCGGAGGCCACGATCAGCTCGACGATCAACCGGCCGTGGGAGCTGTGGAAGGCGAAGGCACTGGGAAGGTGACCCCGGGCCGCTGACGGCACCCGGGGTCACGCATCGACGGCGGCTGCGACTACTTGCCGATATCCCCGCAGAAGACGTACGTCTTGACCTCCTGCGCCGACTTGTGGCCGTTGATCGCGTAGCCGCCCTTCTCGAGGTCGTCGAGCGACGCGTTGACGACGGTCTCCGACTTGCCGTTCGTCACCGGCGACAGCGGATACGCCGGCTTCGGATCCAGGTTGGCGCACGTCCCCTTGTGGATGTGCACGGGCTGCTGCCCGGAGCCGCCCTTCACGTCGAGGACGACCTTGGTCTGCTTGTCGCCCTCCTTCGTCAGCGTCGCCGTCCCCGACTCGCCGGAGCTGCTCTGCGGGCTGAGCTTCACGGTGGTGGAATCCGCCGCCGACGCGGCCGAGACCGTGCCGACCACCATCGCCAGACCGAGGACCACCGCGCTGCATCGTTGAACGAATCTCATACGACCCTCCAGGGGTGTGTTGTGGTGGATGATGTGCTTCGCTCGGACGCGAGCCGAGCATGCCCGCCTCGCGTCGAGATGTAACCCGTCATCGCTTGGTCAGCAGGAACGCCACGAGATCGTCGATCTGCGTGGCCGTCAGCGTCCGCGCGAAATCCCTTGGCATCACGCTGTGTCCGTCCGGCGTCTTGTAGCTGGCGCCCGGAACGATATACGCGTCCGGGTCGACAATCGACTCGCGGATGTATCCGGCCGCGTCGCGCGCCTTCCCCCGATACTCGGGTGAGCGCACGATGCGCGCCGCTTCCGTCGCGATGTTGCCCAGGTTCGGGCAGATGTCGCCGCCGGGCAGCTTGTGCAGGACGTCGTGACAGGAGACGCACGGCAGCTTGGCGAACAGCGCGGCGCCGCTGGCCGCGTTGCCCGCACGCGCACTCGCGGTGGCGGCGCTGGATCGCGCGGGCGGCCGGGAACCCCCGATGGTGACCGACGGGATCGCGACCGCGCAGACGAATGCGACAGCCCTCACGGTTGTCACCGCAACACCGGCATCGTCCGTTGTCACACTCCTGCGTAGCGCTCGGGCGGCAAGCATCGAGTGAACGATCCCGCGTGCCGGACGGTTCCCGTGCCTTGCCCCGCCGCTCACCTTGTCAAAACGTTCACGCACCTGTGAAACGGATTGTCCTGCGGCGCCTGCTGACGCACTGCGAGGAATGCCGCCCACGCCGCGGCAAACACCGGCTGGCGCTGGCGAAACCGCCCGGCCAGCCCGCTTCGAGGCCTTCTATCTTCCGGCCTATTGGCCCCGCCCCCCGATCTCCCTACAGTTCACGGTACCCGAATAGTCCCCGCGTCGAGGAGATCATGGCGGAGAGCACGCTGCGGTTGTCGGTCATCGTGCCCGTGTACAACAACCTGCGGGACCTGAGCGAATGTGTCGCGGCGTTGCACGCGCAAGCGGCATCTGACGTGGAGATTCTCGTCGTCGACGACGGGTCCACCGACGACACTGTCGAGGGTGCGCTCGCGCTCGGAGTCACCGTGTTGCGCATGCCCGCGAACGCCGGGCCGGCCGCGGCGCGGAACCACGGCGCGCAGCATGCGCGGGGCGACGTGCTGTTTTTCGTCGACGCGGACGTCGTCGTGCGCCCGGGAACCATCGAGCGTATCCGACGCGTCTTCGTGGATCGCCCGGACGTCGCCGCGGTCTTCGGCTCCTACGACGCGACGCCGCGGGTGAGCCGCCACGTATCCCGCTATCGAAACCTCCTCCATCATTTCGTGCACCAGAACGGCCACGGGGAAGCGTCCACCTTCTGGGCCGGCTGCGGAGCCATCCGCCGCCGCGATTTCGACGAGATCGGCGGCTTCGACGAGCGCCGCTTCCGACGGCCATCGATCGAGGACATCGAGCTCGGCCATCGGCTCCGCCGCGCGGGTCGCACCATCCTTCTCGACAAACGCATCCAGGGCACGCATCTGAAGCAGTGGACGCTGGTGTCGATGATCCGGACGGACATCTTGCAACGGGCGATCCCGTGGTCGCGCTTGACCCTCGAGACCGAGATGCTGCCCGATACCTTGAACGTCGCCTGGGACCAGCGGCTGAGTGCGATGCTCGTGGCGCTCAGCATTCTCGTGTTGCCCTTCGCCGTCCTGAAGATCGAGCTGGCCGCCGTGGCCGCCCTGGCGCTCGCAGGCGTGGTCGCGCTCAACCGCCAGCTCTACCTGTTCTTCTTCCGGTGCGGCGGGCTCGCCTTCGCCCTCGTCAGCATGACGCTGCACATGACGTACTTCGTCTACAGCGGCTTGAGCTACGTGTTCGCCGTCGCCGAGCATCACCTGCCCGGCTGGTTCGTCACCCGTCGGCGGGCCTCGGTGGCCGCGAAATGATCGTCCTCAGCGACTATCGTGGGTTCCGCGTCGACGTCGTGGCCGTCGCCGCCGCCGCGAACTGGAATGCCCACGTGCGCATCAGTCGCGCGCTGGTCGCGCCAACGGCTCACGTCGAGACGGTTGCGTGCCGCGAACGGAGCGCGCGGCTGGCGGAGGAACGCGGCGCTGCGTACGCGCAGCGGTGGATCGACCGGGTCGCCGGCTGACCGGACCGCGCTGTCTCAGGCGCTCCGCGCCAATGGCTTGATGATCAGCCGCTTGCCCGATGTCTCGGTCGGAATCTGATCGACGACCTCCACGGTCGTCAGCACGCCGCCGCCGAGAAGCTTTTCGAGGTGTCCCACGAGCAGCCGCGCGAACTCCTCGCTGAACCGCGCGGTCGGGACGATACGGAGGCAGACCGCGCTCGGCGCGACCTGAACAGCCTGGTATTCCCAGACGTACGGGACGACGCCGGCGACGAATGTCAGGTAATGGCCCAGCATGACGCCGCTCACGCGCGCGCCGCTCGGCGTCTCGATGACCTCGGTGTCGCGGCCGTCGACGCTGGCGAGCGCCGGCCAACCGCGACCACAGTCGCACGGCCCGGCATCGACGGCCCGATCGCCGAGGAGATAATTGATGAAGGGCATGACGTGATTGCCAAGATCGGTGACCGCGACGCGGCCTGACTCGCCTCGCGGCGCCGGCGTGCCGTCCGGCCTGACGATCCGGACGACGACACGATCGGAATTGACGTGGAGCATCCGCGGATTGTCGGGGCACGTCTGGGCGATGAGCGGGATGTCCCAGCTGGTGTAGTTGTTGACGACCCGGCACCTGAAGACCTCGGCAATGTGCGCGGCGTTGGTCTCCGTGAGCGTCTCGCCATACGTGATCACGACCGCGGGATACCGGGGCAGCCGCCGATCCTCGTGGACCAGCCGGGCGGCCAGGTGCGCGAGCGCAGAGGGATAGGCGCGGATGAAGTACCCGCGATCCCGGAGTCCTCCGACGACGTCGACGAACTCTTGCGTCGTCACGTCGATCGCGGAGAGCCTGATCACCTGCTCGCCGAATGCCAGGCGGCGGGCCCAGCGGCGCGTCGGCGACGGCGGGTCCGGATTGCTGGCGAACGTCGCCGGAACCGCGACCGCCACATGCGTGTCCCAGAGGCCGGCGCCGGCCCACTCGAGGCACGACAGGTACGTCCCGAACAGCTCGTCGGCGCACGCGCGATCCCAGTAGAAGTTGAACGGAAGTCCCGTCGAGCCCGAGGTCTTCATCGCGCGCCGGCGTTGCGGGGGCACCGCGTGCGCGGTCGTCCTGTCCGGAAATCCTGCACGCAGGTCCGCCTTGCTCGTCAATGGAACGCGGGCGAGATCCTCCACGGATCGGATCGTCGCCGGATCGATGCCGGCGCCACGGAACAGGTCACGGTAGTACGGCACGTCGCTCGCGACGGCGACCAGCGCCTGCAGTCGGGTGTTCATATGAGCCTGGATCGTCGCCGGTGATTGCCACTGCAGCCGCCGAAGCCGTTGCGCGTGCGACCACATCCGGCGCCGGCCGAGACCTTCAGCGAGCGGGAAGACCACTCGCCGCACGAACCAGCCCCGGCTCACGTCTCGGTGACGAGCGGCTTGTCCCGCTCCACCCAGAACTTCATGTTCATCGAGGAGAACAGCGCCCCGGCGCTGGCCAGCCGGTCGGTTGCCTGCCGGGAGTCTCCGTACTTGCGGTGCAGCGCGCCGAGCCCGAGGTAGCAATGCGCCTCGAGTGGCCGCATCCCGAGCGACCGGCTGAGAGCGAGCGCGGTCCCGTACGCGGCCTCGGCTTGCGGGGCGTAGGCCGAGGATCTCGACAGCAGATCACCGACGAGCCGAAGCGCGTAGGCGCGATGCCCGTGCTCGCTGTGCGCCTCCGCCCGCTCGACGGCGCGGTTGGCGAGCTCGAGCGCCGTCTCGTGACGCCCGGCCAGCGCATACGTCTCGCCGAGCCACGCCAGCCACAGCGCGTAGCGGAATACGACCTTCAGGGCGTCGGCCTGGCGAACCGCCTCCTCGAGCAACGGCGCCGCCTCGCGCGCCCTGCCCTGCAGCGCGTACGCGTACCCTAACGCCGAGGCGAGCAGCCGCGCACCCATCGGGATGTCGTTGGCGCGGCACCGGGCGAGCGTGTCTTCCAGCACCGGCATGCCGCGATCGAAATCACCCTGCCCGATGTACGCGACGCCGAGCGCGTGAGACACGACCGCATGGCTGTGCGCGGTGTCATACGCGTCGGCCAGACGGAGGCCTTCCAGCCCAGTGGCGATGGCCTGCGAGAACTCCCCGAGATCGGCGAGCGACAGAGCGAGATAGCCGCGTGAGAGGACGGCGGGCAGCCCCGCCGATCCGAACCGCTCGCGGACGAGCTCGTCGCCGATCTCGTCGATGTTTTGCCGCAGCAGTTCCCAGGCACGCCGATAGTCGCCGACGGCGTGATACGCGTGGCCCCCGACCATGCGGGCGAGCACGAGGAGCGGCGTATCACCGAGCTCGGTCGCGAATGCCAGCGCCGCCTCGCCGCTGCTGACTGCCTGCACGCTGTCGCCGGTGAGCCGGTAGTAGTCGGTCATGTAGGCGCGGACGAGGCCCTGCCGACGTCGATCGTCGGCTCTGGTCGCGATGGCTTCCGCTTCCTTGAGATTGTCGAGAATGCGATCGTAGTCGCCGAGCGGTACCAGGCATCGGCGCATGTCCATGCGAATGTCGAATGCCCGATTGCGAACCTCCGGGCTGTCCGCCATCCGATCGAGCGCCTGCAGCGCTTGCTCGAAGCAGGCGACCGCCTCGCGGTATGCCGAGCGCGCGGCGAGCTTCGTGCCCGCCTCGCGCGAATACGTCACCGCCTTGTCCCAGGCCTCCGCGCGGAGCGCGTGATACGCGAGCCGCTCCACCGCGCTGCCGAGCCGGTCACCATAGATGACTTCGAGGGCCTCGACGATCTGCCGGTGGATCAGTCGACGCCGATCCTGCAGCAGGCTGCTGTACGCCACGTCCAGTGTCAGCGCGTGCTTGAACGTGTATTCGAGCTCGGGAAAGAGTGCCGTCTCGTAGACGAATTCGGCGGCCTGGAGGCGCGCCAGTCCGGCGCGCAGCGAATCCTCGGACAGCTCCGTGATGGCCTGCAGCAGCGTGAACGAGATCTCGCGGCCGACCACCGCCGCCGACTGCAGCAGGGCTTTGTCCTCCGGCGAGAGGCGGTCGATGCGGGCGGCCAGGATGGCCTGCACGGTAGGTGGCACCCGGATGTCGGGGATCGCGCGGGCCAGACGCCGCGCTCCGCGCTCGCCCACGAGCGCCTTCATCTCGACGAGCGCGCGGATGCTCTCCTCGAGGAAGAACGGATTGCCTTCGGTCCGCTGGACGAGCATCGCCTTGAGTGGTTCGAGCTCCGGATCGCTTCCGAGCAGGGTACGGAGGAACGCGCCCGCGCTCTCCGACGGCAGCGGGTCCAGTCGCAGCTGGGTGTAGTACGTGCGACTGCCCCAGGCGTGTCGGTATTCGGGCCGATAGTTGACGAGGAGCAGCAGGCGCGCCGTCGGCAGGCTGTCCATGAGACTGTCGAGCACGGCCTGCGTCTCCTGATCGATCCAGTGCAAATTTTCGAAGATGACGATGAGCGGCTCGGCCTGGCACTGGCGCAGCAGCAATCGCTTGACGCTGTCGAGAATCCGGCGGCGCCGGTGGTGCGGATCCAGTCCGGCCCATTCGGGATCGCTGATCGGGACATCGAGCACCGACAAGAGCGCGGAGACGGTCGGCAGCAGAATCTCATCGAGCGCTCGGAGCCTGGTGGTCACCTTCTCGACCACGCGCGCGGGGTCGTCGCGGTCGTCGAGCTGGAAAAACGCCTTCAGAAGATCGCGGATCGGCAGGTAGGCGGTGGCCTTGCTGTACGAAACCGATCCGGTCTCGAGCACGCGCCAGCCGCGAACGCGATCGGAGTCGATGAACTCGTAGAACAGCCGCGACTTCCCGACGCCGGGCTCTCCCACCACCGCAACCGCTTGCCCGTGGCCGGTCTCGGCAAGCGTCAATGCCCGGCGCAGCATGCCGAGCTCGGCGTCTCGACCGACGAACCGGGTCAGGCCGCGCGTCGTGGCGGCCTGGAACCGCGACCGCGTCGGCTCGGCGTCGACGAGCTGCAGGACGTCGACCGGCTCGGAGAGACCCTTGACGACGACGAGCCCCTGCGGTTTGAAGTGAAGATGCCCTTCCGTGAGACGCGCGAACGCCTCGGTCACCATGATCGTGCCGGGCACGGCGATCTGCTCCATCCGCGCTGCGAGGTGTGTCGTCTGGCCGATGGCGCTGTAGTCCATGGCGAGGTCGTTGCCGATTCCGCGGACGACGACCTCTCCGGAGTTCAGGCCAATCCGTACCTGCACGGAGTGTCCGCGTCGTTCTCCGAACTCCTCTTCGAGGGCGGCGATCGACTCCTGCATCGTGAGCGCCGCATATCCGGCACGGATCGCGTGATCCTCGTGGGCGATCGGCGCGCCGAACAGCGCCATGATGCCGTCGCCCATCACCTGATTCACGGTGCCCTCGAAGCGGTGAACGGCGTCCATCATCCGCTGCAAGACGGGATCGAGGATTTCGCGCGCATCCTCCGGATCACGCCCTGCCAGCAGCTCCATCGACCCGCGCAGGTCGGCGAACAGCACGGTGACCTGCTTGCGCTCGCCCTGCAGCATGTCCCGGGTCCGCAGAATTCTCTCGGCGAGATGAAGAGGCGTGCGCGCCAGGGGCGGCGCGGCGGCGGCCGGGGCGGCCTCGGCGGCGGACACGAGCGGCGCTCCGCAGCCGCCGCAGAAGTTCGCACGTGACTCGTTGAGGAACTGGCAGGAGGTGCAGAGCTGCGCCAGTGCCGTGCCGCATCCCGCGCAAAAGCGACGGCCTTCGCGGTTGTCGACGTGACACTGCGGGCACTCCATGTACGACCTCCGAGCGGCTAGCGGCCGTGCGAGACGTTCAGACTAACCGCCGCGTCCGACACGGTCAAGGCGCCGGCCGTCGCGGGCGATAGAATTCCCATCGCCAGCGAAGCAGCGTCACGACGCCGACCCAGCCGCACGGCCGGTACCCGGCCTTCTCGAGCGGGCGAAACCCGACGCGGTTCTCCGGGACGACGGCCGCAATGAGGCGCCGGTATCCTGCGCGCGAGAATTCGCGCGCCATCGCGGTCACGCGGGTGGCCGCGAGATTCCGACCCCGGAATTCGGGCGCGGTGAACG